>Ga0137300_1111_pt1 | contig 19776 bp, 16 predicted proteins | sample RamsorwD2O_NANAE_FD_97190 | JGI IMG/M metagenome (GOLD analysis project Ga0137300, IMG submission 97190) | Mouse cecal microbial communities from Vienna, Austria - N-Acetylneuraminic acid amended with D2O_NANAE | ecosystem: Host-associated > Mammals > Digestive system > Large intestine > Cecum... | reverse complement strand
GAGCCGGAGACCGGTTTGCATCTGGTCAGCGACTGGCTGGCCGCGCACCCGGAGGACCCGCGTCTCGACATCCGCCTGCGCTATGGCGAATTGCTGGCGGCGGCCGATCGCGACGAAGCATTGCGCCAGTGGATCGCCGATTCGACCGCCCTGCCCGGCATCACCGACGAACAACGTGCCAGCTTCGCCGACCAATCACTGCGACTGGCCATCCGCGAGACCGATCGGCGGATCGCCGAAGGCGACTTCAACGGCGCGCGCGACACCCTGTATGCAGTGCCCGAAGCACAGCAACGCGACCGTCGCTGGCTGCTGGAGCTCGCGGACCTGCGCGAGGCCCATGGCGACTTCAAGGGCGCGGCCGATGCGGCGCGTCAGGTGCTGGCCACCGATCCGCACGACGCCGGCGCGCAACTGACGCTGGCGCGGCAATACGAACGCATGGGCCGCACCGACGAGGCGCTCGACATCGTGCGCACGGTGCTGGCCGAAGCGCCCGAGGACGATATCGACACACGCCTCTCTGTGGCGCGGCGCTTCACCGCGCTGCGGCGCGAGGACGAAGCGGATGCCGTCGTCGATGCGCTCGACGCCCGCTTCCCGAATCGCGCCGATATCACCGTGCAGCGCGGCCGCATCGCCCAGTCGCGCGGTGATTACAACGATGCGGCGGAAATCTATCGCACCGCACTTGGGCTGGAGCAGAGCGAGAGCGTGCTCCCGGGCCCCGAGGGCACGCCCGCGCAGCGCGCGCTGGCGGGCCTGGAGGCACGTCGCCAGGGCGAAGTGGCAACGGCCGTGTTGCAGTCGAACAAGTCCGGCGACGACGGCATCTCCAAGCTGAACGCCACCGAGATTCCGCTCTATGTGCGCATTCCAAATGGCTATACGGGCCACTATTTTTTCCACGCGGATACCGTGCTGCTCAATGCCGGTACGCTGCAAGCCAATCGATCGGTCAGTGACCTGCCCTTCGGCAAGATTCCGGCGCTCGGCAACGCCGGGCTCGGGCCGATCGGCCAGACCGACAAGGGTGTGGCCCTGGCCGCCGGCTACGAATACGATGGCGCGTACAACAGCTGGCGCGCCGATATCGGCACCACGCCGCTTGGTTTCACCGAGCAGAACGTGGTTGGCGGCTTCCGCTATCGCGCCGACCTCGGCGTTTCGTCGTTCAGCGCGGACATCTCGCGGCGGGCCGTGACGAGTTCGCTGATCTCGTACGCCGGGGCCGTTGATCCGGTCACCGGGGAGCACTGGGGCGGCATCGTGCGCAACGGCGTCCACTTGCGCTATGCGCGTGACGTGGGACGCGTTGGCCTGTTTGCCGACGTCGGCGCCGGCCTCTACACTGGTGACAACGTGAAGACCAATCGCGAGATCACCGTGCGCACCGGGTTCGACGTGCCGGTCTACATGGCTAGAGACCAGAGGGTGTCCAGCGGCCTGGTGCTCAACTACTGGCATTACTCCGACAACCAGCGGTTCTATACGTTTGGACATGGCGGCTACTACAGCCCCCAACGCTATGTGTCGTTCGGCATCCCGCTGGACTGGACCGGGCGATATCACAAGTGGTCGTGGCGCTTCCTTGGCTCGGCAGGGTGGTCATTCACCTACGAGAACGACGCGCCGTACTTCCCGACCCGCCCCGACCTGCAGGCGATGAGCGGCAACGCGATCTACAAGGGCGGTTCGGGCGGTGGCTTCAGCTACACGTTGGGCGCGACGATCGAATACACGCTCGCGCCGCACTGGGTGGTTGGCGCGGCATTCTCGATCGACCGGTCACGCGACTACGCGCCGAACCGTGCCATGGCCTGGCTCCGGTATCTGTTCGACAAGCGGAAAGACCCGGTGCCGTACCCGCCCGCGCCAGTGCGGCCCTATTCGACTTACTGAGCGACATACTGAGCTATCGGGTTCTGTCATGAACGACGTCGAACACTCTGCCCCCCGCCCCTCTCGCAAACCGCTGCTGGCGCGGCTGCAGGCGCGCACCCTGCTCGCGATCGAAGGGCTGGCGCCAGCGCTCGGCACGCTGGCCAGCGGCCGCGCGCACGTGGTGTACGCGCAGCCCTCGCCCGCACGCGATGCGTTCTTCTGGCAAACCGCCGCCGTCGCGCTACGCGGACCCGCCAGTGTGCTCTCGACGCGTGATGCCGAGGGCATCGCCAAGGTACTCCGCGAGCATGGGCTCGATATCGACGTCAATCGCGCGCTGCATTCGCGCGCCAATCTCTGTGCCTTGCGTGCCCAACCCGGCCGCGACGGCATCGATGCCCTGATCGACGCGCTTCAGGCACTCACCGATCAATGCGGCGCGCGGGGCACGATGTTCCTGATCGAAGGCGCCGAAGCATTTTTCAGCTGGCAGGATGCGGTTGCCCTGGCGAGCCAAGGCGTTCGCCTGAACGACTGGTGCGCGAAAGAACGCTGCGGCGTGCTGCTCGTGGTCGCGCCGCCACCACTGGCGCCGGGACAATCGCCGCCCGACCTGCAGGCCTTCCACGGCCGTTTTGCCGGTGCGGCGCAACTTTCCCAGCAGCAGGGGCAGTACACCTGGGAAGTGGCGTTCTGGCGCGACAAGCAGTCGGTGGTGGCCGGCGAGGTCTTGCGGCTTCGCTTCGCGCCGCACGAGCAGCGGCTGATGGTGGCGTCCGACACCTACAGCGACCAGATCGAGGAAGCGGGAATGCTGGCGCCCGACGAAGACCGCGTGATCGTCAGCCGCGACGCGGTGCTGCGCGAGCGCTTCATTCCCGAGAACTGGCGCATCGTTGACAGCAACGAAGCCGCCGTCGCCACGGCCAGCCAGTCCGTGGCCGCGACCGTGATCCTGCATTATTCGGGCAGCCGTGACCTGGAACTGCTGGCCAGCCAGGTGCACCGCCTGCGGCGTAGCGCGGGCCGCGCACTCAAGATCGTGATCCGCGAGGACCGTGAGGCCATGCGCCAGCACTATGAGCTGCTGATGCTCAACCTCGGCGCCAATGCCGTGGTAGCGCAACGCACGCCGTTCGCGCGAATGCAGGCGATGATCGACGCGTTGCAGGGTCAGGTATTCTCGCGACCGATCCTCTCCGACTATCACAGCGCCCTTTCGGCCGTGCTGACAACGTCGGCCACCGGCTACGTGACGCCCGACACGTTCCTGTCTCTGGTGCGCGATGCGGTGGAGCGCAGCCGCCTGATCCGGCTGCCACACGTATTGCTGCAACTGCCGCTGCTGCCCGAAGTTGCGCATATCGATGCGCTGCGCGCCTGCCATATGAATCGCGCCGGCGACCTCTGCACCGCGGGCAGTGATAGCGTGTACGCGTTCTTCTTCGCCTGCCGGCTGGACGATGTTGACGCCGTATGCGCGCGCGTGTTCCAGCGTCCGATGGCCGATATGTTCCAGGGTGATCTGCGCAGCGGCGACAACGAATCAATCGCCGCGACGCTGAGCGAACTGGAGGCCGACATTCAGGCCTATCCGCCTCCCGACTACACGCGCTGGCTGGCCCAGGAACCATCGAGCCACACGGAACCGTCGGATGCACCAACGGAGGCATCCCCAACGACACCGGCCCCGGCCCCGGCACAGACCTTGCCGTTGATCGCGCCTCGCCGGGCACAAGGCGGTGGTGGCCCACGCGACCTGCCGCGACACCATCCCGTGCCGCTCAAACCACTACGCTGACCCATGCCCATCTTTCTCGGCTACTTCGTCTGGGGACTGATTCTGGCGGCACCGCTTGCGTGGCTGACGTGGCGCTTTGACCTGCTGCGCTGGCTGCCACGCTGGACCGCGCCACGGCCCCGTCGCAGCGTGCGACTACCACCGCAACTCGACGCCCTGGTGATACGTGGCAAGCGCCGTATCGGCGGTGGAGACCAGTTATGAATACCGTGGCCATCGTCTCCACCACGGGCGGCGCTGGCCGCAGCACGCTGACGGCGGAACTGGCCTCGCTGCTGGCCCAGCGCAAGCACCCGGCGCTGGCGCTGGAATGCGATCCCGCCAACGTGCTCGGCTTTCACTTCGGGATGAGAGAAATTCCCGAGGATGGCCTCGGTGACTATCTCGACGCACCGACCCCTGGCGCGTGGGCACGCGCCGGACAACGCAGCGATGATGACGTGCTGTTCGTGCCCTGGGGCAGCGGCGGCGCCCCCGCCGCGCTGGCAAACGCCGCGCCCGACTGGCTCGGCCGCCTGCTGGCGCAGGTGGATCTGCCACCGCGCGGGGTAACGTTGATCGACTGCGCGCGTTGGCCATCGCCACTTGCGGATCAGGCCATCGCAGCCGCCGATCTGGTGCTTGTCCTGGCCCCGGCGCAACCGGAGACCTGCCTGACGCTGCGCCGACTGGCCGACGCGCTGACCGCGCAAGACAAGACCGCCCGCTATGTGGCTACGCGGCTGCAGCCTGCGCGGCAACTTCATGTCGATATCGTCGCGCTGTTGCAGGCCATGCTCGGACAGGCCATGCTGCCCTATCACGTGCATGACGACAGCAGCGTGGCCGAGGCGCTGGCCCGCAGCGAGAGTTTCTGCCGCAGCACGCCGCACTCGCAGGCCGCGCATGACATGAATGGCCTGGCGTCGTGGTTGTCGGCATGGCTCGAAGCCGCCACACAGGAGTCCCGGCCATGAGCGCGCGCGGCTTCTCGCTAAGCGAACTGTTCTCCGGCGCCCGCGACCGCGTGGCGCGGGCGCTCGGCGTGACGCGCGCCGCGAATGCCGGCAACTGGCTGCTCCGCCTGTTCTTTCGTCCGCCGCGACCGGGCAAGCGCGACATCCCGGCGGAATGGGCCGCGCAGGTTCACAGACGCGCCATGACCCGGCTCGGCATCGGCAAGCGCCAGGGCACAGGCACGTGGATGTGGCGCCTGTTTATCCGCCCCCCAAGACCTCGATTTCGACTGGCGGCCGATCCACGCAAACAACGTTCGATGACCGAGCCGGAGCGCGACAGCTGGCTGCGCCGCTGGCTCGATCGGGTACTCGAGCCCGTCTGGAATACGACATCGCGACTGCACCACCAGTTCTTGTCGATCCTGCCTCGACCGGACTGGAATCGAGTGGCCTATTCGCTCGAGTCGCTTGCCGCGCAGGTCGGGCGTATTCCATTCGTCCTGCCGATCTCCATGGTCATCGCAGCCATCGCCACCGTCGTCATCGGCACCACGCCGCTGACGTTCGCGAGCCAGATGCTGATGTTCGCCGTGGTCTGGGCCATACTGATCGTCGTGCGGCGCATTCCTGGGCGGCTGGCCACGATCACGATGATCGCCGTCTCCATGCTGATGGCCGTGCGTTATATCTGGTGGCGCTCCACACAGACGCTGCAGTTCGCCACCACGACCGAGGCCGTGATCGGTTATCTGCTCTACGCAGCCGAGTGCTACACGTGGCTGGTGCTCGCGCTGAGCTACCTGCAGACCGCCTGGCCGCTGCATCGCAAGCCAAAGCCGCTGCCGGCCGACTCGTCCCTATGGCCTACCGTCGATGTCTTCATCCCGACGTACAACGAATCACTCGCCGTGGTCCAGCCGACGGTGTACGCGGCACGCAGCATGGACTGGCCCCCCGACAAGCTGCGCGTCTACATCCTCGACGACGGCCACCGGCCCGCGATGCGCGAGTTCGCCGAAGCGGCGGGCGTGGGCTACATCACGCGCGACAACAATCGCCACGCCAAGGCCGGCAATATCAATCAGGCGCTACCGCGCACCAGCGGGGACTACATCGCGATTTTCGACTGCGACCACATCCCCACGCGCTCGTTCCTGCAGATGACCATGGGCGAGTTCCTGGACGATCCGAAGTGCGCGCTGGTCCAGACACCCCACCACTTCTTCTCGCCCGATCCGTTCGAACGCAATTTCGACACCTTCCGGCGCGTGCCGAATGAAGGCAGCCTTTTCTACGGCCTGATCCAGGACGGCAATGACCTCTGGAACGCCACCTTCTTCTGCGGCTCCTGCGCGGTAATCAAGCGCGCGCCGCTGCTCGAGATCGGTGGCATCGCGGTAGAGACCGTCACCGAGGACTCGCACACCGCACTGAAACTACACCGCCGTGGCTACAACAGCGCATACCTGCGTACCGTGCAGGCCGCCGGGCTGGCCACCGAAAGCCTGTCCAGCCACATCGGCCAGCGCATCCGGTGGGCACGCGGCATGGCGCAGATCTTCCGCCTGGACAATCCGCTGCTTGGCAAGGGCCTGACGTTGTTCCAGCGCCTTTGCTATAGCAATGCGATGCTGCACTTCTTCTACGGCATTCCACGGCTGATCTTCCTGACCATGCCGATCGCGTATCTGTACTTCGGGCTGCACGTGATCAATACGTCGGCGCTGATGATCATGGCCTACGTGTTGCCATACCTGCTGATCGCCAACGTAACCAACTCGCGGCTTCAGGGTCGCTACCGACATTCGTTCTGGGCGGAGGTCTACGAGTCCGTGCTGGCGTGGTACATCGTGCTGCCCACCACGGTGGCCTTTATCAATCCGCGCGCCGGCAAGTTCAACGTAACGGCCAAGGGCGGGCAGATTGCCGACGACTATCTGGACTGGACCATCTCCAAGCCCTATCTGGTACTGCTGGCGCTGAACGTGGCCGGCCTTGTCTTCGGCGTGCTCCGCCTGCTGTTCTGGGGCACCGAAGAGCCGGCCACTGTGCTGATGAACATGGGATGGGCAACGTTCAACCTCATCATGCTCGGCGCTGCCGTGGGCGTGGCCCGCGAGGCACGGCAGGTGCGCGTATCGCACCGTATCCCGATGCGCGTGCCGGCCACTCTGCTGCTGCCCGATGGCCGCACGATCGCGTGCAAGACCGAGAACTATTCGATGGGCGGCCTGGGCATGGTGCTGCCGATCGACGTGCCATTGGTCGAAGGCGCGCCGGTTGGCGTATGTCTGTCGCGCGGCTCACGAACCTATCACTTCCCCGCCGTGGTCACGCGCAATATCAATCGCCACCTTGGGGTGCGCATGGACGATCTGAGCGTCGAGCGCGAAGCACAGCTAATCCAGTGCACGTTCGGCCGTGCCGACGCGTGGATCGACTGGCTCGACGACGAGCGCGTCGATGCCCCGCTGCGCAGCTTCAAGGAAGTCGTTGAAATGGGCTATCAGGGTCTGCTGCGGCTCTACGACGCCTTCGTCGATGCCGTCGAGCTGGTAACCGCGCGACGCCGCTCACGTCTGCCCTGACCGCCCCGAACCCCTAAGCGAGACCCCATGGGACTCTGGAACCTCTACTTCCTCGCCAAGATCTACCTGTTCCATACCGGGCAGATGCAACCGATATGGCTGCTGAACCTGGTCTTCGCCCTGCTGCTGGTGATACCGCTCGAGTCGCGCATTCTGCGCGTACTGCGGCAGATCATCGCGATTGGCGCCGGTGCGGCGTTGGCGTGGCGGGAATCCACGCTGCCGCCGTTCGCGCGTCTGCTCACGGAGTTTTCCAACATCCGCACCTTCACGCCCGGATACCTGGTGGAGCTATTCCAGCGCTTCGTGCCGGTGGAGATGGTGGTGGCCGTGGTGCTGGTGGTCCTGGTGTACCTGCTGATCAACCGATGGATTCGCACCACCACGCTCGTCCTGCTTGCCTTGATCGCCATGCCGATCTGGTATGGCACAGGTATCACGCTGCCGGGCGCGAAGGCTCAGCAAGCAACGGCGCAATCCGCCGGATCGGCGCGCGCGGATATCAACGCCACCAACAACTACGACGCCATCCTGGCCGCGTTCCGCCAGCAGGAAGCCCAGCGCACCGCCACCTTCTCGCCGCTCACCGCAACGCCTGACGCACAGTTCGACATCATCGTGCTGCACATCTGCTCGCTGTCGTGGGACGACCTCGACGCGGCCAAGAGCCTCAATCACCCACTGCTGTCGCGCTTCGACTACCTGTTCAAGAACTTCAGTTCCGCCGCCAGCTATAGCGGCCCGGCCGCCATCCGCCTGTTGCGCGCGTCATGCGGCCAGCAGCCGCACAAGGACCTGTACGACCCCGCGCCCGCCGAATGCCACCTGTTCGCCGACCTGGCCCAGGCCGGCTTCACGCCGCGCATCCTGATGAACCACGATGGCCGCTTCGACAACTTCCGCACCTACGTGGAGACCGAGATTGGCATTCAGGGCGTGAAGATGGAGTCGACCGAAGGCGTGCCGGTGGCCATGCGCGCTTTCGACGACTCGCCGATCCTGGACGACTTCAATACCTTTGACCACTGGTACAAGCAGCACCTGGCGCAGGACAAGGGCCCCGTGGCGCTCTACTACAACACGGTCACGCTGCACGACGGCAATCGTCTGCCCGACAAGCGCCTGACCAGCATCGAGTCCTACCCGCTGCGCCTGAAGACGTTGCTCGACGATGTCGACCGGATCATCGACACCATCAGCAAGTCCGGCCGCAAGGCGGTGGTGATCTTCGTGCCCGAGCATGGCGCGGCGCTACGCGGCGACAAGAACCAGATCTCGGGGCTGCGCGAGATTCCCACTCCCAACATCATCCACGTGCCCGTGGGCGTGAAACTGGTCGGCCTGCCCACCACGGAAACGCCGCAGCCGGTAACCATCGACGCCCCGACGAGCTTCTTCGGATTGTCACAATTGGTGTTCAATCTCGTGGCCGACAGCCCGTTCCGCCAGGGGGCGCCCGATCTGGCGCACTACGTCGAGGATCTTCCGCAGACCCAGATGGTCGGCGAGAACGAAGCCACGCTGACGATGAAACGAACCAACGGCTATGTGATTCACACACCGGACGGCGTCTGGGTGGAGCAGCAATGAGCAAACCCATCGGGTCCCGCAAGGCGGCCACGGCCTACAGCGATATCGACATGCTGGCCCAACATGTCGACGGCTTCGACGCGCAGCAGTACTTCGACCAGCAAGTCGAAGTAGAAACAGTGGCCGCCGCGCAACGCTGGCCTCTGCTGGCCCGGGTGATGGGGTGCGCGGCATTGGCCGAAGCGGCGCCGGCGGTCGCCGTCGGCCCGAACGGTGGCGGTTGACGGTCGCCCGCCCTCCTCAAAGCGCTACGCCCGCCATCCCTCGCCAGTAGGGAAGCAACATTGGCCTTCGGGGCCGAAGCGTCACGGATTCGTCATATAGCCTGCCTAGACTCTGGGCCACTTTCCACACAGTGTCCCTCCCGTCATGTCTGGCGTACTGGTCGACCCTTCCGCTGCCCGTCCACGCTTCCGACAGCCATGCGCCGAAGACCTGGCCATGCCGACCCCGTCTGTCACCACCGACCAGACGAACCAGGATGTGCTGGAAGTCTTTGCCGCCCATCGCGACCTGGCCTGCCTGCCCGTCACCGAGCAAGGCAAGCCGATCGGCCTGATCAACCGGTCGATCTTCCTCTCGCAGATGAGCAAGCCATACCATCGCGAGCTCTATAACCGCAAAAGCTGTATCGCGTTCATGGACAAGGAGCCGCTGATCGTCGACGCGGCCATGAGCATTGACGCGCTGACGTTCCGAACCGTGGAATACGGTGAAAAGGCGCTGGCCGATGGATTCATCATCGCGCGCGACGACCAGTACATCGGCCTGGGGCAGGGTCTGCAACTGATGCGCGTAGTGGCTGACATGCAGGCCGAGCGCAATCGCCAGATCATGCACAGCATCGACTATGCGAGCACGATCCAGCGCGCGATGCTGCGCGCCTCGCGCGAGATGCTGGGCGCCACGCTGCCCGACGCGGCACTGGTATGGGAACCGCGTGACGTGGTCGGCGGCGACTTCTACCACTTTGCCGCCTTCGAGGACGGCTGGTTCGCGGCGCTGGCCGACTGCACCGGCCACGGCGTGCCGGGCGCCTTCATGACGCTGATCGCCTCGTCGCTACTCACGCAGGCCATCGAGCAGATCGGCCCACGCGACCCCGGCGCGTTGCTGATGGCCGTGAATCGCGGCATCAAGCAGATGCTCGGCCAGAACGACCGCGAGCCGCGTGAATCACCGAGCGCGTCGGAATCCGACGACGGCATGGACGCGGCCTTCTTCTGGTTCGACAACGCCACCCGCCAACTGACCTTCGCCGGCGCGAAGTCATCGCTGTTCGTGCTGCAACCCGCCGACGCCGAAGGCGAGATGGTCAACGGCGCGCGCATGGGTGTCGGCTACGTCGATACCGACATGGCATTCACATGGCAGAACAGCGCCGTTCCGACCACATCTGGCACGCTGGTGTTTGTCACCACCGATGGCCTGATCGATCAGATCGGCGGCCCAAAGGAAATCGCCTTCGGAAAGCGCCGGATGCGCGAGGCGATCTGCGCGAATCGCGTCGCATCGGCGACGCAGATCAGCCAGGCCGTGCAGGACGCGCACCGGGACTGGCAAGGCACGCAGCGCCGACGCGACGACCTGACTTTCTTCTGTTTCCGCGCGCCGTGACGCCATCCGGCTGCACCGCGCCCACTCGCCAACACATGACCGCCGCACAATCGATTGACAATGAATATGAGCCCTTCTTCGCGATGGCTCGGGAACGCAACGTGATCTTCTACTACGTCGGCTATTTTTCGCAGAACATCATCGCCGCGATGTCCGACGCGGTGCGCCTGCAGCTTTCCGTCAGCGGCGTGGACGGCGCCACGCGCCGCAAGCTGTTCTCGTCGTTCGTGGAGATGGCGCAGAACATCGTGCACTACTCGTCCGATTCGCTGACATCGCCATCGCAAGCCGACGGTCATCTGCGCCACGGCTCCGTCTGCATCAGCATGGTCGACGAGCACTACCGCCTGATGTGCTCGAACCCGGTGTCCACCGCACGCGTGGCGCAACTGCGCGGCACGCTGGAACGCGTGCGCACCATGACGCTCGACGAGATCAAGCGCGCCTACAAGGAAACCCTGCGGGCCGAGGTGCCGGAGGGCAGCAAAGGCGCCGGTCTCGGCATCCTGACGATGGCGCGCGATGCCAGCGCCCCTCTGGAGTACAACTTTCAGCCGATCGACTCCGATCCGGTCTCGACGATGTTCCAGCTCGTCGCCACCATCTGAGCCCATCGGAAAGAGCCCGCCATGGAAAACCTGTTCATCGCCGCCACGCCAAGCTCGCCCGAAGTGAGCTTCGACTTCACGCGGCACGTTCTTTCGCTCAAGGGTGAGTCCTACCCCGAGAATGCCGCCGTGTTCTACGGCGAAGCCGTAGCGCGTCTGCGCAAGTACCTGTCCGATTGCGATGGCGCGTCCGTCACGGTCAACGTCGCGCTGACGTACTTCAACAGCTCCAGCACCAAGATGCTGTTCAGCATGTTCGACGCGCTGAACGAGGCCGCCGAGCGTGGCAACGAGATCCGCCTGCACTGGTTCCACGACGAGGACGACGACACCATCCTCGAGTTCGGCCAGGAACTGCACGCCGATTTCCCCGCCATCGACTTCATCGATGAAGTGACGACCAGCAGTTGAATCCCCCTCTCGCTACCGTCGCCGCCATGCCCGAGCCCGATCTGTTCGAATCGGAGAACAGCGTTCTGGCCCACGCCAGATCCGTGTTCTGCGATGTCGACGCGGGCGAGGAAGCCTATCGTCACACCCTTGGCCAGCTCATCAGCTACTACGAGCGGCTGATGCGCGAGACGCGCCGCCTGATCCGGCGCAGCGACCGTGAAGAGCTGGAAATGAACCGGCTCAACCACCGGTTGCAGGAACTGGCCCAGGAACTCGAATACCGCGCCACGCACGACACACTGACCGGCGCGCTCAACCGCGGCGCCGTCATCGACCGTGCCACGGCGGCGCTGGCGCGCGGCAGCCTGGCGCTGATCGTGATCGACATCGACCACTTCAAGCGCCTGAACGACGACTTCGGCCACCCCGTAGGCGATGCGGTGATCTGCGGCGTCACGGCCTGCCTGAAGGACACGGTCCGCATGGAAGGCATGATCGGTCGCATGGGCGGTGAGGAGTTCGCGGCGCTGCTGCCCGACTTCACGATCGACGCGGCCGCCGCGCTGGCCGACCAGATGCGCCAGGCCATCGCCGGGCATCGCTTCCCTGCCCCCGTCAACCGCGAGGTCACGGCCAGCTTCGGCGTGAGCTGGTCACCGCAGGGCCGCCCGTTCGAGCACGCCTACGGCCGCGCCGACGAGGCGCTGTATGAAGCCAAGCGAGGCGGGCGGAATCGGGTGGTGCAGGCGCTGGAGTGACTGGCATCGTCCAGCCAGTGCCCCACTACTCCGAGGGGAAAGCAATCGCCGGCACAGCCCGATAGATGAGGCGTCTTGTGCCGCATCCGTTATCCGTCACCTCACGGGCGCTCTCCTCATCATGCTCGGCTACTACGCTGCCGCCTACGGCCGCGTCTGGCTCATCGGCCGAATCTGCCCCCCCGCCAAGCAACCTGTCGTCAGATTCCGCTACCTCGTCGGCCTGCTCATCCTCTCTACTGCTCCCACTCGCTCTCCGGCTGGCAAGGGAAAGGCGCGCTGTCGACGCTCTTCTTCCTGGCAATCATGCTGCGCCTGCTGCCAAAGTCCCTGAGGTCCGGAAAAGGAGGCCGAGCGAGCGAGTAATACGTTGCACATGCGCGACGCTGGACAGCCGGAGCGGCTCTGCTATAATCGCGGACTTCCCGGAGAGATGGATGAGTGGTTTAAGTCGCACGCCTGGAAAGCGTGTATGGGTTAATAGCCCATCGGGGGTTCGAATCCCCCTCTCTCCGCCAGAATACTATCCAAAGCAATCTAAAGCCGTCCAACTGGACGGCTTTTTTGCTTCTAATCCCTTGTTTTTCCTCACTTTTCCCATGGCCACTCGTCCGCAGTGAGCCACTCGCATCCACCAGCAGCCGGCCAGATTGCGGGGTACTTATCGGGGTACTTCGGGATATATACTGGGGTATCGACCACTGGAGGGGTACTCAGGATGGCCCCCGATAGGGCTTGTACCCCAGGGATAGGGATAGATGCCACGCTTGACGGAAGTCCAACTCAAGAGCGCAAGACCCGGCGAGAAGTCGCGGAAACTGTATGACGAAAAGGGACTCTTCCTGCTCGTGAATCCTGATGGCTCCATGTACTGGCGCGTCCGGTATTTTCTCGACGGGAAAGAGAAGCTTACACAACTTGGCGTCTACAGGAGCAAGGGCACTGAGCGCGTGACGATGCGACTATCGGATGCTAGGGAGCGTCGCGACAAGCTGCGGGACATGTTGAGCCGCGGTACCGATCCAGCGGCCCATCGTCAGGCGGAGTCCGCGCGACTCAAGCTCGAAACCGAACGAGCAAGAGCCGCCGCCCGAGAGTCCCGCCAACAGCGTCGATCGGCGGCCGCATCCGAGAAAGTTGCCGCCGAGGATGCTAAGCGGACAGTCCGCGTAGTGGCCGAAGAATGGCTCGAGTCATACCGACCGGGTTGGTCAATCAAACACGCCCATCAGAACTATCAGTCGCTCCGCGACCACGTCTACCCTCTCCTAGGCTCCCGGCCAATCCGCTCCATAGGCACCGCCGATATCCTTGGCGTCCTGCAGTCGCTTCTGACAGAAGGCAAAGCCGAGACGGCCAGGCGCGTGCGTCAGCGCTTGGCGGGGATCTTCCAGTTTGCATCGCTGCGTGAGTACATCGACAGGGACCCTGTACCTCTGGTGGCCAAGGAATTCACAAAGCTCCGATCACAGGCTCTTAAGCTGAACCCAAGCGAGTCGTTCGCGTGCATTGACAAACAAGAACTCCCCGCCCTCCTTCGAGTCATGGGAGAGTACCCAGGAGTCGTTGTTCGCCTCGCGCTACGACTGATGATGCTGACGCTGGCTAGAACGATCGAGATCCGCGGAGCAACCTGGAAAGAATTCCACAACCTAGACACCACGGAGCCAATTTGGCGCATCCCAGCGGAGCGCATGAAAGCGAGTAGAGCTCATGACGTGCCGTTGAGCCCCCAAGCAGTCGATCTCTTGAAGGAACTGCGTCAGCTGACGGGTGATTGTCATCACTTGTTCCCCCACGAACGAAAGCATGACAAGCCCTTGAGTGAAAATGCAATGCTCTATGCGCTTTGGTCAATGGGGTACCGAGGCCGAATGACAGGGCATGGGTTCAGAGCGCTCGGGTCAACCATCCTCAACGAAGCCGGATTCAGGACAGCCGTAATCGAACGGGCGCTTGCGCACGAAATCACCGACAAGGTTGAAGCCGCATACAACCGCGCCGAGTATCTTCAGGAGCGGCGCGAAATGCTGCAATGGTATTCAAACTACCTACAGCAACTGGAGTCAACCAGCGACTGAATCAAGAAAGGGTTCGTCGGCTAGCAGGCGCAATTCGCGAAGCGCGCGTCGCACCCACTTGAGAGAGTCCCATGTGCCTGAGCCATGCCCCTGTCCAGCGCCAGGTGCTGCGTGATGTCTTCGGCGTTGAGCCGGCCGCCGGCGAGTGGAAGGCTGAAGCTTGGCCGGACTATCCTGCCCCGATCATCCGCGCCGCGGAAGATGGCTCGCGCGAAACGGTACTGGGCCAGTTCGGCCTGATCCCAGCCTACCGGTGAGTTGTCGCAGCATGGACACCCGCGCTTCGTAATATTGGCACGGGCTTGCGGCGTAATGACGATGTCCATCGTGCCGCCCTTTAGCGAGAAACTCGGTTGAATCGCGTCCATACCGTAGTCCGATGTCGGACGTCGCTTCCCGGTCAGACTCGGCCATTGCGTACTGGGTCGGTGAGCATCTGCTACGCAATCACGGACTGACGGAGCAACGAGACAACCAATAATTACTTAGCGCTTCAGCCACTGACGCCTCATCGCTTTCAAGTAGGTCGCCAGCGCTCACCTTGTATTGAAGATACGAGGCAATAGCGAACGCTTGTTCCGCGGTAAATACGGAAAAGGTATATACGCTGGCGTCCCACCACGTTCTAGCCCCATAACGCAAGCAATTGACACAATCACGCTTCGCTTCACTCGTGAGTCCACTTGTAAGGTGCCAAACAGGATCGTTGGACTCCAGTGCGCCTTCTAAGTCGGCAATTAAGTATGCCTGCAGATAGTAGCGAAACGCTTCATCTGAGAAGAACGACAAAGCAGATCCAAGACCATTCGGGGCTCGATCCAGTTCCTCAGGAGAAATATCTCGCCAATTTTTTATGCCTGCGAAGGCCTCTTGGACCGCTCGTGGCTCGTCCCCTTCCCCGCTCTCGACGATGCACCAGTCAGGTGGTGGCGGGACATCGACGAAAGCCTTCAGGATGAGAGATTTCAGTTCTTCTACTGTGATCATGCTCAGTTCAACTTATTGAATAGTTTCTCGCAGTTATCGAATGTACCCCATCGTTTCTGAGCTTCCCTCCGATGGTTACCATCACCGCCTCTAAAGCAAGCATCGTTGATTTTGGTCCTTGCCAATGCGCACCTACGGCTCAGCGTCATTTTCTGCATCAGCACCTCCTTGACATCGTCCACCTTGCACTTCAATTGACCAGAGTTATCACACGCTTGATTCACGTTCTCCTGCAATCGTCGGTGCTCATCCTCGTCGCAATCGCCAGGAGGTTTGCTCATATCGAATACCTCCTTGATAGCCTCTACTGCGGTACCACAACCCTTTTGAATCTTTACCAAGAACCGCAGCACGTACATGCCCGGTGCGACTTTTGCCGGCGTGAGACTTGGATCAAGGTCAGGCGCGGCACTCGATCCGGGATAGGCTGGCAAGCTCTGCCCTGGACGAATTGGAGGCACGTACTGATTCGGCAATGGTATCGCTTGGGCCTGTGCTGAACTAATGACGGCAGAGAGCCAATCCTTCAGCCACCGGATAACGACGTTCCAGCCAGATGCCAGACGGTTGGACACATAGGCCAGTGACGAAGGTGCGGCAGCACCTTCCACCGTAAAGGGGCTGACCAAACCAAAATCATTGACCGCCTCGGGAATCGTAATGTTGTCCAAGATCTGGATGAGCCGGTGGGCGGCATCATAGGTATAGCGCGTCACAAGGTCGTACGGACCGATGATGCCGACAAGTTGCCCGACGGCGTCATACTCATACTTGGTATGGATGCCATCATTATCAACGTCGGTCATACGACCGCGCCCGTCGTAGGCATACTTGATGCGAGATCCGCTGACATCCACGGCTTCAAGCAGCCTGCCCGCTGCATCATATTGCACGGCTGATCCGGTTTGCCCCGCCATATTCGCCACGGAAGCAAGGTTGCCTTGGGCATCGTACGTGAAGGCCCATTGGCCAGTAACCGTGCTTCCAAGCTTGTCGACGGCAGTCGCCACCAAGCCGTTTGCGTCATAGGTCCAGTTCGTGCTCGTCACGTCGCCGGACGGCTGGGCATTGAGCCCTTGGCTGCCGTTGGCGTCGTTGGTCTGATACCAACTGTACGCTAACACCTGCCCCTTTGCGTCATAGCTGAAATAGTCAACGCGACCTGGCGCAGCCACCTTCAGCGGAAGATTCCACGTCGGATGCCACTCGGTGGTCGTGGTCTTCGCGTCGGCGCTGCCGTAACCCTCGATGCGCTGGGTTTCTCGACCACGTGCGTCGTAGTTGTAGCGGGTTTCCCTGTTGTCAAAATCCACCCGGCTCGACACGTTGCCGCTGGTGTCATACGCCGTGGTCTTTGCCACGTTGCCGCACTCCGGACACGGCGCGGAGACGCTCGTGGGCCGCAATACGTTGCCGGCCAACTCGAAAGAGTAGGTCCGACTGCTGCCATCCGCTGACGTGACCGTACTCTGATTTTTGCTTAGGTACTGCACCTGTACCTTATCGACACCACCCGTATGCTCTGAGCTGATCGCTCGGCCCTGCGCATCGTAGGTCCATGTGGCAAAACGCACACCGGTCTCATCCGTGATCCCAGTGAGCGCCCCTTTGGATTGAGCGTCTTCGTAGTGATAGGTGCGAAGCTTGCCGTCCGGCCACGTGACACTAGTGAGCCGCCCGTCGGCATCATATGCGTATCGCGTGACCGCGGAATTCGGAAGCGTGACCGCCGCAATTCTGCCGGCACTATCGTAGGCAAAGCTGATTGATTGGCCAAACTGATTCTGTACCTTCACCAGCATGCCAATGCGCGGAGCGATGGTTAGCGGCGTAGAACCGTCGCTGTACAAGAGGGAGGTTTTCCAACCATTTCGCTCCCGAACTTCCTTCAATGCACCGATGGCATCGTAGACTTCTGTAGTCTCGGTACCGGCATCGAAGTAGTTCCATTCGACTATGACACCACGAGAATCTCTAACGGGTTCAAGTGTGTCGCGAACACCCTGGGTCAGCCACAGGTTGTAGTACGCCGTGAAAACGCGAGCAGAGCCATCTCCACGTAGTGCAACAGCGGTTCCGCCGTCAAAGATAAGTCGGCGCTGCCACTGGTGCATCCACTGCAATCCAAATCCATTTGTAGCATTAGCCAAATAGCTTGAACGATAGGTGCGCTGCAAGGCCAACGGATGTGCTCCGGCCCCAGCGAAATCTGTCTCAGTTTGGATTTTTGTACCCGTTCCGGTACGGATCGGATTGCCAACGGGACATGACTGCTCGATCAACTGATCCTGCGGCGTGCCCGTTGACCAGTAGGTTGCGCCTCCACAGCGCAGTAGATACGGCCTATTGGCATCCGCGATGGTGCCATCTGGGCACACCGCTCGCGTTTCATATCCCCAGAAGGCTGTATGCGGCCCCCAAATGGGATATGAAGGGGAAATAGCCATGCAGGTAGGGACTGATTGCAACCACGTATAGACCTCATAATATGGGTCCATAAGTTTCTCTCTACACGCCTCGTCTTGAGTCGCCCTGAATGGCGTGGTAGAAGGAAATACACGGTAAGTCGTCTCAGGAGTCAGCGCATAAGACTGCGGGCCCCACAGAATGTTGCAAGTTACGAGTAAACCGAGTGCGAAAAAAATAGTGAAAAGACTTCGCGCAATCTTCCTCGATGGAACCCCTTCGAACATGACCTCTCCCCACGCATTTTTATGCACAAAGCGTAACATTGAGGCTTTATCGTCACAAGTCAGTATCTGACCATGCTGTTGCGGATTACCTACCGTCACCCAATTAATCAACCGCGAGGTCGAAACCAGCAGCGCCAGCAAACACGAATACTCCTGTCTACGGGCCGCCCCTTCAGCCTCGGCTTCTCGCCAACCGCGTTCACTTTGAACCCTTTGGTTTCCACCCGCAGACCTTCGCCCCAGATCGGTTATGGGCAAGAATCGCCTTGGCAGTGTCGTCGCTCAGCACATCGGCCTTGTCCACGTAGATTGGGTGCGTCCAGTCGCACGCAGTGTCGACCACGCGGGTCTGCACGACCACTTGCGGCTCGGGCGCTTTACTTACTCCATTCGTCGTGGAGCACGCGGTTAGCGTTAGGCACAGCAGCAGCGTCGGCGTCTTCATCTCGTCTTACCTTTGCGTTACCGGCGCCGGCCTGCGCCGCATCCTCGTTAGCCTTGGCCTGCACAGCATCAACTTGAGCAGCATGAGCATCGGCCTGAGCGACCTTCTGACTCGCCGTAGCTTCGGCGCTCTTGGCCTGCTGGTGCCTGAACATGCCGAACAGGACCCCACCGGCCGCCAGCAGAAACGGCCAAATCTTGCCCAGAATCTCAAGGACAGCAGTCATGCGATGGTCCCCCCCGCTTTCAAGTACTGCTCCCGCAACGGCGCGATGTCATGCTCGAACTGACCGTAGCCCGCGCCTGGCAAACTGGCCCAGATGCTCCGGCACTTGCCCACCGCATCATCGAACCGTCCGGCGCGAATGTCAGCCATCGCACGCTGCTCGCGGATCTGCTGAATGGCAATCCTGTCTTGGCTGACAGGCGTGAAATCTGATAGCCGCAGCAAGCGCTTATATGCGTCGTAGTAGCGGGCCAGCAGTTGGTACCGACCAGCCGCCGTGCTGACCACCTTCCACTTCGGAATCCAGATCTTCTCGCGCGGATGGTCTGAATAGTCCGAGAAAAGTTGACCGCCAACGATCACGTTGTAGCCGTCGTCGGAGTTGGTGACCCGCGACGTGAACTCCGACCACGCCAGCATGTCTAGGAATGCACCGACATTCTTGCCGCCTGCATCATCAGGGCTGATTCTTGGCATCATCCCCTCCATCCTTCTTGTCGCTGCGACGTACTGCCGTGTAGCGGATGGCGATCATCAGCAGAAACGCACCGATCGCCATATAGCGCGCCATACCCTGAGGAAGCCAGCCTTTCAGATCGGGGGGCAGAGCATTCCAAGCATCGATGATGGATGGCCCGAAGGCCGTCACCGCGGTACATGCACCGGCGAAGATCACAGTTCCTTTCTTGTGCAACTGTCGCCAGTTGTCAGCGAGAGTCAGCTTCATTTCTTCCATCCAAGCCCGGTAAGGGCGAAATAGACTAGACCGCCCATAGCGAGCGAGAGCAACCCATAGAAGGTCCAGCGTCCGAACGCTGTGAACTGCGCATTCAGCCATTCTTGGATGCCCTCCTTCACCGCCTCCTTGAACATAACGCTATCTTTGATTTCTTCTGGCATTAGCAGACCCCGGCTAGATGTTGTACGTGACCTGGACATTGATCTGATCCCCAGCCGCGAGCGCTACGGGCGCTACGTTCGTGGCAAGACCCGTCCCGTTCGGTTGCAGATAAGTTAGATTGGTGTTGCCCGCGATGAACGCGGTTCCGACGTATCCATTTCCTCCGTGCTTGATGATGAATTCGCCCATGAACGTGATACCTACGGTGTCCGAACCAGCATTGATCGGGACCGATACAGCCAGAACGCCACCAGGGAATGTCGTGGA
>Ga0137300_1109_pt1 | contig 20184 bp, 19 predicted proteins | sample RamsorwD2O_NANAE_FD_97190 | JGI IMG/M metagenome (GOLD analysis project Ga0137300, IMG submission 97190) | Mouse cecal microbial communities from Vienna, Austria - N-Acetylneuraminic acid amended with D2O_NANAE | ecosystem: Host-associated > Mammals > Digestive system > Large intestine > Cecum... | reverse complement strand
GCGTCATGTGGCGCGACTCGTCGGACTGCGCCGAGAAGCCGAACGTCACCGTGGCCATGTCCCCGTTGTAGGCGGCACCGGACATGAACGGCATGAACAGCAGGTTGGTCAGCACGTATTCGAACGAGAACGAGATCGCCGTGATGAACTCGAACGGCCCGGCGGTCATCGCATCCTCGAAATACGACTTCGGCACGGACAGGTACCAGAGCCGGTCGTGCAGATGGCGCCAGTCGGCAAACCCGTTGAAGAACTTGTTGTAGTGGCTGATCGTGTGGATCTGGGTCTGGCAGTGCCGCAGTTCGTCGATCGATTGCATCTGGCACGCCACGCGCGCGCCCACGCCGCGCAGATTGCGGCCCGCCATGGCGAAGCCACGGTGCGCCGCGTACTCCAGCGGCGACACCCCGGTCAGGAACAGCTTCAACGCGTTGACGTAGCGTGCGTCGGTCACGTTGAGCTGGCCATTGTTCTGCTGGAACGCGTCGATAATCGCGTAGAGCTTGCGCTCCTTCTCGGACTGGAACTTCCAGTACGCATCCATCGTCAGGCGGAACGGGTCTTCCCAGCCGTCCCAGTCATGGATCACGATGCCTTCGAACTTGTCGTGCGGAAACACCTTGTCCATCGGCTGGTACGTGGTCTCCCAACCGAGGTCGCGGGTCAGTACCGCGTACTTCTCCTGCCGCGCGGGCGGCGGAGGCGATGGCAGTGGCGGTTGTCATGGTTTGTCTCCTGTCTTGGGGTTCTGGCTCAGCGCCACGCCAGTACGAACTGGTCTTCGGTTTCGTCGATGTTTCCGGCAAGGGAGATCAGGCCAAGCTGCAGCTCCTGCACGTCCCAGGGGCGGCCGATGCGCTCCTCCACGCTGGCGCGGCGGATCTCTAGCCGCCCCGGCGCGTCGATCTTGACCATCGCCGGGTAGTGGTTGACGGTGGCGTGCGGGTTGTCGGCCTCGATCGCCTCGATCACCGGGCGCATGTCGTCGTTGGTCTGGAGGGCGATAAATACGATGGCGTCGCTCATGGTTGTCTCCGTCATTGACGTGCCAGGCCCAGACCGCTCAGGCGCTTGCCCAGCGCTTCGACGGCATTGGCCAGTTCGGACTCGGCATCCTCGCCGAACAGCCGGTGCGCCAGCGGGCGCAGCGCGTGCGTGAAGCGATCGAGCCAGCCGAAGGCATACCCAGCGATAACCGCCGCGTTCTCCGGGCTTTCCTGTGCGGCCGTTTTCACGGTGGCATCGACCCAGCGCGTGGTCTCGGCGTACCAGGCGGACATGAAATCGGTCACGAGCGAAAACGCGGGCCCGGTTGCGGACAGGCGCGCGTCGAACTGCTGGTAGACCAGCGGATAGATCAGGCCATCGAGTACCAGGTTCTGCGCCACGTGCTGCTCGAACCAGTCATCGCGCACCAGCAGGTCCTCCGCCGCGTGCCGCAGCGGCTGCCAGGCCATGTCTTCCATCCAGGCGGCGCGGGCCTGGTCCACGGCGGCCTTGTCGCCGATCAGCAGCCCGATACGGGTCAGGTACTGCGCGATACCCAGGCGGTCCATCGTGTGATACATCGCGGCCTGCGTGATGGCCGATCCGAAACCGTAGGCGGTAATCGACGCGTTGTTCATGTTGGCCGCCCATTCGACGTGGCGCAGCGGCACCACGCCCAGCGTGAGCAGCTCGCGCACATCGTCGGGCAACCGGCTCAGCAGCCCGCGCTTGTCCACGAACTCAAGGTTCTTCTCCATCGTCTCCTGCTGACGGGCGCGCGCATTGACGTAGCCGCCGTAGAAGTACTGGCGCGGGTCCTTCAGCGCATACCAGTCCTGCATGACCACGCGGGTGCGCCGGGCGTCGTACAGCTCGTATTGCGGCTGCCATAGCGGCCGGTAGTGGAAGCTCGTGACCGGCTGCAGGTCGTACATCGCCTCCTGATAGCGCGTGGCCGGCTTGTCGGCGCCGAGCCGGCGCGCGATATGCGCGAAGGTCTGCCGGATCGGAGTGACGCTGGCGTCGGTCCGGATATCGATTTGCATGGTGGTTGTCTCCTCGGATGTCGAGTGGGGGCGTTTTTGGGTATTACTGCAGCAGCTCGGCCCGCTGCTCGGCGCAGAACGACTGGAACTGCTCGGGCGGCATGACCAGTTCCACGTAGATCTGTGGATCGCCGATCGAAAACTCGAACTCCACCCAGCGCTCGCTGCGCCCGGTCACGCGCACGTAGCGCGGGGCATGGTGATGCCAGTGACCTTGAAGTGCCTGAGGGGGATATGTCATGTCTCGCTCCTGGTGCGCCGCACATCGCGGTGCGTGTGCGTTGTCTCGTGATTTCAGGTGGGAGAGCTATAGCGAATGGCGTGCCAGGCGATGCAGACCGTTGTGGCGCAAGGGCTCCCGGTCAATCGGCCGCATTCTGGCCGGCCAACCCGCTTGATGATTTGATGAGGTGATTCAGGCGGATTTGATCAAATGATCAAATCGTCTCGCGCTGCGCCGCAGCACGCGCTCCAGATGCGGGATTTCCGGGCTCCGGCAACGCCGGATGCCGTGCTAGGCTACGCAAAAACGAGGCTCGAAAGCCCGCCGGAATCTGGAGTGACAAGGATGACAACACCCCCCGCGCAGCCGCCGTTCGAGCTGGCTTCGCTACTGACCATCGACGCCAAGGCCGCGCAGATTCGCCTTGGCCAGTCGCGCATGGTGCTGATGCACACCGAGGCGCTGAGCTACCTGCGCAAGGAAATCCTCGATACGCTCGGCGTCGAACGCGGCAAGGGGCTGCTGATCCGCATGGGCTACGCGCAAGGCATGCGCGATGCCGAGATGGTCAAGCGCGAGCGCAGTGAAGAACTGGCCAGTTCGCCCAACGATGCCTTCCTGTGGGGGCCGCAGCTTCACATGCTCGAAGGCGTCACGCGCGTGGACCCGGTTCGCCTGGAGATCGACCGGGACACCGGCCACTTCTATGGCGAGTTTCTCTGGCAGGACTCCTGGGAGGGCGAAGCGCCCGTGATGGAGTCCCTGCCCCGCGAGGAGTCTGGCTGCTGGGTGCAGCTTGGCTACGCATCGGGCTACAGCAGCACGTTCATGGACCGACTGGTCATCTACAAGGAGACCGAATGCGAGCGGCGCGGCGACAGCCTCTGCCGCATCGTCGGCAAGCCGGCCGAGACGTGGAACGATCCCGAGTACCTGAAGTACTTCGAACCCGACTCCGTCATCAGTGACCTGCTCACCCTGCAGCAGGAAGTCAGCACACTGCGCGAAACACTGTGTGGCGCGAACCAGGGCAACCTGATCGGCCAGTCGCCGGCGTTCCGTGAAGCCTTCAACCTGCTGTCCGCCGCGGCAGACAGCCATATCACCGTGCTGCTGACGGGCGAGACCGGTGCCGGCAAGGAAATGTTCGCGCGCTGGCTGCACGATCACGGCCCGCGCGGCGAGCAGCCGTTCGTCGCGGTCAACTGCGCGGCGATCCCGCACGAGTTGATCGAATCCGAGTTGTTCGGCGTGGAAAAAGGCGCCTACACGGGCGCCCAGCAGTCGCGCCCCGGCCGCTTTGAACGCGCGCATGGCGGCACCCTGTTCCTCGACGAAATCGGCGACCTGCCGCCGGCCGCGCAGGTCAAACTGCTGCGCGTGCTGCAGAACAACGAAGTGGAACGGCTCGGTGGCGTGGAGGCGCGCAAGGTCAACGTCCGCCTGATCGCCGCCACCAACGTCAATCTGGCGCAGGCGATCAAGCACGGCCAGTTTCGTGCTGACCTGTTCTACCGGATCAGCACCTATCCAATCTCGATCCCCGCCCTGCGCGAGCGCAGGGAAGACATCCCCGAGCTCGCCCAGTCATTCATCCAGCGCTTCAACGCGCTGTATCAGAAGCAGGTGCGCGGCCTGACCACGCGGGCGCGCGATGCGCTGGTGCAATACCCGTGGCCCGGTAATATCCGCGAACTCGAAAACATGATCGAGCGTGGCGTCTTGCTGGCGCCTGCCACCGGGATGATCGACGTCGCTCATCTGTTCGCGAGCCAGCAGGCTGCCGGCAGCGAGGAGCCCAGCCAGGACGCCGACGCGCTGATCGAAAAACTGCTCAACCAGCAGGTGTCTCTGCCGCAAATCGAGGCCAAGCTGATGCAACTGGCGATGACGACGACGCGTGGCAACCTGTCGTCGGCGGCGCGAATGCTGGGGATCACGCGGCCGCAGTTGGCGTATCGGTTGAAAAAGTAGCGTTGGGGCAGTTGGGGCAGTTGGCCCAGCCCGCTCGACACCTGAGCGTTTAAGTATTTACCCTAGGTTTTCATATAACCAGAAAAGGGTAAGGTGTCGTCCCATGCAGACCCGACCCATCACCCTGACCGAGCGCGTCATCCAGCAATTGCGTGGCGAGATTGCCGACGGCACGTTTCCCGTTGGCGCCCGGCTGCCGACCGGCAAGCAACTGGCCGAGCGCTACGGTGTCAGCGCCGCCGTGATTCGCGAGGTGACCGAGCATCTACGGTCGCTTGGGATGGTCGAAAGCCGCCAGGGTCTGGGCAGCACTGTGCGTTCCCGTGTCAGTGACAGCGGTTTCCGTCTGAGCGGCGGCGCCGACAGCACCGATCTGGCCGATATCTTCGAGCTGCGTCTTGATCTGGAAAGCGCCGCTGCCGCCATGGCCGCGTTGCACCGGACGGAGCAGGACATTGCCCGCATGGGCGCCCTGCTCGACGCGCTGGCGGCCCAGCTTGATGATGCCGATCACGGCGTGGAACCCGATATCCAGTTCCATATCGCCATCGCCACGGCCACGCACAACAAGTACTACCTGCAGCTACTGCAGTACATGACGCTGCAACTGCATCAGGCAGTGCGCACCGCGCGCCTGAATTCCAGCCGGCAGCCGGGCCTGCCCGAGCAGGTCCATGCCGAGCACGTGGCGATCTTCGATGCGATCCGCGCCCGCGATGCCGCGCAGGCCCGCCTGCACGCCGCCGCGCACCTGCGCAACGCCGCCGCCCGGCTTGGCCTGCCCATGCGCCAGCCTCGCTGACGATTTCGCCCGATGCCCGCTTAACTTCTACTTATCTCCGCCTTTTCCCGACCGCAGATCATGTCCGATACGAACTTCGCGCAACGCCTGACCGAATCCCTGGGCCCCGACGTCGTGACCACCGCACCCGACGACGTGGCACCCTGGCTCTCCGACTGGCGTGGACTCTACAAGGGCCAGGCGCAGGCGGTAATCCGTCCGCGCACAACCGAACAGGTGGCGCAGGCGCTGGCGCTGTGCCAGCAGGCTGGTGTGCCCGTGGTGCCGCGCGGTGGCAATACCGGCCTGTGTGGCGGCGCCGCTCCGGACGGCAACCAGACCAACGTCGTGCTCAGCCTCGATCGCATGGACAAGATCCGCTCGATCGACACGATCGCCAACACGATGGTGGTCGAGGCCGGCTGCATTCTCGGCAACCTGCGCCGTGCCGCCGAGGACGCCGACCGCCTGTTCCCGCTGTCGCTGGCCGCCGAGGACTCCTGCCAGATCGGTGGCAACCTGGCCACCAACGCTGGCGGCGTCAACGTGGTGCGCTATGGCATGACGCGCGAACTGGTGCTCGGCGTGGAGGCTGTGCTGCCAAACGGCGAGATCTTTCACGGCCTGCGCACGCTGCGCAAGGACAACACCGGATACGACCTCAAGCAGTTGCTGATCGGCTCGGAAGGCACGCTCGGCATCATTACCGCCGCCGCGCTGCGCCTGCTGCCGCGCGCCGATTCCCGCGCCGTGGTGCTGGCCGCGGTGGAATCGCCCAAGCAAGCGCTGGAACTGTTCTCGCTGCTGTTCGCGCGCTGCGGCGCACGGTTGCAGGCCTATGAGTTCTTTACCGGCGCCTGCCTGGATCTGGTGCTGACGCATGTCGAGGGTATTCATGCCCCGTTTGCAGAACGTTATCCGGCCTACGTGCTGGTCGAGATCGCGGACACCGCGCCCGAGGATGTGCTCAACGCCCTGCTCGAATCGGTCATCGGCGATGCGCTCGAACAGGGCCTGTGCCTGGATGCCGCCGTCTCGGCCTCGCTGGCGCAGTTGCAGAGCCTGTGGCGCCTGCGCGAGGAAATCTCCGAGGCCCAGCGTGCCGACGGGCTGCACCTGAAGCACGACGTATCCCTGCCGATCGAAGCCATTCCGGACTTCATGGCATCGATGGAAACCCGTCTGGCCGCGCGTCACCCGGGCGTCCGGCCCTTTATCTTCGGCCACTTCGGCGATGGCAACCTGCACTACAACCTGTCCCGTCCGCTTGGCGCCGATCCGAAATGGGCGCTCAATGAGGGCAAGGCCGTCAGCGAGGACGTGCTGGAAGAGGTGGCCCGCTACGATGGCAGCATCAGCGCCGAGCACGGCATCGGCCAGCTCAAGCGGGAGTCGTTCCTGGCGCTCAAGGACCCGCTCGAATTGCGCCTGATGCGTGCCATCAAGCAGGTGTTCGATCCTAGCGGGATCATGAATCCGGGCAAGCTGCTCTAAATTTGGGCCAGTCATCGGCCATTTTGCGCCCCTTGTAACGAGCCGCCTGCCGGCCACTGCCACTCGCTATACTGGGGGCCTTTCTCGGCATTCGTCCGTTTTCACGACGCATCTTAAATTGGCTGATCCAGACCTGAGCAAGCTGAAAATCGATCGTAGCGCCATGGCGCCCGCCCAGCGCCGCCGCCGTCCCTGGCTGCGCTACGCGATCATTGCGGTGGTGATCCTCGTGCTGGCCGGCATCGGCCTGAAGCTGGCCGGGCCCCAGACCGTGGAAACGGCGACGGTCACTTCGGCATACCCGTCGCAAAACTTCACGCTGCTCAACGCCACCGGTTACGTGGTGCCACAGCGCAAGGCGGCGGTAGCATCCAAGGCGCAGGGCCGGCTGGAGTGGCTTGGTGTGCTGGAAGGCTCCCGCGTCAAGAAGGACGAGATCATCGCGCGGATCGAAAGCCGCGACGTCGAGGCGTCCGCCGCGCAGGCGCGCGCCCAGGTCCAGGTAGCCGAAGCCAATCTGGCATTGCAACAGGCCGAACTGCGTGACGCCGATGTCAATCTGCGCCGCTCGAAGGAACTGCTTGCGCCGGCTGCGATTTCCCAACAGCAATACGATTCCGATCTGGCGCGCTACAACAAGGCGCGCGCGTCGATCAGCAATTCGGAGGCGTCGATCACCTCGGCCAAGGCCAATGCCCGCGCCGCCGAAGTGGCGGTGGAGCAGACCGTGGTCCGCGCGCCGTTCGACGGCGTGGTGCTGATCAAGCACGCCAACGTCGGCGACAACATTACCCCGTTCTCGGCGGCCGCCGACACCAAGGGCGCGATCGTGACCATCGCCGACATGTCCACGCTCGAAGTCGAAGCGGACGTAGCGGAATCCAATATCGCGAAGATCACGGTCGAGCAGCCCTGCGAGGTTCTGCTCGATGCCCTGCCGAACCTGCGCCAGGAGGGCCGCGTGTCGCGCATTGTCCCGACCGTTGATCGGTCAAAGGCGACCGTGCTGGTCAAGATCCGCTTCGTCGATCGCGACCCGCGCGTGCTGCCGGACATGAGCGCCAAGATCGCCTTCCTTTCCAAGCCGGTGGCACCCGCCGAAAACAAGCCCCAGACGGCCATCCAGCCATCGGCTGTGGTCGAGCGCGACGGCAAGCCCGTGGTGTTCCTGGTGCAGGACGGCAGGGCAAAACAGGTGCCCGTGACGCGCGGCGCCAAGATCGGCGAACTGCTGTCCGTTCAGGGCGTGAAGCCGGGCGATGTGGTGGTGCTGGCGCCGTCCGAGAAGCTGGGCGACGGCAGCAAGATCTCCGTGGCGAAGAAGTGACCGGAAGGAAGTGACCGCCATCATGTCCGCCGCTCCCCTTGTTTCGATCCGCCATCTGGCCAAGTCGTATCAGCGCGGCGCTCAGACCGTGCCGGTGCTGTCCGATATCTCGCTAGATATTGCCGAGGGCGACTTTATCGCGCTGATGGGGCCGTCCGGTTCCGGCAAGAGCACGCTGCTGAACCTGATCGCCGGCATCGACCGGCCCGACAGCGGCGAGCTGATCGTGGGCGGCGTCGATATCTCCGACCTGCCCGAGTCCGCGCTGGCCGACTGGCGGGCGGCTCATGTCGGCTTCATCTTCCAGTTCTATAACCTGATGCCGGTGCTGACTGCGTTCGAGAACGTGGAACTGCCGCTGATGCTGACCCGGCTGTCGCGCGCCGAACGGCGCGAGCGTGTGGAACTGGTGCTGCGCATGGTCAATCTGGCCGACCGGATGGATCACTACCCCTCCGAGCTATCCGGCGGCCAGCAGCAACGCGTGGCAATCGCGCGGGCGCTGATCACCGACCCGACGCTGATCGTCGCGGACGAACCCACCGGCGACCTCGACCGCACCTCGGCCACCGAGATCCTGACGATGCTCCAGCGGCTCAATGCTGACGTCGGCAAGACCATCATCATGGTCACGCACGATGCCCATGCCGCCGAGGCAGCCAAATCGCTCGTCCATCTGGAAAAAGGCGAGCTGACCAACAGCGTCGCCACCACGGCATCGCGCTGATCATGTACCTGGCCAAGCTGATCACCCGCAATGCCATGCGCCACAAGCTGCGCACGGCGCTGACCGTGCTCGGCCTGGTGATCGCCGTACTGGCGTACGGGCTGCTGCAAACCGTGGTCGATGCGTGGTATGCAGGCGCGTCGGCCGCATCGAATGCCCGACTGGTGACGCGCAACGCGATCTCGCTGACCTTCACCCTGCCGCTGAGCTATGAGAACCGCATCAAGGGCGTGGACGGCGTGACCATGGTGGCGCGGTCCAACTGGTTTGGCGGGGTCTATCGCGACCCGAAGAACTTCTTCGCGCAGTTCGCCGTTTCCGACAACTACCTCGATCTTTACCCCGAATTCATCGTGCCGCCTACCCAACGCGCCGATTACGAGCGCGACCGCCGGGGCGCGCTGATCGGCCGGCAGTTGGCCGACCAGTATGGCTTCAAGATCGGCGACGTCATTCCGATCAAGGGCACGATCTACCCCGGCACCTGGGACTTCGTCGTGCGCGGCATCATGGAAGGCCGCGACGAAAGCACGATCACGCGCCAGATGGTGTTCCACTGGGACTACCTGAACGAGACCGTACGCAAGAAGACCGCCCGCCAGGCTGACCAGGTGGGTGTTTACGTGATCGGCGTCGACAATCCGGACAACGCGGCGGCCATCTCGCGCACCGTGGACAACGTATTCAAGAACTCCCTGGCGGAGACACTGACCGAAACCGAGCAGGCCTTCCAGCTTGGCTTTGTGGCGATGTCGAACCAGATCATCGCCGCGATCCGGGTGGTGTCCTACGTGGTGATCGTGATCGTCATGGCGGTGATGGCCAATGCCATGGCGATGAGCGCGCGCGAACGGATCACCGAATACGCCACACTCAAGGCGCTCGGCTTTGGGCCGGGCTTTCTGTCGATGCTGGTATTTGGCGAGTCGCTGATCATCAGCGCTTTTGGTGGCGGGCTGGGGATGCTGCTGACACCACCAGCGGCGCGATTCTTCAAGCAGGCCGTGGGCGGCGTATTTCCGGTCTTCACCGTGTCACACGACACCATGGCCATGCAGGCCGCGTGCGCACTGGTGGTCGGCCTGGCGGCCGCCATCGTCCCCGCGGTGCAGGCGGCGCGCGTGCGCATCGTCGAGGGCCTGCGGGCCATCGGGTAATTCGGATGGTCATCCCGCTCCACTACATCGCACGCAACGTCTGGGCACGGCGCCTGACCACCACGCTGACCGCAGGCGGGCTGGCGCTGGTCGTGTTCGTATTCGCGACCATGTTGATGCTCGACGCCGGCCTCAAGCGGACGCTGGTGACGACTGGCGAACGTGACAACGTCGTGCTGATTCGCAAGGGTGCCGAAACCGAGATCCAGAGCGCGATATCGCGCGATCAGGCGGCGGCCATGGAGATGCATTCGGCCGTGGCGTTGACCCCGGAAGGCAGGCCGATGTCGTCACGCGAGGCCGTGGTGCTGATCTCGCTGACCAAGACCGGCTACACCACGCCTTCCAATGTGGTGATTCGCGGCATTACCCCGCTGGGGGTGGAGATGCGGCCGCAGGTCAGGCTGACCCGGGGACGCATGTTCAAGCCGGGTTCATCGGAAATCATTGTCGGGAGCAGCATCGCCAAGGGTTATGACAACGTCAGCATCGGCGACCATCTGCGATTTGCCCAGCGGGACTGGACCGTGGTTGGCCACTTCGACGCTGGCGGCAGCGGGTTCGATTCCGAGATATGGGGCGATGTGGACCAGTTGATGCAGTCGTTCCGGCGCACGAGCTATTCATCTATGGCGGTCCGGCTGGCCGACTCCGACGCGTTCGACCGTTTCCGCGCCGATATCGACGTCGACCCGCGCCTGGCCAATGAAGCCAAGCGCGAGCAGCAGTTCTACAGCGACCAGTCGAAGGCGCTATCGGCGTTCATCAACATCCTGGGGCTGACGCTGACCACGATCTTCTCGGTCGCCGCGATGATCGGCGCGATGATTACGATGTATGCGTCGGTGGCCAACCGCGTCGGCGAGATCGGCACCCTGCGCGCGTTGGGCTTCCAGCGCATCAACGTGCTCGCGGCCTTCCTGATCGAGGCCGTGCTGCTCGGTCTGGTTGGTGGGGTCGCCGGTCTGCTCTGCGCCTCGCTGATGCAATTCGCGTCGTTCTCGACCACGAACTTCCAGACCTTCGCCGATCTGTCGTTCCGCTTCGTGCTGACACCCGGGATCGTGATCAAGACACTGCTGTTCTCGATGACGATGGGCCTGATCGGCGGCTTCCTGCCGGCGCTCAGGGCGTCGCGGCTGAATATCGTGGATGCGCTGCGGGCGCGTTGAGCGGACCCGCTGCCTTCTCCCCCTTACCCCATCACCTCTTCGCAAACCTCCAGCCACGCCCGCGCGGCGTGCGACAGGTAGCGCCCCGGGGACCAGATATGGGCCAGTGCCCAGTCCACGGTCGGCTCGGTCAGCCGGGCGACGGCAAGCTTGTCGCGGGACTCCAGGCGCGAGAGCAACGGTTCAGGCAGAAAGGTCGTGCCGAGCCCCGCCGCAGCCATGGATGCCAGGAAGTCCCAGTGCCCACTCTGCGCCACCACATGGGGCTCGAAGCGTGCATCGGCGAATGCCTGCCGCAGCATCCGGGTCAGCGAGAACTCGTCGGTCAGCATGACCAGCGGTTCGTCGCGCAGCGCCGCCAACGTGACCGTGCGGCCACTTGCCCAGGCCGCGCGATGCGGGCCCACCGCCCAGATCGGGTACTTGGCGAACTGGCGCGTCTCCAGATTGAGCCCGCTGTCTCCGGGCAGCACCGTGGCCCCGACTTCGAGTTCGCCATGCGCCACCTGCTGCTCCACGATCTGCCCGCCATGCTCGGAGAGATTCAGTTGCAGATTGGGATATCGTCGTCGAAACGCGCTGACGGCCGGGGAAAAGAACAGATTGACCATTGGCGGTACGCCGACCGTCAACTGGCCGCGCCCAAGTGACGAAAGATCCGCCACCTCGAGCGTCAGCCGATGCACCACGCCGAGCGCTTCCTGGCCACGGTCATAGACCACCTTGCCAACGTCGGTCAGCCGCACGGTCTTGCCCTCGCGAATCAGCAGTGGCTGCCCCACTTCGTCCTCGAGCTGCTTGACCATCTTGCTGATGGTCGATTGCGTGACGAAGAGCGAAGATGCGGCCTGCGTGAAGCTTCTCAGGCGCGCGGTCTCCACGAAGTAACGCAGCGCACGAATGTCGATCGGCATGATCCGTTCCCATGAAAATTCCGACTACAGACCGGAATTTTAAATCATGTTTGGAATGTTCGCAGGGCCGTTACACTTCCGCACCTACGCCCCCACCGAGGTCCGGTCGCACCGGCCCCACACAAATCATGGCTAGCTGGCCGAATGCCCGACAGTGGCTGTTTTCGCTGAAGGCATTCGCTGCCGCGATGCTGGCGCTCTACATCGCACTGTATTTCGGCCTGCCGCGCCCCTACTGGGCCATGGCCACGGTCTATTTTGTCTCCCATCCGCTGACGGGCGCGACGCGCTCGAAGGCCGCCTATCGCGTGGCCGGTACCGTGCTGGGCGCGACCGCGGCAGTGGCGACGGTGCCGCAACTGGTCAATATGCCGATCGTGCTGATGGGCGCGATCTCCCTCTGGATCATGGTGCTGGTCTACCTGTCGCTGCTGCAACGGTCACCGCGCAGCTACGTGTTCCTGCTGGCCGCCTACACGCTGCCGATCGTCGCGCTGCCGGCGGTGATGCACCCGGGCGACATTTTCGACATCGCGGTGGCCCGGATCGAGGAGATCGTGATCGGGATCGTCTGCGCGGGGCTGGTCGGGTCGATCGTCTTTCCCGCGAAAGTGGCGCCAGCGCTGCGAGACCGCATCCGCATCTGGCTGCACGACGCGGCCGCATGGGCCAACGATATCGTCAATGCCAGCCCCCGTGCCGATGCCAGCCGTCACCGCCTGGCCGCCGATATGCTGGCGCTCGACCAGTTGATCGCGCAGCTTTCGTTCGATACCGACAGCCAGCAGACGCTGCACCATGCCCGCGCGCTCCGTGCGCGGATGTCGGGGTTGATGCCGATCCTGTCGGCGCTGGAAAGCGTGCTGCATGCGCTGCGCACGACGCCCGAAGGCAGCGAGCGCGAAGCCCTGACCCGTACCGCCACCCATCTGCAGGCGCAGTTCAACCGGCTGATGCGGACCTGCGAGAGGCTGCAGCACGGCATCAGCGACCACCCGCCCGACCTGCCTCCCGAGGAACCGGCAGGCGCCGAGCAGGCCGCGGACGAGGCGGCCGCGTATCACGACCACGCCATGTTGCTGTTCGGCGCGGTGTCGGCCGGACTGGCGGTGTTCTGCGTCGGGCTGCTCTGGATCTTTTCGGGCTGGGAGGATGGCGGCGGCCCCGTAGCCGTGGCATCGATCGCAAGCTGCTTTTTCGCGACCATCGACGAGCCCCGTCCGGTGGCGCGCATGTTCCTGCGCTGGAGCGCCGCGTGCCTGCTGATTGCATCGTTCTACCTGTTCATGGTGATTCCGCACGCGCAGACGTTCGAGACCCTGGTGGGGATGTTGTCCGTGCCCTACCTTGGCATTGGCATGTTGATCCAGAGGCCAGGATTCAATCTGATCGCGATGCTGCTATCAGTGAATACCGCGTCGTTCGCCAACGTGCAGAGCGTCTACGACACAAATTTCCTCGGCATCTTCAATACGAGCCTGGCCAATGCGGCGGCCATGCTGTTCGCGCCGGTCTGGGCGATGCTGGCGCGGCCTTTCGGCGCCCATGTGGCCGCGCACCGGCTGCTGCGCGCGAGCTGGCAGGACCTGGCGCACGCCGCCACGTGGCGGGCTGCGGACATCCATACGCAGCTTGGCGCCCGGATGCTCGACCGGCTGGGCCAGTTGATGCCACGCCTGGGCGCCAGCCGGGGGCGGCTGGCATCCGATGGGTTTACGGAGTTGCAGATCGGCTACTGCACGCTGGCGCTGCAGCGCGCGCTGCCGTCATTGCCGCCAGCGGCGCGCAAACCCATCAGGCGGGTGTTGAGCATCGTGGCACGCCACTTCCGGGCGCGCGCTCGCGCCGGGCATGTGGTACCCGTGCCGATGCCACTGCGGCAGTGGCTCGATACCTCGATCGGACAGGTCATGGCGGCGCGTGGCGATAACCAGCAGATGGCGGCTGTACTGAGCGCGCTCGTGGTGCTTCGCCTCACGATGCAAACTCATGAAAAAAACGACTGATCCGGAGATTTTTAAATCATCACCGGAATACTTATGACTCACTACACTTCATCCCGTGCCGCACCTCCCCCCAAGTACGGCACCGCTCACAAGGCGTACCGGACGGCGCGTCTCGACAACACCCCCATCCATCCTGCCCGACGCGTCGTCCACCTTCAGTTGAAGTTCACCAGCACAAGAAAATGTTGAAAGCCCTGATTGCCACGACCATCACAACGACTCTTCTCGGCGCCAGCGCGCTGGCCGTGGCACAACCCCCGCAAGGCCTGCAAGACCGAGGCGTACCCGCCGACCGTTATGGCTATGAAATGCACATCGGCAAGCGTGACCCGTACACCGATGGCGCCCACGGCATCCGTCAGCGCGACCCGTACACCGACGGCGCACACGGCATCCGTGAACGCGACCCCTATACCGATGGCGCCCATGGCTCGGCCGGCATGAATCTGGCCGGACTGGACCGCACCGGCGTATCCGCCCCGCCGGCGCACAGCGCCTGAAGTTGAAGCAGCAAGAAGTAGAAGCAGAGCAGTAGAAGAAGCAGAAGCACGCAGTAGCAGTAGCAGTAGCAGTAGCAGTAGCAGTAGCAGTAGCAGTAGCAGTAGCAGTAGCAGTAGCAGTAGCAGTAGCAGTAGCAGTAGCAGTACGTAGTTCTTGTGGTCAGTCTTTTCCGGCGTCGCGCCTCCTCGTTCGACGCCGGAACCTCTCCTCTCGAAGCCTCAGCGCTTCGTCATCGCCTTCAGCCATTCCCCGATCGCATCGAGCAGCAGTCCGGAGCCATGCTCGCGCGATCCTGCATCGTCATAGCCATCGAGAAACGCACCCTGCTCGGTCATGACGAGCCGAGTACCCTGCCCCGCCCGCTTCAGTTCGAAGGTGGCCAGCGAGACCGAGATCTTGCGTTCACCCATATGCATCTCGTAGCTGTAGACCAGCCGCTCGTTGGGGATCACGTCGAAGTACACCGCGTCGAACGTGGACACCAGGCCATTCTCCCAGCGCCCCTGCAGATGCTCGCGGCCACCGGGCCGCACGTCCATCGTGCGCTTGACCTCGGTATAGCCCGGGCCACCGTTGAACCACTGGGCCTTGGCGACGGGATCGCTCAGCGCGCGGAATACCAGCTCGGGACTTGCGTCGTAGGTGCGCTCGATCGTGAAAACGCCATGCGCCACCGACCGTGCCGGCGTGGCGGCCGCGATCCGCGCCACCTCCTTTTCCAACCGGTCCAGCGTCTGCGCCCAGCCTTCCTCCGCGCCGCGTGTGAAATTGCCGGCTGACGGGTCCAGCGCCGTGTAGCGCTGGGTCACCGACATCTCCGTGCCTCCGCACACGGTCTCGAACGTGACCGAGGTATTGGCATTGAACAGCGCCACGCCCGCTTCGGTTACCACGGTCATGTCCAGCACCAGACGCGAATGAGGAATGATCTCGACGTAGTGGCCGCGAATCCAGTGCGAATAGTTGCCATCGAGCGATCGCATCCAGAGATCGAACTTGCCGCCCGGCCGGAATTCGACTTCGCACTCGGGAATCGTGAAGCCCTGCGGACAGAACCAGTGCTTCAGGTGTTCGGCGGCGCTCCACGCCTGGAAGACGAGGTCGCGCGGCGCGTTGAACGCCCGCGAGACGGTCAGCGATTCGCGATCCGCCACGGCAGATGCCTGGGTCTTCGCAGTCGCCTTGGATGTTTCAGTTGCCGTTGCCATCGGATGCTGCCTCCTTTTTCATGGTTTCGAGGTACTCGCCCAACCGGTCGAAATGTCCTTCCCATTCAGCGCGACGCGCGTTGATCCACTGCTCTGCCTCACTGAGCGCTTTCGGCGCCATGGTGCAGGTGCGTACTCGCCCGACCTTCTCGGTCCGGACCAGACCGGCCTGCTCCAGCACGGACAGGTGCTGCATCACCGCCGGCAGCGACATCGCCAGGGGCCGCGCCAGTTCCGTCACCGAAAGCGGCCCGCGCGCAAGCTGCGCGAGCATGGTGCGCCGCGTGGTATCGGCCAGAGCCTGGAATGTGGCGTCCAGGGCGACGTGGGGATCGGAATAGTTAAGCATGAGCTTTAGTATAGAGAGCCGCGATAGTTAAGCAAGGACTTTAGTGATTAAGCGGCAAAAAAGGCGGGACGCCGTATCCCGCCTTGATGACTGACCAACTGAACACGTCCGGCCCCATTTATCCGGCCCGTTTGTTCGGCACGTTTGTCCGGCCCATTTGATTACCGTCTTGCCTTGGCCTTAGCGCTTCCGCCATACGCTCAGCGGATCTTCGAACGCCGGCGCATCGGCGGCATCGGACCTGTCCGCCAGTGGTTTCGCCGCCAGCAGCATCGTCATGGCCTGCCCGTGAAGTTTGTCCAGGCAGCGCGAGAACATCTCTGCTTCATCCTCATTCAGGCAGCCCGCCAATTCCCGATTGAAATCGCGCGCCCGCGCGAAGGCCGCCGCGTACACCGACTCGCCCGCTTCGGTCAGCCTGAAGGCTGCCGCGCGCCGGTCGCCCTCGCGCGAATCCCGGCGCACCAATCCCTTGTCAATCAGACCATGCACCGCGCGGCTGGCCAGCACCTTGTCGAGCCCCGCGCTGGCTGCCAGTTCGGTCAGCCGGGTGCCCGGCTGTTCACCGAGGAATGCCAGCATCCGCCACTCGCGCCGACTGACGCCCGCCGCGGCCCGCAGATGCAGGCCGCTCGCGGCCATCGCCACGCGGCTCAGGTGATAGAGACGGTAATTGATGAAGTCGACCAGCCGGCCCGGCGCCTGCAAGGTGCCCGAAGTTTCCTGCGCCATGAATTGTCGAGAGTTCCGAGATAGTTGATTTTGTTAACTAATACCCTCGATGCTAGCTTTCGGGGCATACCGAGAACAATCACCACTTCCCCTGAGGAGACAAAAGTGAGCCTGTCCCAGCCCCTGCATCTACCGGCCCTGCTGCGCCGCCTGTGCGCGACGATCGGCGCCGCCACCCTCGTGACTGCCGTTTGCACCCTGACCCTGCCCGCCGCCCACGCCCAAAGCGACAAACCGATCCGCATCCTGGTGGGATACCCGGCGGGTGGCACGGCCGATCTGGCGGCACGGCTGGTCGGCGACAAGCTGCGCGAGGAGCTAAAGCAGACCGTGGTCATTGAGAACAAGCCCGGCGCGGGTGGCCGGCTGGTCATGGACTACGCGAAATCACAGGCCGGTGACGGCAACACCATCGTACTGGCCAACTCCGCGGTGATGACCATCGCGCCGCTCGTCTACCGCAAGCTCAACTACGATATCGCGCGCGATTTCACGCCAGTGGCGCAGGTGGCCAATTTCCAGCTTGCGCTGGCAACCGGACCGGGCACGCCGGCCAAGTCCCTCAAGGACTATGTGGCCTGGCTCAAGACCAATTCGGCCGATTCGACCCACGCGGCCTACGCCTCGCCCGCACTCGGCAGCATTCCCCACTTCTTCGGGCTGATGATCGGCAAGCAGGTCGGCGTGTCGATGCTGCACGTGCCGTTCAACGGTTCCGCGCCGCTGATGACGGCGCTGATCGGCGGTCAGGTGCCGGCATCGGTGGATACGCTGGCCGATCTGACCGAAATGCATCGCGCCGGCAAGATCCACGTACTGGCCACCTCGGGCACGCGCCGCTCGGCCGCCCTGCCCGACGTGCCGACGTTTACCGAGCTCGGCTACAAGGACATCGAAGGCGTGGGCCGCTACGGCTTCATCGCTCCGGCGGGCACCTCGCGCGCCACGATCGACCGGCTCAATGCCGCCGTCGCGCACGCCATTGCGTCGCCCGACCTGCAGCAGAAATTCCTCAAGCTCGGGCTCGAGCCGCAGAGCGGCAGCGCCGACGCCTTCGCTTCCGTGCTGGCCGGCGACGCCAGTCGCTGGGGTCCGGTGGTCAAGGCGTCGGGCTACGTCGGCGACTGAAGATGACCGGCAACGGCGAACCCAATCCGTATCAGAGCCACAAACATGTCAGTCCGTAACGTCCTGTTCATCATGTGCGACCAGCTACGCCGCGACCACCTCGGCTGCTACGGTCATCCCACGCTGCGCACACGCAATATCGACGCACTGGCCGCGCGCGGCGTGCGTTTCGACAACGCCTTTGTCACGTCTGGTGTCTGCGGCCCCAGCCGCATGAGCTTCTATACCGGGCGCTACGTCAGCAGCCACGGGGCCACCTGGAACCGCGTGCCGCTCTCGATCGGCGAAATCACACTGGGCGAGTACCTGAAGGATGGCGGTCTGGCGCTGGCCCTGGCGGGAAAGACCCACGTGATGCCAGACAGCGCCAACCTGAAGCGCCTGCACCTGGATGGCGGCGCGGAGCTGGAGACGCTGCTGCGCAGCGGGCACTTCGTCGAAGTGGACCGGCACGACGGCCACCACGCCGAACCACGCAGCCCCTACGCGGACTGGCTGCGCGCGCAAGGCTACGACAGCGCCGATCCGTGGACCGACTACGTCATCAGCGCCCAGAAGCCGGATGGCGAGGTGGTATCGGGCTGGCACATGCGCAACGCCGGGTTGCCCGCCCGCGTGGCCGAGCCCCACTCCGAAACGGCCTATACCGTCGATCGCGCGATGGACTACATCGGCGCGCGGGGCGATGAGCCGTGGGTGCTGCACCTGTCGCTGGTCAAGCCGCATTGGCCATACATCGCCCCGGCCCCTTACCACGCCGCCTACTCGCTCGACGACTGCCTCCCGCTCAACCGGGACGATGTTGAACTCGAGCATCCTCACCCGGTGCTCGACGCATACCGGACCCAGGAGGAATGCGCCAACTTCATGCGCAAGGAGGTGTCGGATACGGTTCGGCCGGCCTACCAGGGCTTGATCCAGCAGATTGACGACCGCCTTGGCCAACTCTGGGAACTGCTCGAACGCACTGGCCGCTGGCAGGACACGCTGATCGTCTTCACCGCCGATCACGGGGATTTCCTCGGCGATCACTGGCTGGGCGAGAAGGAGCAGTTCTACGACACCGTGCAGAACGTCCCGCTGATTGTCTACGACCCGTCAGCCCAGGCCGATGCCACCCGGGGCACGGCCGACGCTCGCATGGTGTCCGCCGTGGACGTGGTACCGACCGTGCTCGACAGCCTCGGCATGCCGGCTTTCGATCACCGCGTGGAAGGCCGATCGCTGCTGGACCTCACGCGCGCCCGCACCGATGTCTGGCGCGGCTTCGTGGTTTCCGAACTCGACTACGGCTATCGCGGCGCGCGCGTGGCGCTGGGCCGGCATCCCGGCGAGTGCCGCGCCTGGATGGTGCGCGATACGCGCTGGAAGTACGTCCACTGGCAGGGATTCCGCCCCCAATTGTTCGATCTGCTGAACGATCCGAACGAAATTCACGACCTCGGCGAGGACGCCGGGCACGAATCGGTCCGGGCGCAGATGCGCGGCAACCTGCTCGACTGGTTTTGCACGCTGAAGCCCCGCGTGACCGTCACCAACGAGGAAGTGGCGGCCAAGACCAACGTCTACAAACAGGCTGGCGTGTTCTTCGGCGTATGGTGAATCGGCCACACGGCGCGGGTCAGGAAATGACCCCGCGCCGTGCATCGGCTTGTAAATCGGCGTATTCTGGCAAACTTGTCATTCGCGCGTGGCAGGCGTAGTGTTGCGCATCCTCGCGCGCCAAATTGTGGCGCCCCCGCCCCATCTGATTGTTGACGGATGAACCAGAAGACCCATAAATTCCCGGATGAACCACCGCTGCCGTCCACCTGGGACGCGCGCCTTGCCCGCCATCTGGTGCGGCCCCTTAAAGACACCCGCGTTACCCCGAATCACCTGACCACGTTGCGGCTGATCATCGGCCTGGCAGGTATCGCCTGCATCGCCCAGGGCAGCTACGGCTGGACCAACTTCGGCGCGCTGCTGGTCGTGATCTCGAATTTCGTTGACCATACCGATGGCGAATTAGCCAGAATTAGCGGCAAATCGAGCAAGATCGGACACTTTTACGATCTGGCGAGCGATGCGCTGATCACCGTGCTGCTGTTCGTCAGCTTCGGCATGGCAGTGGCCGCGCAGGGCGCGGGCGATGGGCTCGGTTCGGTCTGGCGCGGTACCGTGGCAGGCCTTGCGGTGGCGCTGATCTTCTTCCTGCGGATGCGTATAGAATCGCGGGTTGGCAAAAGTGGAACGAAGCAGGCATCGGCCGGCGGTTTCGAGACCGAGGATGTGCTGTACCTGCTGCCTCTGGTCACACTCGCGGACGGCATTGAACCGTTCCTGACCGCGGCCTCGATCGGCGCTCCACTGTTTGCCGTCCTTGTCATCATCGATTACTGGCGAGTCATGCGGCGCCCCCAGCCAGTCGCGACAACCACGGAATAACGAGCACGCCCATGAGTGAGCACGCCTCAAG
>Ga0137300_1103_pt1 | contig 20896 bp, 24 predicted proteins | sample RamsorwD2O_NANAE_FD_97190 | JGI IMG/M metagenome (GOLD analysis project Ga0137300, IMG submission 97190) | Mouse cecal microbial communities from Vienna, Austria - N-Acetylneuraminic acid amended with D2O_NANAE | ecosystem: Host-associated > Mammals > Digestive system > Large intestine > Cecum... | reverse complement strand
GAGAATTCGTGCTGCCTAGAACGTCCAGCGGAGGCCCGCGGTCGTTCCGTAAGCCGTCAGCCCCGATATCCCACTGCCGTGAGCTTCGATGAAGCTCGAGAAGGTAGGCGTCCAGACGATGTTCAGCTTCCCGGACGCGCGACCGCCGACCTGCCCTGTCGCTACCCCGGTCCCAGTTGCGACTGGCGTCGGCACGCCGGTCCCTCCCACCGCGATTGTGCTGATTCCGCTCTGCGCGACGATGGAAAACGCTTCCAGCTTGAGAGACGGCTGAACGCGCGTTCCGTTCCAGGTGGTGTCGGTTCCGAAGCGGGCGCCGCCGTGCACCTCGGTGTTGTCTCCCGTCTGGGCACCAAAGCTTGAAGTGAAGGTTTGCGTGTAAGTCGCACCAACCGTCGGCTCGATGAACCAGCCGTTGGCCAGATCGAACTTGTACTGCACGTTCGGTGCGTAGCTGATGCCGGTGCTATCTGTGTTGGTGACAATGCCGGCAGCCGCCAGGCGCGACGTCGTCCATGTCCCATCGATCGTGAAATCCACCGAGAAGCCGCCGTTGGTGTAGGCAACCGTGCCAGCGCCCACCCCTGTGCTCGCGTCGGTTCCGGGAGCATTGCTCCACACTCCGCCACCCGTGAAGATCACAGTGAGAGCGTCGTACTGGCTGGAAATGCCGATCTTGGTGACGTCGATCGCTCCCGTCACACCGTAGGAGCTCGTGGTGATGCCGGCTGAGCGGCTCCAATCCGCCGATCCCGTCAGGTTCACACCGTACAGCCATGTCGGCACCGCCGGCGCAGGAGGAGGCGCCTTGGTGTAGATCGGGGCCTTTGCATACCCGAGCGCTGCGAACGGGTCGCTGCCTTGGTACCCAGTCGGCTCGTCCTCCCCGGTGAACTGCATCCGGCCTGGGGTTATTACGGCCAGCCGCCTGCTCTGAATCTGGTCACGCACGTTCTGCAGAACGTTTTGGATCACATTCTGAATGACGCGGTCAGCGATCGCATCCGCTTTTGCAGGGCTGACAGCGGCAAGCAGCGCCGGAATCGATGTGGTCAGCAATGCTACTTTCGCGTGCTTAAAACCCCTAATTGCGAAATCCATTTTCTCGTCCCCTTCCCCACCGAACTACTCCCCGGCGGGCCGTGAATCGCAGGCTCTTGCCTGCATGAACAATACGGGGACGCTAGTTCCGGCCAGATCGGACGTCTTCACCCATTTGAGGTACGTTTTGAGGTCAATCGGCAAATTGAACCAGTCGATGCAATTATGTCACATCGTTTCCCGTGTTTCACCGTAGTTTCCCCGACCTGAATTCTCTGGACAACCCTACGTAGACTGCGACATTTTGCTGACATTGCGACTATCGGGCCGGCCATGGGGGATGACATGCCGCTCGGAAATATTGATTTGATCGAAGAGAGTTTCGTTGAGGCAGCGACCGACCCATCCCGATGGGTCAGGGCTTTGGATGTCACGGCGACCGTGACGAACAGCGTCGGAGCGCTCCTCCTGCCTGTCACTGGCAGAATGTTCGCTTCAGTCCCGCACAGCGACTCGATCTCCGGCTCGTTCGAAGCTTACTTCCGGGACGGCTGGTTCGCTCGCGACGAGAGAAATCGCGGCATCGATCTGATGAAGCGTCGCGGCGTCATCGACGACCTTGATTTGCACTCGCTCGATGAGATCAAGCGCCACCCCTACTATCAGGAGTTTCTCGCACCACACGGACTGCGCTGGTTCGGCGGCGTCCGGATCCAGTGCGGCAATGATCTTTGGTGTCTCTCTATCCAACGCACCATCGTCCAGGGACCGTTCTCCGAGGCGGAGAAAAAACAGTTGGCCTCCTTATCGACCCGACTTTCATCAACCGCAGCAATCGCAGGCACTCTCGGCGACGCGAGCGCGATCGGCGCTCTTGAAGCGTTCGAAATGAGCGGCCGCGGCGCAGCTTTGATCAATCGCGAAGGGCGGATCTTCAAGCTCAACCAAGTTGCTGAACAACTCCTTCGAGGAGATCTATGGGTCGTCAAGGGCCGGCTCGCCGCGACTGACACCGCATCGATCGCCACACTTGAGAAGGCCGTAGGAGAGCTGATCAACAGTAAGGGAGCCGCCTCTCGGCCGCCGATCGCATTCTCCCGCAAGGGACGTCATCCACTTCTCGCCTATCCGACGAGGCTCGCCAGCATGGCGCGCAATGCTCTCGCCGACTGCCAGGCCATGATCATCTTCGTGGACACCGAGCAGATCCAGCGCCCTACAGCGTCTACTTTGCAATCCGCATTTCGTCTCACCGATGCCGAAGCTCGTTTGGCAGCACAGCTCGCCGGCGGCGATTCCCTCGAAACAGCCGCAGACATCCTCGGCATCGCCAAGGAAACCTCGCGGAGCCAGCTCAAGAGCATCTTTTCGAAGACAGGAGCTCATCGGCAGGCCGAGCTGGTGGCAATGCTTTCCACCCTGCTTCGCGCCGACGACGGTCCTTAACTTCAAGCCCCTTTGCCGCAGCCCGCGTACCCCAAACGGGTGAAGACTGCCCGCGGGATGACTCCTAGAATTCTTGCTTTCGCGGCGCCTGGCGCCGATCATTGATTGCGGAGATTGCCATGGGCGTATCCAGAACCGCTCTCGGCCTCGTGTTTTTGTCGTTTGTCACGCCGGCCCGAGCCGTCGAAATTCCGAAGCCCGTCATCAATATTCCGAGGCCGAATATCCCGAGGCCAAATATCGTTGTTCCAAGACCGAACGTTACGGTCCATGTCCCGAAGCCCACCGTGAACGTGCCAAGACCGGCGGTGAACGTCGCCATCCCGAAACCCGCCCTGCATGTGTCGAAGCCTTCGATCAACGTGGCCGCTCCCAAACCCGCCGTGGCCGTCCATGTTCCGAAGCCGAACATCGCTACTCCGCGGGCGTCCGCGGTTTCAGTCGCGAAGCCTGACCTTGTGAAGCCTGCGCCAGCCGCCAACCCGCCATCGACACCAAAAGTCGATACACCTAAAGTCGCCTCTCCCGTCGCATTGCCGAAGTCCGAGCAGCGCAGCGGAGCGGTACCCACTGACTTTGCGCCAGGCAACGCAACGGCAACTAGGGACTTTACGCCGCAACTCGTCACTGGTGGTGGTCTGAAGACGGAGAGAACACCGCCGCCTGGCGATCCGCCGAAGGCAACTGGCGCCCCAACGACTGCGCTTCCCATCACCTCAACCGAACAGCTCAACACTGTGCCGCCGATGTCCGAGACACGGCCACCCGTCGCGAACTTGCGTAAGGGCGCGCCGACGCCTGGTGATCCGAAATCCGTTGGCAGCGGCACCACGCCACCTCCCATCACCTCGACCGAGCAGCTCAACACTGTGCCGCCGCGATCCGGGACCGCCATCGTTGAAGGTGGCGGCTCCCGAAAGAGCGGCGAAGCTCCGAAGCTCGGAGGCACGGCCGTCGTTGAGGGCACTGCGAAGAATGGCACTGCCCCGAACGGCGCAAGCCCCGCGGTTGTCGACGGCAAATCCGCAAAGCCTGGGGTGCCGAATACGACAACCGCCACTAAGGATGGGAAATCTGGCTCACAAGCCAATGGCTCGGTGGCAAAGCTGCCTGAGGCAATGTCCGAGCGAAACGCCGGAAAGACTAACGCCTCGAAGGCTATGCAGCCGGCAACTGCGGCCGTCAATGAGGGAAACAGCGGTCCAACGACAACGGCCCCATCGCAGACTTCCAACAAGACGACAAACTACAAAACGCAGAGCACCAATCAATCCTGGGTCGACGCAGGCTATTCGACACCAGACAATGGCGCCGCCTTGATGAACAAACCTGCGCCATCAAACTTCACGTACAACTACAATAACGGAAGCTATACCTGGCACTACTTTATGCAGAATGGCGTGATGGTCACCTACGCCACCCAGAACGGCAGCAACACCGTGGTCATACCAGTAGGCATCTCGACGTATCAGCCACCCAACACCGCCTACAAGGCGGGAATGCAGATGTCGGACCTCGGTCCAGTGACACTACCAACCAATTCCGCACTGACGTCTCAAATCATTTCCGTTCCACCACCAAGCCTCTCGCCGCCTGTTTCGGGGACGACCAATACCTGGCAACCTGGGCAGTCGATTGCGCACTCCCCAGATATCGGCTTGGACTCGCCGACTCCCGTTCAGAACACTGGAGCAACCACTGTCGGGAACACGATCTCGAATATGATCCAATCGGCAACGGTTGGACCGCCGGCTGTTGCCGAACCCCTCAATCAGCCGTACGCACAGCCTATCGGTCAAAGCCCCCAGGCAGACAATGGTCAGCCCCAGCCAGCTGCCGATAGTGGGACGCGCGGCTCGCCACTCACCGATGACCAAAAACAGATGCTGAAGGGGATGGACACATCCAACCTGAGTCCTGACGCCCAGAAGCAATTCCAAAAATTGATGGGAGCAACCGACCCCGCTCCTCAGGGCTCAACCGGAAGTGCATCCAGCTCGTCGTCGAACGATCCAAATTTGGACCCCTCGAAGGTTCAAAAGGCTTTGGACGACGGCCTGAACAAGATCGATCAAAAATACTCCGATATGAAACAGCAGCAGGATCAGGCAGCTGCAAATGCAGCGGCCGACGATAGACGGCAACAGCTGAATTCTGCCTGCCCGTCTGGTGGCTGTCAGGGGACGGCAGATACGTCGACACCCCAAAAGGACTGGAGTGACCAGGGTGTCATAAAAATGAAGGAAGATTTGGCCAAGAACACCACGGAAGTTAGCAAAAATAGCGACAACCCCGTCAATGCTTACGTTGATCCCAAGAGCGGTGGCGTGGCAGCTCAAGACTCATCTGGTAAACGTTATTGGCTCGTTCCGCCGGATCCGAAAGGCCGCTAACTAGAGCGAACTGAAGGCCGCGCTTGGGTAACGCGATAGCACCCTTCCGATCACGGCGCCGGCACCGGCACCTCCTCGAGCAGCGCCTCCATGAAGCGTTCATAACTCGCGCGCAGTGCCGCCTCGACCGTCGGGAAGCTGTCCACTCCCAGTTCGGTGATGAAGCCATCCTCCTTCTCCTCGATCCGCAGGTGCATGCCGTCGAACTGCGGAAACGAGAACGAAGTGAACCCATGGCCATGATGCTGGCCGGTCGAAGCGAGCTCTTCCAGAGCCAGTTGTGGTCGCTCCGACCCGATACGCGGATCTTTGTCCCCCTGCGCGCGCAAATAGATCAGCCCCTCCGCAACGTCGCGCGTGCGGACCGTCAACCTGCGATCGCCGAACGTGAGGTGATAGCGCGAGGCGATCGACTGCTCGTTGCGCTTCGGGTGATAGAATTCCTCGAACAGTACGATGGCTTCACCATTGCCCTCGGCATCAAGGCCGTAGACCAACGCGTTGGTGGAAACCCCTTCCGGATCAGCATAAGGCGAGGCCGGCTCATCCTCGATCCGATAGCTTCGCAAGGTCTTCCGGAACGCCTCGAGCGACCAGGGCTTTCTGGTCGGATCTGCAAAAGAAATCGGAATGTCGTACGCCGCCTTCACCGCGTCGCGCAGTAGCCTCTCATGCAAACCGTTGCGGAGTTGATCATCCGGTTCGGCGACATAGCGATAGTTCACCTCCGCGGAGGGAGACAGGTCTTGGCGCAACAGCGCCTCCACCGGTCCGTAAACCGGATCGTCTCGCGTCCGGACAGGCTCTTCTACGGTCCCGGCTTCATCACGGCCGCTGCCTTGCGGCACCGGACCGCTTCCCGACCGCTCCCGGCGTATGAAGATGCAGTCGACACGGTTGGTCTTCAGATCGTCCGATGAATCGGCGACCCAGAGCGACCTCAATACGCCCGGCTTGCGATCGGTATGATCGTCAAAATGGTACTGCTCGTCATAGACCCGAGCAAAGAAGCGGAGATCAAGAGCATAGGTGTCGATGCCGGCCCCCGGGTCACCGTATTCCGAGGCACGATGATAGGAGAACTGGTTGGGACGGCCGTTCGACTTGTCGAAAGCCGATCCGGGCTGGAATTCCCAACCCAATCCTTCACCAGTCATGACACGAACCACGTGCCCGAGTTCGGCGTCCTTGCAGATATGGGCCAGGGCCGTATGGGTGGAGCCTGCCGCCGGCGGCGGCATCGTCATCGCGAGCTCGACGGCGTCCCGCCGCAACGCGACGTCCTTCACGACGTAGCAGTTGGCGCCCTCGCCAATCCGCACCGTGTAGCCTCGGCCCTCGCGATAGCAGATCTGCACGGGACCTCCCGCTGGCCGGCCGGCGAACACGATCTCTCCGCCATAAAGCGGCGGCTGGCCGGCGACAAACGGGCGGGTCAATCTGCTGTAGGCCATCGGCATAATCTCCATGTTCAGCAACTATTGCCGGCCCGGGCGTAAGTGGCAAATCCAGGATGCCCCCGCGACGCGTTCAATTTTCCTAGCTAGCACCAAACGTGGTTTTCCCGGGACGTCCCGCGAACGGTCCAGGGGAATTGGTCGGACAGGTCGGGAACGAACGCGCCAGACCGCATGACCGGTAACAGGGCAAGGCTTTGCCTCCGCATGATGTTTTGAGATCACAGCTTGGCAGAAGAACAAATGAGAACAAGGTACCGGAGCGTTACCAGACCTGGTGCTGGGCGATCGACTTGAACCGCCTCACAGCAGAGCTTGGGTTGCCGCTCCGGTCAGTGACCACAGGCCGAAATACATTGCCACGAGGCAGGCCAGAACGCCGCTCAGCCAAGCAATGAACTTCCCGAAATAGACAGAGACTACCCAGGACGCGATCGCGAACACTGCGGCGGCCACTAGGATCACACCTGTCGTGACTTCGCTCCCGTGCCTGGTGAAGCCCAAGACGAATGCGATGTCGAAACCGAGGACGCCAATCCAGATCGCCAATCCCCCAGCAGCAAACCCGGCAAATGTTCCGAGCAATTTGCGGGCTTGCTGCCCAATCCGTTTGTATCCCGATGACAAGCCCACGATCGGGGCCGCGGCAACAGAGTCTACCCGTAGGCCGGATTGCCGGCGCGAGCGACGTCGTAGGCCTCGCCGACTTCATCGGTGAACTGATCGAGCCAATCAAGCTGCTCCCGACTGAGCTGGTAAGATCCGCACCCCAACTCGCCCTGATCCGATGCGCAGTCGTAGGTCGCCGTGTGCAATTCGCGGCCGTCCTTGATCTGCACCATGGCCGGCGTTGCATCATCGGTCGTATCGATGACGAGCTGCACGCCGCCCGGACCTTCGTGGATTTCTTTGTGACCCCGTTCCATCATTCTCTCCTCGTTCGCAGCCCAATTTCTCGGCCCAGCTTACGGCCTCGGTCCGACCGCCGCCTCTTCCAGCTCTGCAACGCTCAAATCTGGACTGTACGGAGCCACCACGCCCCGGTCGAAGGAAAGCGCGTAGGCCGCACTGCGAACAAACACCCTATCGTTCTTCAATTCCTCGGTGGTAAAGCCAAAGTAGGCATGTCCTTCCGGGATCACGATGTCGCCGGAGCGACGACGCCGCCAATAGAACAGATCTTGATCAAGACGCCAGCCAGCCGCGTACGCAGCTTTCGCATCCGCTGTCTTGTCCCAAGGGTGCTTACGAATCGTCATTCGATCTTCTCACGCCCTCATCGCAGCGTAATTGTCGTCTTGGGCCGCAGAACGGCGACCGCTGGCGGTGGCACGACGCTGCGCCGTCAATTGAACCGGCGGCTGCGCCGGCGCGACCGCATCGCGGAATTCCGTCGGCGACAGTTCGCGACCGGCGATCGACCAGGTCGGACGCTTCAGCGAGCCCGGAGCTGGATCAAACGCTGGTCCGAATTCATTGTGGGCGCGCATCTGCTCGTCGAAAAACAGGAGCGATCCCTGTTCATCGACCCGCATGAAGCCAACGCGGTTGCCGTAGCTGTCATCGAGCGGGTAAACGTTGGCCGGAAGCGAGCGCGCTTCGAGCGACAGGTCGGCATCGGTGCTTGCATCCCGGACAAACAGCTTTGGACGGCCGTCCTGGCCAATGACACGGCGGACCGCGATCGTCGCCGCGTCCACCGCCGCGACGACACCGCCAAACGCACCCTCGCGCTCCAGACCCTCGCTCTCCTCGACGTCACGCCGCATGAAGCGCTGCAGGAAATCGTCGGCCCTGATCTGAGACATCGAAACGACATTGTTGGGCGCGAAGCCCGAACGGCCCTTGCTGCGCTCCTGGCGCTCGCGGGTGAACTCGAACAGCGACTCGCCGAAGGCACGCTCGAGCGTGCCGTGGGCGAGTCCGGGATCCACCAACGCCGCCGGTGCAGCACCCTCGCGTAGCAGGATCGGCATGCCCGGCTCGAGCTTGCCTTCCCTCGCATCCTTCACGAGGTTGGCCGGCACGATCAGCTTCAACCCGTCGGCCTTTGCACGAGCGAAGAGTGCGAGATTCTCTTTGGGGTCGGCGGACGCCACCGCGTACTCGCGGCCGATCCATGCCTTGCCGCCCTGGACGGTAAAGCGCCGCTCGTCTGCGACGTTGCGCAAGGTGAAATCCAGTTCCGACCAGCTCTTGAAGGGCAGCTTGCCGCCGGACATGAGGTCGCGGACCATCCCGCGAATCTCGAAAGCCGCAACGGCATCGGGGTTCCGCTTGGAGCTGCGGACCTTGGATACCGCCTCCTCCTCGATGGTGGAGCCCATCATCTTCTTGACGCCGTCCACCGACAGGCGGCGATCGACCTGAGCCGCCGGCACGGCCTTTCGGCTGACCCGATCGACGAGGTAGTTCGCGCTACGACCATCGCCGTAAATGCGGGTTTCGATCTTCAGCAGCTTGCCGGACAGGTAGGAGGTCATCTCGCCGAACGCCTTGAAGGCAACCTTGCCTTCCACGAACGACTTCAGCCGGCGCCGCGCCTCGTCGACGCCGAATTCCACGTTCTCCGAAATCTGCTCGTAGGTCTCACGCAGCAGCGACATGTTCGAGGGACGAACACCGACCACGGCACCGAAATTGTCAAACCCGCCTCGCCGGGCGACCGGCGTCATCGCGGTCGCCGCGAGCAACCGCTCTACCAGCCCCGAGATCGGTCGGTCGAAACTGTCGGTTAGGGTGGCGGCGAAGGTCGCCATTCGGTGTCCCCTTGCGGTTTATTCCCGTCGACCAATGAATCCTCAATTGAATCCTTGGAACGGACCGGGGCATAGTCGCGTCCCGAGCCGCAAAGCGCAACACGAAAAAAGTGGAAAACTTTCGCAGCCAGAATCACATATGCCGATCGAGCGCGGAATCGATCCGATGGTGAGCCACCAGCAGGGCGGCAGCCCTGGCGCACAGACTTTCGTCGCCAACATCGAACCGTTCGCCTTCTTCGGTCTTTTCGTTCCAGCCGCCGCCAGGATCGCTTACCTGATAGGTCTCCTGGATGCACCACCTGGCCCGCCCGCCCCCGTCCTGGAGCGCGATTGACACTCCCTCCTGCTCGACCACGACGGTCTCGCCGCGAATGCGGATGTTGAGCTCATCCACTCCTACCGACTTACAGGCAACACTCAGCACGTCCCGCAGCGCTTCCAAGGTCCCCAGCCTCAATCCCGATGCCATTCGCCGTTCTCCCGTCTGAACCTAGTCCTGCAGCTCTTCGTCGTCCTCGACTGCGGCCTTCGCCGGCGGCGAAGGACTTCCCGAGCCGAGGATCGGCTCCGTCGTTCCAGCGCGCACCACGACCGAAACGGCATTCTTGGAGTCCGATGGCTGGCCGCTCTCGGCATCAACCTTCACCTCTCGCGCTCCGTCAGGAAGCTGCGGAGCGGCGAATTTGACCTGCGAACCAATCGCCTCAAGGAATTCCCGCGCGATCGGCGCGGCACCCGAACCGCCGGTGGTTTTACCGGGCAAAGGCTCGCTGTTGTCTCGCCCGATCCAGACTGCGAGCGCAATCTGCGGGGAAAACCCGACGAACCAGGCGTCCTTGGAGTCGTTCGTGGTCCCGGTCTTTCCGGCAAACCAGCCGTCAAATCCTTTGAAGGCGCCGCGCGCCGTGCCGCGCTCCACCACGCCGCGCAGCATACTCTGGACCATAGCGGCTTCAACCTGGGTGAAGACCTGCTGGCCGACGCCGCCCAGATCGAGGTCCTTCGGAACCGAAGGCCCATCAATCGCGGCGACGAACCGCGGTTTGACCACTCGTCCGCCATTTGCGATCGCGGCGTACGCGGCTGCCATGGCGACCGGCGTCTGCTCGACCGCTCCAAGTCCCGCGGCAAGCGGCATCGGATCGGGCACGTCGATCCCAAGCATCCTCGCCATTTTGCCGACCGGCTCGGTGCCAACCTGATAGAGCAACCGGATGGAGGACAGATTGCGCGATAGAGCGAGCGAACGGAACATCGGGATCATGCCGAGTCCACCTCCGCCGCCATAGGACGACGGTCGCCAGAATGGCTGGCCGGGGCCCTGCAGCCCCGCAAAGGGCACATCAAACACCGGCGAAATAGGATCGTAGCCGATCGTCACGGCGGTGAGATAGGTGAAGGTTTTGAATGAGGATCCAGGTTGGCGATGCGCCTGCGTCGCTCGATCGAACTCGCCGTCACGGCGCGAGAACCCGCCGACCAGCGCCTCCACGGCGCCGGTGCTCGGATCCAGCGCCACCAGCGCCCCCTCGACTTTCGGGATCTGTTGTAATTCCGGCTTCGATCCGGAGAGGTCGACGAGAACGACATCGCCGACGCGCAACAAGGAAGCAGCCGATTTTGCGTGTGTCCAGGCAAGTCCTTCGGCAGGAAGAACCGTCTGCCGGCCGTCAGCCAGCATCAACCTGGCATCGCGCCCTACCTCGACCACAGCGCCAAGCTTCCAGTCTTCTGCCCCCTCGGGCGCAGCCGGGAACGAGGCCGGCACCGACGGGGTGCCTGTGCAACCCAGGGGACCACGCCAGCCTTCCGTCCGATCTATCCTGACCAGGCCGCGCCGAAGCGCTGCGACCGCCCGGACCTGAAACTCCGGCCGCAGGGTGGTGTCTATCCGGAACCCGCCTCGAGAAAGCGTATCCTTGCCCATCGCGGACTCGAGCGACCGACGTGCAGCCGACACGAACCAGTCCGATGATGTCGGGAGGCGCGGCTGCCTCACCGCCAACACGATCGGGCTTGTGAGTGCGCGTTCTGCCTCCTCACGAGTGACCTTCCCGTCATCGAAGAGCCTGCGGATCACGTAGTTTCGGCGCTCGAGCGCACGCTCTCGATGTCGGAAGGGGTCGGCCTGCGACGGCGCCTTGGGCAGACCCGCAAGCAACGCACACTCGGGGAGCTCAAGCTGCCCGAGTGACTTGTCAAAATAGGTCTGCGCGGCGGCCGCGATGCCATAAGAGCCGGCGCCGAGATAGATCTCGTTCAGGTAGATCTCGAGCACCCTCTCCTTGCCCAGGTCCTGATCCAGTCGCAGCGCGATCAGCGCCTCGCGGATTTTGCGCTTCATCGTGCGCTCGTCCCCGACAAGAAGCGTCTTGGCGACCTGCTGGTCGATCCCAGATCCTCCTTCCGGACGCTTGCCTTCCCCCTGCCCGTGGCTGCGGACATTGGCGACGGCGGCGCGAACCGTCGCCGTCCAATCGACCCCAGCGTGCTTCCAGAAATTGCGGTCCTCAGCGGAAACAAAGGCGTCCACGACGCATTTCGGTATCGACCGGAAGGGAACGAATTGGCGGTTCTCGTCGGCGATCTTCGCTAGTTCGCTGCCATCGGACGCACGCAGCCTCGAGGCCAGCGCCGGGACATAGGTCTCCAGGTGCCGGTGTGGCGGCAGCGAGGCGCTCTCCCTGCGCGCAATCGAGATTGCGAACGATCCGGCAATCAGACCCGCAAATACCGTCACGACCGAGCCAGCGGCGAAAGCGAACCGGAAGAGCCTCACGCGCTCGACCTCTGCTTCGCCGCCGGCTGGCGCCCCGGCGTGCCTGATGGCTTTGCCGCGGTCTGCGGCTTCGCAGGCGCCCGCGCGGTAGACCCCGCCTGCGACTGAGCGGTCTTCGGTCGGAACATGGCAGGCAACGTCGTTGCGAGACGCGCCATGTGCTCCGGGCCGCCCGACTGGCTCTCCGGAAGGGCCCGCTCATGAATGGCTGACTGGAAAGCAACGACCAGCCGAACACCCTCCACGGCATGGGTCCTCGCCGCCCACATTGCTTTCCAGACCTGGCGCGCCGGCACGAGCAAGGCCCGGTCCCAAGCCATTCCGACGGTCACGATGACAACTTCGGTCGCACGGATCTGGCGAAGTGTGCCCTTGTAGACGACGTCCCCCGCAACATGGTCGGCAACCGCAGCCAGCGAAGCACTCAGCTTGCGGTGGGTCGCCCCGAGCCGCGCCAGAATCTCCGCAAGATCTGATTTTGGCAGCCTCATGGGATTGCCGAGGATATCCTTGCCATAGTCACCGGCGGCATCGCGAAGCATTGCGTGAGCCACGATCATCACCGCCGATCGCTCGGCGGCCGGCGCAGCCGTGATGGTTCGGACCACAAGGGAAGCCGCATCGATCGCAGCGCGTGCACGCCGCTCGTCCAACAAATGCTTCGCCTTCCCAAGGATTGACAGTTTAGCCCCCATCACAATGCCCGATTGACCATCGCACCGGGATTCCTCCCGATCAACGAAGGCTCCGCCGTTGTCCCCTGATCCGCGGAATCCTTGCCCGTGGTTAATGGAATCCTTCGAAATAGCCCCGACTCCGGGTCACACCTGGCAGGAATATGGGGGAGTGGCAGAATAGGAGGGCATAATGTCCTTTCAGCCACCGCCGATTTAGGGCAGACTGGTGATTACGGGGATGTTCCCGGGTGAGAACAGGGTGTTCTTTGCATTCCCATTGCGGAGCCCACCTGAGAAGATCATCTATTCCAATATCGACGGCCCACCGCGGCCGCCGGCGTCAGTTAGTGAAAGTTCATGTACCGCAAGTCTGATTTGTCCCCCGTCGCCCTTTCCTCCGATACGATTACCCGTGTCATGCAGCTCGAACTCAAGCAGATCGAGGCGGAACTGGTGCCCACGCGCATTGCTCTGCTGCTGGCGCGCCGCCGGTACGACAGGGGTTCGCGCGTCGGAAACGCCGGATTGTCGGGAAGCGCGATCCATTCCCGCAAAGTTGCCCAGCGCATGAAGGTGAAGGGACCGGCGCAACGCACGATCGACGTTCCGACGGCGTCGGTTCGATCGGACCTCGCCGTCAGCTAACCCATTTTCAGAGCCAGCCCCGGGGAGAGGAGCGGTCCGTAGGAATACGGCCGCTCTTTTCTATTTTGGCGGACCACTCACACGCCCAACGCGCCCTCAAGGATTTGTCTTCCCCACGCGAACTCATTGGAATCGTACCTCTTTGCTCGCATGGTTAACAATTTGCCTGAAAAAACAGACCGGAACATCCACAGGCCAAACCGGTATTTTTGCCATTCTAATACTTGGTCTAGACTTCCTCTGCCCGCCTGTACTAATCCTTTCGACGAACAGCCGCTGAAGACGCGGAAGGATTCGTAGGCGTCCCAAGTGGTTGACACGCCTGTGGCATTTTCTCACAGTGCCCAGGCCCTCCGTGATTCCTTCGGCGTTTTTTGCCGGAGCCTTCCCCACCGCATCGGGGAGAGTAGGATTAAGTGATGACGGACGATTTTGGTTCTGCTCTTGCGGGATTGCTCCCGCGCCTACGTGCCTACGCACGAGCACTTACTCGAAGCACCACGATCGAAGCTGACGATCTGGTCCACGATACTCTGGTCGAAGCCCTGTCATCCGAGCACAATTTCGACGGCCAAAGCCTCGACCGCTGGGTGTTCCAGATTCAGCGACGGAAGTTCTACAAGCTGGTGCGCGCTGCGATCAGCATCCCTCAAAAGCAAGATCCGCGTGCGCTCGAAGAAGACAGCCTCTGCGATACGATGATCGCTCAGCCTTCCCAGCTGGACTCGGCCTATCTCCTGGAGGTCCAGGCCGCAATCAACGCCCTTCCCACCGCCAAGCGCGAAGTTCTCCATCTGACCGCGGTCAGCGGCATGGACCAGCGTGAAGTCGCCGAGATATGCGGTCGACGAAATCCTCAAGACGCCAAAGGCGGTTACAAGGGCGGCAACTCAGCGCCCGGCGGAGGTCGCTGAACGCGCCAAGGGCAAACGCACCGCCGGCCGCCGCGGTAATGCCGGCCTGGCCGCAGTCGTAGCGGCCCCACCCCCGGCCGAGCCCGCCATCTTGCTCTGCTGATTTGGCTCGACGGAAGACTGCGGCAAGGGAGCTGCCACGGGTTCTTCCGCGTCCTTCAGTGCGACCGCCGGCTTCGCCGGCGAGACGGGCGCCCCCGCAGGCGCGTTCTCCGCTAGAACGGACGCAAGCTCGATCCCCTCTTCGAAGATATCGGCGGCCTCCAAACAGGTCCTGAGCTTGCGCACCACCTCGGGACGCTGGTCGGCGGCGCAACGCGCGCGGACAGCCCGGGCAATCTCGATGCCATAGTCCGTGATGGCCACGATCTTCGCCCTGCGGTTCTCAGGATCCTTCTCGAGCAAAACACAGCCGGCTTCAGCGAGCGCCTTCAACGAATACGAACTGTTGCTCGGCTGCAGGCGGAAGGTGCGCATCACATCGGCGATCCGCGCGCGCCCGATGCGCTCCAGACAGGCGAGCAGGATGATGTTCGATGGCGAAAGCCGAGCCGCCTTCGTTCCGGCAACGACCGGACGCACGTTGTCCGCAAAGACGCGCACCGCGCGATCGAAGACCGCCGCAGCGTCAATCCAGTCCCGCATCTCGCGAAAGCTGTCCGCCTGATCCATCCGGAAGCACCCTGAACAAACTGGCAACCATGATGCCGGAAAACGAAAAAGTCGCAATATCGAATCCTTGCCTCTCCCCTAGTGATCGACGTTTCATTCCGAGGACCGCGCCGGCCGAAGTTAACCATCCGGTCATTGGCGATCTTGGCGGGCCGGTTCGATCCATGTGATTTGAAGCCATTCTCAATGGAGGAAGCATGCCCACAGAACCCCAGTGCGATTGCGGCCACGCCTTCGAAGCCTGCTATCATCCGCGCTGTGCCAATGGCCGCCATGTGCAAGCTCATCCCGAATACCTCGAGCTCGGCATATTTGCCGGCTACGGCGAGTTCGACGGCGCCAACGACGTCAAGAAGAGACCGCCAGGACCGAGCAAATGACAGAAGCAAGCGATACACGCCATTTCGCAGCCGATGACCTGATCCCCGTCGAGTATTGGGGCAAAGATCACTACTCCACGCTCGCCTATGTCGAAACGATCATGGTCGACTCAGCCGGCTTCGAAGTCGGGCTCGATCCGCGAATGCGGGCAAACCGTCGAAACTTCCGCGTCCTCCTGGAAGGGAGACGATCACCACGAAGGCCGAGCCTGACTTCATGGAAGATGGCCCGAGCCATGGAGCCGCAGCACACCAGCTTCCTGAAACTCGGCGCCACAAGCGAAAACCACGACGATTGGAGCTGCCTTCAGGATATGGCCGCGGCGGGACTGTTTACCGAGAGAGCCGATTGCATCGAGCCCGGGAACACATTGCATCTGTCCGATCTTGGGAAACGGATTGTAACCGAGCTCAGGGAATTCAAGGCTTCCGGAGGCAACTTCGGTCAATTTGCCTCGTCTCCATCCCTCGCGGCTGCGGCCAGAACGAACCAGCTTGCCAGCTAGTGGAGGCCCTCATGAAGGCCATTACGATCTTCTTTAACGAGACACGCACGGACTATCTCGTGGTCGGCCCGCTCAAGACTGACGCCGAATGCGAAGCTGAAATCCAGCGATTGAAGGCTGTCTATGCGGACAAGGTCATCACTTCGATCGATTGGGTTTCGCTTCATGCGTCGGGCACTGTGAAGTAACCGGATGTCCACTTTTCAACGCTTTTCTTTATCCGTATTCGAATCCTTCAATCGATCTAGGATTTGGCATCCTGTCCCCCTATGTTCCGGCTGCGGCACGCTGCCGCTCTGACAATCGGGGGCATTCTTGCTGCCAAGGCAACTCTCTGCGATCGCGCTTGCCGCAATCCTGGCGTCTGCGCCAGCCTGGTCGAAAAGCGGAAGCTCCGGAGGTTTTTCCTCCGGCTCGAAACCGCAGGCTTCATTCAGTGTGAAGCCCTCCTCTCCTCCTGTCACCAAGCCCTCGGCGCCGGCTGCGACAACCTTACCAGCGGCGGTAGCCTCGCCACCGCGGCAGCCTCCCGCGACCTCGGGAGGGTTCAGCGCCGCGCCGCCCAAGGCTCCGGCCTCAGTCCCGGCCGTACCCGTGACGCCACGGCCGTCCGCCTACGATGCGCATGTTAATCGGGAAATGAGCTCGAAAATCTTCGAGACCCGGCAGTCCCCCGCCTTCAAGGCAGCCGTTGGCGAGCGTACGTTCACGCCAGATCAGCTGCGTGAGCAGCGCGAGACTTACTTCCGGACGGTCTTTCGCAACCGCGCCATCGCAAAACCGAACGATGGCGGCTCCTACGGCTCTTTCTCGTCTGGGTTCATGTGGGCAATGATTTTCAATGCGGCTTTCGCCCACAATCACGCAGACGATCCTGCCTACCGGCAATGGCGCCGCGACGCTGATGAGCGCGCCCGGAGCGACGAGAAGCTGAAGGCGCAACTCGACGATCTCGATCGCCAGGTCAAAGAGCTCGAGGCCAAGGGTTCTCCCAAGGACCCGAACTTTGTCCCCAAGGACGTTCCGCCCGAGGTCGTCTATTCCGATGACGTCCTGACGGCGAGCGCAACTGCCAGCCCGAGCAAGCAAGGCTTCCCGTGGCTGAAGGCTGCGATCGTAGTGGTGGTCGGAATGGTGCTTGGCTATGTATTCGGCGTCGCTTTCGGCGTCTTTCGCGTTCGGAGGCGCTTTGCATGAGTTTTTCGCTCGTTGGACGGATGCTGGCGAACCGCGTCGGCGTCGCCCCCAAGCCCGTTCTCAATGGTCCCCTCTCCTCGATACCTGGCCCGCTGCAGAAAGCGCGGGCCGGCGGCGTGATTGACCTGTCGGCTGCGGAGGCAAGCTTCATCACTGCCGAGGCGTCCAATGTTCTGATTGGGCGGCCGCCGTCGCTGCGGGCGACGGTCGTCGCCCAAGGCCGGATCCTGGACGGTGAATTCACCATCCACCGGTTCTATCTCGGATCGCAGTCCGAAGACGGTCCCACCCGCTTCCTGCAGGTGATCACCCAGCACGACCAGATCATCGACGGCGAAATCAAGCTCTTCAGCAAGCTCGCCGAAATCACTCCTGGATCGGCCGATGAATGGGATCTGTGGCTCACCGGAAGCGAAGAGCAACCGCCACTGCTGACCGGTCCATCCATTCGTTGGCAAGGCACGTTCGAGTTTAACCGCGTGTGGTCTCCCGGTCCTCAGCGGGTCGACGCCAAGGAGTACGAGGAGACCATCCATTCCGGTGCGGACGACCACCAGGTGACCTGTTGGACGATGCTCTTTTCCCGCGCACTGACACCGAGTTTCCCCGAATGGCTCCAGCTGGCGACGTGCCAAGCCGGATCCGAGCGGTGGATTGAAGCCTATGTCGGCATCTCGATCGAGGCCGGCGAGGTGTCGTCTATCTAGCAACCCACGAGGACCAAAATGAACTTCAGCTTTTTCCGTTCGTACGCGAGCACCAAGGTTCAGGACGCGGCCAAGTCCGCCGTTGATGCCCTCGTTGCTTTCGACCCCGAAGGCGCGACCCAGGCCCAGATCGATCTCATGGAAAAGTCCCTGGACGAGCTCGGCGTGAAGCTCTCCGCGGTGCAGCGCCAGTACGACGACGCCCAGGGGCATCTCGATTCGGCGACCAAGCTGAATGCGACCCGTCTCACCGCTGCCGAGACGCTGCAGGGGCAGATCGCCGCCGGCGACACCTCCAAGCAGCAGAGCCTCGACACCCTGCTCAGCATCATCGAGCAGGCCCAACCCGAGCTCGATGCGCTGAAAAAAGACGCCGCCGACGTGAAGAACTACCTGGCCGAGCTGCAGACCGCTTACTCGACGGCGGCCGAGAAGCTGAAGGCGGCTCGCCGGCAGCTCGATCAGGCTCACCGTGACATGGAACGCGCCAACCTGGCCGCCGATCGTGCGAAGGACCGTGCCGAGACGGCCGCGATCGCCGCCGGCGTCCGTTCGGGCGGCGACACGCTCAACGTCGCGATGGAAGCCATGCAGCGCAAGACCAGAGCCGCGACGGACGCCGCAGCGGCGGCGAACCTCAAGGCCACCACCCTCGCCCCGCAGGATCACGAGAAGGAGGATCCGAACATCGCAGCAGCCCTGGCCGCGGCCGCCGGTGCACCTGCGGCGCCCCAGAGCACTGCGGATCGCCTGGCTGCGCTGAAGAGCCGGGCGGCCTGAGAGGGGCAAACGTCTCTCTCGAACGAAGGGAGGCCGGCGCCGAAGTCAACTCGCCGGCCTCTCACCGCTTTCTCAAACGCAGGCACATCTCGATGCTTTGGTATTCGATCGTTCCGATCGGTTGGTTCTTAATGTTCCGCGAGATGTGGAACTCAACCGGAAAGTACGACCTCTTGACCTGGCCGCACTCGCTGCAGGATTGGACCCTACCTGTCTTCTGGATGTTGGCGATAGCCTTTATCGGCGGAGGTATCGCCACGGCAATTGCACAGTCCATTGGCACCCTGCTTAACCAGGCCAAGATCTGGCACCTGGAGGACATCTGCACAGAGAAACTCGTTGCAATCCAAGACAAAGACGGGGTGACGGGCGCAGTCGTTTCCGGGTTGTTTATGGCTGCCGGATTCGTTGGCAGCTCGCCCTACTACTTCTATTGCACCGAAGACAGCGACGGTGCGATCCGGCGAGACAAGGTCTATGCCGATCGAAGCATCTTCATCCACGAGACCGACGGCACCGAGCCACGTCTCGTCGAGCGCCAATACACCCACAGCCGACCTTGGATCGCACTATTCGCGTGGACATATGGCAACTTTCAGCACCACTTCTACGTGCCAGAGGGCACAGTCCGGCGCGAATTCACCATGGAGCTGCGGTAGCTAGGACGGATCGCTCGGCGCGATCGCTAGCGAACCCGGGTCCATGCCCGGTCGATTTTCTCAGCCATCTCCGGCTCGAGCTTCCGCACGCTCCCGCGCTTAACTTCGCCGGAGAAATCTACCGCCTTCAGTATTTTCTGAAATCTGGACCAACTCACTTCGTCTGATTTGCGCGTCGGCACCTGGGTGTAGAACCTATTGAAGACCGGCTCCCGATCTTTGAACGCAACGCGAACGCGGCGTGTGACCGTCGCGCGGCCTCCTCCGTGGGGGACGAAGATCATGATCACCGTATCGCCGGCACGGCATTCCCTACCGAAGCGAGATTTCTTTCCCCACTGGATCCAGCTGAAATCATCCTCGGTGCCATGCTTCTCGTTGAGCTCCGCAGTCCTCCGATCGATCCGCTCTTGCTGCTTCGCCCCCGGATCATGCTTCAGGCCCTTCGCACCCAGGATCCAGGTCGAGTTTCCGACGCGGCGAATCGGATTGGGCTTCTTCCCGCCTCGCGGTCGGCCTTTTCGTATCACCTCAATTCCACACAGCTTCTCGATCCGGACAGCGTCGAGCCTGTGCCGCTTCGTCGATAGGGCTTCGATGAAGGCCGCGACGCCTGAGGTGATCACAGGATTATCGGTGACGACCGATGCCTCGATCAGATCCGATCCAGACATGTTGGCCGAGCCCACGATCGCATGCGGACCAAACAGAGCAACTTTCGAATGAAGTCCCTCGCGACTGTAAATGGTCACGCCCGTCTTGAGCAGCTTCCGCAGCAGCTTGGCGTTCGGTCTGCCCCGATCGAATTGCCCGCTCCGAGGCGTCGGCGATCAAGACATCTCCGGCACGCAGGCCAATGTCGTCCGTCGTGACGTAGGCGATAGCAGCCTTTCGAATTGGCGCATGGCGAGCTCGCCTGGCGACCTCACGCCAGATCTTATCCGTCAGTAACTGATTCACGCCCCACCTCCCGATCCCCGCTTATAGCGCAGAGAGGGGCCCGCTGGCGCGTTAATCGTAACAACGCCGCCCCGGATGCACGACCAACATATCCGATGTATGGTCCGACCATGAGAAAACTCGCGATCGCCATGCTGATGTCGGCTTTCCTCGAGCCGGTCAGTGCCGACGGCACCTCCACCGTCGAACACGACATCTTCGCGGCCCACCCCCGCATCGTCGTCGCGTCCCCGGAGGGCAGCGAGATCACGGACGTCGCGTCCACCGCCGATTTCGTCCGGCACTTCCCGGTCGGACGCGAAGACTGGAAGTGTCACATCCAGTTGACCGGGAACGGGGACGGAATCCTGGTGCTGCACTGTCCGGGCTACGGCTCTCCCAGGGAACGACTGAGGATGGTATTCAGGAAACGCGGCGACGATCTCGCGATCGAAGCCGTCCAGGCCGGCGCGGACGATCTCGACGCGACCCGGCTCGCCGCCTTCGCGAAAAAACCGTTCGCCACGTTCCCGACGCTCCAGTCGCTGCTCTCGGACGCCGACGCCCAGATCAGGCTCGAGGATTCTGCCGGCACGGGCCGGGTCGGAAAACTGTCCGACGGCATCGCTAGGTTGCGCCGCGAAGGCTATGATTGCACGATCCTGGCCGGCGACGACGACATGGCCACGCTCTCGTGCCTCTATCTCGGAGACGGCGCCGATCCGCGCAGCTTCGACTATGTCATCCGGATGAAGACGCTCGGCCGCGTCGACGTCGTGGACGGCGGCAGCCGCCTCGACCAAGGCACACGGAAGCCGTTCCCTCGGTCGAGGCTCGAGATCCACTTCCGGACTTGGTTCTAGACCGTTTTCCCGGTCTCTGCGTCCGGTGCGTTAACCGTGCGAAGCCAATCGCGAAGACCTGGGCTGCGCGTCGATGCCG
>Ga0137300_1100_pt1 | contig 21229 bp, 19 predicted proteins | sample RamsorwD2O_NANAE_FD_97190 | JGI IMG/M metagenome (GOLD analysis project Ga0137300, IMG submission 97190) | Mouse cecal microbial communities from Vienna, Austria - N-Acetylneuraminic acid amended with D2O_NANAE | ecosystem: Host-associated > Mammals > Digestive system > Large intestine > Cecum... | reverse complement strand
AACGTCGGGCGGTTCGGATCGAGTCCCGCAATGGTTGGCACACCGAGCGTTGCCATAAAATCGCTCTCCAGTACCGGCGTGTTCCTCCGCATGTCGCGATACACCGCGTGCAGATCTACATCCGCGCCGCGGTAATTGTTTGCCACGCCAGCAAAGGCGCTTTCAAGGGAAGTCGCTTTCGCGTTTGTCATCACAGTCTCCAGTGGAATTCGAGGTTAGCCGCGCCGGTAGCTGAAGCGGGGATTCATCAGAATCGCCACGGCACGCTGACTCATAGTCAAGCCAACTTTATTGAACATTTTTCTTAATTCTGATCTACTTATCCATTCAAGACAAGACGGGGCGTCCCTGAGGCGCAACCCGGTCGGAGACCCGGATGGCGATCGCGCCAGGCCCGGTTACCGGTGACAACCCAGGATCGAGACAGCCATGACAGCTAGCCAAAATTATGATGTGGTGATTGTCGGAGGCGGCCACAACGGCCTGTCCGCCGCGTGTTATCTGGCTGCGGCCGGCAGGAAGGTGCTGGTACTGGAAGCGCTGGAAAAGGTTGGCGGCATGGCATCTTCGGGCTATCTGCTGCCTGGTGCGCCGGAGCATCTAGTGCATCCCTGCGCGCTGGACATGATGTCGATGCGCGTGCATCCCCGTGTGCCGCTGGAGCTTGAACTGCAACGCCATGGCTTCCGGCAAATTGAACTGTCACCGGGCTATGTGTACCTGCATCCGGACGGTACCTCCCTGGTGTTCTGGCGCGACCCCGAGAAGACTGCCGCCGAGATCCGCCGCTACAGCGAGCGCGACGCCGAGGCGTTCCTTGCTTTCATGAAGGTCGTCAATGCCTTCATCGACATGGCGGTACCAATGATGCGCGTGGACCCCACGGAGTTCAATCTTGGCGCCAAATTCACGGCGTTCCGTGCGGCCCTGCGCAATCGCAGGCTCAAGCCGGAACTGATGGCGCTGCTGACGGGCTCGGCGTACCAGGCCGCTATTGAGCGATTCGAGCATCCCATAACGATTTCCGCAATGTGCTGTCTGACCGGGCTGGCTGGCTCGATCACCAGCGACGGCAGCGGCATCTACTACGCGCTGCTTGGCTTCCTGCATCGTTTCGGCGTGGGCCGCGTGGTTGGTGGCATGCAGAGCCTTTCCAACGCCATGGCATCCCGCCTGAGCGAACTCGGCGGCGACGTCGTGACCTCGGCCAAAGTCAGCGAGATCCTTGCCAGCCGCGGCCGCGTGCGGGGCGTGCGGCTCGCCGATGGCCGGGAGTTCGGCGCGCGCGCAGTGATCGGCAGTTGCCATCCGAAGGTGACGCTTGAGCTGGTCACACCTGGCCAGATCGAGCCGCGCTTGCTCACGCGTATTGCCCACGCGCCGGCCAACGCACACGGCGCGTCGCCGGTGAAGGTCGACATGGCGCTCAGTGGCCAGATCTCACTCAAGCGCTTTGAAGACCAGCGTGGCGACGGCCTCGACCTGCGTAAGACCTGCCTGCTGATTGGCACCGCCGAGGCGGTGCTCGAGAATTTTGCGTCTTCCGCGCGTGGAGAAGTGCCAACGCTGCCCTACCTCACCATCACTGCACCCAGCGCGGTGGATCCATCACAGGCGCCACCGGGACAAGACACCGTGTATCTGTATCCGCCCGCCATGCCGGTAGCGCCACGCGAAGGGTGGGACGCCATACGCGAGCGCGTGACGCAGCAGGTCATCGACCAAGCCAGCGAGTATGTTGACGGCCTGCGGACGCAGGAGATTGCGACCCGCATGGAGGCCGCGCCGGATTTCACGCGCCGTCTGAACACGGTCAACGGCTGCGTGGTGCATATCGACACCACATCCATGCGCTCCAGCACCTTGAGGCCAGCCTATGGCCTGGGCGGCAAGACGCTTCCGGTAGCCGGGCTGTACCTCGGCGGCGCCGGGATCCACCCCGGCGGCGGCGTCAATGGCATGCCCGGGCGGATTGCCGCACAAAGGGTGCAGCGCTTCCTGGCGAAGACGATCACCGACGACCAAGCGGAGATGAATCGCTCTGTGCACGCTCTCACACCCGATCACGCCGCCTGACCGAGGCGCCGGCGGGCCTCGGCGTCAGCACGCAAGCGCTCACTGCGCAGGCCGTGCCAGCACCGGGCGCTCGCCCGACAGCACTGCGGCCAGCACGAACTCGACTGAAAAGCGCCGCCACACGGCGATTCCCTCGGGCGAAGTGCTATCGAAGCCGGACACGGCGGAAACGGTATAGCGATTGGTGAATCCGCCGGTCGTCAGCAACGCAGACGCAGCGTAGAAGAGCCGCGCGTCGGTGCCCGCGCGGAACTCCCCGCTTTGCTCGCCACGGCGCAGGATCCGCTCGACCTGGGCGACCAGCGCGGGCGCCTTGTCAGGAAATCGCCGGCATTCGTCCGTGTTCTGCTCGTGATAACGCAGCCCTTCCTGCGCCAGCAAGCCAAGTGTCGGGTCGGTCCGGTACTGATCGAACGCATATTCCAGGAACGATCGCAACGCAGCAGTGGGCTGCAGATGATCAAGATCCAGCGCGAGCAAGTCGGCTAGTACCCCCTCGGCGGACTCGTCGAGGACACTCGCAAAGAGCTGTTCCTTGCTGCTGAAGTAATGATAGACCAGCTGCTTGGTCACACCGGCCGCGCGCGCGATGTCGTCCACGCGCGCCCCCGCCAGCCCCTTGACCGAGAACGCTTGCCGCGCTTCCTTCAGTAGCCGCGCGATTGTGGCGCGCTTCTTCGACGGCAATGCGGCCGCGCCGGCGCCGGGACTGGTACGATTCATGGTCGGATCAATTGATTGAAACGAGGCCCGTTCAGAAGCCCTGCGTCAGCGGCCGTACGACGATCTCGTTGACGGCAACATGGGCCGGCTGGGAGATTGCATAGATCACCGCATCGGCAATCACGTCGGCCGACATCGCCCCCTCGTACAGCTGCCGGGAGCGCTCCTTGAACGCAGGCACGGTAATGCTCTCGACCAGTTCGCTGGTGACCAGCCCCGGACAGATCGACGTCACCCGGATCTTGCCCACGCACTCCTGCCGCAACCCGTCGCTGATCGCGCGTACGGCGAACTTCGTGCCCGAGTACACCGTGCCGCCGGGGCCGACCGACAGACCGGCCACCGACGAAACGTTAATGACATGCCCATGGCCCTGCGCGAGCATGTCGCCCAGCACGGCATGGATGCCATACAGCACGCCCTTGATGTTGACGTCGATCATGCGGTTCCAGTCTTCGACCAGACCTTGCGCGATCATCGAGACCGGCATGATGCCAGCGTTGTTGACCAGCACGTCGATGCGGCCGAAGCGTTCACGGCCCGACACCGCCAGCGCCTGCAGTTCTTCCACCCTGGTCACGTCTGTGGCGGCCCACAGCACGTTGTCACCCAGCTCCTGCGCGAGCTGGGCGAGCCGGTCGACGCGACGCGCGGCCAGCACCAGCCGGGCGCCCTGCTTGGCGAGTTGACGTGCAACGGCTTCGCCGATGCCACTGCTGGCGCCCGTGATCATGACGACCTTTCCTTCGATTGGATTCATGCTCTCTGTCCTCTTTTGGTTGTTCCTGGCTCCCCGGGGGCTGTGGGACGCATACGGCTGGCGACGTCCCGCGGCCCTCATCCGGCAAGTGATTCGATCAGGCGGGCTTCACCCGTTTCCTCGGTCACCCACTTAACCATGCGCCGGATCGGCTCGATGGCATCTTGGCGGTCCAGGTTGTGCTGCAGCGTCGCGGCAGCGCCCAGCGAAACCAGCCGCTGCGCGCCTTGAAAGGCTAGCTTGTCGCGCATTGCCACCTTCAGTGATTCCGGGAAAATGCCGATGGTCTGCGTATAGGCATTGACCGAGCGGATCGCCATGTCGATGTCGTCGACCGGCACCAGGTTCCCCACCCGGCAGCCAAGCAACTGCGAGAAGCTTACCGGCGTGCCGTCGCGCGATACGATCATCGCGCCCTCGTTGCTCCTGCCGCCGAAGACCGTGTAGTCCTCCTCGACCAGTTTGACGCCATCGATCTCCTCCTTCAGCGCCGGATCGAATGCCTTGTGCGGCGTCGACAATGTGGCGGGCAGCTCCTGGAGCGCCTCGAAGGCTAGCCGGGCAAGCTGCTCGCAGCGTGCCAGCCCGGCTGCGTCGGTGCCGGACTGCACGTAGACCACGCGAGCGCTGACACAGGCTTCCTGGTTCTGCGCGCCGACATCCAGCGCCAGCCTGCGCGCCACACTGACCAGCGTGGCCTCGTCGTCGAAGGCCTCGCGGCCAATGATGGTGCCGCTGAGCTTGGGGTCGAGCGTAATCAGATCCAGCCCTGGCTGCAGGTATCTGGTGATGTGCTTGACCGAGTCAAAGCCGCCCCAGGCAATCAGTTTCTCGACCTTGCGCGGGTCGTAGATCCGCTGCTCCACCTGCTCATCACCGCCCTTCCAGTAAGCGACGCTCAGGTGGCGCGTCAGCGGGTGGTCGGGCGCCATATCGATCATTGTTCGTGCGATCGCCATGGAGGTCAGCGGATCGTTCGAGGGCGCCTTGATGATCGCGTCCGAACGCGTCAGGGCGTTGCGGATCACCGTCAGGACGGCGACCACCGGCGCATTGCCGGCAATCACGTGGACACAGCGAGCGCCGAACGCGCGCGTTCGGGCGGTCACGCCCGGAATCAGGCTGCCCGGCTGCTCGACCCAGCCCTCAAGGTAATCCGCCCCCACCGAACGGGCCACGATGTTGTGGAGCTCCTGGCGCTCGAACAGGCGCGGCGCGCGGCTGTAGTGAAAGCGCAGGATGCTTTCCGACAGGCCGGACGTTGCGCACGACAGCTCGAACGCCTGCTGCAGGTGCTTGTTGTCGGAGAAAACCAGGCGCTGCCCCAGCTCGACCAGGTACTCGACGATCTGGTCGAGGCTGAGTGTGTAGAGGTCCGACATCATCGACGGCGCGCGTAGCGCAAGTTCTGACGCGTACTTGCTGACGTCCGGTGCGGTGAACGATACTCCACCGCGACGGCCGCCGAAGGTGAGTTCGTCGCCTTCGATGATCTTGCCGCGGATGATCAGCGGGACTCCGTAGGGTGTGCTCATGGATGTCTCACTCTGACAGTTCGTTGAGAAAGTCCAGCGCGTGGTCGTGCGCGGCAGGCGCGCCCGCGCAGATCACCTTGTCGTCGCCGCCCTCCTTTTCGCTGTAGCGGCGGATATCGGGCAGCAGGTAGGCACCCGTGCGGCCGCATTTGCATGGCGTCTCGAGACCGTGCATGGTGATCTCATCCCCGGTCACCAGGCCGGCCCAGTACGTGCTGGGCAATAGGTCCAGCGAGGCGAAGCGCCCGGTCAGGCCATCCTTCCGTGGCAGCGGCCGTCCGTTTGAGGGATCGAGCAGGAACGGAATGGTGGTCGGCGGCACGTGGTAGTGCCCTTCCTCGCAGCGCATGCAAAAGCCCATCTGCTCGCTGCACCCGTAGAACTCATAGAAGTTGTTGAAGCCGAGGAACTCCACCAACTGCTCGCGCCAGTTGTCAGGCATGTTCTTGCCCTTCTTGCCACCGCCGGTGTGCAGCACGCTGGCGGGGCCGAACACCTGGCGCGCGCCGTGCGAAAGCCCCACTGCCGCGGTGTCGTACAGAATGGTCCAAACCGCCCCGATATAGACATCCTTGCCGCCAAACCGGCGGATGGCCTCAGCAAAGAACTTGCGCAACTGCTCGGGGCGCTCGCGCTCCACACGCACCAGTTCTTCACGTTTGGCCATCAGCGCCGGCGAGATCTGCAGCGAGCCGAGCTCACCCTGTGCTTCGGCAGCGGCAAGCCGCCCGGAGAGCGACGCCACATCGGCGGAGAAGCGCGAATCGGGATACATGAACAGCGCGTTCTCTTCGCCACCGGCATACATCTCCACTTGGTAGCCGCTGCCCCGGGCCGCGGCGCTCGCCCCTTTTCGGTAGGTTGGAGCGATCAGGGGGCGCCTGTTCTTCATCATGTCGGGGCCGCTGCCCGGGCCGCGCCAGTCGCGAATGCGGCTCGCTGACAGCTCGATGTTCTGCCGCCATTCCCGGTCGGTGCGAGGCAGAAAGGACAGCTTGCCGGTGGTGCCCGAGGTATGGAATACGCGCAGCTCGGTCTGGGCGTCCAACAGGTCCATCCATTCGTCGATCAGCGTGACACCGCTTGCATCGACCTCGCTCAGGTCCTGCGTCGTGAGGCCGTTAAGCCAGCGCGTCAGCTTGTTGAACTGGCTACGCTCCAGATAGGACATCGGGTAAGACTTGTATACGGTATGTGCAAACAGCAGCGGCGCCACGTCGGCAATGCTGGCGATCTCGCCGATACCCTGCTCGGTGGCGAGCCGGTCGAGTACCGGGATCTTCTTGCGCATCTCGGCAAATCGCTTGCGCGCGCCGCTGAGCTGAATGTTTTCGATCTGTTCAGCGGTGAAGTGGAAGGCGTCGTCGTAGCACGCGCCGATCAGCGCCGTGGGTTCTTCCAGAAGGCGGGAATACAGGTCTGACATAGGGTCTCCCAGGTTGAGTTCGCGGACCGCCTCGGGCCGCTGCACCTGTTGGTTGGTGCATGCAGGAATGCTATTGAGACCCGTCGATGAACAGAAGCCGTAGTTGTTGTTCTATCCAGTCAAACTATCGCCAGACGGACTTCGCACACGCACAGCGCTATCTGACGGCCCGACGCGCAGGCCGATGGCGTCGATACGGTACTCGCGCGGCGTGCGGCCAGTGGTCTTGCGGAACGCCGCGCCAAAGGCAGCAGCGCTCTGGAAGCCGCACTCGAACGCCACAGCCTTGATCAGCACGTCGCGGCGCGACAGCAGCGACTTGGCCTGGCGGATGCGCGCGTCGGCAATGAATGCCCCCAGCGTGGTGCCGGTGCTCTGCTTGAACACCCGAGCAAGATGCCGTGGACTGATCCGACACGCCGCGGCCAGTTCGGTGATGCCCGGAGACGGGCCGCTGGCCGCCTCGACCCGCTCGCGAATCAGCCGCAACTGCCAGGGGGCGAGCTTCGCGCCCGCGCCTTTGCGTGCGGTCTGGAAAGACCGGAAGCGACGGGCGACGTGGACCAGCATGGCATGCACCAGCGATTCCGCCAGGCACTCGCTACCAAAACTCGGCTCCAAGGCCTCGCGCGCAAGCAGCAGCATGGTGTCGCGCACTGCCGGCAGGCGCAAATCGCGGCACACGTCCAGTTCGGCCGCGCCCCACTGCCAGTCGCGGAGGCCGTCGAGCCATTCGGCTTCGAACATGCAGCACACCACCCGGCGGCGGATGGGCCCGCAGCGGACATGGAAGGTCTGGCCGGCGGGCACCAGTACGCTGTCGCCCAGCGGAGCGAAATCCATGTAGCCGCCATTCCCGACAAAGGTACCGCGATCCAGTGCGCTGCGCTCGTCCAAGCACTGATCGAGATAGCACATCGAAGGGCGGAACATCGCATCGAGCGGATCCTCCAGCGTCAGGGTCCGCACGCTGACCTCCAGCGCTGGCGCACAGATATGCGCATCGATGGTGAGATGCGGTGCCGGCATGCGCGGCCGGCGGACGAGCCCGCCGTCCGTCACCGTGTAGAGGTCGGAGACGTTCTGATCCATGCGCTGCCTGTCTGGTTGTCGGCTGCGGAGATGCCGGAGCGCTCCCGATGCAATCAGGGCAAGGGAAGAGAATGCCCGGTTGTTGCCGAAAATATTACACACTATCGACGTAACTGTCTAATATCTGCCATGGCAGCTTGCCCTGATGGCACGAGAATGACAGCCAATGGTTTGACACCGCGTCAAACAGGAATGCCGGACTTCCTCGCGCTGCGTCGCTAAGCTGCCCAGTACAGAACACAACACAGCCTGACGCCATCGTGCGCAAGGCAGGACACTGGAAGGAGACCCATGAACGCACCACTGGCAACACAAACCGCTATTCCGGAACTTGATCTCGAGGCCGCTTACCACGCAGTCTCGGACACCTTTCGCGGTCCCGACCTGGACATCCAAGCGCTGTGCCGCGAGATGCGGCAGAAGAACCCCGTGATGGAGGGCGACTTCGTCGCCACCCACCTGGGCGTGCCGACCAACGCCGGCGCCAAGGCAGCAAAGTGCGCGATCACCTTGTTCAAGTACAAGGACGTGATGGCGGTAATGCGCGACGCCACCACCTTCACCAACGGCTTCATTGCGGAGGGCCTTGGCGCTTTCTTCGATGGACTGATCGTGCTGGCGATGGATGGCGACGCGCACCGGAGGGCGCGCAACCTGCTGCAACCCGTGTTCATGCCGGAAACAGTGAACCGATGGCGGCCCGAGATTGACCGCGTGATCCGCCAGGACTTCCTCGAGCCTATGGTGCCGGCGAAGCGCGCCGAACTGATGGACTTCGGCCTTTACTTCCCGATTCGCGAGATGTACGCGCTGATGGGCTTCCCCAGCGACGATCCGGCCAGGTTCAACCAGTACGCCACCTGGGCGCTGGCGATGGTCGCGGGCAACCAGATAGATCCGGAGAAAATCAAGATCTACGGACCGATCGCTGCGGCTGCGGTGAAGAGTCTCTATGACGCTGTAAAGGAAGCGGTCGTTCAGCGCCGCGCAGAAGGTGCGCAAGGCGATGACCTGATCAGCCGCCTGATGCGCGCTGAGTACGAAGGTCACCAGCTTGACGACCATGAGGTCACCACCTTCGTGCGCTCGCTGCTACCTGCGGCCGGCGAGACCACCACGCGCACCTTCAGCTCGGTCATGACGCTGCTGCTCGAGCGACCCACTCTGGTCGAGCGCGTACGAAATGATCGCAGCCTGATCCCGAAGCTGATCGACGAAGCAGTTCGCTACGAGCCGGTGGCCACCTTCAAGGTGCGGCAAGCGTCGCGTGATGTCGAGATCGGCGGCGTCAAAGTGGCCAAGGGCGCGCTAGTGCAGTGCATGGTGATATCCGCCAACCGCGACGAAGAGGCGTTCGAGAACGCCGATGTCTTCGATATCGACCGCAAGCCGAAACCTTCGTTCGGCTTCGGCTTCGGCACCCATATGTGCATTGGCCAGTTTGTCGCCAAGGTGGAACTGCAATGCGCGATCAACGCGATCCTCGATCTCTTTCCAAATATACGCTTGGACCCCGACAAGCCTGCCCCGCAGATTGCCGGCGCCCAACTGCGGGGTGCGAAGTCGGTACCCGTAATTTGGGACTGACCGTCATAGGTGAAGCGGCGCATCGCGCGGCTCCGTCGTCACTATCACGTTGTTTTTACTACCGAACATCATGAAGAACTTCAAGACCGTCCCCGAGCGTGGCGACTTCGCGTACCAAGTGCTGGTCGGCCCCCACAAGGTCAGCGGCCGCGCCATGCACGAGCTGCGCGGCTTCTTCGGCCTCAGGCTGACCAAGGGCATGCCCTTTGGCTGCGTGCGCGATGATGAAGGCGAGATCTACGCCTTCGTGCGTGCCGTCAACGAGCCAGGCAGCACGCCGAATCCGACCCGGTTCATCTACCAGTCCACGCGCGTTGACGGAGAACACCTGCGCATCGACCAGTCGCGCATCAAGGCGCAGGCCATGACACTGTTCCCCAGGCGCTGGCTGGAAGGCGACACGGCCTGCTGGTCCAGCCTGGACGGCGAGCCAGGCAATCCATGGTTGCTGACGGCATCGGGTGAGGGTCTGACATGGAAGGAAGAAGGCCTGTTCGAATTCAGCGGGCGCTTGCTGGGCCAGGGCATGCAGTGGTACCTCCCCGGTGTGAACTGGGGCACGTTCTATGTCTCGCAGGTATACGATATTGCCGGCATCTGCGAGGGGCGCGAGGTCAGGGGTCTGATGGCATTCGACCAAGCTTATATGGCCGAAGGCGGCGCCATCCATTTCAAGAAGGACCTCGTCGTCAACAACAAGATGCATGTAATCTGGTGGACGTTCGCCACGGTCTACAAGGACGGCAGCTGGGATCTGGGCTCTTTCATGGTCGGCCATGACAACCTCGGTTACGCCATTTTTCAGAACGACAAGGGCGAGATCCGCACCACCACCGATATCGAAGGCAGCGTGCGGCACAAGGACGGCAGCTACTTCGTTGAGAGCGCGCGCATCGTGCTAGACGGCCACGAAGAATGGGAATACCTGCCTTGCCCCAAGGGCGAGATGACCGACTTCGTCGGCGGCTTTCCGATCACCGCCCAGCAGGAAGGCCGCTGGCGGCGCGTCGGCGATACCCGCGAGCCCGACCGCTGGGTAGGCTGGGGCGAATCCGACCGCCGCAACGGCACCGCCCGCAATGTGCGCGGCACCGACATCTGACCTGCACAGTCCAATCCCGGCGCGCACACCCGCTGCGGGCCGGCCCTGTCCCGCCTTCCTCGGAGCTTAAGCATGATCGACACCGAACGTATCGAAACCTTCCTGAACCACCAGACCGAACACTGGAACCAGGGCGACAAGCAGGCCTTCCTGGAGGACTACCGGCGCGTTGCGCCGGAAGGTCTTTCGATTGAATATGTTGGCCGCGCGCCGCAAGACGGCTGGTCGGTGCTGGAACAGATGTGGGAGCAGCAGCGTGCGAAGATCCGCGTGGAGCCGGTCGTCAAGATCGTCAATGGCAACGAAGCCGCCTGCCACGTGCGCAATGTCATCGTCGGCACGGGCCGCGCCATCGAAACCATCGAGTTGTTCCGTTTCGAGGCGGGCCGGCTGTACGTCCGCTACTTCATTAAGCCCTGACAGCGGTTCTGGCATCGCCGACGAGCGTCGGCTACGCGGGCTGCTCGGTGGTCACCACGTTGCGCAGCGTGCCGATGCCCTCGACACTGGCTTCCACCACGTCGCCGGGTCTCAGGAAGCGCCCCGTGCCCTGGCCGGTGCCTTCCGGCGAGCCGGTATAGAGCACGTCGCCACAGTCGAACGACGAACGCTCGTCGACAAAGCGCACCAACTCGGCAACATTCCAGGTCATTTCACCGGAGGAGGCATCCTGGCGCGTTTCGCCGTTGACCTTGAGCGTAAGCCGCAGGCTGGGGCTGCCCGCCGGAAACTCATCCCGCGTGACGATCCAGGGGCCCAGTCCCGTGGTACGGTCCTGGCTCTTGGCGCCGAACAGGTCCATGCCAACCCCTGGCGGGCCACTGCGCTGCAGGTCCCGGGCGCTGACGTCATTGCCGACCGTGTAACCCAGTACACTGGAAAGCGGATCGTCGCGGTCGACCCGCTCCGCACCGATCACCGCCACCAGTTCGACCTCGTGGTCCAACTCGGCGGTCAGCGGCGGATAGCGGATCGGATCGCCAGCGCCGATCAACGCGCCGTAGGCCTTGAGGAAGGCGACCGGCTGGCTATGGCTCTTCAGGCCGAAATCGGACTGAAGATGCTTGGCATAGTTGGCACCGGCCACCACCACGCGGTTGGTCTTTTCGATGGGCGGCAGCAAGCGGACGCCATCAAGCGGCCGCGGCGCATCGGCCAGCTTCAGCGCCGCGGCGCCCGCGCCGCGGGTCAGCGCGGGCGCCCACTCGGAAAAGGCGCCGGAGATCGGCGTGACTTCGCTGCGCGACGTATCCACCACTGCCCAGAACGGGGCACCGCCATCGGTGCAGCGGGCGATCTTCATGCGCTCACCAGTTGGCTGGATGGCGAGCCCAGCTTCGCCGGGTCCAGGTGCAGCAGCTTGCAGGCATTCTGCCAGCGGATCTTCTGCAGGTCATCGTCCGAAAGCCGCAAGCCGTCGGTCAGGTCGTGACGCACTGCATCGCTGCCGCCGAAATTGCTACCGTAGACGATACGGTCTGCGCCGATGATATCGACCAGCGCCTGGCGCATCGGAATCTCGTGTAGCTCCACATCGAAGTAGAAGTTCTTCAGGTACTCGAGCACTGGCTTCTTGTTGTGGACGAAATCGAGATTGGTATTGCATTGCGCCAGGCGACCAAGCTGGTAAGGCACGTAACCGCCGCCGTGGGTAATGTAGACCTTGAGGTTGGGGAAGCGGTCGAACACGCCACCGCAGACCAGGTTCCAGAAACAGCGCGTCTCGTCGTACTGCATGCCTACGATGGCGGTGGTCTCGTAGCGGTCGGTGTTGGCTTTGTCGCCCCATGTCACCGACTGGTTATAGCCGTGGATGAACATAGGGAGATCAAGGTCGCAAAGCGCTTCCCAGACCGGGTCCAGCTCAGGCGAGTCGAATTCCAGCCCTCCAAAGTTGGCGCCGCCCGCAACCAGGCCCTTTGCGCCCAGCTCGCCGCATGCGCGACGAAGTTCCTTTGCGGCCTCCTGCGGCACGTTCAGCGGTGCATGGGCCCAATACATCAGGCGATCGGGTGCTGCCGAGCAGTACTCGGCCAGCGTGTCGTTGACCTTGCGCGCGTAAGGCACCGAAAACTCCGGCTCGGTCCAGTACATGTAGCAATGCGACGGCACTGACACCACCTGTGCGTTCTGTCCGGCGGCATCCATGCCCGCGAGACGCACCTTGGGGTCGGCCCAGCGTGCAAAGTACTCGTCGAGCTTCAGCCCCTTGCCCGAGCGCACCGCGGCCTTTCGCTCAGGCGAGCCCAGCGTCAGGATCCAGTCGCCCACGCGCAGCTTGACGTCGCCGTCGGGGTACTGCTCGAAGAACGGCCCCCAGTGGGGGTGTTGGTTGTAGTAACCCGGATGCGGTGCGTGGGCGTGCAGATCGATCAGCATGAATGTCTCCTCTGTGGGGCACCGCGCTTAGTGCGCGGCAGCGGAATCGTCGATCCGAGGCGAACGCGCGCCGGACAGACCGTGTCCGGTCAACGCTCGAACGCGCTCAGATCATCGACATCATGCCAATATTAGTCATTATTTGCAAATGTGTTCAACTTATCGGTGTAGACTCGATGCGAGATGAACGATGGCATCCCACTTTCTTCCCTAGCGGCGGATCCGTGTGACGCCACCGAAACGCAGTGCATCGACCAGCCGCCCGATCCGCCGCGGCATGGCACGTCGCTCTGCATCGGCGCCGACCAAGTGTTCGCTCATCACGAAACGAATGATCAGATCGCAGATCAGTTCGCGATCCAGCTTCACGCCCAGGCGTTCGTCCCAGGCATCGAAGACGGGCGCAAGCAGATCCTGGAAGCGCACCACCGAATCATGAAAGATCCGCTTGAAGAAGCTCAATGCGAACTCCGGCGCAACCTCCAGCATGCGGCGCGAGCTGCCGGCGATCAGGTAGTCGTCGAGGTAGCTGATTAGCTTGTCGAAGCGCGCGTCTGGATCCGTGTAAGGCGCGAGCATCTCGGCCAGCGACCTGTGGAAGCTCTCGCGCTGGTGGCGGGAGAAGGCGTCCAGGAGCTCTTCCTGCGAAGAAAAGTAGCGGTAGAAGGTGCCGCGCGACACGCCGGCGGTATTGCACACGTCAAGGATCGAAATGCGTTCAGTTCCAGTCTGCAGAATCACCGTCTCGGTGGCAACGAAGATGCTCTCGATCGTCTCACCCGAACGCTTGTTACCGCGACGGCGGCGCGGAGCAGCGGATTCGGGCTGCCCTTCGCGCACGCGTGCCGCGGTGGACTTGCCGGTGGAGGTCCGCGGCGTTCCGGAGCTGACGTCAGGCTTCTTCTGTCCTGGCGCCTTGCCATCCTTTGCCCGGCCCTTTTCGGCCTCCTTTCGCGCGGGCTTGGCGGCAGCCTTCGCTACAGGCTTCTTGCCTGCTTTCGCGCGGGCAGGGGCAACCGGCATGGCTGCGGATTCATTGTCATTGGCCGCTGCCGGCCGGCGCTTGACACGCGGTGCTTCGACAAGGTCTTTGGTGCTCAGGGTCATCTACAGGCTCTTTGAGAAAGTGCGATTCAGGTCCGGCCGCGGGAAAACCCGCAGTTCGATCATGTAATACTAATAATAGAATTTCATTCTTGGATGAGAATATTCGGGAAGATCACCCGATCCTTTTGTGGAGACAATGATATGGCAGGGATGGGAAAGGCGGAAACTTGGTCGCTTGGCCAGCAAGACACCGTCATCGCCGCGCTGGATCGCGCCGTGGCTGCGCACCCTGAGCGGGTTCTGCTCGATTTCGCTGGAGAACTGTACACATACGGGCAAGTTGACCAGCTTTCTACCCGCCTGGCGAACTCGCTAGCGTCTCTTGGCATCCAGCCCGGCCAAACCGTTGTCACAATGCTGGACAACAACATCGACGCTGTGATTTCCTGGCTGGCAGTCAACAAGCTGTGCGCGGTCAGCGTGCCCGTGAATACCGCCCTGCGCGGCGAATTCCTGCGGCACCAGGTTGCCGACGCCGGCGCCCCGCTGGTGATCTGCGAAAGCGAATACGTCGACCGCATCGCAGCCGTGGCTGACGGACTTCCTGAGGTACGGCTGGTATTGCAGCGCGGCTCTGTCACAAACGCATCGTGCGGCAAGCTGCCGCTGGCGCCGCTGGACGCGCACCGGGGCGCCGATGACACACCTCCGCCGCGCAAGCCCAATCCCTGGGAACTTGCCAGCCTGATTTACACGTCCGGCACCACGGGCCCGTCCAAGGGCTGCATGATCAGCTACAACTTCATGTGCAACCTGGCCCGTCTGCAGTTGCGCGCGGGTCCGGCCACGGCCGATGACGTAACAATCACGCCGCTGCCACTGTTCCACATGAATGCGCTGGCGGTGGGCATCCTGTCGAACATCTTGGTCGGCGCACGCGTGGCCATCGTGCCACGCTTCTCGGTATCCAATTTCTGGCCCGAGGTGGAGCGCAGCGGCGCAACCATTGCCTCGATCCTCGGTGGCATGGGGGGACTGCTCGCTAACGCCCCGGACCAGGATGCCGCCAAACGCTGCTTCGGGCAGATCCATACCGTACGCGGCAATCCGTTCACCGAGGAAAGCAAGAAAATCTGGCGCGAGCGCTTTGGCGCGAAGCAGGTCGGCGGCAACGGCTACGGCCTGACCGAGGCGTGCGTGATCACTACGCTGCCGGCTGGCGAATATGCAGCGCCGGGCTCGTCCGGCAAGCGGATTCCCGACTTCGACGTGCGCATCGTCGACGATCTCGACCGCGAATTGCCTGCCAACACTCCCGGCGAGATCGTATGCCGACCACTGCGGCCGGACATCATGTTCATGGGCTATTGGCGCCGTCCGGAAGAGACGCTGAAGCTGATGCGCAATATGTGGTTTCATACCGGCGATATCGGCAAGTTCGATGACGAAGGCTATTTCTATTTCGTGGATCGCAAGAAGGACTATCTGCGCCGCCGGGGCGAGAATATCTCCAGCTTCGAGATGGAGAGCGCATTCTCAAATCACCCCGAAATTGCCGAGGTCGCCGTGCACGCAGTTCCGTCTGACAAGGGCGAAGACGACGTCAAGGTCACTGCGATCCTGAATCCAGGCGCCACGCTGACGCCCGAGGCCCTGTTTCACTGGGCGACCGACGCCGTCCCCTACTACGCGCTACCGCGCTACATAGAGTTCCGCGACACGCTACCCAAGAATCCCCAGGGCCGCATCCTAAAGTACCAGTTGCGCGACGAGGGAAAAACAGCGGGTACATGGGATCTGGAAACGACCGGCATTCAGGTCGCCAAGCGCTGAGGAACCGCTGATCAGTGAGGTCGGAGATTGGCCACGCAATTGATCTCGACCCCGTCAGCGTTTCCCTAAAGGAATTTCAACATGCAACAAGCCTACATCGTCGACGCCATCCGCTCCCCCCTGGGGCGCTCCAAGCCCGGCTCCGCCTTCACCGAACTGCACGCCACCGAACTACTGGCGCAGGTACTTGCCGGGCTGATTCAGCGCAACAATCTCGACCCCGGGCTGGTGGACGACGTCATCACGGGCTGCGTCACCCAGGCAGGTGAACAATCCGCCGGCCCTGGCCGTGTGGCCTGGCTGGCCGCGGGCTTCCCGGAGCACGTGCCGGCCACCACCATCGATCGCAAGTGTGGTTCAAGCCAGCAGGCCGTGCACTTTGCCGCGCAGGGCATCATGGCAGGTGTATATGACGTGGTCATCGCCTGCGGCATCGAATCGATGAGCCGCGTGCCGATGGGCGCGGCCCGCATCGGGCAGAACCCATATGGCGCCTCCATGGAGTCTCGCTACGCGCCGGGCCTCGTGTCGCAAGGCGTGGCCGCGGAGCTGCTCGCGGCGAAGTGGAAGAGCTCGCGAGAGGAGATGGACAGCTACTCGGCACGCTCCCACCAGCGCGCTGCTGCTACTCAGGTAGCGGGCGGCTTCAAACGCGAAATCCTGCCGATTCGCACGCCCAACGGACTGATGGAGCAGGACGAGACCATCCGGGCCAGCACCACGGTCGAGCGCCTCGCGACGCTAGAGTCACCATTCCGCACCGAGGAGCTCAGCGCGCGTTTCCCGCAGATCGGCTGGAACGTGACCGCCGGCAACGCCTCGCAGATCAGCGACGGTGCCGCCGCAATGCTGCTCGTCAGCGAGCGCATGGCAACCCGGCTTGGCCTAACGCCCCGTGCCCGCTTCGTCGGCTTCGACGTGATCGGTGCCAGTCCGGTGGAGATGCTGACCGCCCCCATCCCCGCCACCCAGCGCGTACTGGCCAAGAGCGGCATGGCGCTCGATCAGATCGCTCACTACGAGATCAACGAAGCCTTTGCCAGCGTGCCGCTGGCTTGGCAGAAGTCCATGAAGGCCGACGGAGCTCGCCTGAACCCGCGCGGCGGCGCAATCGCGCTGGGCCATCCTCTCGGCGCTTCCGGCGTGCGCTTGATGACCACCATGCTGCATGCGTTAGAAGACAGCGGTGAGCGCTTCGGCCTTCAGTCGATGTGCGAAGCCGGCGGCATGGCCAACGCCACCATCATCGAGCGCATCTGAACGGCGCCTCCCTGCATATGCAAGAGATAGGAAATACAGCATGAAACTCGACAAGACCATGTCTGCCGTCGTCACCGGCGGCGCTTCGGGTCTCGGCCTCGCCAGCGCACGCCGCCTTGTGGAAAGGGGCGTGAAGGTCGTGATCGCCGACGTGTCCGAAGAGCGCGGTGCTATCGCACTGGATGATCTAGGCGGTCAGGCCACTTTCGTGCAGGCCGATGTGACAGACACTGAACAGATGACGCGCGTCTTCGACGCCGCCGTCGCGCTGGCCCCGCTTCGTGCACTGGTGCATTGCGCCGGCCTTGGGGGACCGGTCCGTGTGGTGGAGAAGGACGGCTCGCCCGGATCGCTAGAGACGTACGAGCGGGTCGTGCGGATCAACCTGATCGGCACTTTCAATGCCCTGCGCCTGGCCAGCGCCCGCATGGCGACCAACGAGCCTGTCGACGGCGAACGCGGCGCCTCTGTGCTGACCGCCTCCGTGGCCGCCTACGAAGGGCAGATCGGCCAGATTCCGTACGCCTCGGCCAAGGCAGGCATCGTCGGCATGACCCTCGTCGCCGCGCGCGACCTGGCGCAGCGCATGATCCGCGTCTGCACGATCGCGCCTGGCCTGTTCGACACGCCACTGCTGGCTCGCCTGCCCGAGCACGTCAAGACCGCGCTCGGCGCTTCGGTGCCACACCCGGCACGACTGGGTGCACCGGACGAGTATGCTTCGACCGCCCTGCACATCCTTGAAAACGCGATGCTGAATGGCGAGACCATTCGCCTGGACGGCGCCATCCGCATGGCCGCGCGCTGAGCGCGTCGGCCCCACCGAACTGATCGAGCGAAAAGGAGACACCCTGTGAACAACACACTCCTGCTGGAAACCCGCGGCAACGTGATGCTGATGACCATCAACCGTCCGCAGGCCCGCAACGCCATGGACTTCGAGACGGCCACCGCCATCGCCGCAGCGCTGGACGAACTGGACGCGCGCGACGACCTGAGCATTGCCGTGCTGACCGGCGCCGGCGGCAACTTCTGCTCCGGCATGGACCTGAAGGGCTTCCTTGCCGGTAAGCGCCCGAGCATTCCGGGGCGCGGCTTCGGCGGCATGACCGAACGCCCGCCGCGCAAAGTGCTGATTGCCGCCGTGGAAGGCTACGCGCTGGCCGGCGGCTTTGAACTGGTGCTGGCCTGCGACATGGTGGTAGCGTCGCGCGAAGCGAAGTTCGGCCTTCCCGAAGTGAAGCGTGGCCTCGCAGCCGCCGCAGGGGGCCTGATCCGCCTGCCGCGCCGCGTGCCATACCACGTGGCCATGGAGTACGCGCTGACGGGTGAGATACTCCCGGCCGAACGCGCCTATGAGCTTGGCCTCGCCAATCGCCTGACCGATGCCGGCGGCGCTCTCGACAGCGCACTACAACTGGCCGCTGCGGTGGGCGCCAATGGTCCGCTCGCCATTGCCGCCAGCAAGCGCGTGGTGGCGGAGTCCGGCGACTGGTCGCGCGAGGAGATGTTCGTGCGCCAGAAGCCGCTGCTCGACCCTGTCTTCGCTTCCGCCGACGCCCGCGAAGGGGCAGCGGCATTTGCCGAGAAGCGCAAGCCGGCCTGGAGCGGGAAATAGGCCACCTGGCCTGCCAAGGACGTTCGCACTTGCAACATCCCTCGCTCTTGAACGCTGCGTCCGGCCGCCCACCGCCACGCGCGGGGAGATCTGCTTCCCGCGCCGGAAACCGGCGCAGCGGTTCAGTATTCGCGTGCCGGCACGTGTGGCGGCCTGGAGTTGTATCCAGGCAAATGTAGCCCGCCGTCGACGTGTAGTGTCTCGCCAGTGATGAAGCGTGACATCTCCGAAGATAGAAACACGACGGCCGGCCCGATATCCTGCTCGGGGTCGCCCGACCGGCCAAGCGGCCTAGCTGCTGCGGAACGCTCGGCAAACCCCGGATTCTCTGCAGCCAGCTTGAAGAAGGTTGCACCCATCGCAGTCGGCGCAATCGCGTTGACCGTGATATTGAAGCGCCCCCATTCCGAAGCGGCACTGCGCGTCAAGCCGACGATGCCGGACTTCGCCGTGTTGTAGTCCGCATGCAGCCAGGCGCCGGTTTCGGTATCAATCGAATAGAAGTTCACAATGCGGCCCCAGCGATGCTCGCGCATATGCGGCATGACGGCGCGCATCGCCCACCACGTGGCCCACAGCGCAGAGGTCAGCGTCAGCTCGAGCATCTCATCGGTCTTCTCTTCTAGCAGCACATTGGGCGTAGGGATGAACGCATTGTTCACCAGGATATCGACGCGGCCGAAGTGGGCCACGGTAGCCTGCACCGCCGCCTCGATCGACGCCTTGCTGGTGACGTCGGTACGCACGAACAGCGCGCGCGCGCCAAGCCCCTGCAATTCCTGCTCGACCTGCTGCCCCGTTTCTTCGTTGATTTCCGCAATCACTACCGCCGCTCCTTCGCGCGCAAAGGCATGCGCCACACCGCGCCCGATACCGCCCCCGGCGCCGGTAATGATGGCCACTCTCTCGTTCAGCAAACCCATTGTGTGCCCCTTGCATTTATTGAACATAATTTCCAATATCGTACACTTTATGGTTTATGATGTCAGCAAATTGAAGGCGCGGATCATGCTGCAGCGCAGCTTCCCGGGCCAATTGCCAGAGGCGCCCCATGTTCAGACGTCGCATCATCGTCAGCAGCAAACCCGGCACCACCCAACCGCTGGTGCGTGCTGCGCTGGAAGACGACTTCCATCACTTCCACGTCGAAGTTCATGCCGCGGACGGACATGTCGCACGCATCGCCGGGTGGGCGCTGCGCCAACCCTACACGTCGTGCGGCGCCGCTGCAGCCCGGCTCGATGAGCTAATTGGCATGCCGCTATCCAGGGTGGCGCATGAGGTCACACGAGTGGCGGATGGCAGCGAACAGTGCACACACCTGTTCGAGTTGGCCGGACTAGCCATCGCCGCAGCGGCATGCGGCACGGCTCGCCGCCAGTACGACGTGGAGGTGCCTATGCGGGTGGCCGGGCGCACCCAGCCCCGGCTCGCTCGTGACGGCGTAAATGTACTCGCCTGGACTGTGCAGGACACCGTCATCGCGGCTCCCGCTCCGTATGCTGGCATCGACCTGAACCTGGGTATGGCGCGCTGGGCTCTGAGCACCTTGCCGGCGGAAGAGGCCGAAGCGGCGCTGGTGCTACGCCGCTGTACCGGCATTTCGCGCGGACGCGGCAAGCCGCTCGACGCCCAAGTCCATGCCAGTCCCAGCGGACGGTGCTACTCGCAGCAGCCGGTGCGTGCGATGAAGGCGCTGCGCGTAGTGGGTTCGACATGGGATTTCGCCACCACGCCAGAGGCGCTGTGTGCCGATGACCTAGAGTGGCTTGCTTTCTCTGCGCCTGGGGACGGCGGACCAACGGGGGGGTGAGAGGTCGGCAGCAGGAGGCGCGAATCCGGTACGGCATCTGGGAACAAAAAACGCCCCGCGAGGGGCGTTCGGCAATCTGAACAGAGATAGTCGGCTGCGCGCTAAAGGAAGATTGCCAGATTCGGCGTCCCCAACACGGACTGGTCCAGCAGTATCTCGCGGCGCGCAAGCTTGAACGATTCGCCGCTCTGTCGCAGTACATCGTGCCGTGCGCCGCTGATCAGGTCGAAGTCGTCAAAGTTGAAGCGGCTGCGCGTGATCAGCAAGTTGCTGCGTACCAGGAACTCGCCCGGATTTTCGCCTGCGAGCACCAGCACGTTGGACACCAGCCGGCGCGTGCGCGAAGGCGGGTCTTCGGCCCAGGCGCTCTTGGTCTCGGTCAGGCGCATTATACGACCCATGATCGAGCGGTAGTCATCGTGGTAGTGCTGCATGGTGCGGATCACGCTGGCTGCCTGCTGGGCAAACGGCCGCGTCTGCCGCACCGGCGCTGCATAGATCAGGTCTTCGGCAAGCGTCGCAGCCCAGTCCTTGAGCCTGATCTCGTCTAGCATGCAGGCTTCCTCATAGAGAAACTCTACCACCGAGTTGTAGACCGCCGAGCCGACCGGCACGCGGGTGGACCGGAGCGCCGGCGCGGTTTCCTCTTTCACTTCACTCATGACATTGTCTCCTTGTTCTTGGCAATGATTGACAGGTTTCCGGCTCAGCGCTCGGCGGTCATCAGCTCACGCCAGTGCAGCCACCAATGCCACTGCGTGTCATCCTTGGTGAAGCCTTCGTTGACAATGCCCGGGCCAGGCCAGCCTTGTGGCTTGCCTGTCTCATAGACGGCCTGGTACTTGAGCGTCATGGTCTTGCCCATGGCGCCCTTGGCTGCCAGCGTCATGTGCGGCCAAGTGTCGGAGTCGTCCTGCTCCACCATGCCGGACGTGCCGAAAAGCTGGATGGTCTGCTTCAGCATCTTTTCGCGGATCT
>Ga0137300_1099_pt1 | contig 21284 bp, 41 predicted proteins | sample RamsorwD2O_NANAE_FD_97190 | JGI IMG/M metagenome (GOLD analysis project Ga0137300, IMG submission 97190) | Mouse cecal microbial communities from Vienna, Austria - N-Acetylneuraminic acid amended with D2O_NANAE | ecosystem: Host-associated > Mammals > Digestive system > Large intestine > Cecum... | reverse complement strand
TAGATCGACCCGGCCTTATCCTTGGCGCCCTGTGTGATGTCAGCAGTCACCAAATCGCCCACAGCGAGGCGCTGCGCGTTCAGGACACCAAGATTGGCATCAGTGTTGCCGTTGGTGTTTGTTGCTGCCCACAGCATGCGTGCGGCGGTTTTCAGCCATTCGGCATCTGGATGGGTTGATGAGCCAGAGGCTGGGGGCGGTGCCTCTGGCTCATCCTCTGGCGACCGGGCAGGGAGATTGTCGCCAGAATTTTCAGAACCGGCCGTTTCGTGCTGACGAGGATCATTGAAGACCACGCCGCGCTCGGCCGCTTCCTTGAGGATGAATTCGATAAAGTCGGTCATCTCGTCCTTGGACAGGTCGGATGATGAAAGCTCGATCGGCAGAAAAGTCTTCTGGTCCAGGCTGGGCAGGAAGCTGACTTCGCGTCCGAATGCATGGAGGAATATTGCCTTCCACTGCGCGGGCTCATACTTCTTGCCGCCAAGCTCCAACTGCTCCGAAACTTCAGTCAGGAGTGCCCACAGAAGATCATTCTGGGGCAGGGTGCGCTTCGACGCCTTGAACTCAACGCGGGTGCCGAAAGGTGCCTTGCCGATCCAGTCAACAGCCTTGCGGCGGTTCTGGTCACTGTCCATGACGAGGAGCGCGCGTCCCATTATGCCGCCTCCTGCTCGTACAGCTGACGCAGCGCGCCAACCTTGTTGCTCACTTCCGTATCGAGGAAGACGATGACTTCGCTCTCCAGCTCGGCAATCAGCTTGTCGTCGCGCTCAATGCGCTTGACGAACAGCTGCATGCTCTCTGGCAATCGGGGATCGTATGAAACGAAGTCGCACCATTTCCTGCCGGTGCACGCCATCTGCCACATCATCTGTGTGATGTACTTCGCCGGTATCTCCTGCTTGATCAGTGTGTCGATATGGGTTGCCGTGTTTGGGCACTTGATCTCGACAAGCCCGCTTTCGCCCACAAGGCCGTCAGGAGAGGCGCCGGCGTCAGCGATGGACGGATGCGCCACAAAAGCGATCTGCTCGACAGTGACGTCCTGCATGAACTCGTAAGCCATGCGCGCGCTCGGCTCCTGATCGGTTCCCCACTGCATTGCGGCATTGGTGAAGGCTTCGGCCGCAACGCCTGTCAGTCGTTCCGCTATCAGTTCCGCGGCATAGTTGAAGCGCGACGCGCCCCAACCCGACTTCGTTTTGGCGATCACATCAGCAACGCGAGATGCCGTCACCTTGCCGCAACGCAGCGCCTTCCACTCGTCTGAGCCTTGAATGATCTCATCCATTGGCGGCAACCTTCCGCTTCTTGGTTTCGAGCATGCTGATCGCCCGACGGAACTTGATCGCCGGCATTTCTGCAATACTGTCGATCTGGAGCACTTCGCAGAACTTGGCGGTGTCCGAGCCTGTTTCTTCCAGCATTGTCAGGATGATTTCGCGCTCGGCCTCGGTAATCGCGCCGGTGTCGTTTGCCTTCGCGCCATCGTCGTCAGCTGCGGCAGCCAAACCGAGAGCTGCCTTGAGCGTGTACCGCTGGAGATAGGTGACCGTCGATCCGATAGCCTGAATGCTGTTCTTGTTGCCGCTGTCATCCTTGGGCGCCATCAGCGTGTTTTCCTCGCTGTGGCCCATCCTGTGAGAAATGATGCAGGTGACAGTAATCGGCTGGTTCGGCTCGGATTCTGTACGGAACCGCACCGAAAGACCGTTGGCAGAAAGAACCGGTCCGATCTGGGACATGATAGTCGCCAGATCCTCGTACTGGTAGTTGGTGCGACCCTTGGCCGACGTGAAGTCAACCTTCTTCGTCTTGACGATGGCCGGCATGTTCGCCTTTGCCGCCGCCATGGCTTCATCGAAGGCTTTGCGGGCCTGATTGGCTTCCCAACGCTCCTGCAGGTTCATCAGCTGCGTTAAAGTCTCGACGCTCGCATTCTGCGACACTGCGCGGTCGAGCATCTCCATCGGCGTCATCACGGCGCGTGACTGGCTTGCCGACTGGATATCGGATGGGGTTTGAACCTCGATAGCATTTCCCATTTTTCTTGCCTCCATGGCCTTGCGTGCATTGTCGATGACGCTGTTCGATGCAGCGCCGATGGAAATTTCGTTGCCGGGGATATCGATCACCTTTTCCACGCGATGATCTCCTGACTAGCCTTCGCCATCTCCCGATCTGCCGGCACGCCGAAATGCAGGAACGAGGCTGAAATGATCCCGAGGGTGAGAAGCCCGGATATGAGCCTAATGACGCCCTTGCGAAGATCTGCGTTGAACTGGTCGATCTGCTTTTCGCAATTGCGGAGCCGGATGATGATCTCGGTCGGATCATCCGCTTCTTGTGTGTTGGTGGTGGAGAAAGCGGAGGGCATCACGATCTCCCCTCGGCTTTGGCGAGAACCTCACGGATCGCTGCAAGCATCCGCATTTCCTCGTTCGGCAAGTAGCCGTTCTGGTCCATGTCAGCGTCGGCGCGGTTGTCGAAGTAGTCCTCACACTGCGTTAGGACATCGAACATTTCCGGAGAGGTTGCTATCAGCCGAGCATCCGCACAGTTTATGCCGCGCACGTCGTATCGGTATACGCTGCTGTCTTTCTTAGCTGCGTCTATTCCCACTATATCGCGGTCGCCAACCTCGAACTGCAGCAGGTCTTTTGCGTCGATCATTCCGCCCCTATCGGGTTGGAAGCGAGGTTTTGCGCCGCGCATACCCCAGCGCACGAAATCCATGACGTAGCGGCGACCGCTGTGTGTCGTGGTAAGATAAACGTGGTTGCTGCTGGCATTGCCGAACCACTTCCAAGGCCCCGGCGTATGTTTCACTTCTGCGGTCATTTCCTGCCCCTTCATATCTCGGGTTACTCTGACAAAGCCGGTGGGTTGTTGGGGGAGACGAGAGAGCGTGCGAACTCGATCGCATCATCTGCGCCTTGATCTCCGGCACGAAGTCTCCATTCCGAAGGAGCTGGCTTCGATGGAAACCAAGACAGCAGATCACCGAGAGCCATTCGAAGTTGCTCAATCTCGTCAGCGGCACGGAGAGCGGCTGATGAATGCTCACACCAGAGTTCCATCGGGACTGAGCACGTCGCGGCCATCTGTTCAGTAGTTCTGCGAAGTTTTGCGCTCAGTTCGCTCATGTTCCCTATCCCTTGTCTGAAGCCCTATGCTGGGCGGCTATTCGGCTAGGCGGCTGCAGCGTCTGTCGCTGACAAAATCCGCTGTTGAGCCACGTCGAAATATTCGCGATTTTTCTCGATCCCGATGAAGCGGCGACCGAGGTTTAAGCAGGCAACACCCGTCGTTCCGCTACCCATGCAGTTGTCGAGAACGGTGTCGCCGGGGTTGCTGTAGGTGCGAACGAAGTATTCCATCAGCGCCAGAGGCTTTTGTGTCGGATGAAGCTTTGACCGCTGCTTGTCGCTTGCGAACACCAGAACGCTGCGAGGATAGCGCTCAGTGGAGTCGTATGAGATCGGCGCGAAGTCCTGCTTACCGTAGTTGGTGGACAGATCAGCCCGCTTGACGGCAGTCTTTCGGGGGTGGCCGGTCGTCTTCTGCGGGTTGTATGTCGGTAGCTGGCTGTAGAAGACCAGAACGTTTTCGTGGGCCTTCATCGGGGCCTTTTTCGCGTTCAGGTGGCCAGTCGGATGTGTCTTTTCCCAAATCCACTCGTAGCGCAGCATGGGCAGGTTTGACGCGCCCAGAACCTTGTCGAACGGCGTCTGCGATGTGAGAACGATTGCGCCACGGCAGATGCGCTTGTAGTGCGCCCACATAGCCGGTAGGTGGACCATGAAGTCCCACTCGTTGCGCGTCGTCTCGTAAGGAAGATCGCACAGGATGAGATCAATGCTCTGATCCGCGATATTACCCATTAATTCCAAGCAGTCGCCGTGAAGCAGTTTCATCATAGTCATCACTCAGCCGCTTCCAGACGACCGATGACGGCGCCGTGGACGATGGGGTTGGAAACACGAATGGCGTAAGAAGACGGATCAGCGTGGGTGGCATAGCGCTCGAACTTGACGACCTCGCCGCCGTGCTGGTCAGCATCGTCGTTCGCTTCACCTTCGCTGCGGTACTCAAACACGTCGCATTCGTCGGTCGTGAACTCGGTTCCGTTGAAAACACGGGCACCGTCTTCAATCCTGTATCGAGTTACCCATGCCATCGCTCATCTCCGGTTCTTGTGGTGGCAGCGAGATCGGCGGGTGTTGGTGCTTCTTCGTCGCTGCTGATGGGGAGAGTTGTATCGATATTCGAAACGAATGTAAATAGGATGTAGCGATATTCGATACATTTTTGTTGCGCTAATCGATACGCGAGTTTATTGCTCTCGCATGAACCTGAGAAACGACGACGGCCAGTCGGCCGCAGCCTTCTATGACAAGCGGCGTAAGTGGCTCGATTTCATCTGCGAGATGGACGCGCTATCGGACCGCGCATTCCGCGTAGGCTACTGGCTGGCGAAGCGCATGAACGGCGATGACCAGTCATGCTGGTACGGGATCAAGGAAATAGCGAAACGGCTGTCCATTTCCGAAGACAAGGTTCTACGGGCGGTAGCTGAGCTGGAAGGCGAGGGCGTTCTAATCGTTGTTCGGGAACACCGAAAGTCGAACAATTACTTCCTCCGGCTGCCGTTCGAATAATTCCTTGGGTCGCAAATCTGCGGGTCAGTAGGGTCGCAAATCTGCGGGTCCAATCTATAAAGCTGAATTTCTAAAGGGTTATTTGTTTATAAGGTTCTTGCTCTGAGGGTAATTGGTAGAAACGGGAGTGAATGGTGGAGGCTGAGCAAAACAGGCCATCTGGTTCACCGCGAAGGCGCCGACTGTGGCCATGGCTGCTGGCCTGCGCACTGATCTTGCTGATCGTCGCTGGTATCTACGCCTATCTGGAAATCACTGCGATGATCGAGGATCTAGGCCGGCTGTGGGATGACCTGGTACAGTTGTTTTGGCTGATCGTGCCGGACGGCGATAAATAATAATTCGTCCGAAAGAAACCTCGCGGAGCAAGTCGCGCATGGCGATGGAAGAGGCCTCGGAGCTTGAGCTAAACGAGAGAGAGGTTCGAAACCTCATAGCGAAGCTTGCATCCGTGTAATGGAATCCGAGCTACCGAGCAAAACAAAACCCGCCAGCGTGGCGGGCTAGTTGGGAGGAAAGGCGCGCGTACCTGATACAACTCGCGCTTGGTTTCAGCGTGCCATAGCAGTGTAAATGGCTGGTAAATGGCGGGCAAAAAGAAACCCGCCGGAGCGGGTCTTATGCGAAGACGCCAAGCCTGATGTTCATTGCTTCCCTCGAAACATTGAACAGTTCGGCTAGCTGCTCTGGAGTTCTCGTCCCGATCAACGGGCGCAACATATGCCAAGGCATGAGTATATCAGCCGCCAATTGGTTAGCCTGATATTCCTTCGATTCCGGAAGTCCGCTTCGATACATCGCGTCGTCAAAAATGCCGTCGCCAATATGTCGTTCATGCAGCACATAGTGGGCGATCTCATGCGCGATGGTGAAACGCTTTCTCGTTATCGGGTGGTCTTTGTTGACGAAGATTGCAAAGCCGCTGCTTCCAGCCTTAACAGGATCCTTCTGGATTTTCCCGGAAACAGAAGGTGGCCAGGCTGCGTCATAGACCTTGATGCCTAGAGCATTTGCCAATCCCACAACGTCGATAGGGGGCGTCCGAAATCCGAGATAGGTATTTATCGTTTGATATTTTTCGTTAATGTCCATCTTGATTCGGCCCAATCTCTTTAGCGTCGGATGTAACCTCTTGTACTTGCTGGGGTGTCAATCCAATAATTGGCGTTTGGTCTAGCCCCTTTGATTGTAGCACGCTCGCAACCAGAATGGGCGTTTTTTCCTCAAGGTACTGCCGCGCAATTCGTTCGGACGTCTTCTCTGCTTGTTCCTTGGCTTCCGCCTTAGCGGCGATTTCTGCTGCTCTAACAGCTGCGCCGCGGATCATCCAGAAACCAAAGAATGCAGCCATGGCCAATATGACTGTAAAGAACGTGACGCCGATCGACAATATTTCGAGAACGCCTACATCGTAAGCGAGTTTCAGCGCATCGGGATTTGCTTTCGCATCGTCAATACGGCTAGCAGGAACCGTCTGCCCAACTAGAGAGTAAACTGTCTTGCCTGCGTCTGGTGACGAGTAGACCTTAACGCCCATCATGACGAGCGCTACCAGCAGCATTACCTGAAAAACTATAACGGCTATGCCAATTCGCTGGGTGCCAGGCTCGTTCACTGCTTCTTGACCTCGTCCAGTTTCACTCGCTCAAGCGCGATGTGATAGTCAAAATGAAAAACGGAAAAGCTGCTGCCTATTCGGTCATCCCTCGACGTTGCTCACGCTCTTCCGATCTCTGCATCCTCAATCGTCGTATGAACAGATACGCGTGAAGCGCCAGCGATACGAAAAAACCCACGGCAGCCAGTGCGATATAGGCCATCAACCTTGAAGATGCGCCATGCCAGCCCGCTAGTATCGCTGCGCCGTTAAGCAACATCAGAATCATCACCACGATGAGAAAGAAGGCCGCCGCCTTCCAAGGACCAGTTATTGTGGAGATGTGGTTTCTGATCCCTGCCTCACGGTTACGCAATGCGTTGTTCCCCCATACGTTTTTGACGGTGCCTCACCCTTGGCAGCGAACAAACTGCGCAGTCTTCACTGCTTCGTCACCTTGTCTCGTTTCATTTCGGCATCGCTGCCTTTTATGATCCTCAATGCCTCATCGGCAGCCTTGCTGGCTTCCTCGGCTGCTGCGCGCGCCCTAGCTTCAGCCTCGGCTTGTTCTGCCGGCGTCCGTGTCGGATAGTCCCCGTGCGCACGTTCCCCGATGGTAAGCCACTGATCTACCGTCAGCAGGCCAATTAAAATCACGATGGCCACCACCGCAAAAATTCCGCAGATGAGACGTGCCAGGCTCATCATTTACGGCGGCCCCTCACTGCTTGTCGGCCTCATTGCGTTTCATTCGCTCTAGCTCGTCAGCGCCGAGCGCTGTGATCAGCACAGTATCCACCTCAGGTAAAAAGCTCTCCCACATCGGTCTTTCGTTGAACTTCATGTTTTCGGGCACGTCGCTGAGACGGCAAAGCGCACGGGCTGCACGTTCTCGGGGAGGTTGATGCTGGTTCATCACATCCTCTTCATCTCAAAAAGACTCCACTTGCAAATGTTCTCAGTTTGTTCACTATTAGGAGATGCTGAAGAAGGCAGTGTCCGGGGAGTTTTGAAGTGGCAATACATCATCAGATTCGAGTGGTAGATAATTCCCACGAGAAGACGCTTGATGACTTTAAGGATTTTGCCGCTGACGAAACAATGGAGATCAAGCGGCTTCTTAGCCGTGTTCAACGAGATGCTGGTTCCATCGCCGACACAATGAAGAAAATACACGGTGGCGAATGGAAGGTCAGCATCAATCATGAGAACTGCTTTGTGATTGTTTCTCAGGATTTTTCATAGTCTTCAACTGATCTTCGACCATGGCAATTATCTGCGATTGCTGGTTCACGTTCAGCCTTACGACCTTTGCAAAGAGATCAGCCAGCTTCACCGAGAAATCGACGCGCGATTTTGCGCTGTCTTTGGCGGGCTTCTCAGAGCCTTGAGAGGAAGGTTGTGCGGTTTCTAAGCCTGGGATCGGGTAGCCAGTCGCTTTCCAAAGCGCGAGCATTTCGTCCGCCTTAAGATCACGTTCGCCCGACAAGATCTTGTTCAAGATCGATCGGTTCTCTGACCAGCCATACTTCTCCGCGAGCAAGCGACCAAGTTCAGCTTGCTTCAATCCGGAGTGCTCCAAAGCCTTATTTGCCCATTCTTTCATGAGCTTAGGTGTATCGTATTTCGAAACGCGCGTCTGTTTCCATTATCGATACAAAATCTCTTGCAATATGTTTCGAAAATCGATACATAATTGCGTATGGAACCAGCACGCACAATCATCGACCGCCTCGGCGGCCCTACCAAAGTCGCCGGCATCGCTGGCGTCCATCGCACCCGTGTATCCAATTGGGCGCGCAAAAAGGAAGACGGCGGTACAGGCGGCGTCATTCCGTTCAAGCATGTTCCTGCGCTCTTGGCAGCGGCAAAATCGCTCGGCGTTGGTCTGTCTGCCGACGATTTCCTTCCCGTCGAGGAGAGCGCAGCATGAACACGGTTCAAATCCTCAAGGACGCCCGCGCTCTCATCGCTGATGAGAAGAATTGGGCGCAGAAAGCCAACGCTCGTGACGAAGATGGCATTGAAGTGCGTGTTGGTAGCGATCGAGCATATTCTTTTTGTGTCATTGGGGCGCTCTTTAGGGCGTCTGATATGGACGGAGCAAAAGATGCCCGTGAAGTAATCAGAGACGCTATTAGCGAGATAACCGGCGGCGACAGGTCCATCACTCAATTTAACGATAATCGTGCACACGCTGATGTTCTCATAGCTTTCGACCGCGCCATAGCCCGCGCTGAGAGTGAGGCGGCATGACCACCCCGAAAGCAAAGCTCGCAGAAATCCTATTCGACCTCTCTGTCCAGCATCAGATCGAGGGATACGAGAAATCCGACCCGAAGCGGCCGATCCACGTTCAGAAGGGGAATTGATCATGGAATGCAATTTCACGGTTGGGCAGAAGGTTGTTCTCGTCCGAAGCTTTGGGGACATTTCGTCGCTCCGAGCCGCTGTCGACGGCGTGACACTTCCAGTTCAGGGCGTGACATACACCGTGCGGGAGTTCGACCCAGACATGAGCAACGGTGTTCTGTGCATCCGGTTGGTCGAGGTGGTGAACGACATCCACGCATGGGATGGGTTGGAGCCTTCATTTGAAGCTTCGCTGTTCCGTCCTGTCATCCAGCGCAAGACCGATATCTCCGTCTTCAAGGCGATGTTGAACCCGTCGAAAGAGCAGGTGCCGGCATGATCGCCTCTATGCACCCTGATCAACAGCAACTCCTCATATGGGCATCTGTGGCCTTCTCGGCGTTCATTGCATCGCTCGTGGTGGCTGCCGTGATGGCCCACCTGGCGACGAGGAAGAAATAACCTTCAAAAATCTGAGCGGCACGTCCCACTGACGCTCAGCGCTGGTCGCTTTCATCCCGCTCCCGATGGGCGGCCAGCACTCTTACCAAAGTCCTCCCCCGCAGCCTTGCGATGACTGCGGCGAGGGGGACTTCAAAGGGAACAAACCCGTCGAGTGCGGCGGACAGGGAGACATCAGACTGATTGGCGTCAGTACCGTTGTCTCCCTCGATTTCAGTGCCTCTGTGCATAAGCAATTGGCCTCCTTGGAACGAGGTCAACTTCGCACAGAGGAACGACAAGGTGTTGGGACATTACGACAAGGATTTGGGAACTCACCCCAAGAGAGTTTCGAGCAGGAAGAAAGTAATGAGTGCCGTTTTCGAAGCCAGAGACACGTTCAGAGCCGCATGGCCGATCAGTCACTACGGGAAGCTGGACAATGTTTTCTATCACGCGGTCAGGTTCGTAGCTCCCCGCGTCTCCAAAGAGTTCACGCAACGCCGAGCCCGTTCAATCTACGAGGGTACGGCGAGGCGCATCGATAGCGAGGAAATGGATGCCCTTAGAGAAGCCGAAAGAGAGCAAGCCAGAATCGAGGCTCGGGAGCTCCGTGCCCGTCTGGCTCTGTTGGATGAAAAGATTGCCTCGTTCAGCGCGGCTGTACCTGGCGAAGAGATGGAGAGCTAAGGCCGGCGACCGCATCGTCTGGGCCGAGAAAATTCTGGAGGATGACAATTGAAAACCGCAGAAATCTTTCTCCCATGGCCAGACAAACGCCTCTCTCCGAACGCTCGATATCATTGGGCACAGGTAGCACGCGCCAAGAAGGCAGCGAAGCGAACCGCCCATTATCTCGTGCTGGAAGCCGGCATTGGCAAAATCAACGCGACAGCCATCAACGTGAAGCTCTCGTTCTATCCGCCGAGCAAGCGGCACTACGATGCTGACAACCTCATAGCGTCCCACAAGGCGGCGCTGGACGGAATTTCGGAAGCGATCGGCATTGACGACAGCAAATTCATCATCAGCGCCACGCCTCACGGCCCAGTCGAAAAGAACGGCATGGTCAAGGTGGAGCTTGCTTGGGAAGAAGCGGGCGAGGTGGCGGCATGACCGGACCAGAGAAAGACGCACTCAACGTCCTGCAGCCACTCCTCGGCGAAGAACTGGCCAAAGCCATTGTCGAATTCCGCCGACACACCAAGAAAGCGCCTCTTACAGGCTACGCCGCCAAGCTTCTGATGAAGGAGTACCAGATCACCGGGAATCCGGTCGCGGCAGCTGAAATGCAGATTTCGATGAACTGGCAGGGCTTCAAAGCCAACTGGTATTTCAATGAGCTTGCCAAGACCGGCCAGCGCCACCCGCACCAGCCGCCGCAGCGCCGCACAGGCGACATGGCAGATTTCACCAACGACTTGATGGAGGGGTTCTATGAACGCTCAAAGCTTCCGACCATCAACCATTGAGGCGCTGAAATCTCTCTGGGTGGCATTGCCCGTCAGAGCGTCGAACGATGGCGCAGACGGCGATCCTCGTGAGCGCCAGATGGCAATCCTGTCTCTTTACAGTGACGTCCTGTCCGAGTTCAGCGAGATGGCCATCTGGAATACCGTCAACAACCTGCGTGCCGGCAAGATTGATGAAGCCAGCAAGAGCTTTTGCCCCAAGGCCCCGGAACTCGCCGTTCTGGTTCGCAGCGAGCAGGCAAGGCTTGATGCTCTCAACCGGCCGAAGATGGTGTCCCATCAGCCTGTCAGCCGCCCTTGGAAAGACTGGAACATCATCCAGCGCGAGCGCACCCGCGACCTTTCAGATCAAGGCTTTGTTCTGCTCGACAAGGATGTTCCCCACGATATCGCCAGCAACCGCATGCGCCAGAAGAAATATCCTGTCGGTTCTATCTGGTTCTGGTGCCTGCAAGAAGTTTGGGGACCTCGCCATGTGTGATTGCCCGCTTTCAGAAACAGAACTGCGCGTCGTGCGCTGGCTTTCCGATGGCAAGGATTGCCAAGACATCGCCATCATTCTTGAGCGCAGCAAGATGACTGTCACCCGGCATATCGCCTCGTCTTACGATAAGACAGGCACTCACAACATGCACGGCCTCGTCGCCTTTGTTCTGCGTAAAGGATGGCTCGAATGATTGAAAGAATCCCCACAGATCGAGAGATCGAATGCGTTCAGGCAATTGCCAATGGACTGACGGCCAAGCAGGCGTCGTTCAAGCTCGATACATCAATCAACCTATTCAACAGGCTTCTTGAGCGGGCGCGTCTGAAAACCAGCGCGAAAACAACGGCTGAACTGGTCGCAATCGCCATGAGAAATGGATGGATCCAATGAACCCCATCCAATGGAACGGCTCAAGCACCAGCTTTGGACCGGAGTATGCCAGAGCGCAGAATAGCAGGAGGCTGGTTTGAAATCAGAGTTCTTCGGTGTCGATATCGATCGCTCTAGCGAATGTCTCGGCACGCTCATGATATTGGCCAATCACCCTATACTTTACCTTAACGGCAAGGCCTCGGCCGCTACGAGCGTACCCAGTATCTATTCCCCCGTCGAAGGCGAGCTCCAAACTGAAATTTCTGCGATTAGGCGCCTTCGTTCGATCGTACCAGCCTCCCAGTGTCAGCTTCGGATGCGTTTTTTGGGGTATGGATTTTTTGTCGTCCCAGTAACGTTCGACACGATAGTGGGTCGGTTCTATGCAGGTAATTTCATCGATCACAACAGTACGTCTGTTCCAGTTTGTGACGATAAGCTTGAAGGCATTTTGCCGCCGGTTGCGCGCCAACACGAAATCAGGTTGAGCATCACCCACGGCAAAGTCCGTTTGTCTCTTCGCCTCCTTGGATTGAGAAGACAAATACGGGAGAGCGAGAAGAGCTGCCAAAAGGCCACCGGCTGCAGCCACCCACCCGCTCATCGCAGAGAACCATGCAAAGAAGCAATTGCCATCGGACGGGCAACTGGAAAATTCCATAGGGCTTGCGACGCCAAGATAAACTATGAAAGAGAATATGATAATAAATGGACCCAGCCAGTCCCAAAAGCCTGCAGGCTTCATTTAAACCCCCCATTCCGCGAATGCGGACTAGCTATCGTATTGCGTCGGCCTGGGCTCTTTTTCTGCCAGGATTCTGCGGGCTTTTTCGTTTTGCTCGTCCCCGTCGGCCGCGTGATGAATGCGCGAATGGCAGAGTGGGTGCAGGGCAATGACCGAATAAATATCATCAGGCCCGCTATCAGCGCGTCGGTCGACGTGGTGGCATTCGAGATATGGCTTGTCACGTTTGGTCTTAAATGGCGCTGGAGTTTTGCAGCATTCGCAAACGCCTTTTGCTCGGCGGAGAACGTGGGCCGTAACGGCAGCCGCGCGGTAGTAAACGTTTCTTTCCCCTCTGGCGCCCGGCCGATTGTTGCCTGCGTCTATCGCTTGTTGCCGAAGCGCCTCGTCGCTAATCCCACTGAACTCTTCGACTTTCGACTCGAGCACATCCTGGGTCAACACCTGGCCGCGGACCAGATTGAATATGACTTGGGGCTGTCTATCTCGCTTTCCGCCAACCTCGATTCCATGGTGCCCGTTGTAAAACCATTCGCCTTCGAAACGATACTCACCATCCTGCTCGATGAAGAGGAGAACGGACCTCCCGTTCTGCATGTGGTCTCGGATCTGGTGGTTATTGTTGTCCCAGGCGTCACCTTCTTTCGCGCGCTGACCGTAGTACTCATAGCTACCGTCTGCCAAAAACTTATCGCGATAGCCGTAGGCGTTACGCTCGGGGTCCGAGACTACGATAACCGCATTTTCAGCATCATTGCTGTGGCTGATCCCCATCACCTGATTGCCACCAAAAGCGATGCGAATGTCTGCGCGTCGATGAAAAACTTTACCAACGTGTTCGTGCCACGGCATGTCTCGTCCCCTTTATCTTTACCTCAGGCTGTATCAACCGACGCAGGTTGCATCGGCGTTAAGGAGGACCGTTAATGAACCACTTCGCCGCATATACCAAACCAGTGCCCGGTGGCCATTGGGCCATGTGCCGCTTCGCCCAGAACGCGCAGCCGTGGCCGATCCTTGAGGGTGACAAGCCGAAGGTGTTCCCGGTTCAGACAGACGCGCTTATCGCCGCCCAGGGACACGTCATAAAGCATATCAACGGCACGATGCGCCGCGATGGTGAGACGATCAAAACCGTCAGCGACGCCGACTCCCATTTCAACCTCAAGCCATTCGTCAAAGCCAAGGGCAGCAATAAGCGAACCATTGTCGAGAAGGCACGGCGCAAGGGCAAAGAGATCAGCGTGGAAAGGAGAGAAATGGCATGAACCACCACGTCACCCTAACCCCATCGCAAAGAGCATGGCACGAAGCTGCAAAGGCCAGAGAGGCGGATCGCACAAAGAAAGCGCGTCGACTGGCATTGCAGACATCGTCTGACTTCGTGTCTTCCGCACCGATCGTCACCCGACCGAAGCAGTCACCAACATGGCTCAAGAATCCTTCACACTTCGACGCTCATGTCTGGTGCTGGAGGGCATGGATACGCGAGCAGGTGGACATCGCATCCAGCCCGACGCGGACATATATCAGAAAGCGGGCGCTCGATTTTGGCTTGACCTACGCACAGATGGCCGACCGTCGACGGTTTCAACACATCGTGCCGGTAAAGCACCTCATCATGTGGGAGATCAAGACGCAGATCGACCCGGAGATGAGTTACCCGGAACTCGGCCGATATTTCGGTGGACTCGACCATACGTCGGTACTTTATGCCGTCCGCAAGATACAGGCCATGGTCGACAAAGGCACGCTCGAGGCTCACTTGGCGAAGTGGCATCGCGTCCACGGGAAGGCGATGGCGGAATGAAGCACCACGCCCACAGATGCGACATCTACAAGATTGCCCGTCAGTGTGGCGTGAAGCTCTTTGACGGCCATCTGCATAGCCCAACCAGCCGGAAGCCCTTCGAGTGCTACTGCAAGCCCACTGTGAGGGAAATCGGCACGGTACACGGTGAAGAACACCTGAAGCTCGTCTTCATGCTGATGACCGGCACCAGGAACAACGCGGCCGAACTGTATTCAGACATGATCAAGGCTGTCTCATCGGTCATAATTCGGAACCCTGAATTGCAAAAGCGTTCAACATTGGTGAACGACTTCGATAGAATAGACCTCGGAAGCCTGCGCCGGAAGGCAAGGGCAATGAACTGCGGAATACCGACCACGCATGTGTTGCGCGTCCTGATCGGGATCAAGTTTTTTCAGCCCGTGCAGGGCGACCTTCTGGATATGATTGGAGAGGCGGCATGAAGTATCAAGCATGGACATGGAAGGCAGTTGAGGGTCGCGTTCTGGAGATGGCTGACACCCTTCGATTGATGCCGAAGCACAAGGGCCCAAAGGAATACGGCAGCGCCATGCCAGAGGCCGTCAGGAGGCACGAAGAGGCATATGGCTCTGACACAGCGCACAGCAAGGAAACCGCATCAGCGGCCAATCTGGCACGAATGGAGCAGGTATGGACATGGGTGAACAGCTACCTATCGGAGCCAGAAAGGAAGTTGATTTATGCCTGGTCGTGGGTGAAAGTCAGAAAAGGCATGAAAATCGCGGCCTTCGCGGCAGAAAATGACATGTCGGACCGAATGTTGAGACGCGAGATTGTCAAGCTTTGTTCGATAATTGCGAACAATCTCAACCAGATTACCCTCGTTCGGTTGAACAGTGAGGATTGCTCCTTGTCCGAAAATGAGGGAGAAAGCGATCAATCCGATGTAACGTCGAACAACTGCGGCACGATCAGGCAGAACGGTATCGCATTTGGAATGACCGCGGATGCAAGGCCGATACTGGACTTGAGCAGTCCGGAGTTGGCCGCTCTCAATCAAAGGCTGATCGAGGGCAACCAACGGCGCGAGCGGGAAGCCCGGAGACGCGCTAAGCTGGAGGCGGCATGATGCAGCAGCCCCAAACGAAACGAACCGGCGAAGGCTACGTCAAGAAGATCGTGCACGAAGGCATAGACTGCTTTGCACTCTTCGATGAAGACGGAAACGCCATTGTCATCACTGACAACCGGTCGGTGACATTCTTTACAGCAGCGGATCGGGATATCACCGTCCGCATGCTGAACTAACACTCGGGAAGCATGATGGACCAATTCGCCCAACAGGGCAACAGAATGCGAGGCGGCGCTGAAAGCAGAAGCGCATGCGAGATGCCAAGCTTTAACGCTGGTGGTGTCAGGGCATATTCTAGATAAGCCACGGTAGCGTGTGGCCCTCGCAGCAAATCAGGAAGGCGAGAGCCGTTAGGGCCTATCAACGCGGTAGACACCGGTTGGTGACGGATCATGCCCCGGCCTTCCTGTCTAAATCAGGCGATGATGTTCGGTGCTGTTCTGGGTCAGGAGCCGTACGAAACTACCGAACATCTATAAGCGGCCCAGCGGTCGCCTGCATTTCATCAGCCGCGCCCGTAACAAGGTGGGGCTGATTACGTTCGTAAGTTAGTGATTAAATCGGGGTAGCAGAGTTCCAGAAGGCGTCGTAGGCCGCAATTTTAAGCGGAACGGCGTCTCCTTCCAGCTTAACGATTGAGGCCGGAGACCGGGCCGCGAAAGCGTTCAGAGATTGCGTCAATGTGAAGACCGATGCCCCATCCACAATGATTAGGCGGTCGTGTAGCGATCTAGCGGACGAGAGCTTCGCTTCAAGGGGCCTGTCGTTGGTGTATTGAACTTGCCATCTCGTGACGGCAGGTTTCAAGGTTGCTTTGACAGCAGAGATGTCAGCTAGCAACTCGATCTTAACAGATGGGCCGGCTAGCAGTGCAAAGTCGGTCAAGGCCTTCTCGTCCATGTAGGGATCAACAATCCTGACGCTTGTGGTCGCTTGACCTAGCACTCGTCCAACTGCGGCCATAGCGTCAAAGGCATTGCCGGCGCTTATGAATGCACCTCTTACTGAGGTCGGGGCCTTGATTTCTGCGACCGCCAGAGACCGATGGAGGACAGCCATCAGCCTGTTCGCGTAAGTCGTTCGAAGGCTCGAGGTAGAGGTGGTTATTAGATTCATCTCGGTTTGAACGGCAGCCGCCTCCTGAAACATGTTTGCTGATTGAAGGACTGCATACGTTTTTGCCATCCACACCGTCTCTTCCGGTTGGACACTGGTATGAGCCGTGAAGTCCGGCGCCGCCGCCAGCAATTGGCCTAGATTATGATAGATTTCCTCAGGTGACATATGGGGTCATGTTCCCTTGTTGAAGAGTGCACGGCACTCTCAGGGTCTGGTGCCGTGCCTCCTGGTTTACTTCGCTTTCAGCATTGCTGGTTTGAACTCGGCGAATTTGGCCTCGTAGGAGTGATCGACTTGATTGAACCAGTAGCAAGTCAAGTTACCTTTCTCGCCAATGTAGCTGACAGTCATAAGCGGACCACCAGACTTCAATTGAACTACGTCGCCAATTTTGAAATCCATTCGAGTATCCCCTTCCAGGTGAAGCATGCCGACATTAAAAAACACCCGGCATGAAATGTTTGCCCAAGCCCTCGCAAGAGGAGCTACTGCTACGGATGCATATTCGCAAGCAGGTTACAAGGGAGACAGGACTGCCGCCTCTAGGTTGTCAACAAATGTCAACATCACCCGCAGAGTTGACGAGATCAAAAACAGAGTGGCCGAGAAAGCCGAATGGAGCGCCGCTGACAGGCTTTTGAGCCTCAAGGCTATCCATGATGCATCCACGAAAGATGACCGCCGTACGGCCATTGCAGCCATTGCAGAAGCGAACAAGATGCAGGGCAGTTATGCCCCGACAAAGACAGAGAATGGTGAGCCAGGAGACTGGAAGCAGGCGGAAGACAAGACATGGCGTCAAGTAATGCGCGGCGAAAAGAGTTAGAGGCAGATAGTTACCTCACCAACCCCGCGCTCTTCGACTTCTGGGAAAGGGCATTCTTAGACGAGATCGACATCGCTGTCTTGCATGGCGGCCGATCCAGCTCTAAGACGAGAGACACGGCTTGCCAACTCGTCCGCCTCGTTGATCATGTCCGCGTCAAGATGCGCATCATGTGCATCCGCCGCTTTCAGAACCGCATTCAGGAATCGGTCTACACCGAATTGAAATGGGCCATCGGGCATCTGGGGCTACAGCATGCCTTTGATGTCCAGAAGACGACTATCATCCACATCGCGACCGGCGCGGAATTCATATTTTACGGGATCGAGCGCAACCTTGAGGAAATCAAGGGTACGTCAGATATTGACATTCTGTGGGTGGAAGAGGCTGAAAAGCTTACGGCCGACCAGTGGGCGGTCATTGCCCCGACGATCCGCAAGGAAGACAGCCTGGCGATCCTCCTCTTCAACCCGAAGATGGTCACGGATTACGTCTGGAAGAACTTCGTGATCAACCCGCCACCACACTGCGTGGTGCACAAGATCGACTATACCGAAAACCCGTTTCTCTCGGAGAAGGCAAAGCGCGACATAGCAGCGATGCAGGAGCGCGACCCAGAGCTATTCGAGCACATCTATGGCGGCGTACCGCTCGGTGACAGCGAGCTATCGATCTTCAAGCGGCGCTGGTTGGACGCATGTGTTGACGCTCACAAGGTTCTCAAGATCGAATTGACCGGCCGGAATATCATCGGATTTGACCCTGCTGACGACGGCGAGGACAAGAGCGCGACTGTCGACAAGATCGACGGCGTGTTCACGGATGCCGAGGACTGGTCTTCGGGCAAGGATCAGCTTGTGCAGAACGCCAAGCGGGTATGGGCAAAAGCAAAGCATGCCGGCGCCACGGTTTCATACGATACCATTGGCGTTGGCGCTTTCGTCGGCGGCTATATCGATGAGCAGAATGAAGAGAATAACGCCAACGTGGAGCATTTCGCCTTCCATGCCGGCGGTGCGGTCATGGACCCGGACGAACCGAGCGACACGCTTAACAGCAACAGCCCGCTCAACAAGCACGAATATCTTAACCTCAAGGCGCAGGCGTGGGCCAACACAGCCCGTCGCGCAATGCTGACGTTCAATGCCGTCACCAGAGGGCAGGCGGTACGCACAGAGGACGTTCTGTCGTTCTCCTCGGCTATGGGCAAGGACAAGCTCGACGCGCTCTTTACCGAACTCTGCGTGCCTTGGTGGGTCGAGACAGAAGGCAAAAAGCGTGTCGTGCCGAAGGTGAAGCTCAAGAAGGATCTGGGCGTCAAATCGCATAACCTGGCTGACGCTTTGATCGCAGCCGATAACGTAAATGTTGGCGGTTTCCGCTACGGAATGTTGGATGTTGTCTAATGCTGTTTTTTGACCGCCTTCAGAACTTCGTGAGCGGCCTTGGGACAGCCAAGGACAAGCGCGTCGGCAATGCGTTTGTATTTCAGCAGATCGATCCGGCCCAGCTTGTGGCCATGCACCGGTCAGACTGGATGGCTCGCAAAGTCGTGGACATCATCCCAGATGATATGACCCGTGAATGGCGCGAGTGGAAGGCAGATGAAGCTGTTGTCGAATCCATCGAGAAGGTGGAGCGCGCCCCCCAGATCAACATCCAGGCAAAAGTAAATGAAGCTCTCCAGCTTGCTCGCCTTCGCGGCGGCTCGATCCTTGTTCTTGGTGTTGATGTCGGAAGCCCTGAAGAGGAGCTTGTCATTGAACGCGTCGGCAAGGATACGCTCAAATATGTGCACGTTCTTGGACGCGGTCAGGTCAGCTACACCGATATCAATCGCGACATCACGTCCCCGTATTATGGCGAGCCCACCATGTGGGAGTTCACCAGCAAGAACGGGCAGATGGTGCGCATCCACCCTTCGCGGGTGATCAAGTTCATCGGGGCTCCTATACTCGACAAGCATACGGCGCCAGATGAGGTATGGGGCGATAGCGTCCTGCAAGTCGTATATGATGCGCTCCAAAATGCCGCATCATCGCAGGAACATACCGCATCGCTGATTCCGGAAGCAAAGACAGACGTTCTCTACATCCCGAGCCTGTCGAAGTATCTGGAGAACGAGAAGACCACGCAGAAGCTCACCGAGCGCTTCACCTACGCCAACACCATGAAGAGCATGTTCAACATGCTGCTGCTGGAGGGCGACGGAAGCGGTGCGGGTGAGAAATGGGAACAGAAGACCATCAGCTTTGCGCAATATCCCGAATTGCTTCGTCAGTACCTTCAGGTGGCATCCGGTGCGGCCGACATCCCGATGGTTCGCTTCCTGCAGGATGCCCCGTCGGGCCTCGGTTCGAATGGTGAGGTGACGCTGAAGAACTATTACGACCGGATCGGCGCCGATCAGCGAAACGACCTGTCGCCGGCACTGTGGCGCTTTGACGAAATCGCCATCCGGTCAGCAACTGGCAGCCGTGACCCGAAGATTTATTACGAGTGGGCGCCGCTCTACAGCCAGACCGAGAAGGAACGGGCAGAGGTGTTCAAGCTCAACGCTGAAGCCGCGCGCGCAATTGTCGGCAGTGGGACAGGGCAGGAGCTTATCACCCGCGAGGCCGTGTCGAAGGCGCTCATCTCTCGTATCGAGGAAGATGGCAATCTGCCGGGTCTTGCTGCTGCTGTGGATAAGTTCGGCTCTATTGATGAAGCCGAACCATCCGAAGATGAGTTAGTTGCTGCATCAACGGCCGGGCCAGCAACACGGGAAGACAAAGTGTAGCTTATGAATTGAGAAAATCGGCTCCTTTGGGCATGTGATATCCGGACCAAGTTTCAAGCTTGCCGACGAACAAGACATCGTTCTTGTCGCAGCACGGGCTAAGATGGTCTCTGAGTTGGCCGGCTGTACCGTCATATTTGACAAACCAGACTGAACCCTGAGCGTGAAAACTATGGAGACTTTTGAGCTTCTCCGTAATGCAATCGTAGTTTTGTCCTTGTTTGTTCAGATCGTAGGCCACTACAAAATTTGCCATCATTTCTCTCCTGTTCTTTTTCAAGCAACAAAACAATAAATCAACCCAGAGTCGAGTCCGACTAAAGGACAATCAACATGCAATTCACCGACGCTGTAACGCTGTCCGGCACGCGTCGGACGGTCGACGGGTATCTTATTGCCGAAGCCAAGTCGGTTCGCACCGGCATCCAGCTTTATTCCGGCGATGAGGTGGGCAAGCCGTCCATGCCGATCGTGCGGGTATATCGTCCTGCCGATCAGGTCTTTGCCGAGGCCAGCCTCCAGAGCTTCACCCACGCCCCGGTGACAATGAATCACCCAGACGAGGCGGTGACGGCTGACAACTGGAAAGAGCTTGCGGTGGGCGAGGTCAGTACCGCTGCCAAGAAGGATGGCGAGTGGGTGCATCTCCCGCTTATCCTGAAGGATGCCAGGGCGATTTCCGCAGTCGAGGACGGCAAGCGGGAACTCTCCGCCGGCTACACCTGCGAACTGGTGTGGGGCGATGGCGTAACGCCCGACGGCCAGCCATTCAACGCCACCCAGACGAATATCAAGATCAATCATCTCGCGATCGTGGATCGGGCGCGGGCTGGTTCTCAAGCTCGCATCGGTGACGGTGCGTCGTGGGGCGCTGCCCCTTTCATCCCTGATCACAATCCAAAGAAGGAAACGATCATGACCCTGAAGACGGTTACCGTCGATGGCATCCCGGTTGAAGTAACCGATCAGGGTGCCGTGGTTATCAGCACGCTGCAGACGCGGCTCGCTGATGCCAATGCGAAGGCTGAAAAGGCCGAGGCAGCCCACACCGCGGCTCTTGCAGCCAAGGACGCAGAACTGGCGAAGAAGGATGCTGAACTGGATGCCACGAAGGCAAAGGTTCTCTCCGACGCCGAACTCGACAAGCGCGTGCAGGATCGTGCTGACCTCATTGCCGTGGCCTCGGTCATTGCTAAAGACGTCAAAACGACCGGTCTTTCTGATGCTGCAATCCGCAAGGCCGTTGTTGCATCGAAACTCGGTGATGCAGCCATCGCCGGCAAGGCTGATGCGTACATCGATGCTCGCTTCGACATCCTGGCAGAAGACGCCAAGAAAGAAGCCGCCGCCGATCCGTTCGCCCGCGTCGTCTCCGACGGCCTGAAGCCGAACCTCAACGATGCCACCCGCGAAACCAAGGCGTGGTCTGACGGTGTGTCCGATCTCAACGCCTGGCGCCACCAGAAGGAGGCCTGATCCATGCCTATCACGTTCAAACAATCCATTGACGCGTATGCGCTT
>Ga0137300_1098_pt1 | contig 21663 bp, 18 predicted proteins | sample RamsorwD2O_NANAE_FD_97190 | JGI IMG/M metagenome (GOLD analysis project Ga0137300, IMG submission 97190) | Mouse cecal microbial communities from Vienna, Austria - N-Acetylneuraminic acid amended with D2O_NANAE | ecosystem: Host-associated > Mammals > Digestive system > Large intestine > Cecum... | reverse complement strand
GTGGGCACGACATGCCATGCTCGACTGGGTCGCGGTCACCATCGCCGCTGCCAGTGAGCCGCTCGTGGAAATGCTCACGGCCGAGTACGCCAGCCCGGCCGCACTGCCTTGCGCGCTGCTGGGCAGTTCGCGCCGCGCGGAGGTGGCGCAGGCCGCGCTGATCAATGGCTCCGCCGGCCACGCCCTCGACTTCGATGACGTTGCTTCGGCGATGCATGGCCACCCGACCGTACCCGTGGCGCCCGCGGCGCTGGCACTGGCGCAGGCCACCCGCGCCAGTGGCAAGGACCTGCTGCGCGCGCTGGTGGTGGGGCACGAAGTGGAAAGCAGGATTGGTGAGATCGTGGGCACGGAACAGTATCAGCTCGGCCTGCATCCCACCGGCACCACCGGCACGCTAGGCGCGGCTGCAGCGTGTGCCAGGCTGGGTGGACTGGACCCGACCACCACGGCGCACGCGCTGGGATTGGCCGCGACGCAGGCCGCCGGGCTCAAGTGCATGTTCGGCACGATGGCCAAGCCGCTGCACGCGGGCAAGGCGGCCATGAACGGCGTGATGGCCGCCCGGCTGGCAGCACGTGGTTTTACCGCCAATCCGAACGGCATTGAATGTTCGCAGGGCTTCGGTAGCACGCAGTCACATGCCGCACCGGTGTTTCCGGATGCGTTCGAACGGCGGACGAGCATGGCCATCGAACGCACGCTGTTCAAGTTCCATGCCTCCTGCTACCTCACGCACTCGACCATCGAGGCCGTGCGTGCCGCGTGCCGTGAGCATCAGATCGATCTGGACGCACTGGAGGCAATGACGATCTTCGTGGCCGGCCCACATCGCGGCGTGTGCGACATCGCCAATCCGCAGTCCGGCCTGGAGATCAAGTTTGCGATCCAGCATCTCGCGGCGCTGGCCATGGATGGTGCGCCCACCGCTTCGCTCGCGTTGTATTCACCCGAAACCGCGTGCGCGCCGCGTTACGTCAAGGCGCGGAAGCGGATCGCGCTGGAGGTGGTTCAGGGCCCCGATCGTAATACCGCCACCGTGCAGATCATGACGCGCGACGGCCGCACGATTCGCGCGCAAGCCAACGTCGCGGTGCCGGCCACCGATCTCGCATTGCAGTGGCAACTCCTGGTCGACAAGGCGCGCGCCATCGTCGTGCCGCGCGTGGGCGCGGCGAAATTCGCAAAGCTGGTGTCCGCGATCGAGTCGCTGGACCGGCTCCCTTCCGTTGAACCCTTGTTCGAGGCGATCCAATGACCTCCACCCAATCAAAATCCGGCCCCGCGACTGAAAATCCCGTCGACCCGGTTGTCGCACGCCTGAAGCAGGACGCCCAGCTACGCGTCCGCGGTAACCGCTACGAGGACTTCGAGCCAGGCCTGCGCTTTACGCACCACTGGGGCCGCACCGTCACGGCAGCGGACAACACCATGTTTTCGGTGCTGACGTTGCACTACAACCCGCAGTACACCAATGACGCAGTGGCGCAGGCCAACGGCTACGCGGGCGTGCCGCTCAATCCGCTGTTGGTGTTCAACACGGTCTTCGGCCTCTCGGTGGAAGACTTGTCCGAAGGCGGTGGCCCATTTCTGGGTGTGGATGAGTTGGCGTACCTCAAGCCGGTCTATCCCGGCGAGACGCTCTACGCCAGTTCGGAGGTCGTGTCACGCCGGCCCGCCAGCAACCGGCCCGGCTACGGCATCGTGACATGGCACACGCACGGCACCAATCAGCAAGGCGAAACAGTCGTCGAGTTCAAACGATCCAATCTGGTCAGGATGAGGGGATAAGCATGTCGGGAGATGGTCTGGGGTATATGACGGAAGAGCGTCGCATGATCCGCGATGCGGCGCGTGAGTTCACGATGAAGGAAGTGTTGCCGGTGGCCAATGCGCTGGACGGCCCGGATGCGGAGATTCCAATGTCCCTGCGCGACAAGCTCGCGGAGATGGGGTACTTCGGCATCACCATTCCGGAGGCCTACGGTGGCCTGGGGCTCGGCATCTTCGAGTACTGCCTGATCTGCGAGCAGTTGTCGCGCGGCTGGATGTCGGTGGCATCGATCGTCGCACGGGCGCAGGGCGGGTGGATCATGAAATCGATGCCGGAAGACATGCGGAAAGCGTACCTGCCCCGTGTGGTGCGCGGCGAGTTCCTCAATGCCAGCGCGCTGTCCGAGCCGGACACGGGCTCCGATCTGGCCTCGATCTCGTGCCGTGCGGTACTGGAAGGCGATGAGTGGGTTCTGACGGGCAACAAGTACTGGTGCACGTTCGCCGACGGCGCTGACTACCTGATCCTCTTCGCGCGCACCTCCGCGCCGCCGGCGTCCGACAAGCGCTGGGAAGGGATCTCGTGCTTCATGATCGAGAAGCCGCGTGGAAGCTTTCCGCCGGGGATGACCGGCTCTCCGATCCCGAAGATCGGGTACTTCGGCTGGAAGACCTTCGAGCTCGCGCTCGATGGCGTGCGCGTGCCAAAACGCAACCTGATGGGGCCGGAAGGCAAGGCTTTCCTCATCATGGCGAAAGGCCTTGAAGGGGCACGCGCTCACACCGCCGCGCGAGCCATCGGGCTGGCGCAAGGGGCGTTGGAAGACGCGATCGCCTATTCCCTGGAGCGTCGCCAGTTCGGCATGCCCATCGCCGAATACCAGGCTATCCGCTTCAAGATCGCCACCATGGCCACCGAGATCGAAGCCGCGCGGCAGTTGCTCTACTTCGTCTGCAACGAGATCGACAGTGGGCGGCGCTGCGACAAGGAGGCGTCGATGGTGAAGTACTTTGCCTCCGAGATGGCCGAGCGCGTGACGTCCACCGCGCTACAGATCTTCGGTGGCGCGGGTTACACGAAGCTGTTCCCTGTGGAGCGTTACTGGCGCGACGCGCGGCTGACCAAGATATTCGAGGGAACTTCGGAGATCCAGCAGCGAATCATTGCCAACAGCCTGCTCGGCAAATCAGAGGTGGAAGCCATGATCGCCAGCCGCGCCTATAGCGGTCAGGTCCGACACGGAAAGGAGGCAGCATGAAACTCGCGGCGCTCACCAGTCCAGATGGTTACTTCGAACACTTCGAGCCCGGCATGTTGATCCGTCATGCCCGTGGCAAGACGGTGACGGAGATGGACAACGTCATGCTGACCAACATGGTCATGAACACGGCAGAGGGACATTTCAACGAGGACGCCATGCGGCGTGCCGGGGGGATCTTCACGCAGCGCGTGGTATTCGGCGGGATCAACCTGTCAATGGTGCTGGGCCTGGCCGCGCAGGACACTGCCGAGCAGTGCCTGAGGGAGCTGACGCTGGACAAGATCCGCCTGTCCCACCCAGTGTTCCACGGCGACACGCTGTACGCCTACACCGAGGTGGTCGGACGGGAGGCTGCCGATCGCGATGACGCTGGCATCGTTCACTTTCGTCACTACGGCATCAATCAGGACGACAAGCTGTGCGTGCAGGCCGAGCGAAAGGCGCTGATCAAACGCAAGAGTCACTGGGGCGAGAAATGAGTGGCGAGTCCGGCGCGACTGGAGCACTCAACGGCCTGCTTGTGCTGGACCTGACGCAGATGCTGGCTGGTCCATATTGCTCGATGATGCTGGCCGACCAGGGCGCGCGCGTCATCAAGATCGAGCCGCCGGGCGGCGACAACACCCGGCGCAATGGTCCACACCTCGACGGTGCGGTGAAAATGGAATCGGGTGGGTTCGGCGCCTACTTCGGTTCCATCAACCGCAACAAGGAATCGCTGGTGCTCGATCTGAAGCAGCCGGCGGGGCGCGAGACATTGCTGCGCCTGGTGCGCAGCGCGGACGTGCTGGTCGAGAACTACCGCGCCGGCGTGATGGAGCGCTTCGGTTTGGGCTACGAGCGCCTGGCCCGGGAGAATCCCAGGCTGGTCTACGCGGCACTCCGTGGCTTCGGCGATCCGCGCAGCGGCGAGAGCGCGTATTCCGGATGGCCGGCCTATGACCCTGTGGCGCAGGCGATGGGCGGCATCATGGGCATCACGGGTCCGCAGCGTGGTGGGCCACCCACCAAGGTTGGCCCGGGGGTTGGCGACATCGTGCCCGCGATGTTCCTGGCCTACGGCATCACCGCCGCATGCTGGCACGCCCAGCGCACCGGGCGTGGCCAGTTCGTCGATGTGGCGATGACCGACGCGGTGCTGGCCGTGTGCGAACGCATGGTGTTCCAGTTCAGCGTCACAGGAGAGGCACCCGGCCCGGAGGGCAATGGTCACCCATTGCTCTGTCCGTTCGGGATCTTTCCCGCCAGCGACGGCTATGTGAGCCTGGGCGTCCCGAATGATCGTTTCTGGAAGCTCCTGGTGGAGCGGATGGGTAATCCCGCATGGGCCGACGATCCCCGGTTCTCCAGCAACGAACTGCGCGTGTCGCACCGGCAGGAGGTGGAGCAGGCTGTCGGCGACTGGACCCGACTTCATACCAAGCATGCACTCGCGGAATTGCTCGGAGGGGATGTGCCGTTCGGCCCGGTCTTCGATGCCGCGGACATCTTCGACGACTCGCACTTCCGCACCCGAGAGATGTTGGTCGAGGTCGAACAGCCAGGCGCGGCACGTGGGCTGACCATCGCCGGCAGTCCGGTTCGCATGAGCAAGACGCCGGGCGGCGTGCGGCGTCGCGCGCCCATGATCGGAGAGCACACCGACTTCACGCTCGCCGACCTCGGCTTCGATACCGGAGAGATCGCCACGCTGCGCGCGGGCGGCGTGGTGCAGTAGGTACGCAAGACAAAACTATTACCACTAGCAGGAGACACTCATCATGCAGGAACGAACCAAGCGACTCCGCCGCTGCCAGCTATCCGTGCCAGGCTCGAGCGAGAAGATGATGACGAAGGCCGCCGCAATGGGCGTGGACTTTGTTTTTCTCGACCTGGAGGACGCGGTGGCGCCGAGCGAAAAGCGTCCGGCCCGGCGCAAGATCATCGATGCGCTCAATGGTCTCGACTGGGGCCGTACCACGCGTTGTGTGCGGGTCAACGACCTGACCACCGAGTACGCCTACGAGGACATCATCGAAGTTGTGGAAGGCGCCGGCCGCAATCTCGATGTGATCATGCTGCCCAAGGCGATGTCCGCCGCCGATGTGCAGTTCGTCGACAAGCTGCTGTCGATGATGGAAAAGAAACTTGGGCTGCCGCACCGTATCGGCATCGATGTGCTGATCGAAGAGGTGGAAGCGATGATGAACGTGGAGGCCATCGCGGCTTCCACGCCCCGGCTGGAGTGCCTGATCTTCGGCATGGGCGACTACTCTGCCAGCCAGGGTGTGTCCATGCGCGATATCGGTGGCAGCGGCGGCTATCCCGGCGATATCTGGCACTACCAGCGCCAGCGGCTGACCATCGCCGCGCGGGCGAACAAGCTGGACGCCGTCGACGGCCCGTTTGCGGATTTCCGCAGCCCCGAAACGTATCGGGAGGAAGCGCGCCGGGCCATGACCCTTGGCATGGTGGGCAAGTGGGCGATCCATCCTTCGCAGGTGGCGCTTGCGCAAGAGGTGTTCTCCCCGATCGCCGACGACGTCGCGCGTGCTCGCGACATGATGCGTGCCTACGACGAGGCCCTGGCGCAGGGACTGGGCGCGGTTCAGTACGAAGGCAAGATGATCGACATCGCTTCGGTTCGCATTGTCAGGAACCTCGTGCAACGCGCGGACCTGATCGGCATGTAGCCGCCCGCATCCCCGCCTGGCCGTGGCAGATCGCCGTGGCCGACAGGAGCGCCGGCGTGTCGTCAATCGATCGCTACCGGCGCCCACCTGAAGTTGCTGAAGTTTCAGGGAGACTATTCATGCACACTCCATCTCGTGCAGGCAGTGACCTGCACACGGACGTCGTCGATGAGCGGCGACGCCGGTTGCTGGGCGCCGCCGCTGCCTCCGCGGCACTGCCATGGCTATCGCCGAATCGCGCGTTCGCGGACAACTGGCCCTCGCGCCCAATTCGCATCATCGCCGCGCAAGCGCCGGGTTCCTCCAACGACAGTACGTCGCGTGCGTTCGCGGAGTTTTTTTCATCCAGGCTGAATGTGCCGGTTGTCGTGGAGAACAAGCCTGGCGGCATCGGCATGATCGCTGCCGAAGCCGTGGCGCGATCCAAGCCAGACGGCTACACGCTGCTGTGCACCCTGCACAGCCAACTGGCGCAGGCACCTGTGCTGCTGAAGAAGCCGCCGATCGACCCATCGCGCGACCTCACACCCGTGGCATCCATCAGCACTGGCGTGGGGGTGATGGTCGCCACGAAAGGATTGCCGGCGAACTCGTTCAAGGAGTTGATCGCACTGGCGAAGAAGCGGCCTGTCAGCGTGGGCAACTATGGCATCGGCTCGGGATGGCAGTTGATGGTGACCCAGCTGAAGAAGCTGACCGGCGCGCAACTCGACATCATCAACTACAAGGGCACAGGCGCCATGATCGGTGACCTGCTGGCTGGCCACATCGATATCGGCGCGGGATCATTGCTGGGCATGTCGGGCGGCCTGGCCGCAGGTGGCCTCAAGCCGCTGCTGATCATCTCGGGCCCGCGCTCCTCGAAGCTGCCGGGCGTGCCGACCTGGGTGGACGAAGGTATTAACGATCCGATCTTCGCGAACCTGGCGGAGTGCAACATGCTGCTAGGCCCTACCGGATTGCCCAAGGACGTGGTCGACCGGCTCGCGATGCTCGTGCGGCAATCGACGACGGAATCGGAGGCGGTCAAGAACGTGCGGGAACAACTCGGCAGCCAGGACACGCCCCTGACCGGTGATGCGCTGCGGCAGTTTATCGCCGCTTCCTGGCCGACCTATCAGTCCGTCACGAAGGCGGTGGGATTGAAGATGGAGTGATGTTTGGTGAGTCCGCGGCAAGCGTTCCCCTTACGATTGACGAAAATGTAATCTCGTTGAAATCGGCCAGACATTTCCGGTCTGATATGTTCACGACGCGGTCTCGCCAGTTCCCCAATTGGCGCCGCAACTCCCCTTCTCCGCCCAGTGTTCGCTGGGCGGTCTTCTTTCTACGGCAACATCGCCGGAAATGTCCACGCCCTGATTCCGAAAGGTCCGGTAGGAGGCGCCGGGGCGGCTATGTAAGCTGGCGCGATACCGTCGCCTGCCGTGAGCCGCGCCATGTCCGCGTAGCGCATTGACGTGGCGCCCCCTCAGGAATCACGAATCACGATGCCGCTCATCTTGCCGAAGGTCCGCTCCCGGTCGGTCTTGCCAATACTTGTGACCGCCTTGGGCGTCTTGCTGTCGAATGTCGCAGCCCCAGTGGCCGCAGCCGGCGCAAGCACTCCCGTCTACACCGGCAGCTACATCGTGCGATGGCGTGATGGCGTCGCAGTCGATGCAGAGGCTGACACCGCGCGCATTCGTCGCGTCGAGTCGAACATCGGGCTGAGTCTGTCCGTCAAGCGGCCGATGAGCGGCACGCTGCAACTCTTGAGTGTCAAGGACGCTCACGGTGAAGCACCCGAGGCAATTGCGATGCGTCTACGCAACGACCCGCGTGTGGCCGATGCCGTGCCGGATCGATGGCTGCGCTTGCATGACACGACGCCGAACGACCCCGATCTCAGCTATCAATCCCCCTATATGGGCCCGCCGACCAACTCGCTGGGCGGCGCCAACCTGCTTCGTGCCTGGGACCGCTCACGCGGCAGTGCCAGCATCGTCGTCGCGGTAGTGGACTCGGGATACCTGCCTCATCCAGATCTGGTCGGTCGCATCGTCGCCGGATATGACTTCATTACTTCGACCAGTGTGTCTCAGGACGGCGACGGCCGCGATGCGGACCCGACAGATCCGGGTGACTATGTCCCGAGCGGGACAAGTTGCGGTGACGATAGCGGCCCCTCCAACAGTACATGGCACGGTACGCGCGTCGCCAGTGTGCTGGGCGCGATGACGAACAATGGGCAGGACATTGCTGGCGTCGACTGGAATGCGCGTATCCAGCCGGTGCGGGTATCCGGTCGCTGCGGTGCACTGCTATCGGACACCATAGACGGCATGCGCTGGGCCGGCGGCCTGAGCGTGCCGAACGTGCCGCCGAATCCCACACCGGCGCGCGTGATCAACATCAGCCTCGGCGGTGGTACCTGCTCAAGCATCGAGCAGCAGACGGTGAACGACCTGAATGCCGCTGGCGTGGTCGTGGTGGCGGCAACGGGCAATTCGGCAGGAGCGGTCGCGGCGCCGGCGGATTGCGCTGGCGTGATCGCGGTGACGGCACATGCCAATGATGGGGAGAACGCAAGCTATGCCAATGTGGGCCCGGAAGTGGCGATCAGTGCGCCGGGAGGAGGCTGCGGGAACTCAAGGGTCAGTGTGTCTGGCGGAGTGACTACTTGCATGGCGGCGAGTGGCCAGTCGTACATTTTCACGCTGAGCAATAGCGGTGCGGCCGGACCCACCACCTACGTGACTTTGGGATCTCAAGGCACGAGCTTCGCTGCGCCCATGGTTTCGGGTGTGGTGTCGATGATGCTCGCCGTCAATCCATCGCTAACGCCCGCCCAGATTACTACCATGCTGAAGTCAACGGCCCGCCCACATCCAACCAATACGTATTGCACCACCGGCAACAATGCCGGTACTTGTGGCGCAGGCTTGCTTGATGCTGATGGAGCCCTGGCGGCAGCCAGCGCGCCAGTAACGCCGGTACCACCGTCGACGCCGACTCCGCCGCCGTCATCCGGAAGTGGTAACGGTGACAACAGCGGAAGCGGTGGAGGTGGAGGTGGCGGTGCATTCGCCCCGTGGAGCGCGGTGGCACTGCTTGTGATCGGAGTGGCGGGATTTGCTGGGCGTCGCCGGACTGTTCGCCAGGCAAAGGGCTCGTGCAAGGCGCGGTAGTGGACCGGCGCGGGCCCCGGCCTTGGCCTACAGGATCGATCATGAATCCTGTGAAGAAGGCCATTTTCACGCTTACGCTACTGGGCGCTCCAGTGCCCGCCTTCTCGGCCTCCATGATCATCGACTCGATTGTGGAGCGATCCGCCATCGAAACGGGTGCCATTCTCCGTGCTCAGGCCAATGTGCGATCCAGGCTCAGCTACCCTGGCTCCGCGAGCTTCTCCGGAGTCGTGACGGCGTTCGCGCCAAGCGGTGTGGGCGCTCACGACGAGGCACTGGCAGTCTGTGGGTGGGTACTAGCGGTGGCCAACTCTGGCAAGAAAACTCGAACACGTTTTATCAGTTTGCAGGCTGCGGATACGGAAAGACCTTGGCAGCAAGCGGACAGCATCGCGGATATCAAACATGCTTTGAGTTATGTCGATGATGGCATCGCAGAGTCTGCCAACTTCGACCGGTACTGGAGCGCATGCATGCAGCTTTCGGCGGAACAGCGGCGGACCGCGTCAAGAGTTCGCTGAGCTATGCCAACAACCGCGCGGAGAATTCGGAGTATTCAATATCGTCAATCGGACGAGTCTGATTGAGAGCCTACCTGCAAACGGCGATACTCCGAATCACCATCTGATTACCCGATCCGATGGAAGATCTGTTGAATTGACCCCAACGATCTCTTTCCCGCAACGCCCACCTTGAAGGTGGGCGTCTTTTTTTGGGGGGCCATGCCGCGTTCAGCAACACCGTGAGGTTCGATCCTCACGGTGTTGTCCGTCGTCTCCCAGCGGACACCGCCGCATATCTACTTCTCCAATCGCGCGGGTTGTCCCTCGCTTAGTCCCTTGTACTCAAGTGCCGGGCCTTGGCTGCCTTGCACAGGTACGGCGAAGTATCCAAGATGTTGGGGGGACAGCGGTTCGGCAACCACTCGCCCTTGCTCGGAAAGGATATCCATGGCGTCCAGAATCATGATGATTCGTACATTGAGCGCCCTCGCCAACTGATAGGCGGCGAAACGCTGACCTGGGCGACGGCTCAGGTACAGGAAAACCCTTTCGTACAAGCTGCGTTGATCGGTTCTCGCAGTCATTCCATGCTCCTGATCCAGCGCATATGACGGGATGCATTCAGTGGAAAAGTCTTTGCATTGTAAAAATGCGTATCGGGAAAGGATGCCGGAGTATTCACAATGTGCTGACGTATATGTCCCAATGATCTCCGTGGCAGGCTGGCGAGGGGGCTTCCGGCTACCAGACCTTGAATTTCAACTGCAGGGAGAGCGATCCAACATTCTTGTCTCCCAGCGGCGGAACAAGAACGAGATTGGCGCCCAATCTACCGTGTGCGACGCTGAGCGTTGGCAGGATCATGGGCACCCAGTTGCCCCCGTTGAGTTTTGGATAGCCGCGTATCAACCCCACCGCTGCGCCGAGCTGTGTGACACCAAGCGTAAGCGGCTGCCAGCTGACACCCCCATAGGTGGATTGCTTTCGAACGCTATTAACGTACGTTCCCGCGATAAGCGCCGTTTCCTCAGTGAGACGCCACTCCGCCCCTAATCCCAGATTCAGCGGATTGCGTTCCTCGATCTTTGTGAAATGGAGCGAGATGAATCCGGGGTTGAGCCATAGCTGTTTCTGGAAGTTGCAGACAGCTTCCGCAGAGCCGTCCGTAGTTTGATCCTGGCATGTGTCCGCAGCGGACGCGGATCGTGTGCCGCACATGGCAGTGAGCGTTGCGAAAATGGCGAGTACATAGGCAAGGAAGGGCAGACGGGCGCACGATACCCGCTCGACCTGGACGGACCGGTTAAGCATGATAGGTTTCCGAATTTTGGGTAGCGGTGGCCTGGCTTATGGCAACAAATACAGCCGGCGATGAACCAAGGAATCTACGGTGATTCGCGCATGAAATGACACGAATTGCCGATTGTTGTTCTAGCCATGAGTCGGTCCGGAAAATGACTACGACTCGGAATATTCCGAATTGTATGTCCGGCATTTCCGAATGCCGTCCGGACTATCACAATTTGTCACAAGGCAGCCAACGTGCGCGGTAATTCGCAGCGGGCGCGTGAATTTTTGAATGAAGGATGAGAGATCGTGACCGCGTGGCGCGGCGAGAGATGGCCACGGTGCCTGGAGTGCGAAGCTGGAGTAAAGCGGGACGCGACGATCGCTCTTGTCGAGGACGTGGACGGCGGGTGCTCCGGTGAGCGCCTGCTCCGGAGAGCAGGCGCCGCCAGATAGGTCCGTGAAGGTGAATGGGACCGGTCCAATCAGAGGCGAGAGGAAAGCTCGACTCTGCCGCTAGGATCATCTATGGGCGCGATTTCAGGCTTGCGTTGCTTCTGATTGGTTTCATCGAAATTTCCCGATATTTCCCCCAAACATTACCGTGGGTAAAGTGACGCGATCGGAGATCAAAATCGGGCAAAGAAAAGCCGCTCCGGGAGGAAGCGGCCATACGGGGAAGTGTAAATACTGGGGTCAAAGCAGTATGAACACGAGAGACACCCAGCGGAAGGCGTCCCTTAACCACCATTCTTTACGCGATAACGAGTTTCTGGATGCAGGCTTTCCTGATATTGCCCGAGAAACTTCCGGCCGCATGCGGGCGAGTTTGTACTCGAGCGCCAAAGGCGGTTCAGAAGTTTGTATAGAGACGCTCGGTGAGTCTGCCTTGCGCGTTGAACACCAGCACCAGCGATCTGGTGCTCGGCGGTACGACAGTCCGGCTGAAGGGTAGTGCCAGACCCAGTGAATGGCCGGTGTACTCCCAGCGCACAACATCGTTCTCCTGGGACTCGGTCGAAGCTTTTCCGAGTCGGGCAAAGACGGTGCTCTTCGTCGTACCGTCGGGAAACTGCGCTTCGATGCCAGGCCGGCTCCAGTCGTAGACGCGCGCATCGCCATAGCGATACCCCTCCGCGAAGTTCCACGCCACGATGGCGATAGCGACAAAAGCAACTGACTGAAGAATTCTGAACATGGTCGACCAAAACATTAATTAATCGCTGTAATTTGCCTGTCGATGCGAACTGACGCTACGCGAAGTTTCACTTTCTCTCTCCGATTCTTCGGCTTGTACGGGCTGAGCGCCAATTCGGAAAATTGAAGAATGACGTTGGGAAACTTCATGCGCCCAGCAGCTCGCCAGACTCCTACTCTCACCCTTCATTCAGGGTCCGCTCCTCGGTGACATGCGGCGCGAAGGAGTCTGTCGGATGCTCGAAATGGAACTGTCAGTGCCGTACGTCACCATCGTGTACTGGTATCAGAACTGGGCAGGCACGTGCCGACCAGATCGCAAGGATTACGAACTTGGAAACCCAAACGCAACGTGACGCTGCCGTCGAGCCGGAACGTGCCCAGGACGGCGGTCACGAGGCGGTTATCCAGTCCTTCTACCGTGAAATTCTGGGCAGGGAGCCGGATGCGGGTGGAATGGCAACTTACCAAAAGCTGATAGCGGAACGCGGACTGCCGATGGCGATCCGGTCCATGTTGCGGAGCTTCACCGCTTCGAATGAGTACCGAAACCGCGTTCTCGCCAGAGGAGTGCAGTCCGTCGGACTGGCGCAAGGTGAAAAGACCGTCAACGGTCAAAAGATTGAACACGTCATATCTCTGGGCACACATTGCCAGGCCAGTTCCATCCTCAAATCGGCTGGGCTGAAGCCAAGCTCCTTTCCTTTCGATTGGTTGTTCTCAAGCCCGCGCTCGGTAGTGCATTGCCTGAAGACCGACTTCGGGACGCTTCTCGATCGGAAGTACTATCGCTCGCTATCAGGCATCCGAAAATCCGGCGAGCCTGGAGCCAATCACCAGTGGTACCTGGATACCTACGGTGTGCGGGATATGTTCGCTCATCGAGATCCAACTCGGGATGAAGATTACAACTACACTGTCAGGACCGTAGAGCGCTTTCGTTCGGTTATGGCCGGCAATGGAGGCAAACTTTTCGTGATGATTGCACGGCCGCAGCACGATTTGCAGGCAGATTTCTACAGTGTGGCACAGGCAATTGACCAAGCGACCAGCAACGCAGCGGGCATCTACATTCAACTTCGCGAGCCTTCCAACACGGCTGAACATCGTTGCATTCGGCGGCTGTCCAGCAATGGTTATCATCAACTCTACGAGTTCATGCCAGCTTCTGAGGAACTAGGCATCGGCTTCCACGACCCGGTGGACAATGCGATCGTCATGAGATTGATTTCCCAGTATGCGATCGACACCCGGTCGGCATTCTGAGGTGATTTTGTCAATGCAATGCACAACGCTGGATAGCGGCTGCGGCTCACGCAGTCATCACCATTTGTGACGGGACACGTACTCCGGTTTTCTTCCAGAGCTTCGGCTTGATCCTCCAGCACCTCGCCGCTCGCTTCTGATCTAGTGGGAGGTCAATCATTGAACTCCCACGGAGTCCATTCACAATGTTATGCGCGCCCTTGTCGGAGTCAATTCGGCAGTGCCGGCTCGCGCAACTGCGCCCGAATTGCGGTAGTCGAGATATCCGGGGTGCGTGGCAGATATACAACCGTACAAATATCCCGCAGGTCATCGAATCGTCCGGCCCAGTCGTCGCCCATACCGAAGACATCGGCACCAAAGCGCACGATGTCCGCACGCTTCTGGTCCCATGAACTCTCGGGGAATACGGCATCGACCACGGACAGCGCGTCAACGATTGCGGCTCTCTCATCGTACGCAATGGTAGTCTTCTTTCCCTTGAGCGCATTGAACTCATCGGTGGACACGCCGACGACGAGACGCTCGCCGAGCGCGCGAAGACGCTTGAGCAAGTTCAGATGCCCAATATGAAAAAGGTCAAACGTGCCGTAAGTAATCACAGTCTTTTTGCACATCTTTTACAGTTTCGCAATGGAGAATTAGCCTGGTGCTGAAGAGGACGTAGACGTGACACATCTTTCGTCACTACGAAGAAAGGCGCGGATCGCGCCCACCGCGCGTTGTGTCGCCTGATCTCCGTGGCAACACAACAGCGCGTTGAGGGCATCGGAAGGGGTGCTGGCCTCGCCGGGTTGAACCTTGGCTGCGACGGCGTCGACAGTCGTTTGCAGCAGATCGGGTTCCACGACGCTGCAGAAATCCCAGTACTGCCCCGTATGTGGAATGCGGATTCGACGTGGGCTCTCGTGGTAGCGAGTCTCGAAGTTGGGTATGCGAGTCATCGCGAGGCATACAACCGGCTTGCCAAGCGATGCGAATTCCACCGCGGTGGAGGAGACGTCGGATACTAGTATGTCGGCCACGGCGTAGTAGTAGCTAATTGACTCACCGGCGTTCAGCACGTGAATGCGGGAACCATCGTTGGCGAGCTCATTGGCGAACCGCACGTCACCGTCATGCGGTATGGCGAACATGTTGCCGTCGGGGTTCAGGTGCCGAATATTGAAGAGACCGCTTTCGCGATCGCCACCACTCCAGGTCGGTGCGAACAGAACGACGGGTCGTTCTGGATCGACCCCCAGCCTTGCGCACGCATTGGCGCGTTCGCTTGCCGACAACCTGGGTACCGTGAGCTTTGGATAGCCGATCGCCTCATAGCTAGTCTTCGCTTGGGGATAGAGGCTCCTTAGTCGTTCCGTCCACAACAGGCCAGGCAAGAGCGCGAGGTCGTAGTGTGTGTAGTGGCCACTGTATGTGTATCCCTTGAGCGGTGAAGCGCCATGTTCCGCGTAGATGAATCGGCCGTTCAGCCCCGCATTCCGAATCGTCGCGTAGGTCTCTGCCGATGCAATCAGGAAGACGCCATCGTCTACCAACCGGCCATGGAATCGCTTGCCAAGCTGAGAGGTTGTAATGGATTCGCAGTCGAACTCTTGCCGCACCAGCTCAAGTTGAATCGGTCGAAGACTGTCCTCTTCCTTCTTCGAGCTGAAAACGCAATAGATCTTGCGCCCGGTTCCGCTACCCGAAAGCTTGCAGTTCTCGATAACTTTCGGCAGTGGCGGCGTGCGCAACCACAGCTGGAACGCGAGAGGCCGAGAATCGTTTGATATCCCGCGCTCCTTCGGGGAGACCGCACCGTTTGCACGGAACCTCACGAAGACAGGTTCATCACCACCAACAGTGATTACATGAGCCGCGTACGCATCCGCGAGCTTGACGACATGGGTCGTTCCTTCGCTCTCGATAGCTACCTCGCGAACCTCACCGGGGAACAAGTAGTTGCAGCTCAGGTAAAGCGTCACCCTTCCGGTCACAAGAAGCGAAGAGGTGCGTTTGCTCCAGGCGAAGCTTGATTCGGTGTCAAAGAAACCGTCGACCATCTGCACTACCTGCGCATCCGCCAACTTGTCCGTGCGTACAAGGCGGATGTCGCCATCGAGTTTCGTGTTTGGTATTTCCGCTGGTTTGGCCACCTGTCGCAGACGGACGTCGCCACAATGCGCGGCAAGTTGGCGAACGTCAGCGGGAGTCCGGAGCGAAGCGAGCGCGCTTTGCATTTCCTCTGGTGTCGGGGATTTGGCGAGCAGTCCGGTGTAGATGCTCTCGACGATTTCGACACGAGACGACTCAAAACTCACGTCACGCGCACGTGCCAGCGCCACGACGTGAGCGACAAGGTTGTCAAGACCGTGCTCGGCGGCAGACATAACGGATGCGCGATCTGGATCAGAGAAGCCGTCCAACGATTTTCCTGTCACGCCCCAGCACACGGACGCCACCGTGTGCGCGATGTTCTGTTCGTAGATACGCGACCGATGTTCGTCGGATTGTGCGATGCCACTGAGCACCTGTTCGAATGCGTGGGAGCCAGTCAGCCGTTCCGTGTACTGGGCAACTGCCGCAGTTTCAGGCTCGCGGCCGAGCAGCGCGCGATACATTGACTCGACGAGTTGCGGCGCGGCTTTGCCATAGGCGTGCTGGCGAAACTCGTCAGACTCCAGGAGCACCTTGAGAAAGCTAGTTTCGCCGCCGGCATCGGTGCAGATCAAGTCCGCATACCGGCGTGAAGCCTGCGCGTCCACAGGGCGGTCAAGCAACGCGGTATAGGCGCTATTCACAAGCTCGCGTGCGTAGATGCGCCTGAGAAGGCGACGCGAAAGCTGGCTGAACTTCACTGGTGATCCTTGTATCTATAGGGTGCCTGACAAATCGTCGACGCTTGGCTATTGCGTCAACGTTTGCGGATGTGTGGACCAGACAGGTGCCCGCATGGCAACCCTATCTAGACTCTTGCCGTCAATCGCAGCGATACCCGCCACGCTCGCGATGAGGTGCTTTGATCGATTGCACCTGTGCGTCACTTGATGCGCATCTCGGGCAAGTAAGCCAAGACGTCGGAAGCACAGTTGAAGTACGGCATGCCAGCGCACACGGAAGCATCGCATTGAACTGAGAAGGTCGACGTTGGAGCATGTGTTTCCCTGGCGAGAACTCAGATCGTCCCAACTCCGCTGCAGTACTGACAGAAACGGTGACCGCGATAGCGCTGGAGAGCATTGCAATCAGCCAACCGTATCAAACTGGAGACCTGAGCGTTACCTACGGATACAGTCTGCCGGGGTACCGAAACGGCTTCAATGCGACATTTCCGAATCCTATGAGGGGAACTTCGGGCCGATGGCGCTGACCGCCGGTATGGCGCCATCCAATCGCGGTCTGCTTCTGGCCCATCAGTGGTCGGACAGTGTCCACGCCGACGGCCAGCAAAAGGGAGAGGCTTCTGTCCCTTGAATCAGAGAAATCGCATTGAATGAAATGGGCATCTAGTCCATACGTGAAGCCTCGCCTAGCGCATGAGCCATTCGCGCAGGAAACGGTCTGAATATATGGAGCCACCATGTCAACACCGCGCTATCGGTCTTTTACTCGGCGCACGCTGAGAGTACTCGCGCTTGTCGGCCCCCTGGGGCTAGCGCTCTCTGCCGCGGCGGCGCGTGCTCAAATTACATCTACAGATCTGGCGTCGCCTGGTGGTTCAAGTTCCGTGGGCTTTACGCAGATCGGTAGAGGAGCAACGGCAACAACGGTTCAAGCGAAGCTCCGCCAGTACGTCAATGTTGAGGACTTTGGCGGAAACGGCGATGGCGTCACTGATGATTCGCCGGCGCTTGCCGCTGCGTTGTCCGCCGCTTGCCCTGGAAAAGGCGTCGCTTTTTCGAACAAGCTCTATCTCGCATCGTCGATAACGATCCCGCCAAACTGCAGCCTGCGGGGACCTCTTGACAACGTGGGCGAACAGGCGTCCGGTAACTACAACGTTCCTGGAGCGATCCTGTTGCCGGGCACCGCCACTATCAGCATTTCACAAGGTAGCTCACTGTCTGGCGCTTACGTTCTCAACAGCGCCATCGCAAACAGTCTGCCATTCCGTGACATAACGACAGCGATGAAGGCCGTTGACGCCTTCTCGGGTACGGCGATTACCGCGATCGGTAGCGATGTCCATGTGCACGATGTCTGGATTGGGGGCTTCTCCCAGGCCTTCTATTCGTCTCGGAAAGAGCGGACCAAGATGGAGCGTGTGCAGATCGACTCAACAAACGGCGTATGGGTCGACTACTCCACGGATATCGCCCGCATAGTCGACGTTCACGCCTGGCCGTTCCTGACAACCCATCGCACATGGAGTACCGGCCAAAGCGCGCGTCGCAAGGGCTCAGCGTTCAAGGTGACCGGGCACTTCGATACAGGAATGCTGATCAATGATTTCGCCTTTGGCTACGACGTCGGCTTCGATATTCAGGCAAAAGAGACAGTAAATCTACTGAACTGCTTTGCTGACGGTCCTTCATTGGGTGTCGGTCAAGTGGGATTCAAACTCACGCAAACTGCGGACCTCGTTAGCATGATTGGAGGCGGCGCATCGGGTCAGGACATTGGTGTGTATATCAATATTCCTGCAATGCCAACCGCTGGATCCATCTCGATATCAGGCGCCCAGTTTTGGGGAAACTATGCCCATGTCATTTCGGACCAGCACAAAGCGCTGAACATTACTGCCTCCTACTTTCGCGATAACAACGGCGGTATGAGGAAAGGGGTGTCGATCAATGACGGCGTTACCGGGATAACCAACGTCTCAAGCTCCATCTTCGACGGCCCGGGCAACCCGATAAGCATCGCCACCGGAGCCCCGCTTCGGTCGGCAACGGTATTGGGAAACAGTTATGTCAATGCTGCTGCGTACCCTGAAACCGTACGCGGGCTTTCGAATAGTGGCACCACGGATGATGCCTCCCACCTGCTCGGGGCAACATGGGGCTCACCAGCGGCGATTGGAAGAGATGTCCCTAATGCCGCAGCGTTTTCATCGCTCTCAATCGGCTCCAAGCACGTGCAAGCATCTGCTGTCTCCCGTACGCCGGATATGTCGATCGTGGGAAGCAATCTCACGTTGCAGACGTGGAAAGATGTCACGGCATCCTCGTGGCTATCGCTGTCCCATTCGAGGTCGTCCAGTGTTGGTACCCACGGTGCCGTGCAGGCGAATGACATGCTTGGTGGCCTGAGCTTTGAGGGCTCGGACGGCACGGCATTTCGATCCTCTGCACAGATTGCTGCGTACGCGACGGGAACGCCGTCTGGCACGCATATTCCAACGGAGGTTCGCTTTGCCTCGGACAATGGGATCTCTTTCGCCGCTCGCATGAGGATAGATGGCAACGGGAACTTGGTCCCAGCCGGCGACAACCTCTATTCCCTAGGTGCATCAACGCAGCGCTGGTCCAATCTCTATGCGGCGAAAGCCCATGCCACGAGTGTTGCCGCTACCGGCCCGATACTGTCTTCGGGGGCAACTGGCGGGGTTGGCTACATGGAGGGTGCCGGAGGCGTTGCGACGCAAGCTATCAGCAAAACCACTGGCGTTACGCTGAATACGGTTGCAGGTCAGATCACGATGAACAGCGCGCAGCTTGCGGCGTCTGCGAGTGCCTGCTTTATGTTGAACAACAGTGTGATCAGCGCGTACGACACCATTAGTCGAAGCATCGCCAGCGGCGCAACAGCTGGCGCGTATTCGCTGGACGTAGACGCGGTGGGCTCGGGGACCGCTCGTTTCTGCCTGCACAACCATAGTGGCGCCAGCCTGAGTGAAACGCCCGTCATCAACTTCGCAGTGATCAAGGGCGCAGCAAACTGACATTGGGTAGGTAACGGCGTCCATCTCCGCAGTGTCATTCTCTTGCCCGCCACGAGCGGGAAATTTCCCAGACTCCTGGAAGAACGTCGTAGGTCGGAGCTGATGAAGCAAATCAGCTATACGGGAAACTTCACCTTCTTTGACTAATTCTTCGACACGCGAAGGGCGCCGCCCAATTCGGACTATTGGCGAATGAAATTGGGAAATTTCGGGCGCTCACAGATTCGCTCGACTCCTACTATCGCTTCGCGCTCCACAAGCTTAGTGGGAGCGCCGCATGTTAGGCCCGTCGTCCCCCGATAGCGAATCGAGTACCCAAGTCCATGAAGTCTGCATTGATCCCTGTCTTGCTATGCGGTGGCGCTGGCTCCCGCCTTTGGCCTGTCTCTCGCGAGGCTTCGCCCAAGCCGTTCATTCGCCTGCCTGACGGCGAGAGTCTGCTGCAGAAGGCCTTCTTGCGCGGCGCCCACCTTCCTGAAGTGACGGAAGTGTTGATTGCCACTAATCGAGAGTTCTTTGCGCGCACGGACGAGGAGATCTCGCGCGTCAATCAACATGGCACTCGCGTTTCGTATCTGCTGGAGCCAGTTGGGCGCAATACGGCCGCGGCCATTGCCGCGGCAGCGGAGCATGTTCGTATTGTTCACGGCGAGGACAGCGTGATGCTGGTGTTGCCGGCGGATCATCTGGTCGATGATTTGCCTGCGTTACACGATGCCGTCGAAGAAGCCGTTGTCCTTGCGGAAGCTGGCAACCTGGTGACGTTTGGCATTCGTCCGGATACTCCGGAGACCGGGTTCGGGTACATCGAACACGATGGAAATATCGTGCGTCGATTCGTCGAGAAGCCTGCCAAGGCGCAGGCGGTTACGTATCTCGAGTCCGGCCGCTTCCTGTGGAACTCTGGCATGTTCTGTTTCCGCGCGGGCTCGATCCTTGCGGAGATGGATCGTCATTGCCCGGGCTTGATCAGCGCGGTACGTGCGTGTCTGAACAGCGCGGACACCCAGTTGATCAAGACCGGCACCAAAGTTTCCTTGACCGAGACCTGCTTCTTGCAAGTGCCGGAAGACTCCATCGACTACGCAGTGATGGAAAAGTCCGAGCATGTGGCAGTCGTGCCATGCGACATCGGATGGAGCGACATCGGTTCGTGGGTTGCGCTCGGCAATCTGGTCGAACCGGACGATCGTGGCAATCGTATCGACGGCAACGCCATGCTGCATGGGTCCCACAACTGCTATGTGCAGAGCACAGATCGCCTGGTCGGCATGCTTGGCGTCGACAACCTGATCGTGGTGGATACGCCGGATGCGGTACTGGTGGCCAGCCGCGACGAGGCGCAGTCCGTCAAGCATCTGTACAACAGCCTGCGCAAGCAAGGCAGCGATCTGTACAAGCAGCATCGCACTGTGCATCGCCCATGGGGAACCTACACAGTACTGGAGGGGGGGTCTGGCTTTCAGATCAAGCGTATCGAGGTCAAGCCCGGCGCGAGCCTGAGCCTGCAGATGCACCATCATCGCAGCGAACACTGGATCGTTGTTAGCGGGACCGCGAACGTCACCAACGGTGAGCGGACTATGCTGGTCCAGAAGAACGAATCTACGTACATACCGGCGGGGCATCAACATCGGCTGGAGAACCCCGGCATCCTCAACCTGGTGATGATCGAAGTGCAGGTGGGCGAGTATCTCGGAGAGGATGACATCGTGCGCTTCGAGGATGTCTACGGGCGCTGCTGATGAATGTCATGACTCGCGCCGTCGCATCGGCACAGAACGCGCGACTTCTCGGCGGCGCCGGGTGGATGCGCAAGCATCGCCTGTTTCTGGCTGTGGTCGTTCTGCCAACGGTTATTTCGCTTCTGTACTTCGGGATTCTTGCTTCCGACGTATATGTGTCGGAGGCCAGCTTCATCGTGCGGAGTCCGCAGCGTCAGAGCTCGAGCGGTATCGGCGCGCTGCTCCAGACGACTGGGATCTCGGCATTTGCAAAGGCGGCGGATGACGCCTACGCCGTCAATGACTTCATGCTGTCGCGAGATGCGCTGCATCAGATCGACAATCGACTGGGTCTGCGCGCTGCAATGCGGAAGTCGGACATCGACATCCTGAGCCGGTTTGACCCGTTTGGTATGGACGGAAGCTTCGAGGCGTTCTACCGCTACTACGAAAAGGTGGTCAGCATTGAGTTCGACTCGGTGTCATCCATCTCGACCGTGACAACGAAGGGGTTTACTGCCAAGGATGCGCAAGCCATTGCCGAGCAGTTGCTCGAAGCCGCCGAGAAGCGTGTCAACGAACTGAATGAGCGCGGCCGCGCGGACCTGATCCGGTCGGCACAGAGCGAAGTCGATGATGCCGAGGGCAAGGCGAAGCAGGCGACGCTCAATCTCGCCGCCTATCGCAACAGGCATGCGGTGCTGGACCCAGTGAATCAGGCGACACTGCAGATGGAGCAGATTGGCAAGCTTCAGGAAGCACTGATCGCGGAGAAGACGCAACTGTCCCAGCTTCGCGCATTTGCTCCGCAGAATCCGCAGATACCGACGACGGAAGCGAGAATTCGCAGCCTGCAGTCGGATATAGACGCGATTACCTCCGGGTTGACCGGCAATAGCGCGTCGCTGGCATCGAAGAGTGTTGAGTACGAGCGTCTTGCCCT
>Ga0137300_1097_pt1 | contig 21898 bp, 19 predicted proteins | sample RamsorwD2O_NANAE_FD_97190 | JGI IMG/M metagenome (GOLD analysis project Ga0137300, IMG submission 97190) | Mouse cecal microbial communities from Vienna, Austria - N-Acetylneuraminic acid amended with D2O_NANAE | ecosystem: Host-associated > Mammals > Digestive system > Large intestine > Cecum... | reverse complement strand
TGTCGCGGACGCTTTTTACTCTCTGGAGCAACAGGAAAATGGAGGCGGCAGGCCTCATTTCCGCTGATCAGGAAACATCGGTCCCAAAACGCCCAGATTCTCATCGCGACCGTAAACCCTTCGTCGTTTACTCTTTCCTGCAACCACTCGCTGGGCGGCCGACATGTAGCCCAGCGATTGACGGGTTTGGAGATTGCTGCCCGCCACCATTGCCCGGCAAAAAAATGTGTAGCAAGATGCCACCGATGGATGGGGGTACAAGTCCATGAAGCAACCGCACATGCAAGTTGCCCAGGTTCTGATGAAGGGCGCGGGCTTTTATTCATGGTGTCTCCGAGAGAACAGCCTGACTGCTGACAAGGCTTTTGCAGAGATATATGAAATCGACGAAGGAGAACTCGCGCGCGGTGTTCCAGTCGAGTTTATTCTTGAACGTATCGTGGAGGAAGATCGGCCACGGCTGGCCGCTAGAATTCATGAAGTCATTCTGGGGGGTGAACCACTCGTCTCGCCGTATTCAATCGAGCGTCCCAGCGGACGTCGAAAGTCCATTCTGAGTATGGGCTCCTGCTCTCGAGACCTCGACAATCTTCCTTCAATTTATTCCGGGGTCGTACTCATTGAGCAGACCGCTGAGACGAAACTCGAGACGGGTCATCTGGAATCGCAAATAACATCCGCTATAAAAATCGCCAGGAATGCAGGGCTTGAGCTCACCGAACGATACCTTTTTTCGGCGCTGAGATCGATGTCGTCTTCGGAGCTTCAAACGTGAACGAAGGGCGCCAAATGAGCAGCTTCTGACACCAGCGAGGAGAACGAGACCGTACGGCAACCGGCCTTCGGACCTTTTCACTGAGCTTCTGGCACTCGCCCACCGCCTTCGCCAGTGGGACGCCCGCGGTGATGCTTTCGTGGCAGAAACACAAGTTTCATTCTTTTCTAGGCTTCACCGCAACGACGCTGCTTGAAACCATCGGCGCGTGTAGCGCCTTGACGAAAACCGAACCTTTAGCCTGTCGAAATAACAGGCGGCATCAATAATTATGCGGGATGAGCTTGTCGCGGGAGAGCTTCAAGCCTTTCCGCGACAAGTTTTTGCAACTGCCAGAGGTTTCGGTCGAAAATGTTGCGCTCCGAGAGATCAAGAACCGTGCGATGCAGATATTCCGCGCAGGAACCGGCCGGCCCGCACGCCTGGGCGATCAACGCGGCGGCCTCATTGAGAGGCACCTTGCCGGTCAGCGGCGACCGCTTCGAGCTAGCCCAGAACGTTAGTACCCGACGGGCGCCCGCCGGCGTCTTGACCGTGACCCAACGTACCATGTCAGACACCTCGGCATACCGGATTTCGCGCGCCAGAAGGTTCCGGAGATCTCGTTTCTTTGTAGCACATGGAAGCTTGAGAACGACGCCGGAACAGCTTCCCCCTGGCTGAAGGGCGAGCATCAGCCCCGGCGCGTCCGAGGTCGCACGAAGCCGTTCGATCCTTAGCGAGAACGCACGATGCCAACCGTGGACGACGGCGTTTTCCATGCCCGCCACTTCAAATCCGGGGTTCCACATCAGTGAGCCATAGGCGAATATCCAGATTTCCTCTTCACCAGCTTGCTTCTCTACCCGTTGGACAAGCTCGTCGAGTTGCTCGGGCGAGATTGGCGTCCAGTCTGGCTCCGAGCCTTCCTCTTCGACGACTCTAAAAGACCTGGCAACGAGTTCCGAGGTCAGATGCAAGGTCGCTGACGATCGTTTGACGGAAGATGGTCTCGGCATTCGGAAAACCTGTCCTAAGATGTTCGCCGCCGAATTCACCGGTGGCGTTTGGAGCGGCTGCTGCCTTTATGAGGCGGGGGGGACGTCGACCACCGCGCGGAACGTGATCTCCACGATCTGTTCAGGGAAGGCCAGCGCGCCCACTCCGATCAGGTTGCTTGCTACCGGCGGCGTATCTGTACCGTACATCTCCTTGCGGACATTGGCTCCGGCTGCGAACGCGCTCGGGATGTCGAGAACAAAAAGTGTCTCTTCCACAACGTCATCGAGAGAGGCGCCGAATTCGGCGAGCAGTTTCCTGGCATTGACGTAAGTCTGACGGATCTGGTCTTCCATCTGCGTGAAGTCGACTGGCCGGCCTCCGGCGTCAAGGGTGGCGGGCGCCACGAGCTTTCCATCGCCATCGTGGCTGAGCTGTCCCGAGATATAGATCGTGTCCTTGATCTGGACAGCCTGCGCATATCCGAAAGCCTGCTCCCAGGCCACGCCGTGGTTGACAATTTTCCTGACAGGTTTGGTCGTCGACATGATTAGTTTCCAATCGTGAAGTAGCGCTTTCCGCGCGTATGGATATCTGAATTTGGGAGACGGCGGGTGTGGGGGAATGACAAGTTCCCGCAGTGTGGTCAGGACCGGATGAAGGCCAGCAGGTCGGCGTTCAGCACATCGGCATTGACGGTGAGCATGCCATGCGAGAAGCCGGGATAGGTCTTCAGTGTGCCGTTTTTCAGCAGCTTCACCGACTTGTGAGCCGAGTCGGCGATCGGAACGATCTGGTCGTCTTCACCGTGCAGAACAAGCGTCGGAACGCTGATATTCTTCAGGTCATCGGTCTGGTCGGTTTCCGAGAAGGCCTTGATGCCGTCGTAATGGGCCTTTGCACCACCCATCATGCCCTGACGCCACCAGTTCTGGATCACGCCTTCATGCACGGTCGCACCATCGCGGTTGAAACCGTAGAACGGGCCGGCCGGGACATCACGGAAGAACTGCGCACGGTTTGCGGCAAGCGCGGAGCGGAAGCCGTCAAAAACCTCCATCGGGAGACCTTCCGGATTGGCTTCGGTCTTCAGCATCAGAGGCGGCACGGCGGAAACGAGAACCGCCTTGGCGACACGGCCGGCGGGTTCGCCATGCTTTGCGACGTAACGGGCAACTTCGCCGCCGCCGGTGGAATGGCCGATATGCACGGCATTCTTCAGATCGAGCGCTTCAACGACGGCAAAGGCGTCGGCGGCGTAGTGGTCCATGTCGTGACCATCGGCAACCTGGGCGGAACGGCCATGACCACGGCGGTCATGGGCGACAACACGAAAACCCTTGGAGACGAAGAACAGCATCTGCGCATCCCAGTCATCGGACGAGAGCGGCCAGCCATGGTGGAAAACGATCGGCTGGGCATCCTTCGGGCCCCAGTCCTTGTAGAAAATCTCAGTGCCGTCCCTGGTTGTTACAGTACTCATGGTCTTGGTTCCTTCGGTGGCGGTAGTGGCGGAATCACTCTTGGCTGCGAAGCCGAAAACGGGATACATCGCTGTAACGGCAACGGCCGTACCTGCGGTCAGCAACATGTTCCGGCGTGTGACAGATGTGATATTCGTGGTCATCTCGCGTCCTACGATTTCGTTCTGAAAACTTCAGCCGACGCTGTGTTCGTCTGACAGACGCGATATTGACCTGAGAGCCGCCCATCAACAATTGATTGAATAGTGTCGAGTTTATTTCACAATTTGCAACAATGCTCGCAACCCTGAACGCGCAGTCTCTTTCGCATTGAGGAATATGGTATCGGGGCTGCGGAATTTGGGTAATGCGCTTACCTCTGCCGATGGCCCCGGGAACAGGCAGATGCGAAGTCTCTTCGTCGCCGTTTTACGGGAGCACGATATATCCTTTATCAAGCTTGGAGACTCCATAGAAAGTGGCCGATTGCACCACCACAACCGGAAATGACTGAAGTTTGCCTTGGTCCACGGACATATCGGGGGAAGCGAAAGGAAGGTTTTGTCCGCGCGCAGAATTGAGAACCTCTTGAATATGACCGGAGAGGACACCGCACGATGTAGCGTGTTGTCACGGCGGCCGACGGATCAACGACAAGGGAGGAAACGAAGCAACCGTCTGCCGTCATCAGTCTTCAGTGTGCCGGACGGATTGATCCGGGTTAATTCAACCGGGCTGCCGCCCAAGGCACTCATGAATCTGAGAGACTACAGCGGCACCTTCGCCCACGGCGGCGGCGACACGCTTGGTGGACCCTGCCCTGACGTCACCAATCGCAAACACGTTTTGAAGACTCGTCTCGAGCGGAAGAACGGATGTGCGTCCAGAAGAAGCCCTCCCCGTCAGGATGAATCCTTTGTCGTCGACGTCCACATCGGAGCGTAACCATGCCGTATTCGGATCAGCGCCAATGAACAGGAAAAGATGCCGTACCCTGAAGGTTCGCTCACCACCGGATTGACGGTGACGCATCACGGCCCCGCTCAGACCAGTCGAGCGGTCTCCCTTAAGGCCAACAATCTCGCTGTCGACATGGATTTCGACATTGGACAGCGCCCCGATACGGTCAATAAGATAGCTGGACATCGTATCTTTGAGGGGTCTTCGGACAACAACATGGAGCTGCCGGACCTTGGGAGCAAGGAAGACAATCGCCTGCCCCGCCGAGTTCCCCCCTCCGACGAGTACGACCTCTTCGCCTTCGCATAGTTTTGCCTCGATAGGAGACGCCCAATAGGAGACACCGGACCCTTCGAATTCGGCGAGATTTGCCAACTGCGGGCGGCGATAACGCGCCCCGCACGCGATCACCACGGTTCGCGCATCGACGCTCCGTTCGCCATCGAGACCCAGCCGCAATATCGAACCGGTTCCCCATGATGATTGAACAACCCGCAGGTCAATAACGGGGATGGGCAAAGCAACCTCGACCCCGAATTTTATCGCCTGGTTGAAGGCACGCGCCGCAAGATTTTGCCCGGAAATCCCCGCAGGGAAGCCAAGGTAGTTTTCGATCCGTGCGGACGCTCCCGCCTGGCCGCCTGCGGATCGTTCGTCAATCGCCAGGACACTCAAACCTTCGGAGGCCGCGTAGACGGCGGCCGCTAGGCCGGCCGGGCCGGCGCCGATGATCGCAACGTCATAGACGGCACCGGACACGATCTCCTGTGCGACGCCCAGACAAACTGCGGCCTCGTTGTCTGTCGGATTCTTCAGAATGGCTCCGCCGGGGCACACCATCAGTGGCAGTTCTTCTCTCAAGATACCCAGTCGATGGACAAGATCGCGGCCTTGTCCGTCGGCGTCAGCGTCAAGCGCGACATACGGATATCCGCTTCGCGCCAGAAAGCCTTGAAGGCGGATAAGGTCAGCACTGCCCGGTTGACCTACCAGTACAGAACCGGCACCGCCCTGATCTACCAGGGCGACGCGCCGAAGTATAAACGCGCGCATCACGATCTCTCCGATGTCGGCGGTGCCGATGATCAGAGCTCTAAGATGCGGGGCGTCGAATGAAACGGCCATGCATCCCTCCGCACCGGCACGCCCACTCGCCAGGGATGGCCTGCCCGACAGCTGGCTGACCTCTCCGGAAAATTGACCCGTCGTATGTCGGGTCACGGGAACGCTGGATGACAGGCCGTCCTGGCGCAAAACCTCAATCGATCCTTCGAGCACCAGCCAGGCGGGTGCGTGCCTCTCGCCGACATTGAAAATCATCTCGCCGGGCAGAAAGTACCGCGGTTCGTCATCAGCGAAACGTCTTGCCGTCGCAATCTGTTGCGGATCGAGTGCAGGAAACATCTGGTGTTCACGTGAGCCTGCGGCGGTCATACCTTTTCCAATCTCAGTAGTAGCGGGGAATCGGGCCGCGTTGGGGCGTCTGGTCGGGCAGGTCCAAGAATACCTCATCGATATAGCACCAGCCCCAACCTTCAGGAGGATCGTAACCTTCTATGATGGGATGGCCGGTCTCGTGAAAGTGCAACGTCGCGTTCTTCCCGACCGATTGATCACAGCAGCCGACGTGGCCGCATTGTCGGCAGATCCGCAAGTGGAACCACTCCATGTTCTCCTTGAGGCACTCCTCGCAACCTAGCGTCCTCGGCGTGACGGACCGGACTGTGACATTGTGGTTGCATCCGCTCATGCTCGCTCTCCATCATCATACCAATGAGAGTATCCCAGTTGTTGAGAACGCTTTTCTCGTCCTTCAACGCGCTGCGACGGGGATCCGGGTTCAATGCAAAGCTGCGCGATGCAATCGATCGCTCATTGGGCCAGCCGTTGCTCATCGATCAAGAGGTTATGCCCCGCTGAGCGGGAGTGCGATACCAGACTATGGTGTAGGTGGCTGATGGTCTGATCAGCGTACCGGAGCGAAAGGCTGGCTCCATCGGCGTCCACGGGGCCACTCCCGTTGTCGCCATCTTTCCTCATCGACAGCCGATGTTCGCGACTTTGCAAATACGACCGCGCCAAAGCCGCACCCCGGCGGCAAGGAGTTCGCGCTTCTAAGCCGGACTGGCATTGTCTCCTCTCTGATCAAACCGCGCAATGTTGCTGGAGAAGTGTACGACTGCTCGCCTTGAGGGTAGCGCCGGCGTTATAAGTTTCTGGCAAACACTTATAACCTTGACACGCGTCCATGTCGTTATAAGTTTTTGGCAAATCCTTATAACTGCATTTCCGGGCACGAGAGGAAATAATGCTGAGAGAGATTGATATCAGCTACCGCACAATGTTTGCGGAGTTGACCCAACGAACGCTCGACGCCCAATTTGTGGCGGACTTTCCCTTAGAGGGATGGTTCGTGACTGTAACCGTCAAAGATCGCGACTACTGGTATTTCGATCTCCCGACTCCTGAAGGCAAGGACAAACGAAGATATGTCGGCCCGCAATCCGACGAGGCGATTACAGCACGGGTGAAGGCCCACAAGGAGATCAAGGACAACATTCGGGAGCGCAGACGCATGGTCAGCACTCTGCGTCGTTCCGGCCTGCCCGGACCAGACCCGTTTGCGGGCGCTGTCACGCGGGCCTTGGCCGATGCTGGATTGTTCCGGTTGCGCGCTGTTCTTATCGGGTCGGTGGCATTCAGCACCTATGCCGGGATGCTCGGCGTTCGCCTGCCATCGGCGGTTATGCAGACAGGCGACGCTGATTTCGCGCAGGACTTCGCCATTTCGGCCGAGGTAAAAGACAGCCTGCCGCCAATCCTGGAGGTTCTTCAGTCAGTCGATCCCGATTTTCGAGCAGTGCCGCACCAGGCGGACCGGGCCAAAATCGTAGCCTTCCAGAATGCCAGGGGCTACCGCGTTGAGTTCCTGACTGGAAATCGGGGATCGGAGGAATACACAGGCAAGCCGTCGCCTATGCCTGCACTCGGTGGCGCTTCGGCGGAAAACCTGCGATTCCTTGATTACCTGATCTACGAGCCCGTCCGCACGGTGCTTCTCTTCCGCGAAGGCGTGAACGTACTTGTCCCAGCCCCGGAGAGGTACGCTGTCCACAAGCTGATCATATCGTCTCGAAGGCGATCGGACGCTCTTGGACGCCTGAAGGCAGACAAAGACCTCTCACAGGCCGCTTTGCTCTTCCAAGCCTTGGTTGAGACGCGCCATAATGACGAACTGGCCGATGCATGGGAGGAAGCGTGGGATCGGGGAGACGCCTGGAAAGAGGGCATAGTCAGCGGCCTTCGGAGACTACCCAAGAGCGGAGTGAAAGCCCTCGAAAATACGCTCGGGCCCGAGATGCTACAAAGCGTGCTGCAAAGGTAAAGATCGGCAAGCCGTAGGACTGCGCGTCGATGTTTTCTTCTGGACGTGATGGCGTCGCCTTATCGCCCAGTTTTAATTGACTCGGTCTTCGGGTTGTCGGGCCTAAAGCGTCGTGTGCTTCGGACGCCATGGGTTCTTGTCACCGCCGAAGTAATAGTGGCCGTAATGCCGTTCAGGTTTTTCCTGAACGCGCCCATGTCGGAGGGGGAAGGGTATCTGGAATGACGCTCTTCCCTGTAGACGGGCTGGAAATGGGTGTTCGCTTCGGCCGGTCTGGCGCAATCTACTGTCCACCCATCGGGCCGTCGCTGTCGCCGCCTTGCTCACGGTCGCCAGGCTGGCCGATCGGCACAGGGGGCGCACCTTCGTCATTGTTCGTGATGATATCCTCGTCCTTGGCTCTCGGCCGCCATGTTGAGCCGCGTGTGGCTTTCGGGTCGTCCGGCCGGCCTACGGTATTCGGGTTCAAATCTCTCATGATGGTCTCCTTTCCCAACGCGAACCCTCAAGGCGCACGGATGTTCCGGTGCTCGGAACTCAAATCGAGGCGGTTGCATTTGGGCATCAGAAGGAGGGCGCTATGCCGGACTATAAAGTAAAGCCGTACACCGTCGAGGAACTTCAACAGGAATACTCGGTCAGCCTGCCTCAGGCGGTGGAGGTGCTGGATCGTTTCGGCGGAGACCGGCGGACGATCAAAAAGCTTATGAAACGGTGTCCCGTTCGCGGTGATGAGCACTAGGAATATGACAAGCATGAGTTGCTCCTACCCGGCACGCCCCGTAATCTCTTGCTTGTGCGTCATCCGGAAGCGCCCGTTGCACGGCTGGCATCTCTCAATCAATACCAGGTTCTGCAAGACAGGGACTGCAAGCGCCTGTCATCCGTCGGCGCTTTCGTTCCGCTTAAGTGACATTCCGTAGATAGTGACATGAACGTCAACGAGACGTTTCATGTGATCGATGTCCGTCGCCGCGTAGCGAAGGCCACGAAGGCCATAGGTGAGCGTCGCCGCAAACTCAGCCCGTGAAACGGGGAGCGTCCAGTTCGGGACGTGCTCTTCCAAAATCCGAACCAGAAACTGTTGAAATCGCTCGTAGACCTCCCGAACCGCCGGAAACCGGAAATCAAAAAGGTCTGCGGCGTCAGGATGGGCTGAAGCCAGCTCCACCCCGTGGAGGCCCCAAACGGTACAGGCATGCAACAATTTCCCATCAACAGACTCAATCCGGTCGACCGCCTGCTGGATCTTTGCGAGGGATCTCGCGTCCATCATCTCAATGACGCGGCTGAAAATCGCCTCTTTGTCCGGGAACAGGAGATAAAGCGCGGGGCGGGAGATACCTGCGGCTCTTGCTATGTCGCCCATCGTTGTGCGCGCGAAGCCGTAGCGCACAAAAACATCCTCGGCCGCGACAGCAACCTTCTCTTCCCGGTCTGAAAATCTTTCCATTCCCGATTCTTGACATAATAACAAAAACTGTCAATCTCTGACATATGAACGAATTTTGTCAGAAAGTCACATCATGGATCTTTATACCCTCTCGCCCCAAATCCTGTCAGACGCGGCTGAACGGCTCGGCGGTAACCCCGTCGTGATGATAAATCTTCTCCGCTTCCGCGAAACTCCTCACTATCCGGGCGGGTTCGTGGATATGAAAGAGACGTCACGGGCAGCATATTACGAAGGCTATGCTGGCGTTTTCCAGGAGATCGCATCAAAGCTCGGGATTATCTCCGAACGTCTTTACGTCGCATCCAGGGCCATGACGTTAGTCTCGACCGAGGACGAACAGTGGGACGACATCGTGATGATACGCTACGACAGCTTTTCGGACCTGCTTTCAATCATCGGGCATCCGGACTACCTTTTGCGTGCCGAGCTCCACCGCCAGGCCGCAGTCGCGAACTGGCGGTTCATTGCAAGCCAATGAACACCGCAACTCGGTGGCCGCGAGCATTCTGCCGACGTTCCCATAGCAAATTTGCCATGACCGGCCAGTCAAAGCGCACAGCCCTGATTATTGTAGTGCACCGCGATGGTCGCTCAGGCGGGCGCCCGTAGAGCGCATCGTCGTTCGAATGATGTCCTGGATCAAGGTATATGCAGCAAACGCCAGCGCACGGGCTACTTCGTTCGCATGCGGGGTTCGACGTGGACGCGACGCAAGCTGCGACATGTCTAAAGCGGTTTCGGGAACAGCAGGCCAGCGCCGACGTTGTCAGGATTAACGCGCGAGATCGCGCTGTGGAGCGCTTAAGGCCGGTTTTGCTGGACCTTGCATCGGAGAAAGCTGACGATGAAATTCAATCTCGAGCGCTTTGTGACGGCGCAGCAAAACATTTACGAGGTGGCCCTCAGCGAATTGCAGGCGGGACTGAAGCGCTCACACTGGATGTGGTTTATCTTTCCGCAACTGCGTGGCCTTGGCCGTTCGGAAACTGCGCGCTTTTACGCAATCTCGGGTCGTGCGGAAGCGGAGGCGTATTTGACGCATCCTATGCTTGGACCACGCCTCGTCGAGTGTACGACCGCCATGCTGCGGCACACCGATCTGAGCGCGCATGACATTCTCGGATCCCCGGATGATCTCAAATTTCGATCCAGCATGACGTTGTTTGGAGCTGTTGCTGAGCGGGATTTACCTTTCCAAGCCGCACTGGACATGTTTTACGCAGGAGCCCGTGATGAGAGCACGCTTCGGCTGCTGTAGTAGAAATAACGCTCGCCGACGCTGCCGGCATATTGGATGTAGCACGAGCATGCGAAGGTCGTCATGACCAGTCGGGCAGACTTTGACCACCGTTAAGGTTTATTGTTTCGGGCCCGTGCTACCGATGTCCGATCGCTTATTCCACGTTGGGCATGCAGTCACGCGCATTCGGCAGCGGGCTCCCCTTGTGGCATCGTTCGAGAATGCGTTTGGCTTTATAAAGAGCAAACGGTGCCGGTAGCGCACTCGTTCTTTGCGCATCGATCATCTTCTCTAGCTGCAGGATAGCCCGCTCCAACGGGTTAGCTGTAGTTCGTATGGGTCGCGGGAAATATCGAGCATGACCCGAGTTGATTGACATCATGTCACCTCATCGGTTGTTGTTATGGCCGGATACATTATGACAAAGACGACATATGCGCGGCGTGGAATTCGACAATACGCCTTGTGGTAAATGAAAGTTTGCAGTCGTTCCGATTTGAAGCTCTGTCTGATTTCGCTGTCAATTCCCGAGGGTAAATGCCGCAGAAGAGATGGAGGGGCACTTGTTCTCCGCTTGGCAGGAAGTGGCCGTGATGATTTTCTCAGACCTCAGGAATGAGTTCAGCCACATGCTCCATCCACTTCGACGTCCGCCTGCGGCGCCCAGTCAATGCGGTATCCCGACACCTAAGTGATCATTGGTTTTCATCCCGCTTTGATCACGGGCCCGGAATCCCGCTGCTGCTCTTTCCCGCCGTTTTTGAGTCAGCGCCGGGCTCTGTGGGCGATCTTTTTGGCGCGATTGCCGCAGGTGCCCATGTCGCACCAGCGCCTTGAAGCGTTCTTTGTCCGGTCGATAAACAGCCAGTGACAATCGTCGGGTGGGCATTGCTTCAGCCGGGAGATTTCGTCGCCCCGAAGCAGGTCGAGCGCGGACCACGCGATGGTGCCGGTCACGCGATAGATGCCCTCAAAATGCCATGTGTACGGCGTCCCGGAAAGCGAAGCCTGGCGCAGAGCCAGCGCAGCAACGTCGCGTATGACGTCCAGATCCAGCCGAGACGGATCGAGATCGTTAGCTATCGCCGATCCCGCGGCACCGATTGCCTTGCGAAGCGCGAGCACCTGCTGGAGCAGTATCTCTTGCTCCTGCGGCGATACGACGAAGTCGCCGCCGACCAGGCCGACTTGCTTCGACCATGCCACAACGTCATCGAAGCTTGCCAAATGGTCGACTTCCCGGCTCGTGTTGCGCCAACTGATGGTGTTGGCGAGATCAAGAGCGAGATTGCCGGAGACGCGGTGGGGCAGTGACATCATCGCTTTCTTTTCCTGGTCAGCGCGATTGCGCCGGAACACGCGCCGTTCCCGATGCAAAGAGGTGGGACCATCTGGAGACCGGCCGGCCTTGCTGCGGCCGGGAGATCCCGATTTTCTTGTGGAGCTCCATCACCCTAGACAGGGCTTGCTCGCGGCTCAACGAAGGCTCGGATCATTCACCAGAATGCGATGCAGCTCGATGCGCGCGGGCAGTTCGATCAGGAACTCGGCGTCGCGATCGAGATGATGAACCTTGACAGGATCGCCCTTTGTAAAGGCGGTCATCGTCTCGATGTCCGGCCAGTAGGAGATAGTCGTGAACCACGTTTCCTCGTCCCGATCCTCCCGAAAAAGCTGGACGCCGAGGGCAATTTCCTCAAGCGGAGGAATGCCCTCGGCTCGCAAATAGGGCTCGTAGCTGTCCGCGACCTCGCGGCGCGTACGGCCGCGCCAGATGCGTGCAATCGTGGGCTTCGTAACCATGCATGTCTCCTCTCGTTGCGGGCTACGTTCAAAGGCGCGATCATCGGAACGTCCGGGCCAGGAAATCGCGGACGAGCGGCAACGCCTGTTCGAGATGGGTTTCCAGCAGCCAATGCCCGGCCTCGCCGAGAATGTGCAACTCCGCGTCCGGGAGATCGCGCCGGTAAGCTTGCGCCGACGCCTCGGGCATATAGCCGTCCTGCGGGCCCCACACCACCAGGGTCGGAGGGCGGTGCTCACGCAGATAGCCTTGATAGCGAGGGAACCAGTCGAGGTTTTCCTCCAGCTTTTCCATCAGGCGGACTGCCACCATTTTGCGTGTCGGCGTATCCATAAGCGGCCAATGGAGCTTCCAAAGGTCGGGCGGGACGAGGCTTGCCACTTCTTCAGAGACTTCACCGACGAACTCCTCGCGAAATCCGTCTTCACTTACGGCCTCCGCGAGAGGGCGGTGCTTCTCGGGCGACTTGTCGGCCCACCACGCTTTGATCGTCTCGTATTTAGGGCCGAGCACGTCTTCATAGATGTCACCGTTCTGGATGATCAGCGCGGCGATCCGCTCCGGGTGGGCTATCGCATGCCGCAGACCAATCTGCGATCCATAGTCGTGGAGCCAGAGCGCGTAGCGCTCCAGTCGGAGCGCCTCAGCGACGTTGTTGAGCACCTCGGCGTAAGCGTCGAAGTCATATCCGAACTCGGCGGGATCGGGGGTGTCGCTGTAGCCAAAACCCGGCCAATCGAAAGCTACCGTGCGCCACTGATCGGCGAGTGCCGGCATCAGCCTGCGGTACTGATAGGACGAACACGGGTATCCGTGGGGCAGGAGCAGAACGGGCGCCTCAATCGGCCCCGCTTCCCGGAAGAACAGGGAGTGCGTTCCAATGGTCATCCGCCGGTGGGTTATATTGCATCTGTTCACGCGTTCGCTCCTGACAGCTTCTCCATCTCCCGGAACCATCATAACTCGTTTAGCCGGTTCCGGTTCCGTCGTCGTGACGCACCGGTGTTCGGCCCAGCGCGACGGGGCGGACCTATCAAGATCGCGGCTCCCCACGCACGCGTCTCCAGATCAGACGACCATTCAGTCTCGATTTCAGAATGGGAGCATGAAAGACGCAGCAGAATGGGAGCCGGTGGAGCCAGTTTCTGACTCACTTGCCGTCCGCCACAGAAGCCGCAAACCTGGCCAAATCCTTATTGAACCGCGACGCTTCTTCAAGAAATGGCGCATGACCCGAGTTGGCGTAAATCTCTGACTTGATCGAGCCGTTGAACGACTTCGCGCGTTCTATACTCGGCTGCGGCCGTACCAGATTATCCTTGCCCCCATAGATCAACAGAACCGGCTTTTTTGCCTTCGCCAGTCCTTCTTTTGCCTGGACTGTCATCGAGGGGACTGTTCGCGTCATCAGCCATGATGCCACCGCTGCATTGGACAGCAGCCGTTCAAACGTCGCGCTTTCTGGCTGCGTTGCAAAGCAGAGGGCCAGGAAGGTCCGCACCATGTCGAGATGCGTCCGCAGGTCCTCTGAGGCCAGTCCTGCATAGACCTCCGGATGCGGCGTGATGAGATCGGGTTTGAGTTCGATGACACCGTCGATGTAAAGGAGGCCACCAATCCCGGCGTCGCCATGGTTGGCAAGATAGTTCGACAGCACCACACCCCCAAGAGACCAGCCCACGAGCACCGGGTTCGTCGCTCCGCTTCCCCGAAGGACTGCATCGAGATCGTCTGCCCAGCGGTCGCCATCCTTGTAGGCGTCAGCGTCATCCGGCTTTGCCGACAGTCCATGTCCTCTCAGATCAAAGGTGATCAGCCTAAACTTCTGCAGGTCTGGATCGGCCGTCTGGCTGTCCCAATTGATGCGGCTGCCAAGCAGACCGTGAACGAATACAATTGGCTGACCTTCGGGATTTCCGGTTTCTTCGACGGCGATTGTAACGCCATCGGAGGATGTGACGGTATATTGCTTTTCGGCAGCCCCAGTGGCCGATGCCCCCGTAAACAAGATCACCGCAGCAAACATTCCCGTTGCGGCTCGGATGAAACGTCCTGACATAAAATCTCCAGTGGTGTTGGGCGAGAATTGGCTATTTTTAGTGATCGATACAAACTAACCACTTGATTTTCTCTGTCAACCGGGCTTTAGTGATCACTATGAATAAGCAGATCAAACGCCGGCGCGGCGGACCGAGGACCTTCAATCGTGACGAGGCGATCGACATCGCCATGCATCTGTTTTGGCGGCATGGCTACGAAGGTGTGTCGCTCAACGATCTGACGACCGCGATTGGAATCGCACCACCAAGCCTCTATGCCGCGTTTGGGAGCAAAGCAGGGCTTTATCGGGAGGCCCTTGATCACTATTCGGGAATTCCCGGGGCTTTGTTCAACCTTGAAGGCGCATCAACATTGGAGGACACCGTGTCGGCGATCCTGCGCCAAGGGGCCGACGCCGTGACGGACCCTGCCGGTGAACGAGGATGCATGGTGTCCAGCGGCATGCTGCAATGCGCCGAAGAACATGCCGCGCTTGCGCGAGTTTTGTCCGAGCGCCGAGATATGATGAGAGAAACAATTGCCCAGGCGCTTGGTCGTTGGCTCAACTCAGATCGCGCGCGCTCCCTCGCCCGCTTTTTGGTCGTCGTGCTTCAGGGCATGTCCGTCCAGGCCCGGGACGGCGCGACGCGCGAGGAACTGGAAGACGTCGTGCAGGACGCACTGCTCGTGTCTCTCACGGCGCGCAAGACCGGAACGAAATAACAATAAAATTTCTGATTGTTCGACACTGTTTCAAGAATAGCAGGCCCTGCGTCAAGACAATTGCACCCGACGATGATGAGCCTGTGAACAAGTGGATTGCCGGAGCACTCTCCTAACCGCGCAAGTCATTTTAACAACAAAACCAACGCTCGAGTGGACAGAGACTCACCGCTTTCTATAACTCATAATTTCGCGAAAAATGAGCTATTGCATGCCGGTCTATCGCTCAGCGCCATATCTGTAACTCCGCGACAGTTAGCGGTGCGTCACGAGGTTGATCGCATAGCAAGAGGTGGCTCTCGTACAAAACCGGGGCTCAGTCCGCCGGCCCCCCCCTTGGGTCCATCACGCGACAAACGAACAATGTCGAAGAAGCGCTGATCATTTTCCAGGAGGCTTGGTGGGCGGCAACTGGATTTTTAACTGGACATTCGGAAGATGAAATCTCTTCGATCCTCTGAGCTCCGCGATTTTTTCAAGCCCGCGCAATGCACGCTGTCACGGCTTGCACTTTAATATTTGCCGGACGGGAACCGTTATCGACGCCGCCGGTTTTGCCCCGCTCAATCCTGACGGGGAAACCATGCGGTCAAAGCAACACAATCGCTCCAATGTCACAAAATCACTGGCTTGGGGCGTACGACGCTCTCCATCGGGAGGTGTCACTTTTCGAACCTGGGCGCCTGGGCAAAATGAATTATACCTCGACGACGGCACGGCTTTACGATGCATGGCACGCGACGAGCACGGGTGGTTCGAGATCACATGTCCAGACGCTGTGGCAGGAACCGAATATTGCTTTGTCCTGACTGACGGACAACGGGTGCCCGACCCCGCTTCGCGGGCGCAGAAGGACGATGTCGATGGACCATCGCTCGTCACCGATCCGGATCGCTACATTTGGCGAAATATCAGCTGGAAGGGACGTCCGTGGGAGGAGACAGTAATTTACGAGATGCACGTCGGAACCTTCACGCCGGAGGGGACGTTCGAGGCCGCGGTTGGGAAACTCCCTCATCTTGCGCAGCTCGGAATTACCATGATTGAGGTTATGCCGGTTTCCCACTTCGGCGGCAACCACGGCTGGGGCTACGATGGCACTCTGCTTTATGCTCCCCACGCCGCATACGGCAGGCCGGATGATTTCAAAGCCTTTATCGATGAAGCGCATGGTTTTGGCATATCCGTCGTGCTCGACATCGTTCTTAATCATTTCGGACCGCAGGGGAACTACCTCCCCCTGCTGGCTCCGGGTTTCTTCGACAAGGATCGAAAAACCCCTTGGGGCGATGGGATAGCCTATGACGTCGACGCCGTGAGGCGATACATTGCCGATGCCCCTCTTTATTGGCTGCACGAATTCAAGCTTGATGGCCTTCGATTTGACGCGATTGACCAGATTGAGGACAATTCCGCAAAACACATTTTGGTGGAGATAGCTGAACGCATTCGGCGCGAGATCACCAATCGTCCTATTCACCTTACGACCGAGGACAGTCGCAACATCATCTCCCTGCATGAGAGAGCCACAGACGGAAGTATTCCTCTGTTCACCGCAGAATGGAATGATGACTTCCACAATGCGGTTCATGCGCTTGTGACAGGGGAAAGCGACGCTTACTATCAGGATTTCGCGGCGGCACCTGAAAGGCTCGTGGCCAGGGCGCTCGCAGAAGGCTTCGCCTACCAAGGCGAAACTTCACCCCAAACCGGCAGACCACGTGGCGTCAGAAGCGACGGCCACCCGAGCTCCGCATTTGTGGATTTCATCCAGAACCACGACCAGGTGGGCAACCGGGCCCACGGGGAACGGCTGATTACACTTGTAGGCAGCGATCGCGCCAAGGTTCTGATGGCTCTACTTCTACTTTCGCCACACATTCCTCTTCTGTTCATGGGAGAAGAATTCGGCGAGTCCAACCCGTTCCTGTTCTTTACCGATTTCCGTGATGATCTCGCAAACACAGTCCGCGAGGGTCGAAGAAGCGAGTTTGACGGCCATTCCGGTTACAAAAGCGAGACTGTTCCCGACCCCAACGATCGCACCACGTTCGAGACGTCAAAACTGGATTGGAGCAAGGCCCAAACCGAGGCGGGGGAAGATTGGTTAACGCTCACGGGCAAGCTGCTTTTACTGAGACGGACAAAGATCGTGCCTCTTCTTCGAGGAGATAATGGCCGCGCTGGCAGAGTTGTGGAGGCAGGCGACGGATGTATTGCGGTCACCTGGACGTTTTCTGCCGGCGCGCTTTCGATCGCCGTCAATCTTGGCGATGAAACAAGACCGCTGCCGGATCAGCCCGGAGACGCGATTTTCGCATGGCCAGAAGAGCAAGCCGCCCTGCCAAAAAACTCGATCTTGGTTCGCCTCGCCACGGAAGCAGTATAATGACAATTCCCACAGCAACCTATCGGCTACAATTCCGCAACGGTATGACCTTTGATCGCGCAGCTGCGCTTGCACCCTATTGGAGGCGGCTCGGCATCAGCCATCTTTATGCATCGCCGATCTTCACCGCAGCACAGGGCTCGACCCATGGCTATGACGTGACCAATCCGAACGAAATCGATCCAGCGATCGGCGGCCGTGATGGCTTTGACCGGATGGTCGCCGCACTTAAAAATGAAGGTCTTGGGCTCATTCTGGACATCGTGCCGAACCACATGGCCGCATCGCTCGATAATCCGTGGTGGTATGATGTCATCAAGAATGGGGTTCATAGTCCCTACGCTCGCATTTTCGACATCGACTGGTCACGCCGCCTGACATTGCCATCCCTGGGGGAATCCTTTGAACACGAGTTACAGGCCGGCAACATTTCGATAACCGCCGATCCAATAACTGGAAAGCCGTCTTTCGCCTACTATGACAACTACTACCCCGTCGCTCCGGAGACGTGCCAGGATTGGCTGCCCGCCAACGTTCACCTTCTCAACAAAGCCGACATTGCAACACTTCATGACCGTCAGCCCTATCAGCTGACGTCTTGGCGCACGGCGCGCCACAACCTCTCCTATCGCCGATTTTTTGAAATCACCGGCCTGGTAGGAGTTCGCGTAGAAGATGATGCCGTCTTCGACGCCACGCATCAACTTATACTTGAACTCGTGCGTAGTGGCGCTGTCGACGGCTTGCGAATTGACCACGTGGATGGGTTGGCCGATCCGAAAGCCTATCTCGACCGGCTTCGGCTGAAGGTCGGGCAGGACTGCTACCTTCTCGTAGAAAAAATCCTGGCGGATGGCGAGCATGTGCCAGCCGATTGGCCTGTCTCCGGCACAACCGGATATGAATTCATTGCCGCACTTTCGAACGTCCTTGTCGACAGCGGTAAACTAGAGGTGCTGCGTGGAGCCTATGATGCTTTCTGCGGTCAAAAACCCGACCTGGACGGCGAGGTTCGTGCTGCAAAGCTCCTGATGATAAATCACAATTTCGAGGGCGAATTTTCGACCTTATTACAGCTGGCGATGACAGTGGCGCAGAAGGAAGGTAAGGATCTCAGCCTTTCCAACCTCGAAACAGCATTGCGAGAGCTTCTCGTCGCCTTTCCGGTCTACCGAACCTATGGAACACGCGAGCGACTTTGTGGCGAGGACGAGACGCTGCTCGGCGCGATTGCCGATAGTGGCCGTGTTCATCTAACTGCACCTGGCGAGACAGCGCTCGCTTTCATAATCAGCATTCTTAAAGGATCCGTTTGTGATGCGGCGGCTTTCCTCGCGGGTGAATTCCGCGTCCGTTTCCAGCAACTGACCGGGCCGTTGATGGCAAAGTCGATCGAAGACACACTTTTTTTCCGCCAGCACATGGCACTGGCGCTCAACGAGGTGGGGGCGGATCCGCTGCCACGCCCGTTTGCTCTTTGGCGATTTCACGAGGCGATGGCGGATCGCCTTAAGCGCCAACCGGACGGATTGTCGAGCACTTCGACCCACGACACCAAACGCGGAGAAGACGCGCGTGCGCGGCTGTCGACGCTCAGTGAAGCACCTGAAATCTGGGCGGCCAATGTTGCGCGATGGTGCGACACCAACCGAACCGTGATCGCGGAACTGGATGATGGTCCTGCGCCGGAGCCCTCGGTGCAGTGGATGCTTTACCAGGCTCTTGTCGGCGTGTGGCCTGCCGAGCCCGGGGTACCGACAGGACCGGAGTTGGACGCACTAGAGGCGAGGTTTCTTGTTTACGTGGAAAAATCTCTGCGTGAAGCCAAGTTGCGAACCAACTGGGGCGACAATAACGACGCCTATGAAAGAGCCGTACTCGCCTATGCGTCAAATCTCTTTGCGCCTGAGAACAGCGTCTTTCTGAATGACTTTGTCCATTCCATCCAGCCATTCGCTATGGCGGGCCTGCGCAATTCCCTCAGCCAGACGATCATCAAGCTGACGGCGCCTGGCGTCCCAGATATATATCAGGGCAGCGAGAGCCTTGATCTCAGCCTCGTTGATCCAGACAACCGTCGAGAAACGCCATTCAAGCAATTTTACTCACGTCTTGAGGAGAGCGCGGCTATCGATTTTAGCTTTGAAGATGAGATACGCAACGGGGTGACGAAACAACGCGTCATTTGTCGCATATTGGAGTTGCGGCGCCGTCACCCTGACCTGTTCCGCAGGGGCAACTATGCGCCCCTTTTTGATGGATCTCCATCAATAGTGTCGTATGCGAGGACCCACAGCAACCAGGCCGTTATCGTCATGATCCCACGCCTCGGTCTGCAACAACTCCTCGGAAACGAGCAAATCAAGGCAAATGATCTAGCAATGCGCGATAGCTTGCCGTCCACCTTGCGCGGCGTTTACACGGATGTCTTGTCCGGAAGCACATACCACGCCGGTGAGATTGAAGGCTTGCGCTTTGTTGAACATCCGTTCTTTGTGTTTTACCGACAAAACACAGCGTAGCGCCGAGGGCCTTGCGCAATCCAACCTGTTCGGCTACCGCAACCCGTTGTGAGAATACGTGCCGGCGTCGGCGTTGAAGCGCTTGTCCGGTTGAATGAGCCTAACGTCTGACGCCTACTGCCGCATGTTCCGGGCATGGAGCGCGCCCACACCTGCGATTGGTCTGGGGCAAAGCGGCAATCATTCCGGCAGCTAACCACCGCGACAGGCTTGCGCGCTTCTCAACATTGTCGTGATGATGATCTGGGGAAGCTAACCCAAGTGCGCCGTGCCTGTACTTAAGGGTAGGGGATCACCCTCCTTCTTGCAAATGAGCCATAAACACCTCGGCTGGTGTCTTGTAGCCGAGGCATTTACGGGGTTGGTCGTTCAGGCGACGTGTGAGTTGGATCAGGTCGCGCTGTGACACGCCTGCCAGATCCGTTGTTCCCGGCATGAAGCGACGGATACGTTTGTTTGCGTTTTCGACAGCTCCCTTCTGCCAGGGTGCACTCGGATCGCAGAACCAGCTACGCGCGCCGATCCCTTCTTCCAAAGCCCTGAATCCAGCGAACTCCGTGCCGCGATCAAACGTGAAGCTTTGACGCGCGAAGGCCGGCAACGGCGAGAATGCTGTGATGATCTTGTCCATGATTGGACGTGAGTGGCGACTTGGGTTTTTGATGAGAACGGTATAGCGCGACTTGCGCTCCACCAGAGATGTCACATTGGCATGGCCGAGTGGACGTTCGAAGATGAGGAGGTCGCCTTCCCAATGCCCGAACCGCGATCTATCTCCAATAAAATCAGGACGTTGAGATATGCGATGCGAGGCTGGAAAAGCACCGTCGCGCGGCTTCCTGGAGCGTAGAGGACGACGTTTGCGACGCGCTTCTGGAAGATACTGATAGAGGCCGAGACCATAGTCTTCCTTGCTGCAAATAAAGCGATAGATGGTCTCTTTACAGACACGAACGCGATCGTGTCCATCCAATAACAGGCGACCAGCGATCTGCTCAGGAGACCAGCGTGCCTCCAACTGGGTAATGATCTCCTCGCGCAAATTCGGGTAGCGTCGCAGCTTTCTCAGTCTCCGTCGGCGTTCGTTGGAAATATCCTGCGCTACAGTGCTGTAGTAGCCATCGTACTCTGGCAATTCACGATCATGAAACGTGTTGCGTTTGATCTCGCGGTAAATCGTCGAGCGGTGACGGCCAAGCTGGCGGGCCATCTCGTTGACGGGAACTCTTGCCGCTACCAACTGATGTAGTCGTCGGCGATCGGCGAGGGTGATCTGCGTATAGCATCGGGACATGCCAAAACCTCCAAAGTGAAGCCATTGAAATCATTGGCATGTCGCACTTGGAAATAGAATGTACCATCGGATGCCCGCACATCGCATAATCCGGGCGCATGCGCAGATGGAGCCTCAGAATCAAGAATTTCGCACCCGAGGACGAGGCTCTCTGTCAGCGAAGCATGACCGCCGGGCTATTGTTAAAATGAAAGTCCCGCACGAGAGGAATGGCCACTTGCTCGATCACGGCCACGCCGGAATGTGCCCTTGCCACTAGCCAGCGTGAACCACAACACGCGTTTCGGTCGACCACCCCCCGGGGCGCCGTTGGCCCTACGCGTCGCAGACCGCGATCGCCCCTACAGCTCGCCCACGGTCAAGCGCAAGCGACTAGCTTGGGTGATTATAATTAGCTCTATCGGTTATCCTCGAGCCTTCTTTCGGGGAGAAATTTGCTCTACCTCCCCTTGAAGACGGCCCGAAAGATAATGTTTCGTCCTTTTGACGCTGCACAATCTGCGCTTCCTGAGCCGCCTGCAAGAACATGTCGCGAGCCCAGTCTGCGCCTTGACGTCCAGCGAGTGCGGCACGGCAAGCGCTCCTTGCACGTACGTAAGCGGGGCCTCTTTTGTCCGGCCATTCATCCAATAGGAAAATGAGAGCATCAAATGGGCCGTAGACGGTTTGTCGCCCACCTTCTGTGCTTAAAATCGTTACGGGGCTAACCCATCGGGAATTATTCATCAACGTGTTCCTCCAATTCACGTCTAACTGTTGGCTGCACTCCCTGTTCCTCAGTGAGACTGAATTATTGCACTCTGACCCGATGCCCTTTCGAGGATAACGGAACCAAAGGTCTTGCTGCCGGTCGATCCAGATCATCCTTA
>Ga0137300_1092_pt1 | contig 22378 bp, 18 predicted proteins | sample RamsorwD2O_NANAE_FD_97190 | JGI IMG/M metagenome (GOLD analysis project Ga0137300, IMG submission 97190) | Mouse cecal microbial communities from Vienna, Austria - N-Acetylneuraminic acid amended with D2O_NANAE | ecosystem: Host-associated > Mammals > Digestive system > Large intestine > Cecum... | reverse complement strand
GGAACGCCGCCGCCTTTTCCTGGCCCGGCGTGACCTTCACCCAGTTCGGCTTGCCATCGATCAGGATGCGCGTGTAAGCGCTATCAGCCGGGTCTTTGGTCTTGACGTCCATGATGTCGGAGACCTTGATGCCGCCATCCGCCAGCTTGCGGATCTCGTCGCTCGTCGCGCTGCCCAGCGCGATCCACGACAACGTGGCCACGCCCGGCCCCGTGCCGGAAGTCTGGTGCCACTTGGCCACATAGAGCTTGCCCGACGACAGATCGCGCGGACGATCGGCGATGAACATGAACAGGCCGCCGTTGGTGGCATCGTCGCCCATCAGTACGGTGCGTTCGTCCGGCATCACCTGCACGAGTTCGTGCGAGATGCGGCCCAGGCAGTAATGCTTGCGGATCGAACCCGTGCCGTCGGCGTGCACGGTGACTTCGGGCAGATGGCCGTAGTGGTAGGGATTGGCGCGGTCTGCGTCGCCATACAGGTTCTGGCTGAAGCCACGCAGGCGCTTGTCGGTGGCGGCCTTGACCGCGTCCGGCTCGTACTCCTCGCTCGACAGGTGCGTGTTCCACGGCGACAGGCTCGCGCCACAGGTGATCCACAGGCCGTTCACCGCCGACGTATCCACGTTGTGATAGCGCACCGGAGTGAGCTTGCCGGTCTTCGGGTCCTGGTCGAGCGTGATGACGGCGATCGGCGACGGCAGCATGCCGTACATGTCACCGTTGGCCTGGTCGCGCGTGGTGTATTCGAATTGCACTACCGCGAACACCGTGTTGCCCTTCACGCCGGGCACGCGCGCACCGCGCACGGTCAGCAGCGAGCTGCCGTCCGGGCAGTCCGAGAAGAACTGGCGCGTCTTGCCGGGCACCGAAGTGTCCATGATCGCGCGGTTATGGATGTCGTAGTAACCGCCTGCCAGCACCTTGCCGCCCTTGCCATCGGGCAGCATGTCGCCGGTGACGAAGAAGGGCTGGTATGCCAGCGCATATTCCTGCGCGCTGTCGTCGCTGTAAGACACCTTGATCGACGAGCCGACCGTCGTCGTGGCCATCGCCGCCGGATTGTCGAGCGACGGCGCGGCCATGCCCGTGAACGTTGCCGAGGTAAATGCCGCGCCAGCCTTGCGCCGGGGTGCGGCGGCGAACGCGGCCTCCATCGCGGTCATCCCACTCGCAAGACTCGCGGCGGCCGCGCCGATCGGGAGCATCGGGGCTCCACCAAGGATTTTCAGGGCACGGCGACGGGCAACGAGGGGTTGGTCGGACATGATGGTTCTATGTGGGTGGATAGGTATGCGAATCGGGCGCCGGGGCAATGTGGACGGAACGCCCCGTGGCGGATGATAAGCATCCAGCATGACATTTTTTTGACGGTCAGCAAGCTGTCACGCGGCCCGGTTTCCGTGGCCACCCATCGGCCTGCGCTACACTCGCCTCCTGCCCAGCGACCACTGCATTTCCCCGTCTTGCCTACCTACACGCTTGCCGCCCCAGTTCACGCCGACATCGAGATCCGCAAGAGCCGCTTTATCGCGCTGGCCGTGCCGGTGGCCGACCGTGACGCGGCGATGGCCGTGATTCAGGATCTGCGGGCGCAGCATCCCACCGCCACCCATGTGTGCTGGGCGCTGCTGGCGGGCGGACAGTCTGGCATGTCGGACGATGGCGAGCCTTCTGGCACGGCAGGCCGGCCGATCCTCGAAGTTCTCCGCCATCACGACCTCGACGGCGTGCTGGCGGCCGTGGTGCGGTACTACGGCGGCGTCAAGCTGGGCGCGGGCGGCCTCGTGCGGGCCTATACCGACGCCATCGCCAGCGCGCTCAAGGACGCCGAGCGTATCGAACGCATTGCGTACACCACGTTTGCCATCGAGATCGACTATGCCGACGAATCGCGCGTGCGACGCTGGCTGGAGTTGTCGGCCGCCGAAGGCTGCACGCTGGTCGACACCCGATATGACGCGTTGGCGACGCTGCTGATCCGCCTGCCCGCCACGCTGCGCGATGGCGCGATTGCCACGCTGCGCGACGCCACGCACGGCCGAGCCCGATTCCCGGATACCGAAGAGCAGGCATGACTGGCGACGGGAACACCTTCGACGACACCGAATACACGGCGTGCGTCCTGCCCGCAAATACACGCTTTGCCGCGCCGGCTTCGCTGAGTCTGCTTGAGGCGGCGCTGCTCGATGGCGTGTCGCTGCCCAGTTCGTGCCGCAATGGCACCTGCCGCGCCTGCATCAGCAAACTTCACGCGGGCAGCGTGCGTCACCGCGTGGAATGGCCAGGCCTGAGCCTCGACGAAAAGGAGGATGGCTACATCCTGCCCTGCGTGGCGTGTCCGACCAGCGACGTCGTGTTCGAACCCGTTGGCGCGGCCTGATCGCGCCATCATCTACGGGCCAAGCCCTGCCCAGGCTCTATCTGCGCTCGATCCGCGCGCTTGTCGGGAAACAATAAACCTGCAAGATTCAAACAATAAAGGCAAAGAAAATCTTCAAATCCTTTGCTGGATTGGCTCCCTAACGTGCGCCAGACGCGTGGAAACCGCACATGGAGCCCGGGAGCCCTTTTCTTGCGTAATCGCCGCTTGGACAATAAAGGCAGGAAAGCAGCCTGGCGATTGCCTCCTCACGGAGGAGGCTGCGGCCAGACTCCATCGCGCTATGGCGCATCGGGATCCGACGTGGCGCTATCGGTTGAGCTCGCTGGAGCGGGCTCCGTTGCCGACGCCGCGAGCATGTCGGCAACCGCGCGCGTATGACACTTTCTTTTCGGGTGGGCCGGTGGCAAGTGCTGCGACAACGCCGTCGGTTCGGTCGGTACCACTCCAATCTCCGGAAGCCCACTTCCCGCTGCGGCTTGCTGGAAGCGCGCCACTTTTTCTTCCTGTCTCGCTTTGGCTTGGGCAGGCCGATCGATGTCCTTGACGCCAGTCCACAAGTCACCCTCCTGCGCCATCCTAGCCAGAATCTGTTCCGCTTTGGCAACCGCCTTGGCCGACAACGCAGCGTTCACCCGCGCGACCACTTTTTTCGTACGTGCAGTCTCATTATCCATACACCACTTATCCTGGACCGCACGCGTATCCGAGAGGTCCCGTGTCACGCCGTACGCAGCGCCCGATTTCGTATCCGGGGAAAGTAACAGCCATTCCCCCGTATCCAGGAGGCACCAGACAAGGTTCTTGCCCGGTATGCGCGTGGCGCGAACCATTACTTCATGGCCGGCCTTCGGATCGAGAGCCTTGTCCTCGACGTGTGCGACCAGACGTTCAGCCCCCTCGCGGCCGATCTCATGGCAGGCCGGGCTGCCGTACCAGCAGGGACATCCTGCCAAATGAATCCTGCCTCGAACAACAGGACAATCCTCAAGGAATAGCAACGATTCGCGCAAGTCGACGGCACGTCGGGGATAGTTTGCCGTCCCCCGACGCAATCCTTGGTAGTAGTTGAAGATGGAAGCAGCGGTCGGCTCCGGAGGATGGGGGCTAAACAGCATGTCTTCCGTCAGGCGCCGTGGATCCTTCTTCCTCATGAGGTTGACCTCGTTCATCGCTTCGATGACAGCGCGCAGGAATGCCGACTTCGACACAATGGTGACGCGTCGCTTCTTGGCTTCATTGCGCTGCCTGTGATGATCCATGATGTACTGCTGATTCTGAAACGTCAGGGGAAGCGCCCTGAGCTTTCGCAGGGTCCTCCGAACGATCAATTTGCGCATCGCGCGCCGTTGCTTGCGAAACCAACTCTTGATCTGGCCGATCCCACGTTCCCCCGTGCCTTTGTCCATCGGCGCACCGGAGCGGGTGAGTCGTATGTCCATCTTCTGTGCGACGGTCCACTGCATAACTTTCTGCGAAGCCGCCGGCCCCCGGTCCGCCACAATGACATCAAAACCGCCGGACACTATGCCCGGCAGCCTAGCGGGATCCAGACCGAGTTCACGAAGTTTCTCCGCCTTGTCCTCCATGGCAAGCATCATGTCGTACATGCAGTACCGGTAAGGGTCGCCGTACTCCGGATTGCAATCGACCTCACAACCAACCGCGGCCCCGCTGTCTCGACTGAACCCCAAGAACAAGGTGGGGCTACCAATCTGAATACAATTATCCTTGCTGAAGGGAAGCGTCTCGTCCTTGGCGACTCCGAGCACATAGTCTACAAATGGCGTGGCGTCGATGTCCCCAATGCTCAGGACATCATAAGTCAGATCGGTGGCATATCCCCCATGCAGATGGGATAGCGTCTTCCACTCTGGAAGCAATTCCGGCCGCTTCAACAAGATGCGGTCGCGGTGATACAGAATCTGCCGATAGGTCGGGTAGCACGATGAATCGATCGCATGCAGTTGGCCGTCTGCGTCGGTCTCGAAGCAGCAATTGTCGAAAAACACGCCGAGAAACAGGTCGTCATTCTGTAGGGTTGACCAGGCTCCTTCCTTGTCGCGCTCAATGATCACGTCGAATGCGTCGGTAATGCGTTTCACCCAAAAAGGGCCAACACCGTTGCGTCCGTTCCACGCCGCGCGCCCCCGTCGCTGCGTAGTCGTCTTGCGACCGAATTTTTTCTTGTGGTCCCACTCGCTCTTTGGCTGACCAGGTGCTCCGCAGTGGCCCAGCGTCTGCGGTATCAGCGCCTCTTTAGTCCCACCAAAACGCAAAAACGTCCCAAGATGCCGTCGCAACGACACCATCGAGATCTTGCGCTTCGTGGCGTGCCGCTCGATCACGCTTTCGCGCCATCTGGCGTTCAGAAATAACTCCGTGACGGGATGACCTTCGAGAAGATCCATGTCTGCCTCGTCCTGGGCGACGATGCCTTTGACGGCATCCCATCGACCGTCCCAGCAGGTTTCCAGGTAGCCCTTCTCGCCGTCCTGCTCTCTTTGCGGGCGATTCAGCTCCGCGGGAGGCCAGACGTCCCTCGCTTCCTCGATGTCGTCGTCCATTGTGGCGAGCAGCGACAGCGGCTGGACGATGAACATCTTGTCCATGTTAACGCCGCGGTAGTCGAGGTCAAAGAACGCCGCGACCCCTTTGCATTCGTCACTGAGCAGGTAGCGGTAGTGATGAAAGTCGGTGGTGCCAAACTTGGCCCGCACCACGCTTCGGAAATCGACAAGCGCAGAGAGATCAACCGCCATGACATCGTCCTAGATCAAGTAGAGCGGCTCCATGACCGCCAGACGTTTGCGCGGGTCAGGCCGGGCAAAGCCAAATTTGACGGCCGCCCCCAGCAATGTATAAGCATCGTCAAGCCCAACGCCAAGTGACTCCGCAATGCCGGCCAGTTCGTCATCGAGTCGCATCAGCATTGCTTTGCTCGACGGCGGAGCCTTTGCCTTGCGCGCGCCTCGCACCGCGACGAGGCGTCGGCTTAGCTCCCACGCCGCGGCCCGTAACGGCCGGAGATCGCCAAATCTCTGGGTCCATTGGTAGCACTGCGCGGCGTTGGACAGGGCCAGGGGCGCAAACGCTTCGGGATGCACTCGTTCGTACGTGACACCGTGACATGCGAGGAAGGCGCCCGCCTTCTCCATGCGTTTGTCGTCGAGGAATAGCGCATGGAGGTGGAGCTGGCCTGGCGCTTCGCGCAACACAACCGACAGCATCTGATCGACCAGCACGACATCGAACCGCGGGGAGGAGCCGCGCTGCGATCGGCGCGCCGTCTCGAGCAAACGGATGACAAGCGGATAATTGGGGCGCGCAGCGACGACCCCCGGCGAGAACTTCAGCACTAGGTCGAGGTCCACAGCCTTCTTACCGATGATGGCATTGCGGCGGCCGCCATCCAGGTTCTGCGTCAGGCCGACACTCTGTATGCGACGCTTGCTTAGCCGGACAAACAGGTTAGAATCGTAGGCAAACCCTGTATCTACGCCGAGCTTGTCAACACGGGGCATCTCGAAATCGGGATCGAGCACGCAGTCCTGCTCAATCGTGGCGAGGATGAGTGTCATGTCTTTCCGCCTTTTAAGTCTTACGGCCTGCTGGCTTTGAGGAGACCCGTAAACTCTGGCGTTGAAGGAGGGCCTTGATCGCGCAGTCCAGGGAAGGGGATGCGCGGCACAAGGCAGCAAGTTGGCGCCAGGGAATCCCTGACACCCTGCCCAGATGCGTCACCTCACGGGGATACCTGACCCTGGCCCGATCCCGTGTCCCGATCAACGTCTTGGCTAGATGCGGCAAGGCCATTTCGATATCGTTGGCCTTCAGCTTGCGGTGTGGCGCGCTGACCTTCCGGGCGACCGTCGGTGAAAGGCGACCAAACTGATGGGCGTTGAGCCACTCTTGATCGTGCCGCATCAACCAAGAATAGGCCGCGGCTTCCGATTGATGCAGCGTGCCGCAGGGCTGTGCCCGTACGGTTTCATGCAAGCGCAGAAAGACCTGACGCGCGCTGTGCCGTAGCACTGCCTGACGCGCTTGGCGCCATTGCTCCGCCAACCCCTCCACGTTCTGCAGCCGCCGTTCCGCCTGCCCCTTGGTCAGGCCGCAATGCGCGGCGGCTCCGTTGCGGGAAAACCCGGCCTGCAGCAGGCCGACGAAGTTCCTGTCGGCCGGTTTTGAAGGCAGGGGCGGTTGATAGGTTCTGGCCCCCCAGGTTCCTTGCAGCGCCGCGATCGTATGATCTGCCGGCACGAAGGTGACCGGTTGCGTGTCGCGCAACAGCGCGTAGAGCACCACCACATAATGCGGCGGTGCGGTGTATTCCGGCCGCCTCAAGAATTCGTAGAGCGGATTGCACGCGTTTTCGACATCGAACACCTGCTCAAGCGCGGAGCCCCGGTAGTGCTTGATGACGTAACTGGCCAACATCCTTGCCAGCAGCATGCGGTTGAGCCGGCCGCTCCGGTTTATCAGGTCGAGCTCATGCAGCTTATGCCGAAGCCCGTCGACAAACCCATCGAGGTCGGCTGCCGCCTCACACACGGCCATGACGTCACGCGCGAAGGCGATCTTGCCTTGCGAGGACTGACGTCCGTGGCCGCGATGCTTGGGCGGCCGACCGCCCGGCACCCATGGCTCGAGCCCGTAGCCGTCGAGGACGCAAGCCTCGACAAATGGCGGCTGATGGACCACCAGTTGCGCACGCGTGCCATAGTCCTTCCAGATCATTGCCTCACATCGCGGGCATGCTTGGGTGAACGGGGGTGGATCGCAGGCGTCCCGGCTATTGTCCCGGCGAAGGGAAGTGTCGCTGCTCGTCCGGACGGCCTTCAGGAAGTTGGTACGCTCTATGCCGCCCATGGACAGCGCGGCGTAGTAGGTGACACTTCGCTTGCGGGTGAGCGTCTCGACGGTCCCCAGCAGGCCTCCCCCCAATTGGGCGACCGTTTCCAGTGGCCACGAGACCGTGCCGTAGGCAAGCTCGACCACAAATACCTTGGAGTACTTCCTGTGACGGGTAAGCGGACGACCGAGCAACGCGCGGTTGGCAATGCTCGCGGCCGACTCGACGTCGGAGCATGCATAGACGGGACCAATGTCATCGAACATGGTGAAACCTCCAAATATATGGCGACAGTGAGATCACCCTCCGGATCTCGGGGGCCGCAACTCCTCGATCACGGTGTCGAACGGAAGCCAATCCCGGTATGCCTGGCCATCCGTATAGGGCACGATTTCCATCTCCCATAGCTCGTTCTGCCGCTTGCGCGCAGCGCAAGCATCCGCTTCGATGTTTGCCGTGGCTTTTTCCATCGACAGACGCTCCACGTCCAGTCGGTGATGCAGTTCCCGGAAGATCATGAAGATGGCCTCGCGCTGAGCATGGACCGCGCCGATGGCCTCCACGAGGCCTGGGGGTTGTGGCTCGTCGCGCTCGAGCAACGCGTACCAATGCAGTGCGAGGTTCGCGAGGTCCCGATCGTCATAGCTGTCGATAAAGGTTGCCGCTTCCGTTGCGCAGCACAGGGGGGACAGATCGCCGCGCTTCTGGGCAAGCATGCCCGGGGCCGTACAAATGACGACACCGATCCCCGACGCCTTCAGCCATTCCAAGGCCAAGTAGAACTGCGGCAGATGTGTCGCCTGCAGATGCGCCTTGCGCATGCCGACAATGGCTATGACCCCGACATGCAAGGCCAGCAATCCCCGTACCAGCGTCGGCACATACGATTCCATCTTGCGCCGGCTCAGGCCTTCCTTGTGCAGCAAATCATTCGTAACGAAGGGGCTTAGCGCCTCCAGCACCGCGAAGTACAGGCCGGCTTCGGTCACTCGCACGGGCATCTTGACGACGAGCAGCGGAATCTGCACGAGATCCGAAGGCATGACCACCACGCCGCCTTGGCCGTCCGGATGGACCACGTCATGGTGGCGATGGATGGGGCCCAAAATGGAGCGCAGCGCATACATCAGCTTTTCCAGCCACATGCTGAGCGGACCACAGATGACCATGCAGAATCGGGCGGGGCTGTGCTTAAGTGCCTCTGCCAGCGAATAGGTTTGCGTCAGCGCGTTGAAGGACGCCAGCGCGGCGTGCTGGTTGACCTCGACAAAGTCGTTGCCACGGGCTTGCGTGAGCATCTCGGTCGCGGCCAGAATCCGCAGCCCAGCAACCAGTTCAATGCCCGTCGGGAAGAACGCGTCCTGCATGGCCATCTCAATCCGCATATTGCGTGAGCGCGCCACCGGGGAAGCGGTCAGATGCTCGCCACAATAAGCCGTCGCAATCGCCTTGCAGACCGCGCCGAAGTCTGGATAGGTGCCCAGTCGCTCGACCAGAAAGCTCGCCGGATTCGCTTCGGGCACGACGATTGAAGCGCGCCCTGCGTGTTGGGGTACCAGATGGCTTTTACTCATGATGGATATCTCCTGTCAGTGTTTGGGCCGCCCGTGTGGCCTCGACCCCGGCCGAGACCCACCCTGCCCGCATGGGACCGCAGCAGTACGAGATATCTGCCATGCGAACCTGACGAATGCGCACTGGTATAGGCAAGCGGGACAGCATCTCGACAAGCAAGAATGGAACTTGATAAATGTGGGCGGGCACTCCACGGTGCTGGTGTGTTCAATGTAGGGTCGGGCATAGGCACGCAGCGCAAACAGCAGCTTGTGGATCTCAGCCGTTATCGGTGCACACAAGAAGGCGCTCATACGCGGCAGATTCACGCTTGACGCCACGGCAAGGTCCAGCGCATGGACGCCGCGTAAACGCATGGCGAGCGCTTGCACGCGAAGGATCTCCGCCAGCGTGCGGCCGCCGCCGGCGGTGACGACCCGCTGTATGGCGAGGAGGCGCTGGGCGATGGACACTCCTGCCGCGAGGCGACGTAACTAGTCCGAACCTCATATTCCACGCAATCGGCTCGCGTCAGCCCCCAAGCAATGCGGGCCCTGACCGCTGTCGCGGCCGCTGCGGCGTTGCGCGCGTTGTGCAGGGCATCGTCGGACGCGGCTGCCGGCAATGCGCGCATCAGAAAATTTTCCCCAAGCGGAGGCAGGATGTCCCTGCCATCGGCGAAGAGACGCACGTTGGCCGGGGTGAGATGGCGGCCCGTCATCGCTGGCCACCGTTTTCCCCGCGGCGCAGGAACGCGCACGCCGGGGGCCAGCGCAGTCGATGATGCACCCGGATGCAGTCTGGGACACTCATGCAAGCCTCCTTCAGCCTGGAAAGCCGGACATAAGAATCCCTTGACCTTGGCCACTCCGTCACCAATACTCCGATTGCCGCATCGTAGTATCGACGGAGGGTACAGGCAGATGGTTTGCCGGTTCCCGATGACCCAACTGGGTCGCTGGTCGCTCGACTGGTTGCAGCCAGACGAGTCAAGCCGAGTTCGATGGTAGAACCGCAAGCACTGAAATCAAAGGTCCGAACGCCATGCCTGACAGCATGGCGTTTTTATTTTCCGCATTGCGGAAACAGCATCTTTCTGGAAATTCATGAAAGGATTGATGATTTAAATCAACTGATTTATTGCTAATTGTTGTGCCGCGATTTTATGTATGTGAACACCAATGTCATTTGTCGATCGATAGTCGATGGGACTGAACGACGAGGATAGAAGACTCAACATCGCCACTGCTCGCTATTTTTTAAAGTATCCGACGATCCAAACCATCAACGTATTGATCCTTGTGATGCCATCATTTTCGCCATGTCCTCGGTGGGATTGGCAAAGCGTCGTCGTTCCCACATTCACCTGTTGAGCTTGAGCGCGTGGCATCGCGCACATGACGCGCGCAGGGAAACGCCCGACTGTGGCACCGCAATCAAGGGTAAACACGCATACCTGCCCGGGCCATGCCTGATAGCGCGCTGCCCGTCTCAAGCCGACTGCGCTGCCCAAAAATGCGCCATGGCCGCTCGGCGCGCCGCCGCCTCGGTGCGCACATAGCGCGTGGTGGTGGCCAGCGATCGATGCCCGAGGTTCTGCTGCACGACCTCGACCGGCACCCCGGCGGCAAGCGCATGCGAGGCGTGGGTATGCCGCAGCCAGTGGGTACTGGCGCGCTCCAGGCATCGGGCGGCCGGTGGATCCGCGACCGCGAGGGATTGCGCGCAGCCCCGAAAGAACGCCTTGATCTGTCGATGAAAGGTGCTCGCCGCAATCGGCGCGGCCGGATCGACGGTCCGCCGATTGGCCCACGGCACACGGAGGGCCAGATCGGTTGCCCCGCCCAGCAACGCGGCGCCACCGGCCTGCCGCGGGTCACCGGGCAGGCACCGTGTCATCAGGTACTCGGCCAACTGCCGCATCAGGGTCGCCGGCAGCGGCACCTCGCGCAGGCGGCCGCCCTTGCCCACCACCTGCAGCCACCAGCCGTCCCACCCCAGGGTTCCCCCCTGCCCCGCCAGCCCTTCCTGCCGCAGATCGTCGGTGGTCGCGGCCACGAGTTCAGACAGGCGCAGGCCGGTGTCGTACAGCAAGGGCAGTGCGAACTGCAGTCGCTGGTTGACCGAGGTGGGCGGCAGCGCCGCCAACACGCGCACCAGGAGGGACCACTGGTCTGCCGTGAAGCCGCGCCCGGGATCGAGCCCCGTGACCACGGTACGTGGGGCGCGCACCGCGCGCCACGGATTGCCGCTCAGATAGCCCTGCGCGCCCAGAAACGCAAACAGGTTACCCAGCACGCCCAACGCATAGGCGCACGAGGCGGCAGACAGGGGCCCGGCCAGCGGCCGCCAGCGCGCACTCCAGCGCGGCTCGGTGTGCGCGCTGCACCAGTCGGCCGGCGGCGCCAGCAGGAAGTCCCGGTAGGCCACCGCGTCCTCGATCGTGACGGAGGACAGCGCGCGGCCCCGGGCGAGCACCGCCCACAGCAGAAAGCGCTCGGCCTCCTTGCGGTAGGCCCGCTGCGTCGCGTTCAGAGCCCCTTCCGCCCCCTCCACGTCCACCGCACCATCGCCCTTGCTGGCGAGCCACGCGAGGATCGCATCCCGGTCGTTGTCCGCCGCCAGCCGACACTGCGTGCGCGGGCAACGGTAGGTACCGGTGCGTCCATCCAGATCAGCCGAAGGCGTAAAGCGCTCGAGCGGCAGCCAGGGGCTGACGGGCTCCGCAGGTCCCGCCCTCGCCTGGGTTGACGCACCCACCGCGTCGATCGCGTCCGGTTCGTTCGGGTCGGACGCCGGCACGGCGCCGAGCGTGTCGGCGTGGGCACGCAGGAACACGGTGATCGCGTGCGCCTTGCGCGCCCCGATGCCGCGTAAGGGACGCCACCAGTGCGGTCCGCGCGCCTGCATGAACATCACCAGATCGCCCAACGTGATCAGGCCAGCACGATGCAGGCGCGCCGCCACCGCCTCGACCAGCCAGGCCTCGCAGCCGTCCGCCGGCGACACCGGCTGGGCGACCTGCGCTTCGAGTGTGTGGATCGCGTCGAGCTGGCGGTGCAGCAACGCCTTGCGGCGGCGCTGACGGGCCAACGCCGGGCCAAAGGCGGCCTCATAGGCACTCAGTTGCTCGGCTTCCGCGAACCCATCGAGGCCTGCGGCTCGCACAAAATCGGCCAGCGACGGCAGCGGCGAGGCGCCAGGTGGCGCGAGATCGAGCCGCAGCAGCCGGGCGCGGGCGAAGTCGCCGCCACGCGCGGCCGCCGCCCCGAGTTCGGCCCGGATCCAGCCGGTCATGCGGTGCATGCGCGGGCCGTCGTCGAAGGCGCCCGCGTCGGCGAGGTAGCGCGCCCACATGGCGCGCGCGGACAGCCCCTGCGCCACCGCACGCAGGAAGGCGAAGTGGCCGCGGTGCAGGCGCGGGCGCACCACGCTATAGCGGCCGCGGGGACTATGGGGGCCATGTGGCGGCGCGGGCGCAGAGTCAGGGGAAAGGGACGAGAACATGGCCATGGCAGCTCCAGGTATCGGAGAGGGCACGGCAGAGGCGGGAGGCAGCACGCGGGCCGCAGGTGTCGGCCGATTTACGATAGCAGATAAGACGAATTATCCTGCAGTGGACACGCGCATTTTGCGGGCCGCTTTGCACGCCAACCCGTCAGGGGTCAGTTGGGAATTTCGCGGGAGCGTTTTTGAGTGCAGCAACCCCGCGCGAACTGTAGGGTGTTGCATTTATTTCGTCGCCAACGTCTTCACGCTGCACTCCGCGATACCCAGTATTTTCCGGCGTAACGACTCATGCCAGTTGGCCTGCGCAACCGACTTCCGTTGGCCGCTCTTTGGGGCCCACTCCCGCCTCAGTGCTGATATCCGCCGATGACGGCACGAAGTCGGCGCCGTGCGTAAAACTCAAATGCTGGGGGATTGGCAACGACACCTAAGTTCCCGTCGCCCTGCTGCGGGGCTGCCAATCTGTTGAATCGGCCTCCCACGGCAAAGTTCGCGGGCGCAAAGAGCTGTTACGTCACCATTTGGAATACCCGCCGTGCCCGATGGATTGCAACGACTCTGAAGATCTCGACCGATCCAGCAGGAAAATCGTCTTGATGGCGCGCCAAGGCGATAAGGGCAGTCCGCTCGTCACGCTTCGGTCCCTCGACGACAACGCGAACGTCTATGCCAGTGCTCGCCAGGCGCTGCAACGAGGCGGATCGATTACCCAAACGTTGGCGACCGGAGTGAATATCAATATCTGACGTTGCGGGAGATTTTAGTCAATCGAAGCTGCGATGGCACCGACGACAGCTATATGACATTTCTCGAAGAAACGCTCCCGATCTTACACAGCACAGAGGTGTCGAACATCGATACTTTCAGTACTAGGCACCAGATGTACGGCAAGTCGGCGCCGGTCCAATGTTTGAGTCATCAAGAGATACCTAATCCCCAGACGGGGCCCGCAATCCAGCCTCGACTGAACGGGGCCCTTTCGCGTCGGTGGCCATACACGCCAGTGCCTGCGTACTCGGCAAGGCTGGCGTCGAGCATCAGCGATGCCCTATTTCAACACCTGCCAGCACTTGATCGGCGCTCGTGCCGAATGGCTTTCACGCGCATTCGATGCCGCCATCCAGCCACCACACCGACTGCGTCAGCATGATCATCCCGGCCGGCGACGTCGCGCCAACCTCCAGCAGCAAGAAGCCGCACGCCGTAACGCTGCTCCAGAAGCACCGGCAACGCGTGCCTCCCGACGCAGACTAGCACCGGGAAGGCCTCCGAAACGGTCAGGCTTGGCCCGCCCGTGGCGTCCGGTTCTGCATGGCCCAGGGACCTGCCAGGATACGGGCCTGGTCCAGGACCTTGATGAGGCCGCGTACCCTATTCATCTCGCTGCCTCCCTTCGTTTTGGCGCAATGTTGCCAAGCGTAGTAAAGGCACCGGTAAGGCGTCCAGTATCGATTTGTATGTCACTGATAACCGTCATTAATCGGTATAGTCCGGCGCCACGATACCCCGCATTCATCTCTGGCAATGCCACACGGACGGCAAGTTGAGGAGATCCTATAGTGAATATCCATACTTCGCCCGTCGGCGACCTGAAGGAGGTTTGTGATGAATAAGACAAACTGGATTTCCTTCGCTGTGCTCCTCAGTTGCTTCTCCGGATACACGACAGCCGGAAGCCTTGACGAGAATGTGGTGCTGGTCCCCTTGCGAGCCACCTCAGCGAACACTGGCCACATCGCACAGGCCGCGTTGACGCCCAACGGTAGCGGCTACACGGGTATCAGTCTGTTCATCGGTGGCGTACCAGAGACCGTTTCCGTGCCGGTTCATCTCTATACCTACATCTATCCCGGCACCTGTGCAGCCCTGGGAGAGCGACCCGCTTATGAAATGAACCAGACGGTCATCCAGAACGGCAACCTAGGCAACGGTGTGCCGGCGTTCGAGAAGCGCGTGGCCGTGCCGCTGGATCAACTACGTGCCGGCGGGTACGCGCTGGTGGTCCGTACCGCACCCGCAGATGGATTCGTCAACATTTTCTGCGGCGACATCCGTTCAGCCTGAACGCGCCGAACTTAGCATCACCCAGTAGGCAAAAGGCTCGCACGAGGACTGGTGACGCGTCCAGGCCGCCCGGCAAGTGGCGCAGCCATACTGGCGTGTCTGCATCAGGATCTTCTGCCCCAGGCGCCGGGACTCGGGCATAGCGGTAGGGTACAGTTGATCGTGTCCCGCTTGCGTACGAGACTGAGCAATCAGGGCAATGCAAGCCCGGCAAGGCTTCGTCGTACGATGCATCCCCACTCCGGGGCTTGACGGCGGCTCGTGGCGGGCACAACCCATGACAGGCGCCCGTCCGGCACGCGGCGCCCGCGCTGATATCCGCCTCGATGCTATCCAGTACAAAACGCGCAGGTCAGCATCTTGCCCCTGCAGCGCCGCAATGGAACACATGTCCAGATGCCCGCGCTCAGCCACGCCCAGCTCGGCCGCAGCGGCGAGGCAAACGATCTGCGGAGCCCCGCTGCTCTGGCGAATCCAGTCGTCGAGCATGCCAGCCAGCATGGCGTGAAAACTAGCACTATTGGCCGGCGCTGTCTTCGCGGCAGCATCTCGCGCCTCCCTGCTTATTGCCTGTACCTGCCTGCGCAGCGCGCTCAACCGTGCCAGCATCGCTCGCTCCGGTCCGACTGCGTTGCAGGCCGGCGTGGCCAACGACTGACCGGTACCGACCCTCGAGCCTTCTTCATTTCATCTCCTCGCATTCATTTTGTGCACATTTTATGCGTTTGTGTTTAAATTGAGAAAAATTCAAGCAGATCCGGACAGGCAACCCCGGACAACCGCATCCAGGAGACAACATGTATATCAATCTGAAGGACAAGCGAGTCATCGTCACGGGCGCATCGCGCGGCATCGGCCGCGCCATTGCTAGGGCGTTCGCCGCCGAAGGTGCGCGCGTCGCAATCTGTGCGCGCACGCAGGCGGATGTCAGTACCGCCGCAGAAGAATTGAAGGCGCGCGGCGCCGGCGACGTGATCGGACGCGCGGTCGACGTGACCGATACCGCCGGCGTCAAATCTTTCGTCGAGGAGATCGCAGCGGCCTGGGGCGGCGTCGACGTATTGGTCAACAATGCCGGCCAGGGCCGCGGTGGCAATCTGGACAGTCTGACGCCCGAACAGATCCTGGACCATGCAAACGTCCTGCAGATGGGACATTTCCGTTTCGTCCAGGCCGTGGTGCCCCATATGCGCAAGCAACGCTGGGGCCGGATCATCGAGGTCAACGCATTGGCCGGCGTGGTACCGACCCCCGACGGCATTCCATCGGTCATCAATCGGGCCGCCTGCGTGGCAATGTCCAAGTCACTGGGCATGTCGCTGGCCAAGGACAACATCCTGGTCAACACGCTCAACATGGGCTGGATCGATACCGGCCAATGGGACCGTCACTACCGCGAGATGCCGCCGGGATGCACGCGCGAGGAGTTCGACGCGATGGTGCTGAAAGTAGTGCCGATCGGGCGCTTCGGCAAGCCGGAAGATGTTGCCGGCATGGCCCTGTTCCTGTCTAGCGAGTATGCAAGCTTTATCAGCGCAGCATCGATAGATATCGCCGGTGGCATGGGTGGGCAAATCGCTTACTACCCCACCCTCAAGCGCGATTTCCATGACGCCGTGCGGGCGCGCGGCGAAGCCCAGGCCGCACAGACAGCTTGACCAACACCAGCCAGAATCCGCCACAGCCGTGGGGAGCACATCGCGCCCCACAGCGGGAGAACGCCATGGATCTGCAAGACAAGGTGGTGGTCGTCACCGGCGCATCCTCGGGGATCGGGGAAGCCATTGCACGCGACCTCAGCACAGCGGGTGCCAAGCTGGTGCTGACGGCGCGCCGCGCCGACCGCCTGCGTGCCCTTTCCTCCAGCTTGCCGGGACCCAGCACGCACCTGGCTGCCGCCATCGAAGACGCGGGCACACCGCAGACTCTGCACGACCTCGCTCTGTCGGAATTCGGACGCGCCGATGTACTGATCAACAATGCCGGCATGTTTGTCGCCGGATCGCTGGAAACCATCGATCTCGACGCGCTGGCACAGATGACCCGTGTCAACTTTGACGCCGTGGTGCGTGCGTCCTACCTGTTCGCAAGAACCTTCCGGCAGCAAGGCGCAGGCGCCATCGTCAATGTCTCGAGCATCGGCGCCTACCTCAGTTCATCTTCGGTTGGCGTCTATAGTGGGCTCAAGCACGCGTTAGAGATCTTCACGTCGGCAATGCGCGTCGAGTTGAAGAGCTCCGGTGTGCGGGTCGGTACGATCGCCCCCGGCACCACCGAGACTGAGATCTTCGATCACCTACGCGCGCGCAACGAACCAGTTCGTGCCGATGCCACCCCGCCCCTTGATCCTGCCGACATCGCCCGCGCGGTACGCTTCATGCTGACGCAGCCGGAACGCGCCAATGTGGCGCGGCTGCTGCTAGTGTCGTCTTCCGAGTCGGTCTGAACACCTCGCTTAAGCCACACGAGGCACACATCATGTCCCTGTCGTCCATGCCCAAGTCCGTCCTGCCGGAGAAGGACCCTACTCCTGCGGTCACCACGTCAGGACATTCTCCCGCCTATCCACCGGCTATATATGCCTGGTACGTGATTGCTGTGCTGTTCGCGGTAACGCTGCTCTCCCAGCTGGACCGCCAGCTGCCGTCGCTACTGGTGCGCCCGCTGCGCAAGGAGTTCGGCATTTCCGACACTGCCTTCAGCCTGCTGCAGGGCTATGCGTTCGCCATCTTCTACACGTTGGCGGGCCTGCCACTCGGCCGGATGGTCGACCGTGGCAACCGCCGCAACCTGATCCTCGCTGGCCTGCTGTTCTGGAGCGCCGCCACAGTCCTGTTTGCATTCGGCCAGACCTACGCCCACCTGATACTGGCGCGCATCGGCGTGGGCATCGGCGAGGCAGTACTAGCACCAGCGGCCTATTCGATGATTGCCGATTACATGGAGCCTGCACGGCGCGGGCGGGCACTGGCGGTCTACTACATCTCGATCGCCATCGGCTCGGGCGCCTCGCTACTGCTCGGTGGCTGGCTACTGGCGGCCATCCCGCCACAGGGTATGACGATCGGCATGCTGGGCGAATGGCCGGCCTGGCGAATCGCGTTCCTGGCCGCTGCCGCACCGGTGGTACCGCTCGCTTTGTTGCTGCTGTCCGTACGCGAGCCGGCGCGCCGCGAAGTCACAATGGACGGCGAAATTTCGGATAGCCAGTCCAGCTTCGCGGATTTCGCGGCACACCTGCGCGCGCACGCCGCCACCTTTGCACGCGTGCTCACGTATCCTACCTTGCTCTCCATCATTGGGTATGGTGCCCTCGCCTGGGCGCCCGCCTTGTTCGATCGCAGCTTTGGCATACCGGTCTCCCGCTCCGGACCCGTGCTCGGCATGATCATTGCGGCAGCGGGCGCGGCGGGCACGTTGGCTGGCGGGTTCCTCAGTGATCGCTGGATTGCGCGCGCCGTGCCTGCTGCACGCTTTCGCGTGGCCCTGGCCGGTGTGGCCATCTTTGCCGTGCCCTCGGTGCTTTGGCCGCTGATGCCCGGCCCAACACCAGCATTCGTCCTGCTGTTTATCACGGTGCTCGGGCTAGGCCTTTCGCAGTCGGCTGCGCCCGCTTCCATCCAGGCGGTGGTGCCAAACCGCATGCGCGGCCGCGCGATCGCGCTTTACCTGCTGCTGGCCGGCCTGCTGGGGCTTGGCTTGGGGCCGACTGCGGTGGCGCTGGTCACAGATTATGTGTTCGGGAACGACGCCAGCCTGCGCTATTCACTAGCGCTGACGGCCGGGCCGTCCGCGCTATTCGGCTTGTGGCTGATCGGCTCAGGCCTGCGGCCGTACGCGCAAAGCGTGGCGTCCATGCAGCCAGGCTGAGTCTGGCGTCGCCGCGCCCACCCCCGTACCATGCGCCTTCAGCCCGGGCCGCCGAGGCGCCCTATCGTGCGTTGCGGCGCAAGTATGCGCTTAGGCCCGATGGTATTGCGCAGCACGCCGATCTTCTCGATCTCAGCCTCGACCACATCGCCGGGTTGCAAGAAGCGGCCGTCTTCGAGCCCCACTCCGGAGGTCGAACCCGTGAACACTAGGTCGCCCGGCTGCAGCTCGATGCGTGCATCCACGTAGTTAAGTAACTCATCGACTGGAAAGATCATCCTGTCGGTGCAGTCATGCTGGCGCAGCTCGCCATTGATGCTCAGGCGTAGCGCCACGCGCGGCTGGCCAGCACCGCCGAACTCGTCGAGCGTGGTGACCCATGGTCCCACCGGCGCCGTACGGTCCAATGCCTTTTGTGTGAACAGATCCAGCGAACCTAGCTGCTTGCCGGCATCCCGCGCGCTGATGTCGTTCCCAACCGTGTACCCGAGCAGGCAGGCACTGGCCTGCGGCTCGTCCTTGAGCGCGCGCGCCACAACGGCAACCAGCTCTACTTCATAGTCGAGTTGTGCCGTGATTGCGGGATACTGGATCTCGCCGCCGGTTGGCACCAGCGCGGACGATGGCTTAATATAGGCAATGGTGTGCGGAGGCGCTTGCTTGCGGCCCAGGCGCGTCAGGTGCGTCAGGTAATTCATGCCTACACCGAACACGCGGGCGCCGGGCTGCACTGGTGGGCAGAACTGCAAGGCTGCTAGAGGCAGGCACCCCGCCTGCAGGTCGAGCGCTGCCTCGCCATGCTGGACCACCGCGGGAGCCCACAACGAGAACGGCGCACGTACGCGCCGCGCATTCTGCGCGGCCTCGTCGATGCGTACCCAGAAGCCGTCCCCGTCCGCATTCTGCACACGCGCTAGTTTCACGGCCTATGCCGCCGCTCGCTTGCGGGCCAGTGCCGCGAGGACATCCAGGCCTTCGGCATCCTGCACCTCTTCGGGCGCCCTGACACTGGGGCCCAGAATCGGCCCGACCAGTTCGTGCCCCCATGTACTGAGCTGCTCCGGGTTCAACTCGAAGCCGTCCGGATGCCACGGCTCAAGCTCGGTGATAACTTCGATAGCGAAACCGCCCGGAGAAAAGTGGTAGAAGGACACGTGAGGGTCCTGCGTATGCTGGCCCAGCGTCATCATCATCGGCAGCTTTCGTTGCCTGACGATGTCATATGTCTCGCCCACGTCCCGCAAGGTCTTCACGAACAGACCGACATGCTGGATGCCCATCTTGCCAGGGCCGTGGCCATATGCGATGTCGTGGCTGGTACTCTCGTTCAGCCGAGAGCGGTAGAACGCTGTTTTACCCTTGCCAGCGCCGGCCCCGTAGTAGTGGAAGCCCATCACCTCCGTCAGAAAGTGCTCCAGTTCAGGAGGAAATTCCGGCGTAATCACCACCAAGTGGCCGAGCCCGCGCTCGCCAGCTACGAATCCGCCATGCGGACGACCGGGGATGAATGAACGCGGCATCCACTTCTGCCCGTAGAACAGTTCATGCTGGTATCCGATCGGATCGCGAAAGCGGAACACGTCGCGCACGCCCCGCAGTTCGCGCAGGGCTGCGTCGCCCATCGTGATCTCGATGCCCGCTTCGCGCAAGCGCCGGGCGGCTGCCTCGAACTCGAGCTTGCCGCGCGCTTCCCAACCGATATAGGCCAGGCGGTCGACCTTGCCCGGGTGAAAGGCAAAACGGTGACGACGGTCGTCGATACGGAAGTACAGCGACTCCGCGTCAGCCTCCGGCGACCTCCCGATCTGAAAGCCGAGCACTTCAGGACCGTAGCTGCGCCACTCGTCCAGTTGCGTCGACTCGAAGCCGAGATAGCCGATGCCGATGATGTCCATGATGTCTCCTTGTCTTGTGGGGCGCGCGTGCGCGCCCTGCTTCCCATGCAGCGCTCAGAGCGCCAGCATGCCGCCGTCCACGACGATGTCGGTGCCTGTGAGATATGACGCCTCGTCCGAGGCAACGAACAACGCCGTGGCAACAATCTCCTCAGATTCGCCGGGCCGGTCCATTGGTATGCCATCAAGTAGCAGCGCACGCGTCGCGGGATTGTTCAGGAACGGCGTGGTGCCCGGTGTCGCAACTACGCCAGGGCTGATGCTGACCGCCCGGATGCGCTGCTTCGCGCCTTCCACCGCGAGCTGGCGCGTGAGCGCCACCACGCCTGCCTTGGCCGCCGAGTGCGCCCCGATGCCGGTCACCGCCGACGCGCCCCAGGCCGCTACCGACGAGATGTTGATGATCACGCCGCCACTTTTCGCCAGATGCGGCCACGCATACCGACTGCACAGAAACACGAGGTCCAGTTCGTTGCGCAGCGTGTAATGCCAGTCTTCAACCGCCATCGTGGCAATTGGACCAAAGCGCGCTGCCGAGGCATTGTTGTAGAGGATGTCGATCTGACCGTACTGCGCAACTGCGGCTTCGATCCATCCGCTGGCCTGCGCCGGATCGCTAAGATCAAAGCCAGCGCTGCCCGCCACGGCCAAGCCCTCAGCGCGAGCCAGCGCCAAGGTTTCCTGCTGCGCCTGTTCGTCTATGTCGCAGCCGAACACGCGCGCGCCGTCGCGCGCAAAGCGAAGCGCCGCCGCCCGGCCCTGCCCGCCGCCAGTGCCGCTGATCAGCGCCACCTTGCCATCGAGTCGGCCGCGCATCAGGCAGCCACGATTTCGATGGTGATGGCCTCGGCCGGGCAAGCCGACGCGCCCTCACGCGCCTGCTCCTCCAGTTCCGGCGGCACGGTCCCGTCTTCCACGTAGACCAGTCCATTCTCGTCCAGTTTGTAGATCTCCGGGCAGAGTTGCGCGCACAGTCCATATCCACAGCAGCGGGTGCGGTCTGCGTGAACCTGCAGCACGACTCCATTTCCCTTGGGGGCTTGCATAGGTGTCTCCATCTTTTGTCCGGCGCTTTAGCGTCCTTGGGAAGGAATTATATGCACACTTTATTTAAAAGTGTCACTTTTTGACGCGCACGACGATTGCGGGTTGACCCTAGGTCTTTGGCGGCAAGCTTTCGGCACCGGCTCGTCCAATGTACTGGAAAGTACTCGCTTCTCTGAGAGACTATTCTCGACTGAGAATATAATTGCTGATCTCAGAACGAATCCTGCCCAACGCGGAGTTGCTCGGCCAGCGACCGGGCAACAAGAAGCGGCTCGCCGCATTACGGCGGGCCATCACCAGATGATTGCGGACTCATGAACCTGAAGACCTCCGTCACCAAAGCACCACGCGCCAATGGCGCCTCTACCGCCATGTCCGCATCTGGCGCCGCCGTCATCGTCAAGCCGGTTTCCAATGCGATTCGGATCCTGCGCCATCTGACCCAGACTGGTGCGCCTGAACGCGCCGCCGATGTGGCACGCCACCTATCCATCAACCCCAGCACCTGCTTCAATATCCTCCGCACCCTGGTTGCCGAGGAAGTAGTGGATTTCAATGCGCTGTCGAAAACGTACTCCGCCGGGCTCGGGCTGACCCGCCTGGTGGAGCATCTGGTAACGCAGGGGCAGCGCCTGCAGTTGGCCACACCGTTGATGCATGAACTTGCTGCCAGGTTCGGCGTTACGGTGACGCTGTGGCGCCGCATCGGCATCGACCGCATGGTGCTCGTCAGCTCCGAATCCAGTCCCACAGACCTGCATATCGGCATGCCCGCCGGCCAGCGGCTGCCGATCCTGATGGGCGCAAGCGGCAGGCTGTTTGCAGGTAGCCTGGGTCTGAGCGACGAGCAGCTGCGCGACGAGTTCGACCAGTTGCGCTGGGCACGCCCACTCTCATTCGAAACCTATATGCGCGAAGTCACCCGTGCCAAGCGCCGCGGCTGGGCCAGCGACGACGGCTACTTCGCCACCGGTGTACTCGCCATCGCCGCGCCAGTCCGCGATCCGTCCACCGGCATCTCTTTCACCGTCTCGACGGTGATGATCCGGGGCGACCGTGACGAAGCGGCCGTCGAGACGCTCGGCAATGCGGTGCGCGACCTGGCGCAGCACCTGGAGACCGTCATCTTCCGACGAGTACAAGCACTGCCACACATCCCCCCGGCGCGCTGAGCACGCTGCGAGCCCCTCCTCTTTCAGAG
>Ga0137300_1091_pt1 | contig 22707 bp, 14 predicted proteins | sample RamsorwD2O_NANAE_FD_97190 | JGI IMG/M metagenome (GOLD analysis project Ga0137300, IMG submission 97190) | Mouse cecal microbial communities from Vienna, Austria - N-Acetylneuraminic acid amended with D2O_NANAE | ecosystem: Host-associated > Mammals > Digestive system > Large intestine > Cecum... | reverse complement strand
AAACGATAGGCCGCTGGATGGTAGTTCGGCATCGCCTCCACCCAATAGATGTGCTTGTACTGGACCAGTCTTTCCCAGGAGAACTGAAATTCGACCGTGCCGTACAGAGACCCCAGCGACCAATCATTGGCTGAAAGCCAGGTCACGCTGATCCGCGATTTTCTGAGACGGCTCTTATCGAAGATCAGCCCCGATTTTATCCTTCCGTCTTCAATAATCCGGCGCGCGACCGGAAGATGGACTATATGCTTCACCGTGGTCAGTTCAGCGTACTTGTCAGTTATTTTGTACTGTTCCCATTCTGCAGAGGACATGCGGAAGCTCAAATTCTGAAAGTTCACAGCAAGAGCCGTGGACGAGCCAAAGCTCCGCTATAGCACGTCAACTGGAGATTGCGAGTCCATGAGGAATGGAGGCCGCTACGGCCAAATGGTATTCATAATCTCCGCCAGGCGAGCGCCGGCCTTCGCGAGCTGTTTGCGCTTGATCGCGTCGGCGGCGCGATCATAGGCAACGCGATCAGTAAACGAGACCGACCACTTTCCGTCGCCCGACTTGACGTAGCTGGTGCCAATCAGCGCTTCCTGCGCCACAAGGATGGTATCAGAAGCCCAAGTGGCGGCCCAGTTTTCCATCCGCCCGTGGTCCAGTGGCAACGCTTTTGCGGTTGCGACCAGTTCTGGCGGCGCTGTGTCACCCAGATCCTTCGGGATACCGTCCCACTCCGAGTGGAATGCCGTCGTCCCGTCGAAGATGAGGTTGGCCCCAGCAGTCTCGGTCGATGGATCGATGGTGTGGCTTACATCTGGATCCGCCAAGGCCCCCTTCTCGTCGAGATAGAGCGCGCCGACATGCAACGGCTGCGTCATATCGCCCACAAGATGAGCCAGCATGAACAGCGCCTCCTTCTTGTCTTTGATCGAGAAGGGTGGCGGCGCTGGCCGACCGAGGAGAACCGCCATCGCCGCGTTAGTCGCAGCTACGAGATCATGGTCGTTCGTGCCGGCATAGTTCCTGTCGAAACGATCCCGCTGAATTGCCACATCGTCGAAGTGGTACGTCTGATGGCATCCTCTATTCTTCGTCTCATCGACCACGCCTTCTGGATATACGCAGTCTATCCAGTTGCGTGCCACGTAATCGATCATCGCGGCATGATCGTTGGCAAATGGAGTACACGGTGGCTCGAAGGCCGGGTTTACGACATACGCCAAAGAGCCATCCGCTTGACGTTGGACACTCTTGACACAGTCGAGCCAAGGACCAGCGGTCCTAAGATCGACTCCCACAATCGCCGCTATCTGCTGCTTGGCGTTGTCCGTGAGCAATTGGTCGGCAACAGAGCCGACGACTCTGTGTCCGTCTGGACCCCATGCAAAGGCAGGCGGCACAAATGCGAACAAGACTGCAGTCACAACCACCCGAGCGAACTTCGACATGTTCCACGCCTCAATATGCCTTTGCACCGTTCCCGAAAGATGCCAGCCCCGCTGGGGGCTTCTGCAGGGTTAGAACGAGTATTGGATTTTCGCCACCGGATAGAAGGCCAAACTGTTATACTGCGCGGTCCGAAGCGTAGAAAATGACTGAAGAGCCTGGACAAGGAAGCTCAAAGTGAATGGGCCATCAATCCAGTCAGCCCGAGCGCTCGCCTGCAGTATGAGATCCTGTCTTCCGCCGAGTACCTCAGTGAAGTATTTGCCCTGAATATAACCCGATGCCGTGACGGATAACCCCTGGACCGAAGTCTGCCAGGTAACGTTGGTCTGGGCCTTCAATGCAACGTTGCGTTGGCTCGCCACATCCGACGTGGTGAAATCGAGCTCGCCGGCGACGCCCTGCGCAGCGCAGAACACCTCCTTATCCGGCGCTCCACAGATCGCTCCGCCCCCGACATCGACGTTCGTCCTGCCTAGGGCCGCCGAGGCCGTAGCCAACTCGATCTGGTACGGATGGAATCCGGATCCAAAAACAGTGCTGGAGGAGATCCCGAGGTTCAGAAGATCGCTTACGGTCGTGCCACTCGAAACGACCTTGTCTGATCCCCTCACCGCGTTCAAAACATGCGAGTAAGTCGCGGAGTTGGCAAATACCTCAGAATCCTTGGACACCAGCGTGGCATAGCGCTGATCCAATACCTGCGAGGTTAGAATGACCGAGTCCAACGCAGCGACCGGGATAATCGCAGTCACGCCAGCCGACGTATTCAACACTCCATCGCTTTTCCCAGGGTTCGCCTTCAGCGCATTCGTGTCGAACCCCGGTTGAGTTTGGAACGCGAATGAAACGCTCGTTTGGCGCGGCTTCGGCTTCTCAATTGTCTGGCTTACAACCTTGTGGCGTACGACCTTTTCCTTCTTGAGTCCGACGAACGTCTGCAGCTCCTTGCACGATACCTTGCTATCCACCAACATCGCCTGCTTCTCAGGCGCTAATTTGGCCCTGAGTTCCGGCGATGGACTACGGATCTCAGCGCACGTGTATGGACGCTCGATCGTGGTCGTGAAAGTCTTCGTCCGCTGGACCGTGATCCGTTCGGTCTCAGGCAGATGAGGCTTAATCTCGGGTTGAGGCAGTGCCGTTTCGATGCGAACCTGAATGTTCGGGTCGACTGCTTGCCCGAACGATGGAGCGCTCGCAAATGACAGTATTCCAATGACAAAAAAACGAACTGCACTCGCCCGCATGGCACCCCTCTCCATGTGTCGGATGGGAAATTCTGCGTGCCGGTATCGTTCGACGTTGTTCATGGCCTCTTTGGCCATCCTCGCCAGCGTCGTAGGCTCCGGGCTTCACGCCCAGCCTTCTGGAGTGGACCCGAACATCGGATCAAGGATTGAGCAATCCTTGCCAAGTCCGGCTGACCGACTCCTCAATACCCCGCCTCAAAATATGCCCATCGCGTCTCCGCGACCAAAAATCAGAAAGAACGAATCCAAACACAATCGGCGTCGTCGATAATAACCCCGTCGATGACGCTCTTCCCGCCCAGTTTGGGCAGCTTAGCGAGTTCCCGGCCAAACACAACCCTTGCGCGCGGAATTCACCAAGCTTGAATTCCCAAGGTTTCGATCCGGCGTCCTTCTACGGTCCGCGATGAAAAGGCCCACTGGGTACCAGTGGAAGGGGGGCCCACCGATAGCCCCGCAGCAGTCAATAGGCGAAGTCAACGCCCCGGAGCGACATGCCGCCTCGCCCTACTGCCACTAGCCTGGGTCCCTAGTCCTTCGTCCTCGACCTGAGACGTCGACCGGCGGGTGCCGCGACTCAACCGACCGCCGATATTCGAGTCAACCAACCAATTCGACACCGGTGGGATAAGGCCGAGAGCCTGAGCTCCTGGCCGACGCGCCTGTGGCGGAATCGTGCCGCATTCGGCATATCGGCTGCTGGGTCGGTAGCGGAAGGAATCGCCATGAATCTCAAGACGCCTCATGCAAACTTTGCACATGAGCCCACGCTCAACTGCCCGAACTGTCGCCACGAAATCCGACTAACGGAGTCGCTGGCCGCTCCCCTTATCGAGAAAACCCGTCGAAGCTTTCAGGAACAGCTTGCCCACAAAGATGCCGAAGTAGCCCGAAACCTCGACCTTGTACGCAAGGAGCGAGAAGATCTCGCCAAGGCGCGCGAGCAGGTCGATGACCAAGTCGCCCACAAGATTGCCGCCGAACGCGCTCAGGTGATCACCGCCGAGGCAAAGAAGGCTCGCGAAGCGGTCTTAACCGAACTGCAAGCGAAGGAAACTGAGACCGCCGAACTCCGTCGTAATTTGGAAGCGAACAATGCCAAACTTGCTGAGGCTCAGCAGGCCCATGCCGGCGTTTTACGCAAGCAGCGCGAACTCGAGGAAGAGAAGCGCGAACTGGACCTCACGGTCGAAAAGCGGGTGCTGGCCTCGGTTGAGGAAGTTCGTACGAAGGCCAAGCAGGATGCAGACGAAGCAGCTCGCCTTCGTGTCATGGAGAAGGATCAGACCATTGAATCCATGGCTCGTACTATCGAGGAGCTCAAACGGAAAGCAGAGCAAGGCTCGCAGCAATCTCAGGGAGAAGTGCTCGAACTCGAGCTGGAGGAGATCCTTCGGAGTAGATTTCCGACCGACGTCATTGACCCCGTCGGCAAGGGCGAACTCGGTGCCGATCTAGTCCAACAGGTTAATGCTGGTATCGGACAGTCGGCCGGCACGATCCTCTGGGAATCGAAGCGGACGAAGGCATGGCATGATGGCTGGCTACCGAAGCTGCGCGACGACCAGCGGCGCTGTGCAGCCGACGTCGCGCTGATCGTCTCCCAGGTATTGCCAAAGAACGTAGACAGCTTCGATCTCATCGATGGCGTCTGGATCGCACACCCGCGCACCGCTATTCCGTTAGCGATCGCGCTCCGCCAAACGTTGATTGAAGTCCATGGCACTCGGCTAGTTCAGCAAGGCCATCCGAGCGAGCCTGTCCCAGCTGAGCACCTCCGCGCGGGCCTTGAGTTTCAGCTCCTTGGCGCAGCGCAACATCTCAGTCACGCCAATGGTGACGCCACCAAATTGATGACGGATCTGCTCGGGATCAACCGCAACCTGATGATATCGCAGCAGGAGCTGCAGACACTGCAATCCCGAGATATCGTTCGTCGCTTCCGGCACCGTGACCTCGCGCAAACTACAGACCATTACCGGCACGCCGAGACGGCGCCCCGCCGGACATCAAGCCGCAAGCCCATCGCTCACAGCTTCTCGTTGCTATTGGGTCGACCGCGAACTCACGCGATTCTTGAATGAACCGGTGCGATGCGCGCCCGTAGATCGCTTCTGCGCCCAACCCTTGGTGCAGGCGGCGCTTGCTGGGACAATCTCGAGATTCCACCTCGCACTCAGCTATTTTGCCGATGATGCACCAACTTCATCAAATCCGCGGAGACCTGATCGAACACGTGGTCCCAATCGCCCTCCGCTCGTGGCCGATAGAGCTTCATGGAAGGGTACCACGGGCTATCTGAACGGTTCTCAAGCCAAAGCCAGTGGGCCGAATGACCAAGCAAAACCCATACAGGCTTGCCCAGCGCCCCCGTTAGGTGCGCGACGGCGCTATCTGTCATCACGACCAAGTCCAGGTGAGATATCGCTGCTGCCGTGTCAGCAAAATCGTGAAGGTATGGCGCCAAATCCTTGATCGGACCACCACGCGGAAGAGAAGTAAGCTCCTTGATTGGGGGGCCCTTCTGCAAACTATACAGTTCCACACCCGGGAGCGCGCAGGCTTGGAAGAAATTCAGTAGCTTCTGCGCTCGCCGCCGATTCTTTCCGAATGTGACACTTCCGGACCAAACAATTCCGACCTTAAGCTGCCGCCCCGCGCCCGCGAATAGGGGAGACATCTCCCGGACTCGCCCCGGTGCAGCCGAAAGATACGGCGCACCGGGAATTGTTGCGAACTCTTGCGTTAAAAACGACGGCAAGCTGCAAACATATGCGTGCAGATCAGCATCGACGCTTGTTCCTGGCGCGATGATGCGATCGGCGACTCCCATCCGTTCGATCAGCGGAGCAAGCTCACTTCTGCATTCGATGGTAAGATCACCGCCGAGCGCCTTAACGCGCGGCAGATACCGGGCAATCCAGATCGCATCTCCAAACCCCTGTTCGGAAACCAGCAGGAGACGCCTGCCCGAATAAGGAGCTCCGTTCCATTCGACACCAGGGAGTTTACGTGTTGGAAGCTGGCCGGTAAGTTTGCGCGCCTCGTAATCTGGCCAGGCTTCACGGTAGTTTCCGAGTACGAGACGGCTTAGAGCGCGATCCCAGCGTGCCGTGTGATAATCAGGCTTGAGTTCGATGGCTTTGCTGAAAGCAATCACAGCCTCGCCGTGGCGCCCTGCCTCGGCCAATGACACGCCCAGATTCTGGAATAGAAGAGGATCCGTCTCGGACGAGAGCGAGATTGCCGTTTGGTGACAGACGATTGCAGAATCGAGGTAATTTAGCTGCGTCAGGACGTTGCCGAGATTTGACCAAACACCGCCGGCCGTCGGGTCACACTTCAGAGCGTCACGATAGCACCACACAGCATCGAGATGTCGCCTCATCGAAGCGAACATCACTCCTCTTGCATTGCGCAGACTGACGTCTGTTGGCCACTCTATAACGGCCTCGCTGAGTAGGCGCTCTGCTTCCACAAAGCGACCCTCGCCGTGCAGCCTCTCCGCCGCCGCGAAAGTCGCTTTGGCATCACGCACGGGGCGTTCGATCGCGCTTGTCATCGGGCTCACGTATGCCATGAGCTTCCTATCGCACTTGTTAGAGCGGCATCCGTCGGCATCGACGTCGCCAAACTAGGATCGAATCCGGGATTGGCAGCTGAGTACGTTGCCATGGCCGACACGAGTTGAGCAATTTGGCTATCGATCCTCATGCCGTCCGCCAGAGCAAACGTCTGGACTTGTGCCCGATCGTTACCGTACCAGTTGGAGACAGTAACGCTGTCCTGCGTACCGAGCTTGTCGATCTGGAGATCATTTCCGACCTGTTGGAACCACAGATCTTGATCGGCTATCCCAGCACCAAAATCGACCTCACCCATTGCGGCCATCACACCATCAGAAGCATTATTCTGGATGACGTCCTGCCCGAAGGAAGAGCCGACTCGATATGTGTCGGATCCCCCGCCGCCGACTAGCGTATCATTGCCGCTGTTAGCCACGAGCAGGTTGTTTCCGCTATTGCCGACGATCGTATCGGAAGCGTTCGTGTCCTTGAAGGTAAAGTTCGCACTACCAAGTTGTGTCTCGGCCACGCCCGCAAGCATGATCGCTTGACCCGAGCCAAGGCCGATCTCGAGATAGGAAGCACCTCCATACGAAACTGTATCAAAGATGAGATCGGCCAGAGAGCTCACCCCGTTGACGTGAGAAAGGTCGATGACATCGCGGCTCGGATCAAAATCCGCAATCAGATTCTGGGGTTGATCGAGACCGTCATTGACGACGGCACTTTCTACCGTAAACGTATTCTGACCATCGCCACCGTAGAAGGTATTGTTGCCACTATTGATAAACAGCGTGTCGTTGCCCGCGCCGCCCAGTACGATATCATCCGAGCCGGTAGCGGTGAGTTGGTCCCCGCCGTTGCTTCCAACTAGCGTATCGTTTGAGCCGCTGACCCAAGCAGCCTCAAATCCGACCAAAGTATCGCTGAGCGATGAGCCGCTGATCGTCGCGGTCCCTTGGCTCAAATCGACAACGGTATTGTCCGAGGAGTAAGTAGCGACGCCAAGAAAGCTACCCGTACCTACAAGCTTGCTCCCTTGGCCATTGCCAACCAAGATATCAAGTCCACCGGTCGAGACCAGAGTATCCGCACCGGACTGAGCGATGAGCGTGTTTCCAACGCCGCTCGAGGACAACGTGTCACCCGCCTGGCTCGCTATCAACGTATCGCCGAGGCCGGATGATGTGACAAGATCGTTCCCCGCGCCACCGATCAGCAGGTTATAGCTGCCAGAGGATGACAGCGTATCCTTGCCGCTTGAGCCGACAAGTGTGTCGCTCTCCCCAGAGGCCTCCAAGACCGAACCAGCCGCCGCTGCTTGCACTTGATCATTAGACCCAGTGACAAGGGCCGCCGTCAGACCAATCAGAGTGTCCGAAGCGCCGGATCCCGCAATGGAAGCTGATCCCGATCCGAGATCGACGATCGCATGGTCAACATCGTATTCGGCGATTGCCGCGATTCCCGTGGATGCAATCAACGTGCTTCCAGCGCCGCTTCCGACCAGCGTGTCGCCCGTCCCCGTCGAAATGAGCGTCGCCGTCGTCGCGCCGGCGATCAGGGTGTTATTGGCGCCGGTCGAGAGAAGCGTGTCTTGATTGGTCCCCGCGGTCAACGTGTTCGACGAGCCACTGGATGAAAGGGTACCTGCTGATGTGCCGCCATGAACGATCTCATTCTGACCGGCAGCATCGACTGCACTAATGCCGATTAGGCTGTCATAGGTGCCGGTGCGGCTCGTCGCTCTGCCGGCGGCGAGGTCTATCGTGATAAAGCTCTTCGTATACCGCGCCAGTGCGCCAGAAGACGCTCCAGAGGCAATTAGAGTTGAGCCGGCGGCTTGCCCCTCAAGCGTGTCACTGGTCCCCGACGCGACGAGTGTTGCGGCGAACGTTCCCGCTCTGGCAACGTCATTCGTACCGGAAAGGACGATATGATTCAGACCAATAATCTGATCCGCCTGCGCGTCGCCCGCGACGGCGGCCGATCCCACGGCAAGGTCAACCAACACGTCGTCGTTGGAATACTCCAGCGTATTTGAGGTGCTTGCACTTATCAGCGTATTTCCGCTTCCATTGCTGACAATAGTTCCATCGACGCCAGTCAGGTCGACGGTCTGAACACCAATTAGGGTATCGTGCCGGCCAGATCCTTGAACGCCCGCCGTCCCACCCGGGAGATCAATAAGCATGTCGTCCGCGGAATAGAGTACCTCGACCGTATTGGACGACGTCCTCAGCGTGTTCCCGTTGGCATTGCTGAACAGCGTGTTGTTGCCGCTGAGCGAAATCAATGTATCGCCGCTTCCCAAGGCCGCGGCCCCAACGAATCCTGATAGCGTGTCCGTACCCGAAGAACCGCTGGCGGTCCCGTTGTCGAGATCGACCGTCACTCCGTCGATTGAATAAGCGACCACAGTGCCCTGAGAGTCACTTTGCAATACGCTTGAAGCCAGATTGCCGAACAGCGTGTCATTCGTCCCACTGGAAACGAGCGAAACGGCCGCGGTGCCGGCAATGAGAGTGTTTTCGGAGCCGCTAGATTGCAATGTCTGCGACGCTGTCCCGCCTATCAGCGTATCGCCGTGTCCCGTCACAGTTGCGTTCGAGATGCCAACGAGCGTGTCGTAGGCCGACGAGCCGTTAACCCGAGCGATTTGAGCCGACAAATCTACCGTAACGCCGTTACCGCCATACTCAGCGATTGTGCCTGTTCCGCCGCCAACAAGGGTATTTCCAGCGCCGCTGCTGATGAGTGTGGAAACTCCAGTCGACCCCTGCAGCGTGTCTCCGACGCCAAGCGCCTCCGCTGCATTGATTCCGATCAGAACGTCAGAGCTTCCGGTACCCGCGATGCTCGCCAGACCGGTCTCCAAGTTGACGGTCACGTTGTCGAGCGCATAGGCGGCAACAGCGTCGGCCCCGTTCAATGCCTGCAAGGTACTACCGGCGACGTTTCCGACGAGCGTTGCTTGGGTCGCGCCGTCTGCCACCAAGTGATCCGCACCGGCGGAAGCCAGGAGTGTGTCGCTGGTTCCCGACGTAATCAGTGTGTTGTTTGTACTTTGGGCGACCAACGTATTGTGTTGCCCCGAAGAAACTAGTGAATTGCCGCCAGATCCACCCAACAATGTCTCAAATTGCCCGGTCGCCTGGAGTGTCGAGGCCCCCGAACCACCGATAAGCACGTCGGAGGCTCCTGCCGCCGTGAGAACAAAGCTGGCGGAGCCGGCGGCAATGGTGTCAGCTGTTCCGGAAACAGTGGCAGCCGAGACATCGGAAAGCGTATCAAATCCGGTCGACGACGAGGCCGTGTTGGCAGCAAGGTCAACGTAAACGTTGTCAATCGTGTACTCGATAGTGGCTTGGCCGCTACCGCCGATCAGCGTATTTCCTGTCGTGTTTCCGATGAGCGTCGTATCCGCACCGCCACCAATCAACGTGTCGTTCGTTCCTGATGCCGAGACGGCATGAACGCCGATGAGTACGTCATTGAGCGAGCTTCCGTTCACGTAAGCAGTGTTCGCCGAAAGATCGACCACAACATTGTTTTTGGTGTAAGTGACCAGCGACCCACTGCCTTGAGATGCATCAAGGGTGCTTCCCGTCCCGCTGCCGACCAACGTGTCTGAAGAGCCGGTGTCAATCAGCACACCACGGGCTGCGCCGGCAATAAGCGTATCGTTCGAACCGGCTGCTGTGATGGTGTAGGTGTTATCATCGCTTCCAACGATGATGATGTCATCAGCGGCTGCGACGACGTTGGTTATGCCGATCAGAACGTCCGTAGCGAAATCCGTCCCAAGCCTTCCCGCGATTCCCGCACGGAGATCGACGGTAGTGCCTGAGGTCTGGTACAAGGCTGTTGCGTTGGTGCCGCTCCCGATCAGCGTGGTGCCATTCTCGGAGCCAATCAGCGTATCGTTGGTTCCTGTGCTGATAAGAGTGTTGTGTCCGGAAACATCGGTAAGGAGGTTCAAGCTGCCGCTGGAGCTGAGTGTTTCGTTCGCTCCATGGGCGGTCAGTTCGTTGTGAGATGTGCCGGCCTCGAGCAGATCGTGACTGCCGCTTGCGCTGAGCGTGTTGCGACTATTCATCGAAACGATGGTATCGTTGGCTCCATCTATTTCCAGAAATTCTCGAAACCCAGTTCCGAGAAGTGTATCGTAAGCGCCAGTTGCCTGCGTGAAGGAGAAGTTAGTCGTAATAGTATCGGTCACATAGTCGTCTGAAACGAACGCAACATTTGTCACCGATGTTGGCGTAGGGCCGGCATCGTCCACAGAGGCCAGGTCGATACGACCTGCAAGATTGTTCGTCGGCTGAGTGGCCCAAACTCGTACGTTGTCGCCGAGATCGGATGAATTCGATTGATAGTCACCGAGAGAGAACTGCCTCGTGGTACCAGACGAAGGCAGCCCGAACTGGCCCGATGAGCTTCCGATCGGATCAAGGTCTTCGTAGTTATTTGGATCGGCCAAGTTGTAGTAGATTGGATTGTAAGCAGGATCGGACGGCCAGGAATAATAGCCTTGGAGTAGGCTGCTAACCGCGTGTCCGTTCAAAGTAAGTGTGAAGCTGGGCGTTGGATTGATGATGAATATGTCTTCCCCAGCGTATTCCTGAAAGTTGTAGCCGGGGAAATATGAGTTCTCGACGCCCTTCGCAAAGGCGTCAAGATCGAGATTCTCGACCGTCTGCAGCGACGCATCAGGCGCGTTTACAACCCAGATTGTCGCGCCGCCGAGATCGTTCAAGGTGTCGTTCCCACCGTTCCCCCAGATGACGGCCGTATCCTGTCCGCCCGCACCAAAATTGAAGATATCGTTTCCAGCGCCACCGATCATGATCGTATTAGTAGGGTGGTCCACGACAGCGTTAGTCGGATTGACAATGAACGTATTGTTCCCGGCCGCAGGACTGTCTGGTGTCGAATTGCCGGCAACGGCAGCAGCTGCTGCAGTGTCGCCTGTTCCCCCCACCAGGATCTGCTTGGCGCCATCCCCGGCATAGAGCGTGTTGTTCCCGTCTCCACCAAACATAAGGTCGGTGCCGCCGCCGCCATAGATCGTGTCATTGCCCCCTCCGCCATCGATCAGCGCGTCACCTGAGAGAGGCGCGTAAATGACGTCATTGTTGGAGCCACCGGTCATTACCGTCGTACGGTCATCGTCGGGGGCGGACAAATCTGAGTCCGGCGCGACCGTTCCAGCGACGTACTGAATTCCTTGGTGGCCGCCGAAAGCCATGCGAAGGAACGCCCCCCAAAGTTGACCGCCGGTCGTTTGGGAGAAAAGCATATCCTCCGACGACGGAATCCACTCGCTCTTGGGAGCCAATCCGTAATAGGTCTGAAAAAACGACTGCGTGGTCTTTGCGAGCGGCGCCTGATTGCTCACGATGGCGCCCTGCGGACCGCCAATGAGAGACCGCACCCCTTCGATCGCATCGAACAAATTGAACTTACTCGCATGCGGATCAGAAAGGTCTTGGCTCGTCTTCTGCGCCGCTTCGATGCTTGAAATCAGATCGTAGGTGCCACCTTCGTGCTTGTACGTCACAGACTGAATTGCGCCGGCAGCGCCCTGTTGCGTTCCGCTGAACGGTTCAGTATTGAGCAGCCAGTTGTCGTAAAAACTGCTGACACCAAGGTACGGGAAGAGCAACGTACCCGCCCAACCAGCGTAGTCACCGTCCGGTGTATCCGTATCAGTAAAAACCGCCGACGCGGCGGCACCGGCGTCAATTACGCCAAGGCCTTCGATGCTGGGAAGCTGACCGCCACTTTTCTCCAAGCCATCGATCAAGTTAAAGGCAATATTGTTCGAAGCTTTCTGCGCTAGTTCTTCAGGCGAATCACCAACGTCAGCGGCGCCATCTCGTAAACTCTTTTCTTCGACGGTATATGTCGCGATAAAGTCGGCCGCAAATCCATTCTGGTTGTTGATGTTGACTGCGTTGAAGATCCAGTTGTAGACCGCAGGATCCACACCCGCCTTAGGCGTGTAGACATCATGTCCATTCACGTTCGTGACATCGCTGATGTCGTTAAGCAACGTCGCATAGAGAGGCAAACCCAAGCCCACTCGAAAGTTATTGTCTGCATACAGGAGTCTTTGCTGATCGAGCAGACCTTGCAGGTCCACAAGCTGGTCCGCGGTCAACAACTGATTCCAGCCGCTCCCATACGAATAGGTCGCCATTACTGATCACTCCCATGCCTGGTTAGCAGCGGCCCCGGCCACTTGTATTCGTGAACAGTCGCCTCACCGAGGCGCTGTCGTAGATTCCTGTCAAAGCCAATGACCGCATCGATCGAGAGCGGTTTAGCGCCATGATAAGGATTGAATTTATAGGAGATGCCCAAAGCGGGGGTGGCCGCGTAATTCACTTCACAGTCGCCTATGCGCGTACTGAAAATTCCCGGGCCACAATCAACGACGAACGGACGCCCCAAAGGCGTAGCGTATTGTCTGGGATCCGAGCTAAACGTGGCCGCCCAATCTTCAACGCGGGCTTCGGGAGGATTACTCGGCTTGATTCGACAAGCCTTCAATCCATTCGGCAGAACTTCGATGGTCGTCGCTTTAGCGCAGACACCGCGAAGAGCATGAAGTCCTAGATCTTCCCCGCGCCATTCCGATTTGTCATCGTCCGCGTTCGACTGTGGACGCCAATTCCAGTACAACGTCACTGCCACTCCTGGCTCCGCTTCGGCCCCCCTCCAGAGCACTCCGCTGAGGGAACCGAACATCCAGACCTGTAGTGGATTGCTCTCGCATCCAGATTGCTCGGAGGCGTCGGGCGGCATCCTCTGCTCTGCAGGCGGAATGCTATTGAGGAAGTAGCTGGCTCTGCTCGACCACGGCAAGTGGACAACAATGTCTCCCAGCGCGATGTACAGATCGCTGACCCCGGCCTGCTTGCATTTGCCTGGGTCGAAGCGAAATTCGTCCTTCGCATCAGCGGAAGGTGGATAAAACGCGGCTAAAATTGTCCAGACGCACAGCAGGAATATTCTTAAGTCGAGGATTCGCTTGGTCGTCCTATCGACTCGTTCACTGTGCAGACTGGGTCTGCATCCTTTGAGACCAAACGGTCTGCTTTTCCACTTGCTGTCAGCCCTCGTGCCGCCGAGCGGTCGAGCACGAATATCACACAACAGCCGCCAGCAAGGCATTTCAACTTCCAAGGGCATTCCAACTGCGATTCATGCTGAACTAGTCCGCGACGGAATTCAACCTCTGATTTATACCATCACGCGAAATCGAATCGGCCCAACCCGAGACTTTACGGGCGAGAAGCAACCTTCGCGGTTCGACACACAAGCGAGAGCATTTTGCTCTCTCGAGATTTCGAAGCGACTGGATGCCGCCCGCGGTACCTCCCTAAACCAGTGTGAATTCGCATGCTACTGGAAGGACCGCCCTTACAGTTTGTAGTTGTCTGGAAGCCGCACCATCAGGCTCGTGCATTTTCCAGACGCTGCCTCAGATAGAGGACCCGGCAGCCACCTTCCATTGGGGGATGCCGAGCGACAGGGCAGACTTGCGGATAACATCGGACGCCAGACAAGGCATCTCGTCGTCGTCCTGAACATGAACAGGCAATCGCAGTGCGATGAGTGATAGTTGGGCGATGGCGGAGGATGACGACGGACGTTGGTTACTGGGCATCACTCATTTTGGTCATCACACCTTCGACTGAGCTGCGGCCGGTTTGATGGACACCGAGATTAGGTGTTTCATGAAGCCGGAGGTGGCGATGAAAAGACGAAAGTTCAGCCGCGAGTTCAAGGTCGAGGCGGTCAAGCTGGTGCGGGAACGTGGGGTGTCGGTGGCGCAAGCTGGCCGTGACCTGGATGTTCATGAGAATGTTCTCCGCAAATGGGTGAAGGAGTTGGGCACCGACCCGGCGCAAGCCTTTCCCGGCCACGGGCAGATGAAGCCGGAGCAGCAGGAGATCGAGCGGCTGCGCCGTGAGGTCGCCAAGCTGAAGGCCGAGCGGGATATCCTAAAAAAGGCCGCAGCCTACTTCGCGAAGGAAGCGACATGAAGTTCGCCTTCGTCGCGAAGCACCGGGCGATCTGGCCGGTGGCATGGCTATGCGATGCGCTGGGAGTGTCGCGGTCGGGCTTCCATGCCTGGCTGAACCGCTCTCCCAGCGCCAGATCTCGCAGCGACGAGGAGTTCGGCGGCAAGGTCAAGGCCAGCTTCGCCGCCAGCGACCGCACCTATGGCGCACGCCGGGTGTGGCGTGACCTGCTCGCCGACGGGGCGGATTGCGGCCTGCACCGGATTGAGCGGCTGATGCGCCTGCAAGGCTTGCGGGCGCGGCCGCGACGTCGGCGCTTACCGAAGGACAGCGGCGATCGACAGATCGAGACCGTACCGGCGAACCTCCTTGACCGGCAGTTCGCCGCCGAGCGGCCGGACCAGAAGTGGATCGCCGACTTCACCTATCTCTGGACGGCCGAAGGCTGGCTCTATGTCGCAGCGGTGATCGACCTGTTCTCACGCCGCGTGGTGGGCTGGTCGATGAGTGCCGCCATGACGGCACAGCTCGTGACGGACGCATTGTTGATGGCCGTCTGGCGGCGCGGCAAGCCGGATGCGCTGTTGCATCACTCCGACCAGGGCAGCCAGTACACCAGCGAGCAGTTCCAGCGCCTGATGGCCGACCAAGGCATCGTTTGCAGCATGAGCCGCTCCGGCAACGTCTGGGACAACGCGGCGATGGAGAGCTTCTTCTCCTTGTTCAAGACCGAGCGTACGGCCAACAAGATTTATCGAACCAGAGATGAGGCACGCGCCGATGTGTTCGACTACATCGAACGATTTTACAACACGACCCGCAGGCACTCGACCATCGGCTATCTCAGCCCGGTTGAGTTCGAGCGCAAGGTGGGATTAGCTTAAGCGGGTGTCCATCAAACCGGCAGCAGCTCATCTGTCATCGTCGTGGAGCTTGGCACGAACAACGCTGCGGGGACGATCAGCAGTCGCTACCGCTCCCTACTGCAAAAATTGAAGGGCACGTCCGCAATGTTGCTAGCCATCGGCGTGACGCCTCGGGCGAGCGCCGCGGAAAAGAACGCCGAAATTAGAGCGGCCGCCGAAAGTGAAGGCGTACGTTTCTTAGAGGTTAACGTCCCCTCTGGAGCCAGACTTCCAAATGACGTCCACCTCACAACTTCGAGCTATGCCGTTTGGACTCCAGCTATCGTTACGGCAATCTCGGATCTGATCAGCTAGAACAATCCGCATCGATCTAGCTGGAATACAGGCGCCCGATGATTTGAGTTCAAAAGAGACCCAGTGGCGGCGAGCCGGAAAATTCCGCTTGATGCGGAATGGCGCAACTACGCTTGATATCTCCGTTTCGGGGCCCATGAATACAGTACGTACTTTCCTCGTCGCCGCCGCGCTACTTGCTATCGAACCGGCAAACGCTGAAGAGATCGCGGGGCGCGCCGGCGTGATCGACGGCGACACAATCGAGATCCACGGCAAACGGATTCGCTTGTGGGCGATAGACGCGCCCGAGAGCGATCAGCTTTGTCGAAACGACGATAGCCAATCGCATCCGCAAGTCCGTCGGCGCCGAGAATACGTTCTTTGCGGACCTGACAGAGCTCGCCGCAATGGTCGCAGAGCTTCAGCCCTGATCGACAAGGTCTGGCGACACTGCGAGACGACTGGGACCGAGGGCGAACAATGACGCTCAAAGTGAAGTTCGCCGACTTCGAAATCATCACGCGCAGCCGATCGGTATCTACGGCTATCGCGAACCGCGAAGATCTCGCGCAGCTGGCGATCGGCCTGCTTGAGGACGCCATGCCTTTGCCGAAGGCGGTGCGCCTGCTCGGCGTATCGCTCTCGTCCCTGCAGAGCGAGAGCGATACGGACTCGCAGCTGGATTTCGGAGTTCGAATCGAACCAGCTCAGCACTTCCAGGACATCCGAAACAGTCTCGTGTTCGGATGCGCGGCGTGATGGCTGGACCCGACAGTGACCCGGACGTGACGACGCAGGCATTGAGCTGGAGGACCGGCACCTCCGAACCATCCAGCTTCGGCTGCGCTCGCGGGTCCTGGGGGCGATAGCCCGGGCCAGGCGTTACTTAGGCGTTGGTTGTACCCGAAACGAGTTACAATCTTCCTTGCAGTCCCGGAAAAGACGGCTTAACGTTACCGTCCATACTTGAGCATCAATTTGCGCTGCGTCTTGTTTAGCCCCATTGATTTGCGGTGCAGCCATGGCGGGAACGGACTCCCGTTCTTCATCATCTTCGGGACCGGCGACCAAAGCGGTGCCGTTGGCCGGAAAGCCGACCTTCCTAATCTAGGACAATGAGATCCAACGATGAAACGTATTATCGTCTGCTGTGATGGCACCTGGAATTCGGACGACACCCAGACCGATGACACGAACGTCGCGCTTCTCGCGCGGTCAATCCACGGCTCCCAACAGACCGGCGGCACGTTGCAGATCGTCCTCTATTTGCGGGGCGTAGGAACGACAGGCCTGAAGCTCGAGAGTTGGATCGAAGGCGCCACCGGCGTCGGCGTCGATGACAACATCCGCTCCGCCTATCAATTCATCGCGCAGAACTATCTGCCCGGCGACGAGATCTATCTTTTCGGATTCTCGCGCGGTGCATTCACCGCTCGCAGCCTTGCCGGCCTGATCACCGCTTGCGGTATTCTGTTTCGCCAGTCGCTGGGCGCCCTGCCCAACGCCTGGAAATACTATCGCAGCCCGAAGCCGCACTCGCCCGCGGCCTTTACCGAATTGTACAAGAACGACAGGGTGCAGTCGCATCAGGATCCCTGCATAACCTTTCTCGGGGTCTGGGACACAGTTGGGAGCCTCGGCATTCCCGGCAGCCTTCTGGCGGCCAGCAACAAGGAGAAGTTCGCGTTTCACGACACGACCCCGTCGCCGTTCGTGAAGCACGCCGTGCATGCACTCGCCATCGATGAGCACCGGCACGACTTCACGCCCACGTTCTGGACCGGCGAGGTCCCCGCAGGTGCCGCGATTCAACAGGTCTGGTTCGCCGGCGCGCACTCCGACGTCGGCGGCGGTTACAACACACGCACCCTTGCCGACATTCCGCTGGTTTGGATGGCCAAGCAGGCCGAAGCAATTGGCCTCGCTTTAGACTGGACCTGCCTGCCCGACGCCACCATGCTCGACCCAACGGCGCCCTCACATGACTCCTCTTCCGGCCTCTTCGCTCTGGACCGTTACCATCCGACCATCCGCGACGTCGGAATGAAGAAATGCCCGGTCAAGTTCAACGAAAGCCTTTATTGCGCGCTCGATGAGAACGGCAAGCCGACCACCACCATCAACGAGGGTGTCCACCGCAGCGTTCTGACCCGCTACTCGCGCTCGGCGCAGATCTGTTCGGACGACGCCAAAGGCATTTGCAGCATGGGGCCCTATAAACCGGAAAACCTGGCGCCCCTGTTCAGCGGCAGCACGTTCAACGGTCTGCCAATTGTCGAGTGAAGCGAGCCGGACGTGAGCGGATTGTGGGTCAGCGATGCGCTCAGAGGGAAAACCCATCTGCATGCAATCTTCCAGAGCTCGCGCAATGGTCTCGGCGAAACTTGCCGCTCTACGCCAAGCGCCAGAGGTGTCCTGACCACCTTGGAGTCCGTCCTGACGACGTGAACAGATTGTGGGCTTATTGTGCGCTCGGAGGGAATTCGTATTTTCTGCCATTTCAACGGATTACGGAGGTCGATGACGAATTTAAGTGCATGTCGGGCCCATAGACATCATCGGTCCGCACCGATGCCGAACTTGAAATCGAACCGCACGGATGGTTCGCTTGCAGCCCTCTACGAAACATTGAAAGCACAGTCGCGCTGCGCCGACCATGCACTACAAGCGCTCATAGGCGAGCATGCTATTCATAGCGGTTGAAACATAAATCCGGCTTTCATCCGCCGAGATAGCGACAGCATTCGTGATCGCGTCGGGAAGTTGCAACAAGCCGGCAACCTCCAAGCTCGTAATATCAATCTCGTACACCCGACCGCCAGCCGTCCCGAATATCACCCGATTCCCGATCCGCTGCGGCGACGAATATACTCTTCCGCCGCACTCGATCGATTTTAGAACCTTCATCGTATCCAGATCGATAACATACAACTTCCGATCGCCGGATCCGCAAAACAACCGACTACCGACAATCAGGGGGGTGGTGTAACAGATGTCGCCAGTCTCCCAGGCACCGAGCTTGCGACCCGATTTCAGATCAAGCACGTAGATGTGTTTGTCAAAGGAGGCAAACGCAGCAATCCCGCGAGCCTCATCGATTGTCGGTGCATACTTCACCGACCGTCCGGTCTTCATGCTCCAGACCACCTTGCCGCTCCTTGGCTCCAGCGCCAACATGTCGTGATCGGCGCTCCCCCAGATGATCAGATCACCGCCTTCCCAATAAGCGGGCGATCCGTGTTGAAGCTTCTGAACCAGCCGTTCCCATACTTTTTCCCCGGTGGCCAAATCCAAGGCGCAGAGTGCTCCCTGCGCCCACGGTCTTGCAAACTCCAGCCCAAAATACGCAAGCCCGTGCTTTGGTACCACGAGCGGCGAAGCCCCAATCCATTCGCAGAGCGACTGGCTCCATATCGGTTGGCCTGTCGCCGCATCAAGGCAATAGGCGACGCCGTTGTAGGCACCAAAGTAGACGCGCTCTTGGTAGATAGCTGGAGTCGACCAGATCCCCTTGTTCCCCGGCTTGGTGGCGCCGGTCGCCTGGAACTCCCACAGGACTTCACCTGACCCGACATCGAAAGCGTGCAGCTTCGCCGCGTCCGATCCCCTAAAGATCCTGTCACCGACGAGCACAGGCGCCGATTTGGGTACGACATGGTAGGGGAAACCGCCGGGAATGTCCGTTTGCCAAAGCTTACGATACTTCTGCGGCGGCGGAGGGGAATCATTCTCCAACGAGAGGCCAAACTCCGACAAGGAGAACAATGCTCGCACGTCGACTTTGTTGGTAGCCCGCCAGGCAAGGCCTCTCCGCGATCGATAATCAATCACCACGGCCATTTCCGATACCCGTCCGCCGTGGGCCGCGACGATCGAGCGGGCCTTCTCGGCCGATGTGGCGGAATTCAGAATATCGTCGATCAGGATGACGGGATCTGTGGTCAGCTTCCCTTCCAGGGAACGACCGAGCCCGGTAGGCTTGCGGTCCTTCCTCAAGATGACGCCGTTGATGTCCGCATGCTGCGGGGGCGCCGTCAGAAGCAGCGTGCTCAATAGCGGAATAGCCGCTGTCTCCATCGCCGCCAGCTGAAAACGGCCGCGATTGCCGTATATCGCCCAGAACAAAAAGGCGAAGCTCCAGAGATTTTCACGGCGAAGGAAGACGGCCCGCAGATCAATCAGCCATCGCTGCGTTCCGCCGTTCGAGTTAATCATCAGCTCGTCACCCTGATGAATGCCGAGTTCGCGAATGCTCTGACGAAGCTCGTCCAGCTTCAGCTTGAGATCGCGGTTCTCGCTAGCGGCGGCCATGGTCATTGGCGGAAATCCAACCCGATGTCAGCAGCGAGGATAAGGAGCAACGCCAGTGCGCAATCGGGTGCGATATGACCTGCGCAAGGTAGGCCGAAAAGCTCGTCTTCCCACTTCATCCGATGGCGCTCTCAGACAAGAACGGGATTTTCGACGACATTCATTAATGCGGCCGATGCGGCATCGAATACATGGTCCCAGTCTCCCTCTCCTCGCGGCCGGAAAAGCCGCATCGACGGATACCAGGGACTATCTGTTCGATCGAGCAACCACAGCCAATGAGCAACGTGCCCGAGCAGCAGCCAGACGGGCTTTCCCATGCTCCCCGCAAGGTGCGCAACCGCGCTATCGGTCATGATGATCAGATCAAGATGTTGAAGAGCCGCGGCCGTGTCGGCAAAATCGCCAATAAAGGGAGAAAGATCGAAGATAGGTCCCCCTCGCGGCAGCGCGCGCAGTTCCTGCTCGGGCGGCCCTTTCTGCAAGCTGAACAGCTGGACGCCGGGCACGGCAAATGCCTGAAAAAACTTCAACAGCGATTGAGCTCGCTCCTGGTTGCGCTTGAACGTCACGCTCCCGGACCACACGATCCCGACTTTCAAGCGGGACGGCGCCCGATTTATCAGTTCGTGAAACCGTCGCACGCGATCGACTGGAGCCGTGACGAACGGCGCGTTCGGAATCGATGAGCTGTCTTTGGTAAACAGTCCCGGAAGGCTGCAAAAATAGCAATGGAAGTCCCCCTCCGGGAGAGAAGCGCCGCGCACGATGAAGCGATCCGCAACGCCGAGCGCGTCCAGGAGCGGGATCAGTTCAGCTGGGCACTCGACGATTAGTTCCCCGCCGAGTGCCTTTACCCTAGACAGATATCGCGCCGCCCAAATGACATCGCCAAAGCCTTGCTCGGCAACGAGGACAAGACGCTTCCCCGCATAGCATCTGCCGTCCCAAGCCTGTCCCGCCAACTCTCTGGCCGGTAATTGGCCCGTGACCGTCCTCGCCTCATAGTCCAAGAAGCCCTGACGATAGTTGCCGAGATAGAGGTAGCTTCGAGCCCGATCCCATCTCGCGCCGTGCCTTGAGGGCTCGATCTCGAGTGCACGGGAAAGAGCAACGAGTGCCTCAGAATGGTCAGAGGCTTCCGCAAGCGCATTGCCGAGATTGTGATGCAACAATGCATTGTCGTCCCGGGCGAGAGACAAGGCGCGGCGATGACAGCCTATGGCGGTCCGCAGATGCTTCAGGCATGTCAACGCATTGCCAAGATTCGTCCAAATCGTCGGATCGGCTGGATTACACGCAGCAGCGTCCCGATAACACCATAGGGCGTCCAGATGGCGTCCCATGGCGGCAAACATGACGCCACGAGCGTTGTGCAAATCGGCATTGCCAGCATCCCGCGAGACGGCATCACGAAGCAAGGCCTCGGCTTCGTCAAAGCGTCCCTCCTCACGAAGAATGATCGCTCGGCGAAATGCTTCTTGCGAAGCATCCGCCTCCCTTTCTTTCGTGCGCACCCGTACTGCCCCTCAAGCATGCCAGGCGGTACTGATAGCGCCCTGCAGAGTAGGATCATTGGGCGCCTGGGCGACCGACGTAGGGTCGAAGCCGGAATGGCCCGCCGTGTAGGTCGCCATTGCCTGCACGAGTTGCGAGACTTCGCCATCGAGCTTTTGGCCACCAGCCGTGATTTCCTGTAGTTGATTGCCGGGGCTCGCAAACCAGTTTGCGACGGTCACCGTCTTGTTGGTACCGATCACGTCGATCTGAAGGTTGTTTCCAACCTGCAGGAACCACAGGTTCTCCTTCGAAATACCCGCTCCAAAATCCAGCTCGTTCGATGCACTTGAATTCGTACTCGCACCGTTCTGAATGATTGTCGATCCGGCCGTGGAGCCAAACTGATAGATACCATTGCTGGCACTATCAATCATCGTGTTGACGCCACTGCCAGCGGTAAGGGTCTCCCCGCTCCCATACGCCGTCAGCGTGGTTGTACCGCTGCCGCCGACCAACACATCGCCTGAACCGCTGCCGATCAGCACATTCGTGCCGGAGCCTCCAACCAGCGTGCTGTTGGCGCCATAGCTCGTCAGGGTGCTATTGCCGCCTCCAGCGATCAGCACGTCGTTCTGACCGCTGCTTGTGAGAACGTCCGCACCGCTGCCTGCCGTCAGCGTCGAGGCCGAGCCGTAAGCAACCAGCGTATTTGCTCCGCTGCCCGCGGTCAGAACGTCGTTGTTGCCGCCGCCCTGCAGGATATCAGCGCCGCTGCCACCGAACAGGGTGTCTCCACCATTCAGTGCCTCTAGCGTGTTCGATCCCGAATCAGATCGCAGAACAGCGCCCGCCCCGTTGGCAATCAGGATGTTGCCACTTCCCTGGAGGACTTCCAGGGTCCCGCCTCCAGGAGTGGTCAGCTGATTGTTGTTACCCGATACGATCGCTCTGGTGATGCCAACCAGCTGATCGCTCACTGTCCCGCCGGAAACGCTCGCGGTTCCATTCACCAAATTGAGCGCGAGGTTGTTGGCGCTGTACGACGCGACAGTCGTACCCGTTCCAGCTTTCAACGTGTTGCCGTTGACGTTTCCGACCAACGTGCTGGTCCCGCTCCCACCCGTCAGCGTCTCATTGCTGCCGAGAGCGGTCAGCGTGTTCTGGCCGCTGCCACCAAGCAGGACATCGCCGGCGCCGCTGGCGATCAACACACTTGTGCCGGCACCTCCGACCAGCGTGCTGTTGGCGCCATAGCTCGTCAGGGTGCTGTTGCCGCCTCCGCCGATCAGCACATCGTTCTGTCCACTGCCTGTGAGGATATCCGCGCCGCTACCTGCCGTCAGTGTCGAGGCCGAGCCGTAGGCAATCAGCGTATTTGCGCCGCTACCCGCCGTCATTACCT
>Ga0137300_1090_pt1 | contig 22848 bp, 27 predicted proteins | sample RamsorwD2O_NANAE_FD_97190 | JGI IMG/M metagenome (GOLD analysis project Ga0137300, IMG submission 97190) | Mouse cecal microbial communities from Vienna, Austria - N-Acetylneuraminic acid amended with D2O_NANAE | ecosystem: Host-associated > Mammals > Digestive system > Large intestine > Cecum... | reverse complement strand
TTCACCTAGCCTTCCCGTTTACGCGAGTACAGTTCTACAACGCGGTCGCCGCCATTGAGACGAGGGTCAATGACATCATGGTACGCCACGCACGGATTGGAATGTGACTCCACGTAGCTTCGACGCTGATGCCGGCGTGGAGTCGGTGTTCAATTCTGCGCCTGCCAGCGCAAGCCAACGTGCATCAAGCGGCAAGAGCAAGTCGGCTGGTGACGGCAAGGTCACCGCGCTAGTCCTAACTCGCGCAACCTTTGCCTTGAAAACCCAAATTCGCAGCGCGTAGGAGCGCCGAACCTGCGACGATAGCGAGGCCTATTAATAGGCACGTTCCACCAACGAGTCTGTCTCCAGATCCTAGGCTGAGGAGACCAACCCCAGCAAACTCGATGGCCGTAATTGTAGGGCCTACGGGAAACAAGGTCCCTCTGGAAGCGCTCACGCCTTTACCTCTCGCAAATCTGATGCACGACTCTGACAGTTGGCTGGTTTTCGGCAATCTGCAAAGCCCATTCTAACCCATAAAAAGGCCAGAGCTCTTCAATTTTTGCAAGTCGGCTGCATTGTGGTCGATGGTGGAGAGGAAGATCTACGCGAACAGAGGTCAGTTTTCGACGGCGCAAACCCTCTCCACCGCAAGAAGCAGCCCTCGGCCAAATCGATTGCAGTTGGCTAATGTTGGTTAATCACCTTCGGGGCCGCAGCCGCACCTGTGCGAATCGCTTCTGTCCAGCTGAACGGCCTGCAGACAGATTGGATTCAACAGAAAAATGGTGCCTCAAACTTGACACCCAATCCGACCTCGGTGGACGTTCGATGTAACGATTGTTGCGTTGCGTGACTGGGGTGAAAAGTGTCCATCTTTTTTGAAGAGCGTCAGGGTTTGATCCGATGGACGAAGCCGGTTGGACGCGGCCTCCATGCTTTTCTCGTCGCCGGCATCATTTTCCAAATCGGTTACTTAGTATACGCAAACCGGCTCGCGCTGGCCGCATGGACCCAATTACGAAATTATGTCCAGGTACCGGCACTGACGTTCGCGTACGGCACGTGGACGACGGCACCGGGACGCGGCGCGTTCTCGCGATCACCGGAATATTCGGCAAATTAAGCCCTGACCATGTCGCGGACGAACTCGCAAAGCAAAAGATGGATCGAGGGGACGTGATACTACTCTCGTCTATCGGCGGCGAGGTTCCCCAGACCATGGCTATCGGCAGAGAAATCCGTTCGCGCGGGCTCGTCACCGCCATCGGCGAAATCGACGAATCCGGACGACTCAAACCTTCATTGTGCGCAGGCGCGTGCATCATTGTCTTCGCCGGAGGTGCAGAACGCCTCGCCATCTCCGATTCTCTCCTGGGCGGACGTTGTCTCCTGCCACCACTGGAATTCGAAGCCTACCGCGACCAAATGTTCGACTACTTCACGTCAATGGGCGTATCGCCGAAGGCGGCAGAAGCCATGTCAACGGATCCGGACAATGGCTGGGTCGGGATGGACAAAGCCATTGAACTAAAGCTGGCGACGCGACCGATGCGTCATGCAATGTGACAACCTTATCGGTCCGGCGGCGGCAACGGTCGCGGTTTGTGCTGCGTGAGTGGGTGAAGAAGTGTCCATCTTTCTTGAAATTCGTCCGGAATTGATCCGGGAAGCTGTGTCGCCATGGGGCGACACAGCTTGAACTCGGATGGAGAAGGTTTTTGATGGCCAGTCCTGCACCTACCGTTTCCTACGATGTGTGGTTGGAGGTCGCTGAGCACGCGGTAAGTGCGAGCGATTGGAGAAAGGCTTCGACTGCAGTGGTGGAAGCTATGAGTGTGATCGGCGCCAACGCGCGGGATCCCGACTTTGCCCGGCTCGTCCGTGTAGCAGAAAAGGTTGCTCCATACGGTAACGTCGTCGCCTTCGAACTTGCCTACCTAAAGCTCGCCGGCAGGGGAGCGCCACAGGATCGAGAAGGAGCTGAGCTCCTGCTGCGTCGCCTGGCTCATTCCGACGACCACCACGACACAACTGGTCACGTTTTGCTTGGGTATATCCACTCTGGTGACTACGGCGGCAACACGAACCTTTCCAAGGCGCTCAAGCACTTCGAACAGGCTGCCAGGTTGGGCTCCTACATTGGCGCCTACAATGCCGGCCTCGCCTACCGCTACGGCATCGCAATACCAACCGATATGGAAAAGGCGGAGCGATTGCTCCGTCAATCGCTGGATGAAACTCGCGGGCCGCCCTCAAACTACCATATCAGTCCTGACCCCGGCGTCTGTCTCGAGCTTGCCGTGCTGGTCGCCTTGAAGGGCGAAACATGGGAGGCCCTAAAGGTCTTGAACGAATGCTACATACCGATGGCCGAGATCGACTGCATGCGCGCCGCCATTCTCAATGATCACACCGGGGCCGCAGCCAGAACGTTTGCTCTCGATTATGAACGCCCTATTATTCGACAGGTCCAAACGGAGGCTGCGGATCTTGCGTCGCGGTCAAAGGTTTGGCCACGACGGGAGGATGCGGAGCGGCGCTACGGGTACTTCTTCTTTCCTCCTCCTATCGAGCGGTGATGAAGGTTCATTCGTGTCTCTGTTCGCGATCGCCAGGTAGCGGAGGCGGCTCCGGAATGCCCGTCAGAATCCTGACGGTCGGCGGCGCTGGAACCTGAGCGTTAGGGTCACTGCACCAATCCCCTATTGTGATTTTCCGCAAGATAACATAATCTTTTCTTGTTCAAAGTCACATCGCGATATCATGCCTGAGAACCGCGAACCGCCTTCAACCTCCCCGGCTGAAATCCTTGCTGGCCTGCTAAGCGGCAATCGACTGCGCGTGCGGTCTGACATCATTGCTGCCGGCGTGCATCCGCAAACCCTAGCCAGAGCCATCGAGGCCGGATCGGCAGTCCTCTATGCCCGCGGTATCTACATGGCTCCAAATGCCGATTTGCCCGAAGGCGCCGGCTTCGCAGCGACAACCCTCCTTAATCCCGGTGGCGTCGTGTGCTTGAGCTCAGCCGCTCTGTATCACCGTCTTTCGGACGAAAATCCCGACGCGATCTTCTACGCCGTCGGGAATAAGACCATGAAGGTGGTCGGCGCGGCGCGCGATCCCGTCAGACTGGTGCATTGGAGCGAGGCCGCCCGCAGCATCGGCGTCGATACTGTAGAGATCGCGGGCGTGCCAGTGAAGATCACAAGCCCGGCCCGCACCGTCGTCGACATGCTGCGCTACCGGACCAAGCTCGGCGACGAGCCGGCCATGAAAACGCTCAAGGACTACGCCGCCTCCGGCGGCGATCTAAATTTGGTACTCGAAATAGCTCGCGAGCTGGGATGGACCAAATCCGTTGAGCCCGCAGTGCGCGCCGCCGAAGAGATTCAACCTCTCATCCCGAGGCCGATGCGATGAGCAGGGATGGTCGTCTCATTCGTGTTCACTCTATGCGCATCTAATCGTTGCGGATTACTGCCGCGAATGCCTTGTCCATATTGGAAGCCCAGCAAATTCGGTTTGATCAGCCACCAGACACCAAGATAAACGCCAATGTTTGATGACCCCGATTTCGACGATCTACGAGAGCGTTTCATGCAAGGCGGTTGCCATGCGCTCGCTCTGAAGATCGTGGAGAGAACTGGGTGGCCGATGGCCGCTGCCTGGTTCCGCCGTGGTCGCAAGGTTGAGATAGGCCATGTCGTTGTCGTGCAGCCTGGCCAAGATTTCGGAGAAAACAAGCTCGCGTCTCTCGTCGTTGTTGACATCTGCGGTGAGCGAGGCTGGCCCGAAATCTTTAGCGACCTCGACTTCGATCCAGAGAACGAAGAGGTTGATATTCGGTTGGTCACAGTTGACGACATCGTTGCGATGACCAAGGCACGAAGCTCACGCAAATTGCCCGCCTTGACCGAAGAACTACTCGCCGATGCCGAAACGACCGCTGACAAAGTCCTCGCGGCCATTGGCTATGACGCAGCTACCGCACCTGCTTGCTGAACGCGAGCTTGACGGCTCGACAGCTCAAATAGAGGATTCAGTATCAATCTCGAGCACAAAGTCATGCCGAGAAATTCGGTCCGCAAGGATCGGTGACAGCCAGCTGATCTCACATGCGTTGCCAAGCCGACGATAAGCTGTCAGCTCGGCGTGGACATACTTGCAGACGACCTTCGCGGTGGAGCCTTTCGCGGACAATTCAATGACAACGCGTCGAGCGACTGTCTTCGCTGAGATTGCCTCGAGATCACAGCCAGCGACGAGAAGAACCTTGGCGGCCATGGAAAGCGCGGCGTCGATCGACAGCCGGTGTCCATCGGTGCAACCTTTAGAGAGAGCTATCCGGTAGCGCGCGGCAGCTACCTCGATCTCGATGGATCTCTCAATCAAAACGCCAGGGTGCGGATTGCCTGCTCGCTTTCCGTGCCAACCCTGTTCACGCGCATACTCGAGTGCGGAGTATTCCGGTAAAACGGCGATAATCGCGCGCTTGCGGCCGTCTAGGTCTCCGAGCGTCTTGCCCCAATTCGGATAAGCGCATTTGACCCTAGTCTCGATGCGAGGGAGTGAATTGAGCTCGTGTATTGTAGCGCCTCGCCAATATTCAGGCGATACCGCCATGTCGAGGCGAACCAAAGTGGTTTCGGGGACGGGCTTCAGGACAGGCAGCGTTAGCTTCTCGAGGACGGACTCTGATCGCTCCGTGGCATCCGGGTGCTTTGGAAGAACGGGGTCATCAACCGGCCCTCCTCGTGATCGATCAAAGATAAGCTGGCACTCGCAAGCTAATTGTTTAAGTCCATCAACATCGATTAACGACAGGCGAGGATGTTTGCGAGGGCCGATGGTCAGGCGCGTTTGGACATATAATCTTGCTGATGCTCTCGGGGAGAGGGAGCGCATGACAAGCTTCTCTCCGCCCATATCACATGCGAGCTGTATCACTCGTTCATCCCATTCTGGCGTAACGCGAGCCGGGATGCGCTTCGTTTCAATGACCATGTCCAGGTCATTAACCACCTCACGGTTGGCAACGTAGCTCCCGAAAAGCCAAATCCGTTCGACCTGAAAGGATAGATCGTCGCGACCGTTGACGAGTGTGCAGTTGTCGACAATTTTTTGGATGATCTGGCTGGCCTTCTTACGATTTAGTGGACGAAGTGAACTGGCGGAGACGAAACCTCGGCCGGCGTTCGTAAGTGGGTCCTCCGGGTCGCCGGTAAGAAAGCCAGCGAGGTCTGCTTCGTTTATGAGGACGGCGGCTCGCTGGCGAGAAAGCCCAAGCTTCTGCTTCGCGGCAGCGGGAGCGACAGCACCAAAATCAATCCAGCGTCTGATCGTATCTCGATAGGTAGTCAGCGAAACGCCGAGAAATGTCTCTTTCGCGTCGATGAGAGTGCCCATACCTCGTTCTCCCACTCCCAACTAGGCCTTGTTCGCGTCAGAGCCTGGCGATGTCTCGTGGGGAAGCTCGTCACCTGCATCAGGGGGCACGCTCGGGGCGGCCTTGTCCAGGATTGCCAAGGCTCCTTTGACGTCGGCCCGCGCGGCGCGCTCTTTTATCGTCTCCAGGCCGAACGGCCGTTTTGCGGCTGCATGGTCGAAGAGCTTGTCCTGCAGCCGCAATGATAGTTCCTCCACCCGAGACAGCTTCGTTCCCCTGAGATATCGCTTCAAGGCCTCGCCTTCAGAGTGGAGCAGCCCGCTCTCCTCAACGGCCTTGGAAATGCGCTCCTCCCAAGTCATGTGGAGCACACTTACGGACAACTCGTCGACTTCGCCCATCGCCAAGCGGATCTCTTCCGCCATTACGAGGACATCATTTTCTCCCAAGGGTCCAGCGTCATCCAGGAAGACATAGGGTGACCGCTTCGCCGCGGCGTAACCGCGGCGCGTTTGCACGATAAAGTCGTGCAGTACGCGGGCCAAGCAATTGGTGATGGGGATCCGACGGACGTTGGTGTGTTCTCCATCGCCAACGGCGATGGTCTGTTCATGTCCGTTGACGGTCAGGTCGACACCCCGAAGAGCGAGCCCCTCCACAAGAGAAATCCCGGTTTGATAGTAGGTTAGCCAGAGCGCGTAGTTGCGGGCCTGATGCTCGGGAGGAAACGGGTTGCCCGGCTGTCCGGGCGTAGTTAGGTCGATAAACTTCTTCTGTTCATCCCAGGACAGTCCTCGCGACACGTCATTCTCCAGTGAAATGGAATGATTAGACGTAAGCTACCTCAATGCGGAGTATTAGGGACGATATAGTAACGCGCACCGAGCCGACCTACTAGGCGACGGTCATCGCCACGCACCTTTCATCACGCCGATGCCCGCCAGACCGATCGATTCAACGGCTTCGCCGACCCGAGACATGAAATAGCAATATCGATAGCCGACACCGCGTTGCCAGGCCGCCCGCTCGGAGCGGTCGCGCATTCCGTCGACGGTCGCAACGTGCAGTCCGCAGGCCGCACAGTGTAGAAGGAACGTGACTGATGGAAGCGCTACGCAGATAGTGAGTAATACGAATTGGTGCATCGCTAAATTGTAACCTCATGATCCGCGCCCCGGACACCATGTGCGGCCGCGTCGCAAGACTAGGTGTGGCTACGATGTGGTTCAACTTCACCGTCGATGAAGGGTTAATCGGGTTTAAGAAGTCGGCTATCCAGCTAATCTAGCGGAAGGCGAGAAGCGGCCTGCCCGGTCGTTTCCTACGCTTTCCACGACTTCGGCTGGCGCCATGCCGGCCGGAAAGCGATGATAGGGCCCGACCATGGGTCTGTGGGAGCACCGGATGTGGCTAGGCCGTCTCAACGTCGAAGAAGCGAGGACGGTGGCGTTGCGCGCCGCGACCTGGACAGACGGCGCCGGCGCCAAGATCTGGGCCGTGCGGACGCTCCTCAACTACCTGATCCGTCGCGAAACGATTGAGGTGCCGGACGAGCTCGCAGGTCGCCACCGTCGGCATCGACCTGATCAGGCGACCGACGGCGCCGCGGCCCTTCGACCGTGCCAGGTTAGCCGCGGAGGGCGGCATCTCCTACGCAGGCCCCGAAGATGCGCCTACAACGGCGCCGCGGCTGGCGATGTGACAAAGCGCCGGACGTGAACACCGTCACGGGCATCCTCAGCAAACGCGATCATATCGCGGGAGCGCCACCCCCCGCACAAGACTGCAGGCTGCAGCCTTCGCATGGCTGCAATTCTTCGTCCCCACGGCAGCATGCAGGAGAGGGAGCCTGCAGCCTTGCGGCGGCTTCGCGTGGGTTGCAGGAACCGTCGGCAGGGCCGGTTTGGTAAGCGTGGGTGATCGATCCCTGACCTGACACCACCGGCAAATTGATCAATGACCCCTTGCACAATTTACTTCCGTCAGTGGATAGAGCTCGCCCGCCGGCTGTCCGGTTGGGAGGCTAATCCATTCGATTATGCGGAAGCCGCATTTCATGGTTAGTTGCATGTTTCTATTGCTTGCGGAGAGGTAAATGCGCCGCATCTATCTGATCCTGATCGCTCTTTCTGCAGCTCTACTCTGCCCTGCTGCAGCATTTGTCGGAAAGCAGGATTACGCTGAAAGCTTCCCCTACGTTCTGCAAATTGAGACGACCTATAAACGCAGCCCAAGCACCTTGTGCTCGGCAGTGGTTGGTAACGATGGGATTGTGAGCACCGCAGCTCATTGCGTGTGGAGCGATGATGGCGAGCCTGCTCGAAACGTAACGATCCGCTTTCGCGATGTGTACGGAGCTGAACGTTCCGTGTCGAGTCTACGGATATTCACAAGACCAGACTATCCCGCCGCGAGTGCAAAATGGAATGCTACGCATAGTACTGCAGATTTTCACCGCATGAGCTTACTCGACATGGCCTTCATTGTACCTGAAGGTCCCATTCCTGTCCCGGGCTCAAAAAGCTGGGTCACCGAAGTGCTACAGGCATCACCGCGAGATACAGTCGACGAGGACAACTTTTCTACTCGGTACGAACCAGGTCTTTCCTTGTTGACCCCAACGTTTAAGCAGAAAATCCATGCCGACCTTTCCTCGGAAGTGGGAGACTTCGAGAGATCGAATGCCTTGGTGATTGGATACGGAAACTCTTTTTGTAAAGATTTCGCGAACAGCGTGGATTGCACCAGCGAAGGTTTGCGGCGCTACGGCGAGGTTCCGATACTCAAATCAGTTGTCGCTGCCGGCGAGACATTCGAGGCGCCTTGGCTGTGGTGCACGGGGCCTGACAAGACTGGGCTAAGCCCTATCAGAAGCGGCGATAGTGGAGGCCCGCTCTTCATTCGAGCTCTAGACGGACGCTGGTTGTTCGCGGGTCACATATCAGGAGGCAACGTTCGGGAGAAGTGCGCGTCGTCTCTCTTCCTTCATCTCGATCTGTGGCGCGATGCTGTCTATTTCAAATCACACGAAGCGCATTTGTGGTGGAATCCGCCACTCGCCGTGCGACGTAATCAAGCCATCATAGCTGTCGGGCAATACCTGAATAGTTGGTCTTCCGAAAATACCGTGGCGTTGCGTCGAGTGATTGGCTTTCACCCACATAAGAGCGACACTGTATTTAATCTTGAGCCCGTTACGTTCGAACAGCTTTATGGCAGCAAGAAAGCCTTCGCCGAGCGGTGGCCCATAAGAAGATTCGCAATGCGACCTCCAATTTATGTGAGTTGCGGCGGCACGCTCGACATAGAAGCCACCTGCCGTGCTCGTGTTCGTGTCGAGTGGGAGCTCAGTTCTTCAGACGGTGCGCAGTCTTCCAGGGGGTCGTCTCAGCTCGATGTTCTGATCAATTTGGCTTATCTTGATGACCCTTGGTTGCCTACCCAAGGAGTCGAATTCGAAGTAGAAAATTGGCGCCTGCTAGAACAAGACGGAGAACGCAAAGGCGCGCCAGATTCATCGCTGCAACCAGGATTGCAGGTTCAGCAGAACGTCGACTACAAAGGCGGTGATATCAGCGCGCAGGGATACCGTAACATCGGCTATATGCAGTGTTATAATCTTTGCGACTTCAACAATGAATGCGTTGGCTACAGCTACGTTCGCAAAAAGAGTTGGTGCTGGTTGAAGCGCGAATTGCTCCTGTCAAAGGCAAATCCGGAAGTCGTGAGTGGAGTAAAGAAATAGTTGTTCGAACCATGAAGACGGAAAGAGGCGGCTTGTTGCGGAACGCCTGGCGGGCGCCCGCTCGAATGGCTTCGAATGGCATCCGGAACCCGTCGCGGGTCCCGCGCCTCTACTCTTTCCGAGCATAGTAGGTCCCCCACAGGACGCCCCAGCCTCGTAGCAGACAAGGCCTCGCCGACGACGCTGAGTTTGAACAGCCATCGATCGCGAATACCGAGCCGCATAGCGCACCTTAGCGACGGTTCGCTTCATAGAGCTCCTCTTTCTGTCTTACTGGCGGGGCGCATGCTGATGCCGCTGACGGCTTCGTTGTTGCCCGCCACGAACATGACCGAAATGACGACCGATTGCGCGATAGCGATCTCGCTTGGCTTTCAGGACGATGGCGGTTTCGAAGAACTTCTCGGTGAGGTCAAGGCCCCGGTAATGACGTCATGAATGGACGCCGTCGGCCAGGCGCCCGAGATATTGTTCAATGAGCTCGATGCCCGCTGGTGTGGCAAGGAGATCAATCGGGCGGTGTTGCTCAAGACCGATCGCCGGGCGCTCGAGCCAGTGCTCGGCTTCTTCCTGCGAACCGAAAACGTCCGTTGCCTTGGCCAGGATCTCGGCGAACTTCCAAGCTCGCCCGCTTTGTTCCTGGCTGAGCGGTTTGGCTGGAGTGTCCTTACGGCGCCGGAAGGTGCGAAGGTTCATGCCGATGACCTTTTCCAGCGAGTCCGTTTTGTGCAGAATGACGAGGCTATGGACGAGGTGATTCAGCGCGGATCCAGGTAGTCCGCCTAAGAGCAGTTCATGGGCGTCAAGGGAGCTTGTGACGCTGCGCAACAGAATGCGCGCACCTCCAAGCAGATCGGCCACTTTCTGCAAATCACCGCCTGCCGCCATCGCAGCACCTCCGACAAATGTCGCCCTGTCTGTCCCGCTTTAACTCATTGATTATTATAATAAACTTCAGGGTTCTGATTGGTAAAGAGGCCCGCGCCGGCGTAGAGGTGCGCGGCACACATCGGCAGCGGTTATCGGCAACTATTGCGATTTTCTTGGTAGAACCTTAGATTTCTCAATAAATTAATGGACCGTAGGATCGGCAAAAATTGATCGAGTCACCTTCCAGGATCGAACCCTGTCTCTTCGAGAGTGACGTTCCGGCGGTGCTCGCCGACCTGGCCGTGGAAATCCAGGGTGAATCGGCCTCGATCGGTAAGAACCTAAACGAGGACAGCTTGGCCGAGTTGGCCGACCTCGTTCGGATCATGAACAGCTATTATTCCAATCTGATCGAGGGGCACAACACCCGGCCACGCGATATCGAGCGCGCTCTTGCCGGCTATGAGATCGAGCAAGACAAACGCTCACTGGCTTTGGAGGCCAAGGCTCACGTCGACGTCCAACGAGCAATCGATATTGCGCACCGCAGCGGCAAACTCCCCATACCGGTGTCGACCAAGTTTGTATCCTGGGTCCACAAATGCTTTTACGATGAGATGCCCGAGGAATTCCGGTTTACCGAAAGGAAGGATGGCACGACAATTCCGATTGTGCCGGGCAAGTTCAGATCAGAGCCCGGCGATGACGTCGCCGTCGGCTGGCACCAGCCGCCGTCTTCGCCCGTAGTCGGAAGCTTCATGGATTACTTCGAGCAACGTTTCTCGCCAGCCGAAGCTCGCGCGGGATCTCGAATTCTGGCAATTCCCGCTGCGCATCACAGGTTCAACTACATCCATCCGTTCATCGACGGGAACGGTCGCGTTAGTCGGTTGATGTCGCATGCCATGGCACTGCGCGCCGGCATTGGCGGCAGCGGTCTTTGGTCGATTTCTCGCGGATTGGCTCGCGGTCTCGCTGGCCGGCATGAGTACAAGATGGCAATGAATGCCGCAGATAGCCCACGCAGAGGTGACCTCGACGGCCGCGGCAATCTCTCGCAAGCTGCCCTGATCGAGTTCTCCGAATGGTTCATGAAGGTCATGCTGGACCAGATTCGCTTCTGCAAGGCGGTCTTCCGACTAGACGGAATCGAGGAGCGCTACAAGGATCTGCTGGTCCATCTCAACTTGGAGCCGCGAGCTGTTGATCTTGTCGCGTCCGTGTTCCGGATGGGGCAGTTGGAACGTGGTGCGGCGGCGAGCGTCCTGCGCGTGCCTGAGCGTACGGCGCGCAATTCAGTGTCGAAGCTCACGCAGATGGGCTTCCTCAAATCGGAGACCCCGAAAGGGGCGCTTCGCATTGCCTTTCCGATCGACTACCGGGAAAAGCTGTTTCCGAACCTTTTCGCTGACGCCCCAATCGAAGCTCCTGCACCTCCCGAGCACAAGTTCGGAGCCTGAGCAATGGAGCATCTAACTCGGTGCTCAAGGCCTCCCAATTGGATGCCAGCGAATTCGATTGAGCGCGGCGCGGTCGTCTAGTTTGGCGTGACGGCGCTCGACTTGATGTCCGTCCAGGCGAAGAATTCGTCACCTATGCGGATACCGTCCTGAGACTCTTCGGCGAACGCGATCATGTCCCGCGTTCGCTCGTCTATGCCGCGAGCCAGCTCAATGATTTCAGCTGGGCTTTTGCCAACGACCTCGTCCTTCGCCAGCCCGTTCTTGAACGTGGCGTCGTAATCGTCGCCGATGCGCAATCCGTAGGTGGTTTCGACCTCATTGCCCTTAAGGTCGAGATCCACGAATTTAGTAAGGTTGATGCAGACGCGATTGCCCATGTGCCCGCTAGCCTTCATCTACTCGTTGTCTGGCAGCTTGATCGATTTGCAGGTGCGATGGCAAGTCATGAGGAGGACAACCGGATGCTCCAATGTAAGAATCAAGGGGCAAGATCGAGAAAATGCCTCCAGAACCTGACACGACCGCCGCTACCACCAGGCTTTCCGACGCCGTCGTGCTCCACCGCCGGCGCCAGATTGTTGATCTTTCAACTTGCGGATCATGCCGTTAGGTTCCCCACCATTGGTGCCGCGCCCACTTGCGGGTGAAACATGACTTCAAATGACGCTGATCTGAGATTTCATTCCATCAAGATCAGGAACCTGCTGTTCACAGGGCTTATCGGCGGGGACGGCCCTCGGTTGGAGGCCCTGGTCGATCGCCATCGTGTACCGCAGCACATCTGGTTCGGGAGCCATGCAACGATTTGCGTGGACCGCAGCTGTGATTGGTATGTTTGCAAGGAGAATCTCCTTGAGCGGAAGATCGCCCTGACGGGATTTGACCGTAATGATGCCGTCACTCTTGCCGACGAGTTCGGCATGACCATCCAGTCGTTCGACGAGGCCGGCGACCGCAAGGGCGACTTCACGAAATCTCCGGCTTGGGAGGGATTGAAGACTTGGGTCGCTGCCAATCCGGCCTGGGCGGCAGCCTACGCCGGTCACGATTTCCATATGAAGGGCTGGTACGAACATGTGTGCGCCGACATCGGCTCTGCGTGCCCGATGCCTCGTTAACCCTGACGATCACGACGCCTCCAATGTATAGGGTGGAGTGATAAGTTTGGCCGGCTTGTTCTCAACCTCCAACAGCCTGGTCCCAATGAAGAAAATTGCCTTGGTTTTTGCACTTTGCGCATTTCCTGTAACGGCGTTCGCAGACACCCAAGACGAAAAAATGAAGCCGACAGTGACGTGTGCGCAATTCCGGCAACGGTTCACGGACGCGCTCTTGGGTGATCGGGAGGGGATTACACTGTCTGCCCTATTCACCGGGACCAAACAGGAAAAGCTCGACGTGCCCGGCATTCAGTCAGCGATCGGCTGCGACGGCGACGGGATGTTGGAGGGTTTCGGTGCAACTTTGGTGGATCTCGATGATGGTAGCCGTCAGCGGTTTGTTCGCATTTGCGCTGCAGCTGTCAGGGCGATCGATACCGGCTTTGATCATAGTGCTGCAGTTCAGTTCATCGGTGATCTGTCCGCGGAAACCCGGCAGGACGCCCACAGCAACGAAAAGAAGTCGGGTTGGTTGCGGGGCGAGGCTGAAAAGCCGCTTGGCCACTACGTAGCTATGCATACCATCAGCAATGATCTGATCAGGACCAGCATCGAGCTTCTGGACAAGCCTTGAGGCGCCCGTCCTCTCCGACCTTGTCGGTTGCGAGCGGGCGGGTATGATTTGGATGTCTCCTTGGAAATAAACTGGCCATGGCCATACCACAGCACCCCACCAACGATCCGGTTGCCCGGCCCTTTCACACTCAGATTGCACGGGTGAAGGCACTCATCGAGGTCAATCGCGCAAACATCTCCGGCGGCCGGCCGCAGTGGGACGACTGGTTCGACCGGATCTCCAGGTTTCCCGAAGGCGCCCAGGTCTACTTTCCCGAACAGGCGGCAACCGTCTCGGCCATCGAAGCTGTGGCTTGTGAGATTGTCGTCGAGCGCGACAAGTTGCCGGTCATGCGTGATGCCGCCATGATTGAGAAGATTGGACAGCTTGCTCGGGCATCGGCGACCTCCGAATTACCACTCGGCGAGCGCATCGCGAGTTCTCTATGTTCAGCGTTTGGCGAAAGGCGCATCTCGATGGCGTCGATTGCGACATGTTCTCCTTGGTCGATCAACGAAGCCCATCCGCCAGGCTACGGCGCGGTGAACGCCGCCCGCTCTTCGACACGCTGCTCATCACCTGGGCCAAGATAGCCGGAATTTCGCTCCAGGAAGTCGAGTCGGCTGCGCGCGCGAAGCGCAACGCCGACGTCGAACTGGAGGCGCCCGTCACGCCCCCCGGATTCTAGACTTCGTGACAGTCGTTTGGCGCGCAGCCGCCGTATCAGGTTTGCCATCCCAAGGATTCGTCGTACCTCGGTCTTGCCCCTTGCCGGTGAAGAGGCGAGTTTTTCCCTTCGCTATTCACGAAGACTACGCGGAGTGACGAGATGGCCTGGGCTGATACCTCGATGAATATCACCGGAGAAGTGCGCGACGAGGCGCATCTCGACATGCTGGTTGCTGCTATCGTCGCGGACCGCCCGACCCCCAGTTGGAGCGAGTCCGAGATCAGATCGGAAGCTGAGGCGGGCCAATATCTGCGCGATACGCTCGCCGCCGGCGCGGATCTGGTCTTCGCCGAAAACTCGCGACACAACGAGTGCTTCCCGCGGATCGAGGCCACTTGCCGCGAAATCGGGCTCGGATACGTGGTCACGGTATCAGTCGACGAGGAACACGATACGCCCGGCCACCGCGACATTTACGATCCCGCGCTTCGAAATCTCCGGCGTATCCAGGGCATGGACGATGGGTACGTGAAGGCCGCCGACGTGCTCGAATTGCTCGAGGCCGGCCGCGTCCCGGAAGCGATTACTGTCATCAAGGAGGCAATTTCGCCGGCTGCTGGATTGCCGCAGGGCTTCTCGGTGGCAGATGGCCTGCTGGCGGAGCCGGCGCTGCGCGTCTAGTGAGCGGACCGTTTCTGCGAGGTAGCGGACACTAAGGGCATTTCGATGACACGACCGTCACCGAGCTACGCGGACTTCTTCTCGCTTGCTGATTTCGAGAAGTGGCTTGCGCACGAGCGTAGAACCGATCTGTCTGACCAAGTCAGAAACAACGGCTCAAGGGCAATCCTTCGCGAAGTCGCGCAACCAGCCCTTTCGCGCTTCATTGGCGCTCTTCTTGAGGCCGATCGCTTGCATCCACTGCGCGGGACCGAAGGTCGCCGGGGACACCTGATGGAGGCCTGGAACGGGTTGTTTGGTGCAAATGAGGACCGTCGGCAGCACCTCGACCTCCTGGCGCAGCGGTTTGCCCCTTCGTTCCATCTTCACGCATTGCTCGAGGCCGCAAGCACGCGAAGCAAGTATAAGACGGCCAGGGACGCGTACGATGCACTGGTCGCAAAGGTCGACGCCGGTAATCTCGGCTGGTGGGAGACGATGACCGAAGACTACTGCTTCGTCAGTGGCGATCGGTTCAATTCCCAATTTCGATCTTGGCAGTTCCAACTCGGCCAGGTCCAGGACCGCCAGTTCGTGCCGATGCAGGACATTTCGGTTGCTCCGTTGGCCGAGTGCGTGGTCGAATGTGAAACAGGCGAGCTCCTGATCGCCGATTGGTTCCGTATCGACGCCTTCACGGAGTCCGTCGCCGCCACGGAAGACCCGACGATCGACATCAACTCAAGCTCTGGCTGCATTAAGCGGACGGAGGAATATGTCGCGAAACATCGCTTTGTGTCGGTGTTCGTCGGCAACAGCTCCCCCTGTGTTTTCGAGGTCGATGGCACGCTGGTGATCGGTCGAACCAGTGATGATGACCGATTTGGTCTTCCATCTCCGTCTGGACGGATCACAACCGATCTGTGGTGGGCGACCATCATCGATCGGCAGCGACTGGTCGATATTGTCGGGAGCAAGCTCGGCCCTGCGGCCGCCACCGCCGCCGTCAACGAATATCTCGAGAAGAACGATGTTCTCAGGTTGCACGTCACCCCAGGGAGCCATCACCTCTACTTCGCCGGGCATCCAGACCAGTTTGCGGAGGCTTTCCATTCCCCGGACGTGACGCTGGATCCGACCTTCCGGCCGATGTTCATTCTTTCGTCGCGCCCCTTGATGCTCGCGGAGAAACCTAGCCCCTCGCTGCCCACGCCTTGATCAGGCGATCTCCTGGGCGGCCTCCTTGCCCGGTTTCTGGTTCTCCTTCGAATACTGCCAGAGCGCGTGATCAAGCTTTCGGAGGCTGACATCGGCGCCGACTGCGTCCGCCGCCTGGCGCGCAACCTGGCGGCAGACGTCAAGATACGCGAGATAGAACCGAGGCGAATAGACGGTCTCGTCGATGCTGAGCGAATAGAGAGCCCTGAAGTCGAGGATCGTGTATTGCTTCGGGTAGACCACGGTCAGGATGGTGGATGCGACAGGGATTTCCACGCCGGAGAGGCCCGTCAGGACCGACAACGCACAGAGTTCGGTCTTTGCGGAAACGGCCAGCTGGAGCGCATCAGTGATCTCCGCATCGCTGTTGAGGGCAATCCTGGACCGCCCCCGGCCACGAGTCTTCCAGTCGAAAATCTTTACCAGGTGCTCTCGCCGGTACTCGCCGTCCGCTATCCGCCGCCCGACCTCGAGCACCTCGGCTTCGCCGACGTTGTGGTATCGGCTAGCAAGGTCTGGGAGATCCCGAAGGGGAAAACGGAGCGAAAATTCCATGAAATACGCCTTTGAGGGTGAACGGCTCATCCTAGTCCATAGGCCGCTCCGAACAAAACCGCTCAGGAGCTAAGGTAAACGGGGACCGCCCGGCCGAAACGATGTGTGGGGCCAGCGGTGGAAACACCCGCTTGCGTCTTGCCGTCCGGTTCCCTGTTCAGCATGTTCGAATGGTCTGCCGGCGTGGTTCCGGCCAAGGATTCGTCTACCGGGAGTACACGGTGAGGCTACTGGGAATGAGCATGATCGCCTTGCTGGCGTCCGCGCCGGCGGCGTTCGCCGAGGAGGCCCCGATCAATCTGCTGGCCAACCAGGTCGTCCAGCAAACTGCCCCGGCCTCGGCTGAGGTCTCGGTCGAGGTTGACGGCGACGATGCCGACGCTGCTGAGGTCCCGGCCGAGCTAAAGCGGCAGACGGTTGACTATGAGACCAAAGAGGCCCCCGGCACCATCGTGGTCGACACCGAGCATACTCACCTCTATTTCGTGCTCGGAGGCGGCAAAGCCGTGCGCTACGGCATCGGCGTAGGTCGAGATGGGTTTACCTGGGCGGGACGCGAAAAGGTCACCAGGATGGCCGAATGGCCGGATTGGCACCCGCCGACCGAGATGATCGAGCGGCAGCCCTATTTGCCGCGGTTCGTGGCGGGCGGGCCCGGCAATCCGCTCGGCGCGCGCGCGATGTATCTCGGCAAGACCGTCTACCGGATCCACGGAACCAACCAGCCAGGCACGATCGGCAAGTACATTTCATCCGGCTGCATTCGCCTGACCAATGAGGATGTTGAGGATCTCTACTCGCACGTCAAATTGGGCGCGCCCGTCATCGTGCTGCCAAAGCAACTCGCCACCACTGACCCTGTGGTCGCGGCCGGGCCTGCGCTCCTGAACGTACCCCTGCCGAGGCCTCGCCCCGTCGCAAGACACAAGACCTCGAGCAGGATCTGACGGACTACCCGACCGGATCAGGCGCGCTCTGCCTCGGGCGCCGCCAGGCAGAATGCGCGCTCCACGTCGCGACGCTGCACCGCCGTGCGATCGAGGCAGATCGCAAGGTCTGATCGGAGCGCGGCGGCTACGTGCGATCGCACGCGCTTAGGAGCCAGCGCGCCGATATAGTCGATTGCAGCGCTTTGACCGCGATCGCCGGCGAAGAGATACGCCGTGAAGTTGACCATGAAACCATCGATCTGACCGTCAAGCTCGACGGAGACTGCCGCCTCCGGTCTGTCGGCGATTGGTGTCACGACGAAGTCCAGATGTTTGTGTGGGATGCCCATGAGATGTCCTCTTTGGATTTGATCAGCTCACCTGCAGCTGTTGCGAGAAACGTAGGCTCGCGGCCGGAAAGCTGTAACCCGGGAACGTCCTGCTTGCGGTGGACGAACCGAGGCGAACTCATGGCAAACAAAAAGAGCGACCCCGGAGGGTCGCTCTTAAAAGCGGCTGCTCGGACTTCACCACCGGTGTCGATAGGGCCGCTGCCAGCCGTACGGACGATAGGGGCGATGGTAGCCGTAGCCCGGATAGAAGTACGGCGGCGGGGCGACGTAGCGCGGATAGGTGCGCCAGCAGCGGCCCCAATAGTCACAGACCAGCTGGACCGGGACGGCTTCGACCGGCGCGACCGCCACCAGGCCGGGCACATAGAACGCTTTTGCAGGCACGATTGACGCGACAGCCGCGGTAATCGCGGCCAGCGCTCCGAACAATAGGTGTTTCATCGAAAGGGCTCTCCTTACATCGGCCGGACGCGCGCCAGCCTCCAAGGACTCGCTTACGCCCGTTCATCGCGCTTAGGAACCGGGGACTGAGAAACGAAGTGAATGCGGCGTTTACCCTTTCCACGCGGTCGAATGGAGTTAGCCCGGACCGATGGGCGCCCATCGCTCGTGGCTGATGGCGCTGCGCTGATAGCCTGCGATCACGCCCGAGTCTGACACCGTCATGATGATGTAGTCGTCGCTTCCGGTCTTCCCGGGGCACAGAATGCTCGACGGAACGTAGTGACCGCGCCATTTCGCGATACGGCGTCCTTCCTGGTCGGTCAGAAAGTACTCGCCGGCATCACATACCTTGTAGTGAATGTGCGCGATAACGCCAGGCCAGCCCTCGATTCGGCCCTCGGAAAGATCGATCCGGACTTTCCACAGATCTCCGGCGCGACCCGGAATGAGGTTGCCATCCACGTCAACGACGCCGTTGACACTCGCATCTTCCCAGTAACGAACCTCTGCCTCAACTTCGAGGTGGGTTGTGCTCTCGATCTCGCAGAGTTCTCTCAAGTCACTTCCGATCTGCTGTCGTTGTGGTTCTTGTCCGATTGCTGCTACCGGCAATATCCCTCAAGAAAGGGGCTCATATCCGCGGTGCCGGCGCCCGGCGCGCTGCCCAGGCCTCTGCGGCTTCCTTTCGCGCGCGCTCCCGCTCCGCGATCACGCGCGGTTCAAGCCAGTTCAGATCAGTGCGGTATTTCGCGATGTGGATTCCGGGCTGCGCGTAGTAGCGGATCATGGTGGGAATGTCGGCGCTCCGGGTGTCCATCCTGACGAGTGGGAAATGATTGGGGCCCGGCGGCGAGACCGGGCACACTCGCTCTATGCGGGTTCCGTCGCAGCCGCCGCACGCGGGCGAGCCATCGTGATCGTAATGGCCAGATCCCGAACAGGCGGTGCACGGCTGCTGCTTCCAGCCTGCGATGAAGCGAAGATAGTAGTCCTTCCGGGCGGCTTTGCGTTCGTGGAAAGTGCTCATGAGTGACAGCCTGCTCCGCCAGTCGGCAACAGGCAACAGCGCCAGGAATCCTCAACGATCGGTCTTCTCAATCGAATCCTTGGACTTGGGTCAATTGTTGCAATGTCTGTAACCATATCTTTACGCGTCGTCACCTAGTTACCTCCGTAGATTTGCGGAAGGATTCCTTGGATGATGGAGCAAAGGAAGGTCTCTCGTTTCACGTTCGAACGGGCGTTGGATGCAACGCTCGTGGGCATTGACGGGACATGGGCGCGGAAATGCTACGTCGAGGACTTCTCCGAGGCTGGAGCCAAGATCACGATCGATGGTTCTCTCCAGGGAACTTCGTCGAGCGAGTTCTTTCTTGTTCTCACGAAGATGGGAATTCCTGTGTATCGCCGTTGCGAGCGCCGATGGGTCAATGGCGAGCAGATGGGCGTCCTTTTCCTCAGGATGTCCCGGAGCGGCAAGCTGGTTGCCCGTTCGAAGGCGGATCACGACAAGGCCGAGGAAAAGACCAAGGAAATTCGCAAAGCCCCGGCGGAGTGGCTGATCTAGGCTACGGAACGAGGCCCGGGTATCTCTGCATGCCCGACTCTTATGCTACATCCTCGCGTCCGCAAGGCTCAACCACCGGTTCGTCGCCGTCCAGAGCCGTCAGCAAAGATGCCGGCACTGGCGCATCCTCGCCGGTTCAGAGCGGAATCGGTTGGGTGAGACAGCGCACACCGCCCCCTCCCGCGGTGATCATCGGGATGTTGATGGCCCGGATCTCGCGTCCTGGGAAGAAGCCAGCAAGCTGCTGCTCGGCCATGCGGTTGCTGGCAAGGTCACGCGAACCGGCCGTGATCACCGCGTTGCCGACGATAGCCCAGTTGACGTAGAGCGCGAGATCGTCGGCGACCGACCAGAATCGCTCCACTTGGATGCCGGCTTGTTTCGCCGCATCGCCGAGCATCTTGATGTCGGAGCGCCTCGTGCGCGCGCCCTTTCCCCGCTCGAGGTGGTCCACGATCATACTGCCATCCGGCAGGAAGGCTGCGAACCCGTCGATGTGCCCCGAAGTTATCGGCTCGGATTTGTCGCCGTCGAGCCAGATCAGGCGCTTGACGCCGATCGATGCCATCCTCCTTTCGATCGTCTGTTCGTCGAGATTCGGATTGCGCTTCAACAGACAGCTTCGTGTCGTCACCGACACGCCGTTCCCGTTCGAGACAAAGGCGCCGCCCTCTGCAATGAGGGGAATTCCCACCACTGGCGCCCCGAAGTCGAACGTACGCGCAAGCCGATCGCCGGCCCGCCCCGGGCGTGAATTGTCCCAGGCATTGAAGTTGAAGTCGACCGCGACGGTTTGCTGCCCGCGCTTTGCGAAGACAGGAGCGATATCACGCATCCAGATGTCGTCGACCGGCGCAGGAATGACCTCAACACCGGGCCCAAGCCGTCGGGCGCGCGCTGCCGGCACCAGGTCCGGCGGCGTCAACAGCTTGACCGCCTCGTAGTCAGCGATGGCCCGGATGACCTCCTCGAGCTCCCGCTCGACCGTCGTCCGCTCTGCACCCCATTCCTGGTGCACGGCCCAAGCCATGATTGTGCAGGCGTGTGGCTCGTGGTCTGCCGGAAGGCGGATGTCGTCGCTCATGCAACTGCTGTGGTCGACGAGAATGGCGCGCTTAGCCACTCCCGATATCCCGGATGGCCCCAGCGCCATTGGCGATGAGCATCCTTTGAAACGTTGATGCGCGGACCATTGAGTAATTCCGCGACCGGTTCGATCGGGCGCAGGACGCGGAAGGGAGGCTTGTATAACGATGCACCATCGAGAAGCGGGTAGAGACCGAGCGCCTCACCAACCTTTGCAGGCCCATTGCAAAGCCTTTTCTCGAAGCCAGGCCCGCGCTCGCGGATCGTTCGATCGGCGGACGGGTGTTCGGAGCGAAGCCTAGCCATCGAGTCGACCCCAATGAGCGGCACCAGCGCGCGGATCAACACGGCGCTGCCATGGTCCTCACGATCGCAGACCAGGTTGAGACAAGGCATGCCACGGTCCATGTGGATGTAGGCATGGCCATGGGGGAGCAGCATCGAGCCACTTTGATGACGGCGCTGAGGCGCGGCACCGGGATCGCAATGCGCGGCTAGATCCCCGGCTTCGTACGCCTCGGCTTCCGCAACAATTCCGCCTCGTTCGATCTGGTCGTTGCGCAGATCGACAAAGATGATCAGGCAACCGATCACCCTCTGGGCGATCACCATTGCGGTGCTGGAGAAGAAGTCCCGTTCAACCGGAACATACCGGCTTAAATCGATGGTCATTGAAAATCACTCCTTTGATATTTCGCCGCCGACGCGAACAGTCTCGCGCCGGGCGGTTTGTCATAGGAGCAGTCAGTCAAACCGTCAAATAACTCTCTGTTTTTATTATATTATTTATATCTTGTTGACAGGTGGCGCCGCCAGTGCGAGCGCACGGGGATGGTCAGGCGGGTAGTTCGCAAGGACGTAGGCGCGCCCCTCCTCGCTTTCAAAGCCGAACGGCTCCGCAGCCGCGAAAATCACTTCCTTTCGGTTTGCGACCTGATCAAACGCGGGCAGGTCGAGCTGAACGACACGTGAGCGCAGGACTGGTCCTGCTGCTTGAGCGCGGCGATCGATATGCTCATTGGTCCCGTCCGGATCGCTCGTCGGATACCACTCAAAGGTGCGCCTGGCCAGGAAACACCCAAGCCGGTTCACTTCGGGGTACGAGGAGAAGTCGACCCCGCGGTCGCGCAACATCGCGTGCATGTCGGACTGTCGTTTGCCCTCGAGAGCGCGATGCGAGAACATGCTCTGCGCGATCATCGAAACAGAATTCTTGCGACAGTCCTTGACCCTCCACAAAATGGCGTTCGCTGCCTCGATCTGATCGGGGAGCTGGAATACCCTGCAGTCGAATGCCGGAAGGCGGTCCTCAAAACCTTCGGGACATTCGCGCGCGAACTTCGCGGCCGCCATGGAGGCGAGCACCGACACGAGCTTATGGACTTTGCCTGCATACAAGATATCGGCATCAGGCTTGTCCGCCTGCCATACAAGCGAAATCTCATCCGACTGAACGTATCCGATCCGGGCATGGGTGGCCTCGACCAGATACCGCGCTGTCTCGATCATCGCGGCGGTCATCCGCGGGTCGAACGGCCGCTCCATTCCGCGGGTGAACTTCGAAAAGCCGCGGCCGTCGATGCGCGCATAGATAGGCAACATGGGATCGAGCCGACGGGCAGTCTCGACCGCTTCGTACGCCTTCATCCGATTGCCGAACTCGTCATTGTCCTTCAGACGGCTCATGTCTCTTCTCGCTCGTCTATTGGGTAAAACCCTCCATCAACAGGTCGCGGGTTCGACTCCAGTTTGCTCGAAAACACCATATCGGCTCGATCGGCTAGTTCGATGGGCGGGCGACATGAGTCAACACCTTCTCCACGTCTTGCGGGTTTCAGGCGTAGCTGGAATGAGTATGTTGCAACGGAGGACACGCCATGACCGCGATCTTGCTGCAGATGACCTACGACCGCGAGCTTCGGCAGACTGACGATGCAATTTCGCTGCGGAACATCCACGATGACACGCCGATCGCACTTGTCCGCGAAAAGGCGCATCGTCTCCTTGCTGCTGGCGGGTACTGGGCGGTTGGAGAGTTCGAAACCGAGGACCTCGAACAGATCTGGCTTTTGAGCCAGAACGGCTACCGCTCGCCTTCCTGGTCGCGGCAGCCTCCTCCGGGTGTCAAGCCCCTCGGCGATGGAACCGTCTATGGCGGCTTCGGCTACCAGGACAGCTGTGTTGGCGATATCGTCGTCATC
>Ga0137300_1089_pt1 | contig 23400 bp, 19 predicted proteins | sample RamsorwD2O_NANAE_FD_97190 | JGI IMG/M metagenome (GOLD analysis project Ga0137300, IMG submission 97190) | Mouse cecal microbial communities from Vienna, Austria - N-Acetylneuraminic acid amended with D2O_NANAE | ecosystem: Host-associated > Mammals > Digestive system > Large intestine > Cecum... | reverse complement strand
AGGGTCAGCGGCAGATCCCAATGGTACAGCGTCGCATAGGTCTTGATCCCGCGTGCCTTGCAGCCATCAACGAGACGGTCGTAGAAATCCAGACCCTTCTCGTTGATCGGCCCGAAACCATCGGGAATGATGCGCGGCCAGGCGATCGAGAAACGATAGGCCTCCACCCCCATCTCCTTGATGAGATCGAGGTCTTCCTCCCAGCGATTGTAATGATCGCAGGCGATATCGCCATTGTGACGCCCGAAGACATGGCCCGGCATATTGCAGAAGGCATCCCAGATGGAGGGCTTGCGGCCATCCGCCTTGGTGGAACCTTCGATCTGGAACGAGGCAGTTGCGACGCCAAACAGGAAATCGCCGGGGAAACGGGCTGCGAGCGTTTTGGGATCGGTCATCGGAGAGTCCATCGGATGTGAAAAGATCAGCAGCGGTTTAGACCATGTCGCCTGCGAGGTACAGTCGGGCTCGGCGGAATCTACAACGTTTCAGGATGCGCGGTGAACAGGCCCAAAGCGCTTTGCATGCGCAAACGTCGCCGCGGCGCTCGGCCGGCGGCGTGGAAGGCAGGCCCGGTGAATGCGGGTGGAACAGGTATTGGTGGAAGTATTTGCATGCACCGGGCCGCATTATAGAGACCATGATCATGGCCTCTCGCTTACAGCCTTTTCACGACATCTATCCGATCAGCCCTTCCCGCCTCTGGCCGTGCGGGACGCCTCTCCGAAACACGGTCTACCAGAACCATGCTTGTCGATGCCGGCAACCGGTTCGCAAAAGGCGCCGCGCGTATCGCCCTTCCGTTCCGGTTGCGGGGAGGAATGATGCAGCCAACGGAGGCAATGGGGATGGGAGAGGAAGAATTTTTTCGGAAGTGACTGAAAAGGATGGAGGGGTGGCGCAGAGTTGTCCGCTTCTTCTGGAGCAGAACTGAGAGCGGGGCCCCTTATCCAGCCCTTTGGGCTCCTCCGGCGGAGAGAAGAAATGTGCCGAGCCCGCCGCGTTTGGCAAGGAGCGTGAAGCTTGTTCTTCTCCCCGCCGGGGCGAAGTGCCGGAGCGCAGCGGGGCGATGAGGGGGCAACGTTGCCGTCACCCCCTCCATAACGTCAAACGTAACGATTGACCACGTTTTCGAGATATTCCTGACGACCCGATTTCGGCTCGGGGTTGATATCCTCGCGCTCGACCAATGCCGCGATCTCGTCGAGCTTCAGCTCGCCGCGCAGCATCTTCTGGGCTTCCGGCGAATCCCACTTGGAATAACGCTCCTTGAGCGGCTTCGAAAGCGCACCGTCCTCGATCATCTTCGCCGCCGCCTTGAGGCCACGGGCGCAGCAATCCATGCCACCGATATGGCCGATCAGCAGGTCCTGCGGATCGAGCGACTGGCGACGCAGCTTGGAATCGAAGTTGGTGCCGCCATTCTTGAAGCCGCCGCCGGCAAGAACATGGTAATAGGCGAGCGCCATTTCCGGCACGTTGTTGGGGAACTGGTCCGTATCCCAGCCGGACTGGTAATCGTTGCGGTTCATGTCGATGGAGCCGAAAATGCCGAAGGCGTTGGCCATGGCAAGCTCGTGCTCGAAAGAGTGGCCGGCGAGGATGGCGTGGCCCTGCTCGATATTGACCTTCACTTCCTTGTCGAGACCGTTCTTCTGCAGGAAGGCATAAACGGTGGCGACGTCATAGTCGTACTGGTGCTTGGTCGGCTCCTGCGGCTTCGGCTCGATCAGGATCGTGCCTTCAAAACCGATCTTGTATTTGTATTCCACCACCAGATTGAGGAAGCGGCCAAGCTGGTTGAGCTCGCGCGACAGATCGGTGTTGAGCAGCGTTTCGTAGCCTTCGCGGCCGCCCCACAGAACGTAGTTCGCGCCGCCAAGCTTCTTGGTGGCGTCCATGCAGGTCTTGACCGTTGCAGCGGAGAAAGCGAAGACGTCAGGATCCGGATTGGTCGCGGCACCGGACATGAAGCGGCGGTTGGAGAAGAGGTTGGCCGTGCCCCACAGCAGCTTCACGCCGGTATCGGCCTGCTTCTGCGCGAAATAATCAACGATCTCGTTGAGGTTCTTGGTGTTTTCCGCGAAGTTCTTGCCTTCCGGCCGTACGTCGGCATCGTGGAAGCAGTAGAACGGCGAACCGAGCAGCGAGAAGAATTCGAACGCCACGTCGGCCTTCAGTTTCGCGGCCTGCATGCTGTCTTCAAACCATGGACGCTCGAACGTCTGGCCGCCAAAGGGGTCACCGCCCGGCCAGGTGAAGGTGTGCCAGTAGGCCACCGCAAAACGCAGATGGTCTTCCATGCGCTTGCCCGCGACGATTTCATCAGGGTTGTAGTGGCGGAAGGCCAGCGGATTGGTGCTGTCGGGGCCTTCATATTTGATCTTGGCGATATCGCCGAAGAAGCCTGTGCTCATTGGGTGGTTCCTCCTTGGTGGGTTAGGTTTAATTGATGGAGGGTGTGGCTACCCCCCTCTGTCCTGCCGGACATCTCCCCCTCAAGGGGGGAGATCGGCAAGACGTTAACTTCGGCGCATCCTCCGCTGCGTTAGAGATGGCCGGGACGGTGCGGCGATTCGATCTCCCTCCTTGTGGGGGAGATGCCCGGCAGGGCAGAGGGGGGTGAAGCCCCACACGCCGTGTCTCAATGCGAAAGCCCCCTAATCGCCGGATAAACCGCGTGATACCGCCGGTAAGCCTCCTCATAGGCATCGGCCAGATCAGCCACCGGCTCAATCGTCCGCGCCGTCTCCGGCTGCGAGCACACCGCCACCGGATCAGCTCCGGTCGCGGCAATCAGGCCGAGACGCGCGGCACCGAAGGCCGCACCGAAATCGCCCTCGGCGGGAATATCCACTGGCACACCAAGCGACGTAGCAATCGACGCCAGCCAATAGGCCGAACGCGAGCCGCCGCCGATGGCGGTGACACGAGAGATCGAGGTGCCGGCGGATTTCAGGGCTTCGAGATTGTCTCTGATCGCGAAGGTCACGCCCTCAAGCACGGCCTGCGTCAGCGCCTTGCGGTCGCTCTCATGCGAAAGGCCGATGAAGGAGCCGCGGATGGCAGCATCATTGTGCGGTGTGCGCTCGCCGGAAAGGTAGGGAGCGAAAGTGACGCCAGTCGGTGCAAGCAGCGTGTCGCCGAGTTCGCCGGTCAGATCGGCGGCAGATTGGCCTGTCAGCCGCGAATACCAGTTCAGTGCATCCGTGGCGGAGAGAATGACGCCCATCTGGTGCCAGGTATTGGGCAACGCGTGGCAGAAAGCATGAACTGCGCTTTCCGGCTTCGGCAGATAAGAGGCATTGGCGGCAAAAAGCACGCCAGAGGTTCCGAGCGACACGAAGGCATGACCTTCCTTCACCGTGCCCATGCCGCAGGCCGAGGCGGCATTGTCGCCCGCTCCGCCGGCAACCACGGCCCGGCCGGAAATGCCCCATTCGGAGGCAAGCTCGGCGCGCAGAACGCCCGCCTCATCCGTGCCTTCCACCAGAGACGGCATGTGTTTTTCATCGAGCCCCGTCGCGGCAAGCAGGTCGGAAGACCATTTGCGAGCGCCGGTATCGAGCCAGGAGGTGCCGGCGGAGTCGGACATTTCCGAGATATACTCACCGGTCAGCCACAGCCGCAGATAATCCTTCGGCAGCAATACCTTGGCGACTTTTGCGAAGACTTCAGGTTCGTTCTTTGCCACCCAGGCGAGCTTCGGCGCGGTGAAGCCGGGGAAGACGATATTGCCGGTTATCTTGCGGAAGCGCGGATCAGCATCGAGTGCGGCTGCTTCGGCATGGGAGCGGGTGTCATTCCAGAGAATGCAGGGGCGCAGCACCTTGCCATCGGCATCGACAAGTGTGGCGCCGTGCATCTGGCCGGAAAGGCCGATGCCCTTCACCGCGGCAAGCTCTTTCGGAAACTTCTGCTTCAGGCCGGCAACTGCGGTTTTCGTCGCGGCAATCCAGTCCGCCGGGTCCTGTTCCGACCAGCCATGATGCGGGCGCGAGACATCCAGCGAGCCGTTGGCCGAGCCGATGATTTTCTGATCGCCGTCCATCAGCAGGGCTTTGACGCCTGAAGTGCCAAGATCGAGACCGAGATACATGTATTTCTCCATTCCGGCGCGCCATGCGCCAAAGTTCATGCGGTTTTTTAAAGCCGCCGCCAGAGGGAAAACCGGCGGCCACTTTTCCTTCGGAAGAGTTTCTTCAGGGAAGATTGTCCCTGAGGAAGATGTCGATACGAATACGTTCCTGCGCGGCGATGACGGGCAGACCATCGGCGCGCGCCTTCAGGACGCGGATGGCGCTGCGCACCTCGTGACCCGCGTCCTGGTTGAGCACGGCATCCAGCAGCCCTTGCCGTAGCGCATTGGCGGTGGTTTCGGTGAGCTCATGGGCAATGACCGAAAGCGGTCTTTCGTCATCTACCGCCCCAAGCGCGCGGATGAGACCTCGATTACCGGCACCGAGACTGTAAATGCCGGCGAGGGTTGCATTGCCGAGCGCCTCGCGCACCAGCGCCTCGACGGTCACCGGATCGTCCCTGCCCTCCAGCACCGGCAGCAGCCGCGCCTGGGGAAACTCTGCCTCGATGACGGCGCGAAACCCTTCCAGACGCTCGCGGTGGTCCCGCACCAGCATGGAGCCGGCCACAACGGCGACATCTCCGCCGCGCCCGGAAAGAAAACGTCCCATCAGGCTCGCCGCCGTGCGCCCGGCGGCGACGTTGTCCACACCTGCATAATGATCACGCCTCGAACCCGAGAGGTCCGACACCAGCGTCACCGTGGCGATGCCGTCTTCCGCCAGCCGGTCGGCGGCCTCCGCAACATCTTCGGAATCGGTGGCGACGAAGGCCACCCCGGATGGTTTTTCCCGGCGCGCAACTTCCAGAGCCTCGGTCAGAGCCGCAGCATTAAACGGCGGCACCTCGATAACGCGGATCGCCGTCCGCTCCAGATGCGAGCGGCTGGCCGCAGCCCGTACCTCGGCGCGCAGCGTCGCCATGAAGGAATTGTCGTTGCCGGGCAGGATGAAGATCATCGAATAATTGCGCCCCTTGGCCAGATTGGCGGCGGCGATGTCACGCACGTAACCCAGTTCGGCAATGGCCGCTTCCACCCGCGCCCGCGTTGCGGCATGCACGCCGGGACGCATGTTCAGCACGCGGTCTATGGTGGCGAGGCTGACGCCCGCCCGCTCGGCGATATCGTGAACTGTCGGCTTCATGGCTCCTCCCGCCTCCTGCATATCCAGCTTTGCGGCCGCCGTAAATCGAAAAATGATGTACGTACCTCATATTTCATCAAATGGCTGCGGAATATCAATCCCGGCATGGGCTGAGGCTAATAGAGGGTCCGGCGGTAGTCCTGCTCCAGCTGCTCATCCATCTTCCGCAGGTCATCCCCATTTGTCGGAGTGCGCGACGTTTCATCCAAGATGATCTTGATAAGCGAGGGCATTTCCGACCGGGACTGGTGATGCGCGGGATCCCACAGGTGGGAGCGCCGGAACGCCTTGGCGCAATGCATGAAGACCTCATCCACCTTCAAGACGATGGCAAGTTTGGGGATACGATCCGCAACGCTCATGAGCTTCAGCAGTTCGGGATCGGTGCTCAGTGTTGCGCGCCCATTCACCCGCAGCGTGTCGTCGAAACCGGGCACGATGAACAACAGTCCGACAAAGGGGTGGGCGATGATATTGCTGAGCGTATCAAGGCGATTGTTGCCCGGCCGGTCCGGGATCGCCAGCGTGCGCGCGTCGAGAACCCTTACAAAGCCCGGCGGGTCGCCGCGGGGGCTGACATCGGCCTTTCCCTCAAGGTTTTGGGTGCCAATGCAGAGAAACGGCGAACGCCGAATGAATTCCTGCGCATGTTCGCCGAGCCTGTCCTGACACTTCTGTAGCGCAAGGGCATGTGTCGGCTCGAACAGGCCGCGAAGCGACTGCTCATCCGTGATTGCGAAGTCTGGATTGAGTTCCAAGGCCGCCATGATCTCCCCTCTGAACCGCCCTGCCCAAGGGGCCAAAATCCCGGTCAGCCGTCCTCCCGGCCCCGTTTTCGCTACCCTTGCGCCTTTTTGAGGTACGTACCTCATAAATTGATATACATGGCTTGCCCGCTGCGATCAACAGTTGAAATCGGGCAATAGGCGAAATGGGGATTTTGGCCGGAGGTAAAAAAGGGGCCGTCATTTCCGACGGCCCCAGCTCTGCGGTGGATGGGAGGGGATTGTTATCAGTGCGCCGCGTCTGGTGGCGGCGCTGCCTTGGGTTTCTGGATCAGGATCGTCATGAAGATCAGGCTGGAAAACAGCAGCGTCAGCGCGAAGAACACATCGGCGAAGGCTAGAATCCATGCCTGCTGCGAGACCATGCCAACCATTTTCTTGACCGCGACGGATGCGCCGTCCAGCCCGTAGGAATCATAGTTGGCGCCGACACTGTTCAGCCATTCCAGCGCCTTGGGGTTGGAATAGCTGATATGTTCGGCCAGACGCACATAATGGTCGTCCGTGCGCTGCGACAGCATGGTGTTGATGACGGCAAGACCAACGGCGCCGCCGAGGTTACGCGTGAGGTTGAACAGGCCGGAGGCGTTGCGGATACGGGCGGGCGGCAGGGTGCCGAGCGCGATGTTGTTGATCGGCACCATGCACATCATCAGGCCGAAACCGCGCAGGATCTGCGGGATCAGCAGCTCGTAGAAATCCCAGTCGGTCGTCACATGCGTCATGATCCAGGTGCCGCAGCCGAAGCTGATGAAGCCGATGGCCATCATCGCCCGCGGATCGAGCTTTGTGGAGACCTTGCCGGCAATCGGTGCGGTGAAGAACATCGCAAGGCCGGACACGAACATGGTCTCGCCGATCATCAGCGCGTCATATCCCCTCACCCGGCCGAGATAAAGCGGGTAGAGATAGGTCAACCCGTAAAGCCCGATGCCCATGACGAAGGAGAACAGCGAGCCGATGGAGAAGTTGCGGTCCGCAAAGGCGCGGATATCAACCACGGGGAACTCCACCTTGAAGGCGCGCCAGAAAAAGACGACCGCGCCGATAACCATGGCGACCGTTCCCATGACGATGTGCTCGTCGTTGAACCAGTCCTTGTTGTTACCCTCTTCCAGCACATATTCCAGCGAGCCGAGGAAGACGGCCATGGAGATCAGTCCCCACCAGTCGAACTTCTTCCAGAGCGACCGCTCCGGCTTGTCGAAATCGATCAGGCTCCATGTCAGGATGGTGACGATGATGCCGGGGATGATGTTGACGAGGAACAGCCAGTGCCAGGAAAAGGCGTTGGAAAGATAACCGCCGACCGTCGGGCCGATGGTGGGCGCGAGCGTGGCGACCAGACCGATGATCGGTGAGACGACCGACCGTTTCGACGGCGGGAAGATGGTGAAGGCGGCCGCAAAGACCGACGGGATCATGCCACCACCGATAAAGCCCTGGATCGCGCGGTAAACGATCATCTGGTCGATATTGGTGGCAGTGGCGCAAAGCGCGCTCGAGATGGTGAAGCCCGCAGCACAGGTGGCGAAGAGCACGCGCGTGGAGAGAATGCGCGCCAGCGTGCCCGATAGCGGGATCATAATGACTTCCGCGATCAGATAGGACGTCTGCACCCAGGCGATCTCATCCGAGCCGGCGCCGAGGCCGGCCTGGATTTCCGCAAGCGAGGCGGAAACGATCTGAATGTCGAGAATGGACATGAACATGCCGAAGACCATCGCGAAGAATGCGATGAGCCTGCGCCTGTCCATCGGAGGATCGGCGGGGATGGACGCCCCGCCCGTACCGACAACCGTAGCCGCCATGATCTTGCCCTCAACGGTGCGTCAAAGACGCGCCTTACTTGGCCTGCGGATTAGCTTGCGCCGTTCTGGTGGTTTCCGGCGCCGTGCGGGTATCGACATCGACAACAACGCTGAGGCCCGCGCGCAGATTATGCTTTTCGAGGTCTTCCTTGGAGAAGACGATCCGAACCGGCACGCGCTGGATGACCTTGGTGAAATTGCCCGTCGCATTTTCCGGCGGCAGCATCGAGAAGACCGAGCCGGAACCCGGCGAGATCGACTGGACCGTGCCTTCGATCGTCGCGTCGTCAAAGGCGTCGACATGCACGCGCACCTTCGAACCGGGTACGACGCGGGCGAGCTGCGTTTCCTTGAAATTGGCGTCGATATAAAGCTCGTTCATCGGCACCAGCGAAGCCAGACGCTTGCCGACAGACACCAGATCGCCATTCTGTACCGCGAGATTGCCAATAACGCCGTCATAAGGCGCCTTCAGAACCGTGAAGGACAGATCGCGGGCCGCCTTGTCGCGGGACAGCTGCAGCGAACGGATGGTGCTTTCCGCCTCCTGACGCTGGGCGCGCAGGAGCTCCACATTGGCCTTGGCCGAGGCGATGGCGGCATCGCCGGCCACAACATTCGCCTTGGCCTGATCGAGCGCGACTTGCGCATTATCGGACGCGGCAACCGTGCCGACATCCTTTGCCTGCAGCTGGCTTGCGCGCTTCTGGGTGATTTCCGCACCACGAAGGGCTGCATCCAGCGCGCCCTTCTGGGCAACGGCCTGCTCGAGCGCCGCTTCGCCGCCGATGATCTGCGCATCGATACGCTTCAGAGACAGTTCCTCGGTGCGGATCTGCGCTTCGGCCTGGTCGAGCGCGATACGATAATCGCCGTCGTCAAGCGTCACCAGCGGGTCGCCCGCCTTGACTTCCTGGTTCTCGACCACGTTCACCCTGGCGACGTAACCGGAAACCTTCGGCGCGATGACCGCGATGTCACCTTCGATATAGGCGTCGTCCGTCGACACTAGGAAGCGACCATCGATCCACCAGTTGTAACCGTACCAGCCAGCACCGGCCAGCAGTGCAATGGCAATGACAGGCAGAAGCTTCGAGCGCTTCTTCTGCTTTGGTGCCGGCGCTGCCTGCGGCTGCTGGGAAGGCGCCTCCGCCGGCTTTGCGGGAGAGGTCTCGGCCTTGGCAGAGATATCCGCCTCTTCCGCATCGTTGACGGCGCGAACCGCATTATTCTTCTGGGCCGACATGAGAGAGCTTACCGTGATAGATTGAAGAAAGTTTTTCGAACTGAACCGTTCGGTTCGATTGACATAATCTCTTTCCTGACACATATCAAGTGTTATCGAACCGATTGGTTCGACGTTCGGTTAATTTTTTTTACGCCGTTGTGATGCTATGAGGGCGGTAGCGATGGCAGGTGAAGACAGGGATATGGAGACGGAAACGGAAACGGGCTGTCCGGGCAATGCCGCCGGGCGTTTTGCGGCGGGCGAAGACCCGGCCAAACGCGAGCAGATTCTGGCAGGTGCGTGGCGTGTGTTCAAGCGCAAGGGCTTCGATGCGGCCAGCATGAACGACATCACGCGTGAAGCGGGCGTTTCCAAGGGCACGATCTACGTCTATTTCTCCAACAAGGAGGATCTGTTCGTTGCGCTCGTCGATCACCATCGCAACGAATTCGCCACCTCCATGCGCCATATCCTTGAGGGCACCGAGGAGGTGCGCGAGGGGCTGGAGCAGTTCGGCAAGGCCTTTGCCAACAAGATGATCTGTTCGGACATGATCCCCGCCATGCGTTCGGTGCTCGGCGTCATCGATCGCATGCCAAAACTGGCGCAGCGCTTTTTCCTGTCGGCTCCGAACAACGTACGCACCGTGCTCCTGGATTTCATCCAACATCAGGTCGAGATCGGCCATCTGAAAGTGGACGATCCTGAACTGGCCGCCCGGCAATATATCGAGCTTTCCACCGGCACCTTCTTCAAGCTGCGGCTGTTCGGCGAACTGGAAGGCCCGGTTCCCGACGAGGAACTGGACCGGGTTATCAGCAGCGCCATCAACGTATTCATGGCGGCTTACGGAACAGACAAGGCCTGAGACCATTCAGCAAGGGACGGCCTGACCGGCATCGGGCCGGCAAGGCGATGGCGTCCGATACGCGGTTTGCGCGAAATTTCGATGAAATCTTGCCAAACACAGGAGCTATCTCCTTGTTTCTCGCGTATTGCGCTATAAATTCCACCCACCGAATATATCGGCTGGCCTTGTTGCTGAAAGGAAAACATACCTGATGGAGTCCATTCTCCCTCTTCTGTCGGACCCCGCCGCCTGGGTGGCGCTCGTCACACTGATCGTCATGGAGGTCGTGCTTGGCATCGACAACCTGATCTTCATCTCCATTCTCACCAACAAGCTGCCGCCTGAACAGCGCGAAAAAGCCCGCAAGATCGGTATAGGCCTCGCGCTCGTCATGCGCCTTGGCCTGCTTGGTACCGTCGCCTGGATCGTGCAGCTCACCACACCGGTCTTCGAAGCCTTCGGCCACCCATTCTCGTGGAAGGACATGATCCTCATCGCCGGCGGTCTCTTCCTCGTCTGGAAGGCGACCAAGGAAATTCACCACAATGTCGACCCGGAAGACCACAAGGAAGACCTGGTGGGCGGCCCTGTGGGCATGAATTTCGGCGCCGCCATCGGCCAGATCCTGCTGCTCGACCTCGTCTTCTCGGTGGACAGCATCATCACCGCCGTCGGCATGACCCCTCACCTGCCGATCATGATCGTCGCCGTCATCGTGGCCGTGACAGTCATGCTGCTGGCCGCAACGCCGCTCGCCAATTTCATCGAGCGCAACCCCACCATCGTCATGCTGGCGCTCGCCTTCCTGATGATGATCGGCACGACACTGATCGCCGAAGGCATGGGCTTCCATGTTCCCAAGGGCTACGTCTATGCCGCCATGGCGTTCTCGGCACTGGTGGAACTGCTCAACATGCTGGCGCGCAATGCAAGGCGCAGGAAGAAGGCGGGTGCGGAAGAGGTGCATTGACCGCACTTCCTTCCGTCGTGCCGGACTTGATCCGGCATCCAGCCGATGCGCGTCTGCGCATCGTAAAGAGTCCCTTCAGCCCAAGGACTTGGGCTGGCTGGATACCGGATCAAGTCCGGTATGACGGAAATGATTTCTGCCTATTGCCAAAATAGTTGGCGCTGCGCATGCTTTTCTCATGCGCCAAGGTTACGTTTATATTCTTGCATCGAAAAGAAACGGAACGCTCTATATTGGCGTTACCAGCAATCTTTCTCAGCGACTATATGAGCATCAGAACAATCTGACACCCGGTTTCACAACCCGTTATGGCGTCAAGACTCTCGTTTGGTTCGAGACATACGATCTCGTCACGGACGCGATTGCTAGAGAAAAGAATATAAAAAACTGGCCACGCGCTTGGAAGATCAAGTTGATTGAAGATCTCAATCCGGAATGGGACGATATCGCTCATTATCTTCTCTAACGAAACCTCACCTCCGTCATGCCGGACTTGATCCGGCATCCAGCCGACGCGCGTCTGCGCGTTGGAGAGAGTCCTTTCAGCACAAAGACTTGGGCTGGCTGGATGCCGGATCAAGTCCGGCATGACGGAGGGGCGTGAATCCTCAGTTCACGCCAGGAACCGCCTCACCCCGGCTTGCGTTCTTCGATATCCTCATCGATAGGTGCGACTTCCGCCGCCTCTCCTTCGAAAGCATAAGCCAGCATGACGACAGACCAGATCCTCGCCTTCACCGTCATCGCCGGCATGATGGTGGCCTTCATCTGGGACAGGTTTCGTTATGACGTCGTCGCCTGCAGCGCGCTGCTGGTGGGTGTAGCACTCGGCGTCGTGCCTTTCGATAAGGCATTTTCCGGCTTCTCGGATGATATCGTCATCATCGTCGGCAGCGCACTGGTTGTCAGTTCGGCGGTGGCGCGTTCAGGCATCGTCGACATGACGATCAAGAAATATTTCCCCGAGATGCATTCCAAAGGCCTGCAGCTCGCCTTCCTGATGATCGTCGTCGCCGTCATGTCGGCCTTCATCAAGAACATTGGCGCACTCGCCATCATGATGCCCGTCGCGTTCCAGTTCGCCCGCAAATCCGGAAGCCCGGTTTCCTATTACCTGATGCCCATGGCGTTTGCCGCCTTGCTGGGCGGGCTGATGACGCAGATTGGCACGTCGCCGAACATCGTCGTCTCGCGCCTGCGTGAGGAGATGACCGGTGAGGGCTTCTCGATGTTCGATTTCACGCCCGTTGGGGCTGGCCTCACCGTCATCGGCATCATCTTCCTGACCTTCGGTTATCGGTTGCTTCCGGTGCGCAACCGGGAAAAGGCCTCTGTCGAGGATATTCTCGACCAGTCCGCCTATACCGCCGAAGCGACGCTGCCTGCAGACAATACCTTTGCGGACAAGCCGCTGCGCGAACTTCTCAAGCAGGCCGATGGCGATGTCATCGCCAGCACCATCCTGCGCGGACCGCGGCGCATTTCCCCCTTTCCCGACGTGACGCTGAAGGCCGGAGACACGGTTCTGCTCGAAGGCAGCCCGGAAGGCCTCGACCGCATCGTCTCCCAGGCAAAGTTGCTGCTTTCCGGCAAGCCCCTGATGGAGAACGGCCAGAAGACCGCCGACCTCATCTCAATGGAAGCAGTCATCAGCAACGAATCCGTTCTGAACGGCATTTCGGCGCGGGAACTCGCGCTGTCCTATACGCGTGGCGTCAACCTGATCGCGGTGAGCCGGCGCGGCCAGCGTGTCAGCCAGCGGCTCTCGGAACTGACATTGCAGGCGGGTGACGTCATCCTTTTACAGGGCAGCCGCAAGAACCTGCCGCAGGTGCTGCAGGAATTTTCGCTGCTGCCGCTGGCGCAGCGGGAGATTCTGCTCGGCGTACAGCGCCGCGCGCTTTTGCCGGTCATCGTACTCGCCGCCGCCATGATCGCGGCCGGCAGCGGTCTGGTCCCGGTCTCGGTCGCCTTTTTCGCAGCCGCCTTCATGATGATCGTCGTCGGCGCCATTCCGCTGACCGAAGTCTACAAATCCGTCGATGGCCCGATCCTCGTCATGCTCGCCGCCCTCATTCCCGTCAGCGACTCGCTGCGCACCAGCGGCGCCAGCGAGTTGATCGCCGCCTGGCTCGGCAACGCGGCTCAGGGCCTGCCGCCCTTTGCCGCGCTCGGCATGATCCTGCTCACCGCCATGGCGGTTACGCCCTTTCTCAACAATGCCGCAACGGTGCTGGTCATGGCGCCGATTGCAGCGGGTTTTGCCACCACGCTCGGTTTCCGGCCGGAGGCCTTCCTGATGGCGGTGGCGATCGGCGCGGGCTGCGATTTCCTCACCCCGATCGGGCACCAGTGCAATACGCTGGTCATGGGTCCTGGCGGTTATCGTTTCAGCGACTACCCGCGGCTTGGCCTGCCGCTGTCGATCATGATCGTCATTGCCAGCATTCCCATGCTGCTTTACGTCTGGCCGGTCAACTGAAGCCAGTTGGCAGGACCGGCCGACCTCTGGAGACTCCATATTTCCTTGACGCCTGCGGCAGAATATGGCCTAAGCCCAAGCCGAACGGGAATATGAAAAAGGCACTTTCCTTTCGCCTTTCGACATGATGTCCTGCCGCATCCGAACGAAAACTCCGTGGTATCAGGGTGGAACCGCCCCGATGTCACCGCCACGTCACGACGAGTGAAATTCATGACCACTTCCGGCGTTCGCGTCCGCATCGCACCTTCCCCCACCGGCGAGCCGCATGTCGGCACCGCTTATATCGCGCTGTTCAACTATCTCTTCGCCAAGAAACACGGCGGCGAGTTCATCCTGCGCATCGAGGATACCGACGCCACCCGCTCGACCCTCGAATATGAGCAGAAGGTGCTGGAAGCCCTGCGCTGGACCGGCCTTACCTGGTCGGAAGGCCCCGATGTCGGCGGCCCTTACGGTCCGTATCGCCAGTCAGAGCGCAAGGCGATGTACTGGCCCTATGCCGAAGAGCTGCTGGAAAAAGGCCATGCCTTCCGCTGTTTCTGCACGCCCGAGCGGCTGGAGCAGATGCGCGAGGCCCAGCGCGCCGCCGGCAAGCCGCCGAAATATGACGGACACTGCCTCAACCTGAAGGCCGAGGAAGTAACCGCCCGCGTTGCCGCCGGTGAAGCCAACGTCGTGCGCATGAAAATCCCGACCGAAGGCTCGTGCGATTTCCATGACGGCGTTTATGGCGATGTCTCGATCCCGTGGGATTCCGTCGACATGCAGGTGCTGATCAAGGCCGACGGCATGCCGACCTATCACATGGCCAACGTCATCGACGACCATCTGATGAAGATCACCCATGTGGCGCGCGGCGAAGAGTGGCTGGCGTCTGTGCCCAAGCACATCCTGCTTTACCGTTATTTCGGCTGGCAGGAGCCGGTGTTCATGCATCTTTCCCTGATGCGCAACGCCGACAAGTCCAAGCTTTCCAAGCGCAAGAACCCGACCTCGATCTCCTATTATTCCGCGCTCGGTTACCTGCCGGAAGCGTTGATGAACTTCCTCGGTCTGTTCTTCATCCAGATCGCCGAGGGCGAAGAGCTCCTGACCATGGACGAGCTGGCTGCAAAGTTCGACCCGGAAGCGCTCTCCAAGGCCGGCGCCATTTTCGACATCCAGAAGCTGGACTGGCTGAACGGTCGCTGGCTGCGCGAAAAGCTTTCGCCGGAAGAGTTCATTGCCCGCACACTGGAATGGGCGATGGAGAATTCCCGCCTGACCGAAGGCCTGAAGCTTGCGCAGAGCCGCGTTTCCAAACTCGGCGAGCTGCCGAACCTTGCCGGCTTCCTGCTCGCAAGCGATGCTGGCCTGACGCCCGCCTCCTTTGCCGGGCTGAAGAGCAAGCCGGAGGAAATCCACGAAATCCTCACCACGGTTGCCGCAGACCTCGAAAAGATGCCTGACTGGAATGTGGAAGCCATCGAGGCCGAGCTGCGCGATGTGGCCGAACGCACCGGCAAGAAGCTGCGCGTCGTCACGCCGCCGCTTTTCGTCGCCATGTCCGGATCGTCGCGCTCGCTGCCGCTGTTTGACTCGATGGCGCTGCTCGGCCGCTCCGTCGTGCGCCAGCGCCTGAAGGCTGCGATCGCCGTTGTGGCCACGATGGTTGGCAGCGGAAGCTGATGATGACGTGCTGGCGGTGACGGCAGCATTTTAGAATACGCTCTTTGCCTGGGGCTCACCCCCTCTGCCCTGCCGGGCATCTCCCCCTCAAGGGGGGAGATCGACAAGCGGCTGACACCTTGCCCATGGAACGGGCGGGCGCGGCATCTGATCTCCCCCCTTGTGGGGAGATGTCCGGCAGGACAGAGGGGGGTAACCCAGAGCGCCAAGGGTAACCGCAACGAACAAGCCCGCTAAAGGCGAACACGATGACCGACACCAAGACCGAAACCACCGCCCTCTCCTCCGACGCGACAGAAGTGCGCCGCCAGAAACTTGCGCTGCTGCGCGAGCAGATCGGCGACGTCTATCCGGCGCATTTCCACCGCACGATGAGCAATGCCGAGCTGGCGGAAAAATATGCCGATATCGAAGCCGACGTCGAGACCGGTGATACGGTGACGGTGGCGGGACGCGTTTATTCCTCGCGCAATTCCGGCATGTTCATGGATATTCATGACGCCTCGGGCAAGGTGCAGATCTTCTCGCACAAGGATACGACGCCGGAAGCGGCGCGCAACCTGCTGCCGATGATCGATATCGGCGACATCATCGGCGTGACCGGCAAGGTGCGCCGCACCAAGCGCGGTGAGCTGACGATCAACGCCGAAGAAATCACCATGCTGACGAAGTCGCTGCTGCCGATGCCCGAGAAGTGGCACGGCGTCTCTGACATCGAGCTGCGTTACCGCAAGCGCCACCTCGACATTCTCTCCAACGAGGAATCCAAGCTGCGCTTCCTGCAGCGCTCGAAGATTCTCTCCGGCATCCGCCGCTTCATGGAGGCCGAAGGCTTCCTCGAAGTGGAAACGCCGATGCTGCAGACCGTCTATGGCGGCGCGACCGCCGATCCGTTCAAGACCTTCCACAACACGCTGAAGATGGACATGTATCTGCGCATCGCGCCGGAACTTTTCCTGAAGCGCACGCTGGTTTCGGGCCTGTCCGACAAGGTTTTTGAAATCAACCGCAACTTCCGCAACGAAGGCGTCTCCACACGGCACAATCCTGAATTCACCATGATGGAGTGCTATTGGGCCTATGCCGATTACGAAGACATCATGGGTCTCGTTGAGCGGCTGTTCGAGACGCTGGCGATCTCGCTCCACGGCACCACAGAGGTGGAATTCCAGGGCCAGACGATCTCCTTCAAGGGTCCGTTCAAGCGCGTGCCGATGCCTGATGCGGTGAAGGAAGCAACCGGTATCGACTTCCTCGCCATCAAGACCGACGAAGAAGCCCGCGCTGCCGCCAAGGCCGCCGGTTTTGCTGTCGAGAAGGACTGGACCTGGGGCGAATGCCTTGCCTTCATCTTCGAAGAGAAGGTGGAAGGCACGCTGATCCAGCCGAGCCACGTCACGCACTTTCCGAAGGACATCTCGCCCTTCGCCAAGGAAGTGCCGGGTGAACCGCGCCTCGTCGAGCGTTTCGAAAGCTATTGCAACGCCTGGGAAGTTGGCAACGCCTTCTCGGAACTCAACGATCCCGAAGAACAGCGCCGCCGCATGGTGGAGCAGCTGGAACAGGCGCATGCGCGTGGCGAAAAGGACAAGCAGCTGGACGACGAGTTCCTCGACGCCATCGACCAGGGCATGCCACCCGCCGGCGGCCTCGGCATCGGCGTCGACCGCCTGATCATGCTTTTGACCAACGCCCCGTCGATCCGCGACGTCATTCTCTTCCCGGCCCGCCGCAACAAGGCGGATTGAGGCACCAAGAGCGCTGCCCGGTTCGAATTTCCGGGCAAGCTGCAATCCCCTTGAAGTTGGCGCTGAAGGGTGAATATTCACTCAACCTCATCCTCGGGCTTGTCCCGAGGATTTGCTAACGTAGCGATTTTGTTGACGTGCTTAGAGGCGTGGGACAAGCCCAAGGATGACGTTGCGCAAGCATGACAAGGCAGCGTCGGCGGAACCTGCCGCCGGCATAAAACAGGAACGCATCGGCAACAGCCGAATCCCTCTCAATGCCCCGCCTTGGCCTTTTCGCCAGCAGCTTCCTCTGCCACCGCCGCCTCTCCGTCCATCGGTTTTTCCTCCGCCGCCTGCGCGGTGGTCGAACCTTTTCCGAAGATCAGTGACTTCAGATAGGACAGGCTGAAGATGCTGCTGCCCTCGGCTTCCGGTGTCGAGGTCAGAAGCTCGTCGGTGACGGTCTCACCATGCGCTTCGGGAGACGGAGTTTCATCATGTGCTTCCGGAGCAGTTTCGCCATGGCCGGGCTCCGTTGGCGCAGCGTCATGTTCGCCGCTGGCCCCGCCCTTGCTTTCGCCGTGACCTTTGGCGGACTTGCCCTCGTGGCCGCCCGCTTCCGGCTCCGCAACCGGCGTCGCACAATCGGCGAAGTCGCTGAGGCTGGCAGCCATGGCTTCGGTATCTTCAAGCGGCAGATCGATGCGCAGACCGTAAAACTGGCCGCTGCCATTTGCTGCGCCGTCATAATAGAAGGCTGAATAACGGCGGGCCTCGGCGCCCTCGGGAATTTTCGCCGGATCCGGAATGAAGACCACCTGTGCGGCAATGGCCCGGCCACGCATTTCCGAGCGCAGCTGCGGGCCGTTCCTGTCAAGCACGGAGACCTGAACCAGATCGGGCTTCTGTTTGTCGTAAACCGCTTTGGCGACGCGCAGGGCGGTTTTCAACCGCTCCGTGCCGTCTCCGCCTTCGGTGCGAATGAACTTGCGTACCCATAACGAGCCGTTCTTGCGGATATTCACTGTCTGGACTGCGTCGCAGGAAAGCCCGTTGGTGGAGGCATAGGATGGGCCAAGCAGCCGCTCGCTGCCGATGAACACGGCAGCGGAACCGGTCGCGCCCGCCAAAAGCAGGATCCCGCCTCCAATCATAACGAGCTTGCGCGAAAACCGCATTCGTCCGAATACAGCTTTCACCCGCAACATCCTGACATCAAGTACCCCGCCTCTCGCCCTCACCCCGGAAACGTGGCTCGAAGGATGAGGAACACACGCGGGATAAGCTTCGGACCACGCTGTCCGAGCCTTCCGATAGTGCCGCTTTCTCATTGAAAAAAGTTTAATCCCGCAGGCAAGATACCCGCAAAAGCGCATCATTTTCGGACATTTCAGAAATCTCAAGATTTGCGAATGATTTGCAATAGCGTTGACAAAGGTGATTTTATAACAGATGGTATTGCGAATTAGTCGCAACAAAATCTGGTGAGCACGTGAACGTCCAAAAATTCCGCCACGCCATTTTCGCTTTCTCGCTTTTTCTTCCGGGCGTCGCCCTTGCCCAGGAAAAACCTGTTGTCGTGACCACCTTCACCATCATCGCCGATATGGCGCGCAACGTAGCGGGTGACGCGGCCGAGGTGGAAAGCATCACCAAGCCCGGCGCTGAAATCCACAATTACCAGCCGACGCCCCGCGACATTCTGAAGGCCCGCAAGGCCGATCTGGTGCTGCGCAACGGACTCAATCTGGAATTGTGGTTCGAGAAATTCCTGACTAACCTCTCCGGCGTGCCTGATGTGACGGTGAGCGATGGTGTGAAGCCGATGGCGATCAGCGGCGGCGCCTATCAGGGCAAGCCCAATCCGCACGCCTGGATGTCTCCCGATAACGCCTTGATCTACGTCGAAAATATTCGCAAGGGCCTGAGCGAGATCGACCCCGCCCACGCCGATGTCTACGCCGCCAATGCCAAGGCCTATTCGGACAGGATCAGGGCCACGGTGCAGCCGATCCGCAATGAACTTTCGGCCCTTCCGGAAAACAAGCGCTGGTTGGTGACGAGTGAAGGCGCCTTTTCTTATCTCGCCCGCGATTTCGGCCTGAAGGAATTGTTCCTCTGGCCGGTCAACGCCGACAGTCAGGGCACGCCCCAGCAGGTTCGGGGTGTGATCGACGCCATGCGCGAGCATAATATCCACGTCATCTTCAGCGAAAGCACCGTTTCCGCCGATCCCGCCCAGCAGGTGGCCAAGGAAACCGGTGCGGCCTATGGCGGCATTCTCTATGTGGATTCGCTGAGCGAGGCTGATGGTCCCGTCCCGACTTACCTGGACCTGCTGCGTGTGACGAGCGAAACCATCGCCAAGGGACTGTCTTCATGAGAATGGGGAGTAAAAAATCAGGCGGCGGCCTGACGGTTCAAAATGCGACAGTGACCTATCGCAACGGCCACACCGCATTAAAAGATGCCAGCTTCTCCATTCCCCGCGGAACGATCACGGCACTTGTCGGCGTCAACGGCGCCGGCAAGTCCACGATTTTCAAGGCGATCATGGGTTTCGTTCCTTTGGCCGCCGGTTCCGTCTCGATCTTCGATCTGCCGGTGAAGGAGGCGCTGAAGAAAAACCTCGTCGCTTACGTGCCGCAGGCGGAAGAGGTGGACTGGAGCTTTCCGGTGCTGGTGGAGGACGTGGTGATGATGGGCCGTTATGGCCACATGAATTTCCTGCGCATCCCCTCGAAGCGCGATCACCAGATGGTGGAAGAGGCGCTGAAACGCGTCAACATGCTCGATTATCGCAAGCGCCAGATCGGCGAACTCTCCGGCGGGCAGAAGAAGCGAGTGTTTCTGGCTCGCGCGCTGGCGCAGGAAGGGCAGGTGATTCTGCTGGACGAACCTTTCACCGGTGTCGACGTGACGACGGAGGAGCAGATCGTCGCGCTTTTGAAGGCACTGCGCGACGAGGGCCGCGTCATGCTGGTCTCCACCCACAATCTTGGCAGCGTTCCGGAATTCTGCGACCGCGCCGTCTTCGTCAAGGGTACGGTTCTGGCGTCGGGCAAAACAAGCGACACCTTTACAGAGGAAAACCTGCAAAGGGCTTTCGGCGGCAGCCTGCGCCACTTCGTTCTCGGCGGGGCAGACCTGCATAGCGACGCCGATCCGCGCCGCCTGAAGGTCATAACCGATGACGAGCGGCCTTTCGTGATCTACGGCAAAAATGGCCAGGACAGGCGCGATTCTGAGGCTCCGAAAGAGAAAGCCGATGATTGACACCCTTCTTGAGCCTTTCACCTATGGTTACATGTTGAACGCCATCTGGGTCAGCGCACTGGTGGGCGGTGTCTGCGGCTTTCTCTCGGCCTATCTGATGCTGAAGGGCTGGTCATTGATCGGCGATGCGCTTTCCCACGCCATCGTTCCCGGCGTTGCCGGAGCCTATATGCTGGGCCTGCCCTTTTCGCTCGGCGCGTTTCTCTCCGGCGGGTTGGCGGCCGGGTCCATGCTGTTTCTGAATCAGAAGACACGGCTCAAGGAAGATGCGATTATCGGCCTGATCTTCACCTCGTTTTTCGGGCTTGGCCTGTTCATGGTATCGCTCTCGCCGACCTCGGTGAATATCCAGACCATCGTGCTCGGCAATATCCTCGCCATCACTGCTGAAGACACCATCCAGCTGGCTTTGATCGGCGGTATCAGCCTCCTTGTGCTTTCGCTGAAATGGCGCGACTTCATGGTGGTGTTCTTCGATGAGAACCACGCCCGCACCGTGGGGCTGAAACCGGAAGTGCTGAAGGTGATCTTCTTCACCCTGCTGGCCGCCTCCACGGTTGCCGCCCTACAGACTGTCGGCGCTTTCCTCGTCGTCGCCATGGTGGTGACGCCGGGCGCTACTGCCTATCTCCTGACCGACCGTTTCGAGCGGCTGATCCTGATGAGCCTCATCATCGGCGCGGCCACCAGCTTCATCGGCGCCTATCTCAGCTATTTTCTCGATGGCGCGACCGGCGGCGTCATCGTGGTGCTACAGACGGCGATCTTCCTTGCCGCCTTCGTCTTTGCACCCAAACACGGCCTGCTCGCCTCTCGCGCCAAGGCGCGCAGGGCGCTGGAGGAAACGCCATGAGTGAATATCTCGAACTGGCCATACTGCCGTTTCAACTGCCTTTCATGCAATATGCCTTCCTGATCACGCTGATGATCGCGGTGCCCATGGCAATGCTCTCCTGTTTTCTGGTGCTGAAGGGCTGGTCGCTGATGGGGGACGCCGTTTCCCATGCCGTGCTGCCCGGCGTGGTGGTGGCCTATATCGTTGGCATCCCGCTTTCCATCGGGGCCTTCATCGCGGGCATGATATGTGCCCTCGGCACCGGTTTCATCAAGGAAAACAGCCGCATCAAGGAGGATACGGTGCTCGGCATCGTCTTTTCCGGCATGTTCGGGCTGGGACTGGTGCTTTACGTGAAGGTGCAGAGCGACGTACATCTCGACCATATCCTCTTCGGCGACATGCTCGGCATCGCGCCCTTGGACATGCTGGAGACGGGCGTGATCGCGCTTTTCGCCACCCTGTTTCTCGGCATCCTGCGCAAGGACCTGCTGGTCAACGCCTTCGATGCGCAACATGCAAGAGCCATCGGCCTGCCCGTGCGTGTGCTGCATTATGGCCTGCTGATGGTGCTGTCGCTCACCGTAGTCGGCGCGCTGAAGGCGGTTGGCATCATTCTCTCCGTCGCCATGCTCGTCGCACCGGGCGCAATCGCCTTCCTGCTGACCCGGCGTTTTTCCGCCATGCTGCTGGTGGCCATTGCGGTGGCGGTCGCCTCGTCGCTTGCGGGCATATGGCTGAGTTTCCTGATCGACAGCGCTCCCGCCCCCACGATCGTGCTCTTCATGAGCGTCACCTTCGTCGCGACATTCGTCCGCACCATCTGGAAAACCCGCCGTACCGACACGGCCCGTGAGACGGCAATATAAAAGAACGATTTTTACGGGCGCGTGGAACATTTTCTCCTTTTGCGCGTCATTTTATCGAGCCTGTCGCGGGGCGGCGGCTCGGGAAAATTTCGCAAAAGGGGAAGCGCCATGCTTAAATGGGCTCTTATTTTCTTTGTCATTTCTTTGATCGCAGGCGTGTTCGGCTTTACCGGCATTTCGGCAGCTGCAGCCGGCGTGGCCCGCATTCTGTTCTTCATCGCCGTGGTGATCTTCCTGGTCTTCCTCGTGCTTGCGCTGATGGCCGGAAGCGCCGTCGTCTGAATGAAAAAGGCGACCGGTTGTCACGCCGGTCGCCCTCCTCTCTCCCTTGAAATCCGTCAGCCCGTCCAGCCGCCATCAATGACATGGATCTGGCCGGTGGTGAAACCTGCTTCGTCTGACGCGAGGTAGGTGACGAGCGCTGCGATCTCTTCCGGCGTAGCGATGCGGCCCATAGGCTGGCGCGCGATGAAATCTGCAAGAGCCTGTTCGTAATTGCCGGTGGCGCGCAGACGATCGTGCAGCGAAGGGCTATCCACCGTTCCGGGGCAGATGGCGTTGCAACGAATGCCCTTTGTTACGAAGTCCGCCGCAATCGCCTTGGTCAGGCCCACAACGGCGGCCTTGGAAGCGGTGTAGGCAAACCGGTTTGGCACTCCCTTTACGCTGGAAGCAACCGAGGACATGTTGACGATTGCGCCCTTTCCCTTCTCCAGCATGCCGGGCAGGAAAGCGCGGCAGGTACGGTACATGGCCTTTGCGTTGAGGTCGAAGGAGAAATCCCAGTCCTTCTCTTCACACTCGAGGATGGTGCCGGAATGAACAAAACCGGCGCAGTTGAACAGCACATCCGCATGGCCGATATCGGCGGCAAAATCTTTTACGCCATCGCCGTCGAGCACGTTCAGAACCCGCGTCTCTGCCCCCTTGAGCGTAGAAAGCGCCTGCTCATTGATATCGGTGGCGATGACGCGCGCCCCGAGCGACACGAACCGCTCTGCCGCCGCCCGCCCGATACCCTGACCGGCCGCGGTGATCACCACTGTCCGGCCGTTAAAATCCTGCACCATGAATAGCCTCCCGCTAAGGCACGCCCGCCTGCCGGGGCCGAGCCGTTGAATTTCAGTGATCTCAAATATGGATCGACAATTCATATGTAAACGCGGTATTCATATGGCGTCAAGCAAACTTGCGTGGACGGCCGGTATAGGGCAAGCCTATTTTCAGGCTCAGCCCGGCGCCGGCGACCATACACACCATCATCATCGAGGCCAGATGACCGACGACGACAGCGAAAGATATCGCGCTCCCGCCCTCGACAAGGGCCTGGACATTCTCGAACTTCTGGCCCGCACCGATGGCGGGCTGACACAGATCGAGATCGCCAAGTCCATCGGAAAGAGCCCCAACGAGCTTTACCGCATGCTGGACCGGCTGGTGCGCCGGGGTTATGTGCAGCGGCTTGACGGCGATCGATTCTCTTTGACGCTGAAGATGTTCGGGCTGGCGCATTTCCATGCGCCGATCCGCCGGCTGGTTTCCTTCGCAGCCCCTGTCATGCGCGATTTTTCGGCGAGTGCGGAGCAGGCCTGCCATCTGGCGGTCCATGATCGCGGCAGCGTTGTGGTCATTGCCCAACAGGAATCATCCACCTACTGGGCCATGTCC
>Ga0137300_1088_pt1 | contig 23440 bp, 22 predicted proteins | sample RamsorwD2O_NANAE_FD_97190 | JGI IMG/M metagenome (GOLD analysis project Ga0137300, IMG submission 97190) | Mouse cecal microbial communities from Vienna, Austria - N-Acetylneuraminic acid amended with D2O_NANAE | ecosystem: Host-associated > Mammals > Digestive system > Large intestine > Cecum... | reverse complement strand
GGTTTGCGCGGCAGGTGTCAGCCAGCCCGTGAGTGCCCGCACGTCCGAAGGCACAAACGGACGCATCTGCATTCTGTCGAAAAGCAGGGCCAGATGCTCGCGCCGCGTCTGTGGGCGCCCGAAATAACGATCGATCTCATGGTGATCGACGCCGATCTGCCGCGCCAGAAATCGTAAGACGCCAGCCGGCAGGATCTCGCCATCCGCAAGCGGTCGGCCAGGGTATCGTAGCGTGGCCAGAACACAGGCGAGGCCCAGTCTGTTCGAGGCCTTGTTCTGTCGCATGATCAGGTCGAGATCCGATCGATCCAGCGTGTAATGTTTGGCGATCTCCCTCTCGTTATCGGGGATGATCGTCGCCTGTTGCCACCATGCCTCGCTCAGTAAGGCTCTTCTCGCCATTCTCTGATCTTCCCGTTTCGCCGCAGAGAGTGCAGCGAAACGGAAAATGCGTGTCCGACAAACGAACGTTTCGCGGCATCCACAGTTTTTGTCCGCAAACCTTGTCATGAAACGGCAAATCGGACAATGTCCGAATTCAACGCGAAAACGGACAAAGCACGTCTAATGACCTCTATCGGCTATGCAAGAGTCTCCACCTGCGAGCAGGACACAGCGCTGCAACTCGACGCTTTGCGCAAAGCAGGTTGTGAAAGGCTGTTCGAGGATAAGGCATCCGGCGTCAAGACTGACCGGCCCGGATTGGCTGAGGCGATCCGCTACGTTCGCGACGGCGACACGCTCACAGTCTGGAAGCTCGACCGCCTCGGCCGGTCGATGAAGCACCTCATCGAGATCATCACCGAACTGGAGGCCAAAGGCGTCGGCTTCCGATCCATCACCGAAAACATCGACACCACGACATCCGGCGGTCGCCTGGTCTTCCACCTGTTCGGCGCGCTGGCACAGTTCGAGCGCGATCTGATCCGGGAACGAACACGTGCCGGTCTGCAAGCCGCAGAGGAACGCGGCCGCCGCGGTGGCCGACAAGTCGTCGTAACCCCCGAGAAACTTGCCAAAGCCCGCCAGCATCTGGCGGCCGGTTTGAACGTCCGGGAGGCCGCAGCCCGCGTGAAAATCGGGAAAACCGCCCTCTACGAAGCTCTCAGGGCCGAAAAAACAACGACATCTACGGTTAAACCGACCTGAGTTCCGGATACGTTCCCAAAAGTCGGACAGATTCACTACTTTCGTGTCGTGACGCCAGATAGGCTTCGAACCGTAGCCCACCTTTTACCACCTGGTCGCGGAGCCGTTTGGCTTGTTCGACCGCATAGGCCTTGTCGGCAGGATCGGCCAGAGCTGGACGCCATAGCCGGCCATTAGCCCCATGGCCCGTTCGACCGGCGCCAAATGGCCGAGGGCGGCAAACTCATCCAGCAAATAGAGGACCGGGGTTGCCGGCTTTGCCGGATCGCGGGCCATGTCGAGCAGGCTTTGCGTGACGAGGAGACGCAGCCAGCGCGAATAGGTAGAGAGCCGATCGGGTGGCAGGACGAGGAAGACGGATATGTTGCGCCGCTTGAGGTCGGCAAAGCGGAAATCCGATCGGCCGAGCACTGCCGTCATGCGCGGAATATCGAGAAAGTGCGTATGACGCTGCGCGGCCGACAGCACGCCGGCCGCCTCGCGATCGGACTTGCCGAGATGACGATTTGCAGCACGGGCGATGAGGCCGACCGCCGCGTCGGTTGCCTGCATCTGTTTCAGCAAGGCGGCAAAATTCTCGGGGGCGAGCGTCAGATATTCGCGCAGCGTCCCGAGGTGCCGGCGGCCGGCCGGCTCGACGGCTGCGATCGTCAGCAGCAGCCCCGAAATCAGCGCCTTTGCCTCTTCATTCCAATGGGCCTCTCCCGACATGCCAGGCTCGTCGAAGACGAGGGCATCGGCCAGGGTGCTGGCATCCTCCGCGACATCGAGGCCGTCCACATCGAGCGTGTCGATAGGATTGAAAGCGGCCGAGGGTTTGCCGGTGATGCCGAAGGGATCGAGGACATGGACCGGGCCAAAATTCTGGCGGGCGCGGCCGGCGATTTTCGCATTCTCGCCCTTTGGGTCGATGCAGATCACCGAGCGATCGGCGGTCAGCAAATTGGGAATAATGGTCCCCACACCTTTGCCGGTTCTCGTCGGCGCCATCGTCAGAAGATGGGCCGGCCCGTCATAGCGCATGAGGGATTTTGATTTCGGGTCGCGGCCGATCAGAAGGCCGGTTCCGGAGCGGGTGAGGGGAGCAACTTCCTTGTCGGTGGCGAAGCGCGCCGAGCCGTGGGTGTCGGCCTGGACGTTGCCGAAATGGAGAAGGACGCTCGGCGTGACCATTGCCATGAACAGGATCACCATGAAGACGAGGAAGCCGATATTGAATGCGGCCCATCCCCATGTCCCTTGAGCGAAACCCGCCTCTGCCATCGACGAGCTGCCCCAGATGCCGGCGACCAGGATGATCGCGATATAGAGGACGGCGAAACGCAGGCCGCCTTTCGAAAGTGCGTGGAAGAGAAACGCGCCGACCGCCCATCCGGGGTTTTTGGCGGCGGTGCGGAACATGGTGGAGAATGCGCTGACCACCCTCATGCCGACTTCTCCGGCGTGCCCTCCATGATCGGTCTTTCAGCGCCGAGCAAATCAGCAAACAGTGCTTTGTCACCATCGCGAGTGAGGAAGCCGGGCAGCTCACGGCGGAGCCAATCTGCGAGGCGTTTTGTAAATTCCGGATCGCCTGCGTTTTCGAGACGATGGAGGACCAGGGCACCGAGCAGAACCTTGCGCCGCGTATCGTTGGCCCGCTCCTGTTTTCCCAATCTGGCCTTGAGTGCCGACCGTTGTGCATCCAGTTCCGCCAGCCGCTGTTCAATTGTCTTGCGTGCCAAATACCTACTCCTCTGAATAAACGTCCTTGATCCTGCGAAGTGCTTCTTCGCTGCTCATCTCCCCGGCTTCGTGAGATGCGGTAATCGCCGCGATCTCTTTTCCGCTTTGCAGAAAATGCGGATTTTCAGCCGTGGCCATATGTTCGGGCCGCGTGCTGGTCGCAGGGAATACAATGCCGGTAATGTCGGCGTCGTTCTTGAATACAGATCCGATCAGGGCATCGACCGTCTCCATATACCCACTCGGAAAATTACGGCTGGCAGATATGTCGCCATGTTCCGTCTTGATCGACACGCCACCCAGCGCCGGCATGAGATCGAAGATCCGCGTCAGAGCATTGACGGTCTCCACCGATAGATGAACCGGCTCATCCGTGTTTCCGATCATCGACAGTTGCCAAGGTGGCCGACGCGAAGAAGCTTGCTTGAGCTGAGTGATCGCGGATTTCGCATACGTGCGTTCAGTCAATTTACCGCCGCCTTTCGTTCCGATTGCTGATCACTATAGGGGAAACAGGCCCGATGATCACGGTAAAGATACCCTCTTTGACCAGAAAACTGCCGACCGATCAGCCATTTCTGCGTTTCGTGTGACGCATTTTACTTAGCCGCAGCGGGACACCGATGATTTCGAGAGCGTAGCGAACAGGATCATAAGGGCGCACTTACGACTTGCTGCGCAAGTCAGTGCTTGTTAATCTCCTCGGCACTCGGAGGATGCCGTTTGGCGATTTATCATCTCAGCGCAAAACCTATCTCGCGGTCATCCGGCCGCAGCGCTGTTGCATCCGCCGCGTATCGCTCTGCCGTTAAGCTGACGAACGAGCGCGACGGGCTTGTGCATGACTTCACCCGAAAAGAGGGCGTGCAACACACCGAGATCGTTCTTCCCGAGCCGGGTGCCGGCGCCACAGGTTCGGCCGAATGGGCTTTGGATCGTTCAGCCTTGTGGAATGCGGCCGAGTTTGCCGAAAAGCGCAAAGACGCCCGCGTCGCTCGCGAGTTCGAAGTCGGGCTTCCGCATGAACTGTCGGCCGAAGGGCGGATCGAGGCGACGCGGACGTTTGCCCAGGATCTGGCCAATCGGTATGGCGCTGCTGTCGATTTCGCGATCCATGCGCCGCATGAGAAAGGCGACGTCCGGAACTATCATGCCCACGTTTTGATGACGACGCGGCAGGTGGGCGAGGGTGGTCTTGGGGAAAAGACCTATCTTGAGCACAAGAATGCCCGGCTATTGTCGAACGGGATGGCGACCACGGACATGCAGCTTCGCGACATCCGGCAATCGTGGGAGAGCATTGCGAACAGCCAGCTTCAGCGTGAGGGGCTGGATATCCGGATCGATCACCGTTCGCATCAGGAGAGGGGGCTTGAGCTTTCGCCGACCGAGCATGTCGGCGTTCATGCCACGCAGATGCAGCGGCAGGGGATGGGTGTCGAGCGAGCGCGGCTGGATGCCGAAGCGGCTCAGAAGAATGCCGACCTGATCCGCGAAAAGCCGGAACAGGTTCTGACGATCATCTCCCAGGAGAAGAGCGTATTCGATCGGCGCGACGTTGCTCGTGCCCTGCATCGCTACATCAATGACGACGCCCAGACGTTCCAGAATGCGTTTGCGTCGGTGATGGCATCGCCGGGGTTGGCAGAGCTTCAGCCGGAGCGGATCGATCCGCAGACGGGCGAGATCGAGCTTGCGAAGTATTCGACCCGCGAGATGGTCAATCTTGAATCCGGCATGGCGCGATCGGCCGAACGGATGGCGGATGATCGCAGTCATGGTGTCGATCGCCGGCATGTCGTTGGCGCGATCGGCCGGCAGGATGCGGCCATTCAGAAGGCGTCCGGTGATGGGGCTGCGCGACTGTCGGATGAGCAGCGCCAGGCGATCGAGCATGTGACCGGGCCGGAGCGCATATCGGCCGTCGTCGGGTTTGCCGGGGCGGGCAAATCCACGATGCTGGCGGCGGCGCGTGAGGCGTGGGAAGCGCAAGGGTATCGGGTTCATGGTGCGGCGCTTTCCGGTAAGGCGGCCGAGGGGCTGGAGGAGAGTTCCGGTATCGAGAGCCGGACGCTTGCGTCCTGGTCGCATGGTTGGGAACGCGACCGGGGGACGCTCAGCCGCGGCGATGTTTTTGTCATCGACGAGGCCGGCATGGTCGGCAGCCGGCAGCTCTCTGGCTTCATTGGCGAGGCCGAGAAGCGTGGTGCGAAAATCGTTCTTGTCGGGGATCATGAGCAGCTGCAGGCGATCGGTGCCGGTGCGCCGTTCAGGGCCATTGCCGAGCGGATCGGCCATGCCGAACTGTCCGAAATCCGCCGGCAGCATGAGGGTTGGCAGCGAGAGGCGTCGGTGTCGTTTGCCACCCATAAGACCGCTGACGGTCTGGCCGCCTATCGGGATCATGGCGACGTTCACTTTGCCGCCGATGGTGACGCAGCGCGGGCGGCCATCGTGCAGGATTATCTTGCCGATCGCGAGGACCGTCCAGACGGCAGTCGTGTCGCCATGGCGCATCGTCGTGTCGATGTTCGCGCCATCAATGATGCGATCCGTTCGGGGCTTCAGGAGCGCGGCGAGCTGGCGCGGGTCGCGCCTGGTGGTGCCGGCGTTGACGAGCTTTCGATCGGAAAGGGCAGGGGCGAGGAAAGGCCTCGGGCGCTGACTTATCAGACCAATGACGGAAAGCGCGATTTTGCCGAAGGCGACCGGATCGTGTTTCTGGAAAACGATCGGGATCTCGGCGTCAAGAACGGCATGTTGGGGAAGGTGCTCTCCGTCGAGCAGGACGCGATACAAGTGCAGCTCGACGGGAGAACGGCGGATAGATCCGATATCATCAATGTACCGGTGAACAGTTACCAGGCCATTGATCACGGCTATGCCACCACCATTCATAAGAACCAGGGCGCGACCGTCGATCGTGCCTTTGTTCTGGCGTCGGGCACGATGGATCGGCATCTGACCTATGTCGCCATGACCCGTCATCGTGACGGGGCACAGCTCTATGCCGACAGCCAAGAATTTACCGACAAGAGAGCCGGCCGGCTGGTGGCGCATGGGGTTGCGCCCTATGAGCACAAGGCCGGCAATCGCGACAGCTATTTCGTGACGCTGGAGAATGCCAACGGCGAGCGCTCGACGACGTGGGGTGTCGATCTGGGGCGGGCGATGGCCGAGGCGTCGCCGGAGATCGGCGCGACGATCGGCCTTCGTCATGAGGGGGCGGTTCCCGTCACCTTGCCGGATGGCACACAGACGCACCGTAATGGGTGGCGGGTTCAGGATGTGGCCGAGCTTGCTTATGATCAGCTCGAAAGCCGGCTGTCGCGTTCCGGGGCGAAAGAAACGACGCTGGATTATGCCAGGGACTTTGCCGAGCGGCGTGGCATTGCCGAGGCGATCGGTGTTCGCAGCGAGATCGATCTTGGTGATGCCGCAATCAAAGGGCACGAGGCGCCCTCCCTTGCTGGCTCGACAGCAGGGGCTGTTCAGGATCGGTCACACAGCGAGCGTTCTGCTTACGAGGAGCGTACCCCCTCGCAGGCCGATCCTGAGCGCATGGAGCGTGCCCCCCGTCGCGGCATGTTCGATGGCCTGAAGCTGAAATCCGGCCGAGGCGCTGCGCAGGCTGAACGGCCGGCGCGGGACGGCGAGCGGCGCGAGGATCGTGGCGAGCGGGATAGGTTGGCCGAGCGGGTACGGCCCATGTCAGGCTTTGAGCAGGCCGTTGATCGCTATGCGCAGGCCTATAGCTCCGTCGATCGTCAGCTCAGCCAGGATCTACCTGTCCTCGATGCACAGAAGCAGGCCTATCGTACAGCGGCAGCCGACATGGACCAGGTGCGGCCGGGATCGCATGCGCTGGTCCGCTCGGCCATGCATTATGATCCACACACCGCCGATGCCATGACGCAGCTCTCCGGCCGCGAGCGTGTCGGTCAGCTGGTCTCCGGCATGGACAGGGAACGCGCCCTGCAGGCCGATCCGAATGTCCGGGCCGATCGGTTCATCGAGCGCTGGAATGAGCTTCGTTCCGAGCGTCAGGAGCTTCGGGGTTGGAACAATGACGAGGCGCGGGGTAAGGTCGATGCGGAAATGCGCGGGATGAGCCAGCGCCTTGGCGGCGACCCGCAGCTTGAAACGACCCTGCGCAATCGCGCCCAGGAGATGGGGATCAGCTATATCGGTCGTGATCAGACCATAAGCCACGAGATGGAGCGGCAGCTGACCCAGGGCCGCAGCCAGAGCATGGGGCTTGAACGATAGAAGGACGAGACGGCATGACGGACGATGATCGCAATCACCATCCCGAGGACATGGAGCCAGCAGCGTTCCACGACGAGGATGATGCCGGCGATCCGGCCGCTGCGTTCGAGGCCCTGCGCGATACGGTCGAGGATCTGGCCGCCGATCTCGGCCGGGAAATGACGACGATCCGCAAGGGCGTCGAGTCCGCCTTCGATCAGCTGGAGCGGCAGGGGGCGGTGGTCGATTATAGCGCCGAGCTTGGCCGCATGACCCAGCAGCTCGCCATAGTGGGCGAGCACCTGCAGGCGATCCATCAGGCGCCGGTTCTCCGGCAGGGGGCCGAGCATTATGCCCGTGTTCTCGAGCGCAGCGGGGATGGGCTGGTTCGGTCTGCTGTGCAAAAGCTCGAGCAGCAGTCCTCCGATCTCGAGCGCATCAGCAGTGTGCTCGCCTCGCACACTAAAAGCGCTCTGTATCGGAAGGATCAGGATTTCCGGATGTGGATGATGGCCGGCATTGGCGTCGTTGTCGGCGCTTTCCTTCTGGTAGTAGTGCCAAGGTTTCTTCCGTTCTCTGTCGATAGCCGTGTTGCCGCGCTGGTGATGGGCGGCGATCGCGTCAGCGCCGGCCGCGCCATGATCCAGGCAGCCGATCCGCAGGGAGGGCGGGACTTTGTGACGGCCGGGTGGGTTTATGACACAAACCGGGAGGCGCTGGATAAGTGCATTTCGGATATGTTCAAGACGCAGAAGGAGCAACGCTGCGGGCTGACATTGCCTGTCGTGCAGAGTTCTGGCCACCCTTAGAGGATGGTCAGATCAGCTAGCTTTGCAGTGACAATACCCATCGGTCCGTCTGCAGTGTTCAGTTGCAGAGCCGGGAAGAGTAACGTGAAGAGGACTGGTTCGGCCTTTCCTGAATCATCAAGCCAAGGCGATTCGCTTCGTTTATCGCACAAAATAGGCGCGCCGCATCAGGTCAGATTTTCAGGCGGGAGCCCAAATTGTTATGATTGTAGCAGTGGTATATATCGCCCCGATGAGGTCAAAGAAACATCAATACCCGCGTAATAATACCCAGCTGTTCCTCGCTTGAGTGACAGCCACCCTTCTGGCTATAATCTCCGAAGGGTCGCCCCTTTAAGGCATCTAGACATAACAGCCCATACGCCATCTTGATTGGAACCGGCATAGTGCGCAGATCTGGCGAGGATGCCCGGAGCGATTTGGCCAAACTGCTCCGGGTGGGGATTACTCGGTTCAGACGCCGATTGGCATGTGCTCGGGCGAACGGTTCACCGCGCGAGGCGCCGTGATCTCCTTCCACTTCGACAATGCTGCGTTGACAGCCGGGAATGGCTTGCGTTTTATTAGCTTGCCGCGGCCGGGCTGCGCCTGCGAGTTCTGGCCGTCAGCCCAGACGACCTCGCCCCGCGAGATCGTATAGCGTGGCAGGCCGCGCACCTCGACGCCCTCGAACACGTTGTAGTCGATGATCGACTTCTGGTTGGCAGCAGAGATTGTCTTGGAAAGCTTCGGATCCCAGACGACAAGGTCGGCGTCTGATCCCGGCAGGATTGCGCCTTTCTGCGGATAGATATTGAGGATTTGGGCGATGTTGGTTGAGGTTACCGCAACGAACTCATTGGCCGTCAATCGTCCCGTCTCTACGCCCTTTGTCCAGAGCACGGAGAGCCTGTCTTCAACGCCTCCAGTGCCGTTCGGGATCTTGGCGAAATTACCGAGGCCGAAACGCTTTTGCTCGGTGGTGAAGGCGCAATGGTCGGTGGCAACCACCTGCAGTGAGCCGGCGGCGAGACCGGCCCAGAGACCGTCTTGGTGGCTCTTATCGCGGAATGGAGGCGACATCACGCGCTGTGCGGCATAATCCCAGCTTTGGTTGAAATATTCGCTCTCATCCAGGGTCAAATGCTGGATCAGCGGCTCGCCATAGACGCGCATCCCTTTCTGGCGGGCCCGGCGGATAGCCTCATGCGCCTGTTCGCTGGATGCGTGCACGATGTAGACCGGTACGCCGGCGGCGTCGGCGATCATGATGGCGCGGTTGGTCGCCTCACCCTCGACCTCGGGTGGTCTTGAGAAGGCGTGACCCTCTGGACCCGTGGTTCCCTCTCCGAGCAGCTTCTGCTGCAGGGAGGCGATGATGTCGCCGTTTTCGGCATGGACAAGGGGCAGCGCACCGAGCGCTGCACAGCGCTGGAAAGACGCAAACATCTCGTCGTCATTCACCATCAGGGCGCCCTTGTAGGCCATGAAGTGTTTGAAGGTGTTGATGCCAAGATCGACGATCTTGGCCATCTCGTCAAAATGCGTCTCCGACCAGCCGGTGACGCACATGTGGTAGGAATAGTCACACGAGGTTTGGTGCGCAGCGCGGCTTTCCCATTCGGCTAGCGCCGCCAGCATGCCGGACTCGCCCGGGATGACGAAGTCAAGCACGGTCGTCGTACCACCAGAAAGGGCGGCGAAGGAGCCAGTTTCCCAAGTCTCGGCTGCCGTGGTGCCCATGAACGGCATTTCGAAATGTGTATGTGGGTCGATGCCGCCCGGCATTATATAGGCGTCAGTGGCGTCGATAACCGTGTCGCCGGAAAGATCCGGCGCGATCGCCTGGATGGTCTCTCCCTCGATGCGGATATCCGCCTTGTATGTACGGTCGGCGGCGATGATCGTTCCGCCCTTGATCACAGTAGACATCTATCGTTCCTCATTATGTTGGGTAGGTGGCTTTCGGTGGGTCATCCGTCGAAACCGGCTGTTTCCAAGGCGGCGCGCAGGAGCACATTTGCTCCATTGGCCGCCCATTCGCAGTTGATCGCCTCGTCTTCGTTATGGCTTAGCCCGTCGACGCAGGGGCAGAAGATCATGGCCGTCGGTGCGATCCGGTTGATCCAGCAGGCGTCATGGCCAGCTCCCGAGATAATGTCGCGATGGGTGTGGCCCTGAGACGTCGCCGCGGCACGGATGCGCTGCAGCAAATCGGTGTCAAAGGCGACCGGCCCAAATTCGCCCACGGTTTCAACTTCGAAGCCGAGGCCAAGCTCAGTGGCAATCCGCTCGACGCCGCCGCGAAAGCGCATCTCCATGTCGGCGAGGACAGAGCCTTCGGGGTGTCGGAAGTCGACGGTCAGGACGGCCTTGCCGGGTACAACATTGCGGGAGTTCGGCTGCTGGGACAGCTGACCGACGACACCGACGCCGTTTGGCTCGTGGCTCCAGGCAATTTCCTCGACCAACTCGACGATGCGCGCGGCGCCCAGCCCGGCGTTCCGCCGCCTTGACATCGGGGTCGAGCCGGCATGCGCCTCCTGCCCGGTGAGTGTTGCTTGCAGCCATTTCAGGCCTTGGCCATGGGTAACGACACCGATGTCGATACCCTCATCTTCGAGGATCGGACCCTGCTCGATATGGAGCTCGAGATAGGCGTATGGGCGGTGTCCACCCGCGGGATCGGTGCCCAGGAAACCGATACGGGCCAGTTCGTCGCCCATCCGCAGCCCGTCGACGTCCGTGCGCGAATAGGCCCACTCGACGCTATGTACGCCGGCGAAGACGCCGGAGCCCAACATGACCGGTGCGAATCGGCTGCCTTCCTCATTGGTCCAGTTGACAATTTCTATCGGTCGGGACGTGCGGATATCGTGCTCGTTGAGGGTACGGATGATTTCCAGTCCGGCGAGCACGCCCAGCACGCCGTCGTAGCGCCCGCCGGTCGGTTGAGTGTCCAGATGGCTGCCAATCATGACTGGAAGCGCCTCGGGATCCGTTCCTTCGCGCCGTGCGAACATGTTGCCGACAGCATCGACGCTGACCGTGCAGCCGGCCGCCTCGCACAATGTTTGGAAAAGCAGGCGGCCGTCGCGATCTGCGTCGGTCAGCGTCTGCCGGTTGTTGCCGCCGCGGAGGCCCGGGCCGATTTCAGCCATGGCAGCGAGGCTCTCCCAGAGGCGGTTCGGATTTACGCGGAGGTTGTCGGCACTGCTTGCCATCGAAAGTTGTCCTTGTCGCGGGTGCGCGCCGCTAGTTGTGCCTTCAGCGCTTGCTGTGACTGAAAGCGTCGAGTTCGTCGTGCAGTTCGTCGATCCGGTTCAGGCGGTCGATGCCCGCCTGCCCGAGATGAAGCGCCAGCGAGGTCCCAAGAAAGTTCAGCACGCTGAGCGCCGCGGTGTAGGAATCGTAAAGGTAGGGACCATGACTGTGGCAACGGAATACGACGTCCGCGAGTTTGGCTGTCCGCGAGGCGCTGATGTCGGTGACATAAACGGTTTTGACGCCGATGCTCTGGGCCTTGCTCATCACGGCTCGCAAGGCCATAGGCCGCCGCCTGAAGCCGATGATCAGCATGCCGTCCCCGGGTTTCATGTTAAGAACTTCTTCGGCGAAGCTCAGACCGCCGACCGGAATAAGGCGGACATCCTCGCGCAGCATGTTGAGGATGAAGCGCGCATAGTGGGCCAGTCCGAAGCTGTTGCGCAGCCCTAGGATCCAGATCGTCGGCCCCCGCGCCAGAATATCGAGCGATTGCTCGATCTGATCCGCACCAATGCGCTCAAATGTCTTGCGAAGATTGTCTTGATCAGTCGTGAGATGCTCTTCGACGTTCGGTGCGACCTTGGCCTCACCGCGCGCCTCGAGCTGTTTGAGCGGAGAGCCCCAATGATTAACGTTGCGGGCAATTCGGCGGGCCTCTTCAAAGCTCCGATAGCCGAGTCGTTTGAAAAGGCGCGCCGCTGTTGCTTTGGATACCTTTGCTTGTTGCGCCAGCTCCGTGGCGGTGTATCCGATAAAATCGCTACGCTGGTCCATAATGAGATCCGCCAAGGCGCGCTCGCCTGGCGGAATCTCCTCGTAAATGGCCAGTATTCGCTTTTCGATCGACTTGTCCGCATCAACCATCAAGTCAATTTCCCCTTAATTCGCGCCAGACAAAACGTTTACCGGCACGTCTGCCGAAGCTGTTACAATCTCGACGCTGGCCCGTCGGCCGGTCAGCCGAGGGAGACTTCGTCTGCGAGAGGCGGCGGCATGGCGCCCTTCCGCTCGACGATCAACTTGTATGATTCGGGCTCGCGATGACGCGCAAAATCGAAGATTGTTTCGCGATAGCGCTTGCCGATGTCGAGATCAGCCTTCGCGGTGATTACTTCGTCGCCGATCGAGGAGGCCATGGAGACGATCTCTCCGGAGGGGGAAACGATCACGCTTTGCGCCAGCATCTTGGAGCCTTCCTCGGTTCCGCACTTCGCGGTACCAACGACCCAGGTGGCGTTCTGATAGGCGCCTGCCTGCATCGACAGATGATTGTGGAAACTCGTGAGCGCGTCGATGTCGTCATGGCCGGTGTGGTCGAAGGGTGTGTTGTAGCCCAGCAATACCATCTCGACTCCCTGGAGACCCATCACGCGATAGGTCTCGGGCCAGCGGCGATCGTTGCAAAGGCACATGCCCATGACACCACCGAAGCCGCGCCAGACCGGGAAGCCGGTGTTTCCTCGCTCGAAATAGCGCTTTTCGAGGTGCTGGTGCTGCCGTCCGGCCTGGGGCTCGGAATGCCCCGGCAAATGGACCTTGCGATACTTGCCGATGATGACGCCGCGGCGGTCAACAAGGATCGACGTGTTGAATTTTCGGAGCTGACCGTCTTCCTGGGCGAGTTCCGCATAGCCGAGATAGAAGCCGATCTCAAGCCGATGGGCCTCGTCGAACAGCGCCTGTGTCTCGGGACCTGGCATCGCCCGTTCGTAGTACTGGGTGAGCTCGGCCTCGTTGTCGATCAACCAGCGCGGAAAGAAAGTGGTGAGGGCGAGCTCCGGGAACACTACCAGTTCCGCACCGCGCGCCTTGGCTTCGCGCATCAACGCGATCAGGCGGGCGACGACCTGGGTACGGGTCTCTGACTTGGCGATCGGGCCCATCTGGGCGGCAGCAACATTGACAAAGCGTGTCATTCGTCTGGTCCTTGCAATTGGTGCGCGAAGCAAAGGCGCGCGCGGGCTGAATGGATGCGCTCGGGTCGCGCACCGATGGTGGTGCGGCATCCGATAGGATGTCGGTCAGGCCCCGCGGGGCCGGTGACTTGCGTTCTCATGCGTTGCGCTCGGCTGGGATGGCGGTCGTCAGCGGAGTGTCCGCTCCGGCTCTGGGGCGACGGAACATCAGATCGCGACCCCTCATGATGCCGCTCGGCCGGGCAATCAACACGCAGAGCATGATGACCGCCAGTCCGACTTCTGCAAGCCCTGGCATTTCGCCGACCGAAACGCCAGCAATGCTGAAGCCGCCTTCGAAACGCCGCAGGATCTCAAGCAGCAGCGACACTAGGAGGGTTCCGATCACTGCACCGCTCAGGCTCTCCATGCCACCCACGACCAGCATCGCCAGCGTGATGAAGGTCAGGTCGAGGAAGAAGGCGTTGGCCGAGAGAATACCGAGGAAGTGGCCGTAGAGGGAGCCACCGACTCCCATGACGAAACCGCTGACGACCAGGGCGATCAGACGCTGGCGATAGACGTTGACGCCAGAGGCCCGCGCAGCAATCTCGTCGCCGCGCGACGCACGGATCATCAATCCGAGGCGGCTGCGGGTAAAGGCCCATGCGATAATCAGGGCGACGATTGACCACGCGCAGGCTACCAAAGGCGTCACGTAGACCGGCAGGCCAATCAGCGAGCCGCGCCCGCCGGTCAAGCCATCCCAGTTGCCGGCGATCGAGATCGTCACAATCAGTACGGCGAACGTGCCGATGCTGGCAGAGATACCGGTCAGCCGAAGCAGCGGAATGCCGGCCACCAGGGCAGCGAGAGCTCCGGCGCCACCGGCGAGCAGGCTCGCGGAAAAGACATCGAGTTGAGTCGCTTGAATAACGTCCGGCAGATCATGCAGGCGCATCTTCTTCATCATCGGCGCGATTGTCAGCCAAGCGGAGACATAGGCACCAATCGCCATGAAGCTCATATGGCCGAAGGAGATCACGCCGGTATTGCCGATGAATATAAACAGGCCTACCACCACTATGAGCTTGATGAGCCAGTCGGTCACGGTGCGATCGAACGATCCAGGACTCAAAAATGTCAGTGCCACCAGTGCCACCAAGATCAGGACAAGCGGCGCCACTTCGCGCAGCATGGTATTGAGGGTGCGTAGCAGGCTCATCAGACGCGCTCCTTGGCCCAGGGCAGGATGATGATGCCACGGGGCCGCACGAGTAGAAGGGCAAACAGAACCGAGTAGAGGACGGCGTCTCGGAACGGGCGTAGTTCAGGCGGTAGCGCCATTTCGATCAGAACGGTCAGGCTTCCGATTACGAAGCCGCCGATCGCCGCGCCGGCGAGGCTGCCCAGGCCGCCGATGACGGTGGCCACGAAGCCGACTACGGCAGGTTGAAGGCCGAGTTGCGGTGTGAGCGCTCCGATCTGGGCCACATAGAGAAGCGAAACAACACCAGCCAGCAGGCCGCTACCGGCAAAAGCCACCGCGATGATGCGGTTGGCCTTGACACCCAAAAGACGGGCCATGCGGAAATTTTCCGCAGCGGCGCGCATCTGGATGCCGTAGCGGCTGTATTTCAAAAAGGAGGCGAGGGCGACGAGCAGTAGCAGCGTGGTCACAATCATGACGATCTGTAGGTAAGATACAGTGATCTTGCCGAAGCTGACGCTCTGCAGCAGTGACGATCCGAAATTGACGCCGCGAGGCGTGGCGCCGATCGTCATCAGGACGAGGTTCTGCAGCAGAAAGCTGACGGTGAAGGACCCGATCAGCAAGGTCGGGGTGCTGCGCTGTCGGAGCGGCCGGAACGCACAGCGTTCCATCACAAGGGCGACCAGAACGACCAGTGCGATCACCAGCACTGCTGCGATGGCGTCCGGCGCGCCGGATAGCAGCAGCAGGCCGTAGCCTCCGATCATCACCAATTCGCCATGCGCGAAGTTGACCAGTCGCATGATGCCGAAGACAAGGCCAATGCCGAGCGCCATCAGGGCGAACAGGCTGCCCATACTTATGGCGTCGACGAGGCTTTGGACGAGGTTCTCCATCAGATGGCCTCCACCGTGAGATTGCCGAAATAGGCTTCGCGGAAATTCGGATCGTCGCGCAGCTGCGCCGACGGTCCGGACAGGACGACCGAGCCCGTCGAAAGCACGAAGGTGCGGTTGGAAACGGAGAGCGCGCGCTCCGCGTTCTGTTCGACGACGAGGATCGACAATCCTTTCTGCCGAAGCAGGGTAATGGCGTCGTAGACGCGATCGATTACGACGGGAGCCAGGCCGAGCGAGGGCTCGTCGAGCAGCAGCAGTCGCGGCAGCGACATCAAAGCGCGACCGATGGCAAGCTGTTGCTGTTCGCCGCCGGAAAGCTTGCCTGCACTGCCGTGCAGGCGCTCTTTCAGGATCGGGAAGAGCTCGAATACCTCGTCGAGGCGGCGCTCGAAGTCGGCCCGGGCCCGTGGTAGTGTGCTGCCAAGCGAAAGATTTTCCCGCACGGTGAGCGACGAAAAAATACCGCGATCCTCTGGCACTAGGCTGAGACCGCGTTCGGCGATCGCTTCCGGAGACAGGCCGGAGAGGGACTTTCCATCCAAGGTGATTTCGCCTTCCGAGCGGGTAATGCCCGTCAGGCTCAGCATCAGAGATGATTTTCCGGCTCCATTGGGCCCTACGACGCTAACGATCTCGCCACGGCTAACGTCGAGCGAGATGCCCCGCAGTGCGACGATCGAGCCATATCGGACAAAAAGATTTCGGATTTCAAGCATGATCTTTCGAAACGCTCCGTCCCAAATATGCTTCCGTCACGACGACATTTGCACGGATGTCGGCCGCGGAGCCCTCTGCGATCGTCTGACCGCGTGCCAGTACTTGAATTCGATCGCACAGTTTCATGATCAGCCGGATATTGTGCTCAATGATCACCACCCCGCAGCCGATGCGATCGCGTACATTCAGGATGATCTTCACCAGATCATCGGCCTCGCCCATGGTGAGACCAGCCGCCGGCTCGTCGAGAAGCAGAAAGCGCGGCTGCATAGCGAAGGCGCGTGCGATGCCGACGCGCCGCTCGATACCGTAGGGCAGCGCCGTCACGGCGACATCGGCGACCGAAGCGAGGTCGAGCCACTGCATGATGGCGTTCGCCTGCTCGCGTGCGTCCTTGCGGGATGCCCCCATCGATACGGCGCCGACCTCGATATTTTCGGAGACCGACAGCCCTTGGAACAGGCGGACTGACTGGAAACTACGTACTACGCCGTGACGGCTGATCCAGTTACTCGGGCGCCTGTCGATCCGGGTGTCTCCGAGCCAGACCTCGCCGGATGTTGGGCGCTGAAACCCTGACAGGACGTTGACGAGGGTCGTCTTGCCGGCGCCATTGGGCCCGATGAGCCCGACGATCTCGTTCGGCGCGGCCTCGAAATCGACGGCGGTGACAGCGGCGAGTCCGCCGAAGCGGACATCGATGTTGTGGCAGCGAAGGGAGCCACTTTTATGCCTCCGCGACACGACAGCTGACCCAGATGTCGTAGACATTGCTAAAGTTTCCGACATGGCCGTTCCTATTTGAATGGGTTCGGAACGCTGGTGGGCACCTGCCATTCGACGGCCTTGTGTTTGCCGTCCTCTACTTTCATGATCAACTGACCACGGTCGTAGTTGATGTGACGGTCCTTGGTGAAGGTGGTCTGGCCGACCAGCAGCGGTTCGGCCTGGAATTTCTCCAATTCGGCCACGACGGCGTCAGCGTTGAGCGACTTGGCGCGTTCGACGGCCAGTGCATAGGCCTGGATGACGCTGTAGCCTGTCAGGGCCTGCGAGGAGATCGGCTTTGTGCCGAACTTAGCCGTGTATTTGTCGACAAATTCGCGGACCTTAGGGTTTGGATCGTCCCCGAACAGCGAGCCGTAGGCACCATACTGGAAGTTCGACAACTTGGGCACGGATTCGAGCCAATTGTCGCCATCCATCGAGTCAGAAGCGAGGATCTGTGTCTCTACTCCAGCCGAGCGGATCTGACGCAGCATGGCGACAGCGCCGCCTCCGGCCGAGCAGAACATCACGAAATCAGGCTGCTTTGGTAGGTTCTTGAGCCGGCTGATCTGTGCCGGGTAGGACATGTCGTTGCCATTGAACGTGTCCGAACCGATGATTGAGTCGGTTCCGGCAAGCTCCGTCCATACCTTTGTGAAGCTGCTGCAGACAGACTTATTGTAGTCGAGCATGGTGTCAAGCATTACATAGGCTGTCCGCCAGCCGGCCTTCTTGAAGGCCCATTCGGCGGATAGCGCGCCGAGGCCGGGCGTGGCGGTCGCCATCGAGAAGGCGTAAGGGCCGATAGCAAAAGCGTCGAACTTCGGATCCGCGGCACAGGTGCCAAACGATACGACCTTCTGCGCATTTGCTGTCAGCGCGGCCGGTGCGCCGTAGTCGAAATCGCAAGACGCGATCACAAGTTGGGCACCTTGGGCCAGTACTTCAGAGGCGGCGCGAGCGCTGCCGGCAGGGTCCGTCTTGCTGTCGGAGACGACCAGGGACAGGGGGCGACCTAGAACACCACCCTTGGCGTTGATCTCTTCGATCGCGAGTTGGGCGGCGTTAAGTGGGCCTTCGTCGTACTGGACCATCCAGCCGCTACGGGCGACGGCCGCGCCGACGACGATCGAATCCGCCGCCGACGCGGATGCCGCCGAGGCGATTGTTCCACTGGCTAGCGCGACAGCGAGCACATTTCGTCCGAAGTTCTTCATCAAGTTCTCCCTCTTTTTCTTGGTTTCCCCGTCCCATGTGAAACACATAGCATCAGGTACAGTGCTTAAAAAAACAAATGTTTCGTCATTAGTCAACGATGATGAATATGTTTCTTTGATCGCGACCGTGCGTGCCTGTTGATTATGGGATGGCGCGTCCTTCGAAAGACATCGAGTATGATGATCCGCGATTGAAGGAGGAGCCGGTCCATGACGATTTCAATTTTGGGTATCGATATAGGCAACAATAGCTGCATCCCAGTCCACCAGCCAAAGCCCGGTGAGTGATGCGGATACCGCGCTGGATCGCCACATAAAGGATGGATTCAAGCGCTGATCGCGTCGGCGTGAGAATTCTTCGACGCCGCAATTCCTCCGCCACCCTGTCTGCCAATTTATCTTTCTGGCGTAAGGTCAAGGCCACCGGCGTCAGCCAACAGGCCGGCGCCCTCACATTTGAAGGAGAAAATGGCCGAATCTAGGGGTATTTGCGGGAGGGGGCGCAATCCTACGCTAAGGCTTTGGCCAACAATATTCACCGGTGAGGTTGATGTGTTCCCATCCGTGGGGAGAGATGTGGGCCAGAAGATCGGCCCCTGTCCTGGACCAATGCTGCCTTGGAGTTCTCTTATCTAAAGGCGAGCGTTCTGGCGCGAGGTAATCGTGATTTCCAGATTGCAGCCTTCGGCTTAGCTTGGTGTCGCGAAAGTCCCGAGTTTCGTTCGATTTGATCTCCTGGATTTCGCGTTGTTGCAAAATATCGATTTTCGCGACGGATTCCACGCGATAGATTCCGGCCAATGCCACAGGAACGGAAGCCGTCTTGCTAATTGGATATGCCCGCGTTTCGACCGATGATCAGACTTTGGACCAGCAGCGCGCGGCGCTGAAGGCGATAGGCTGCAAACGGATCTTTGAAGAAAAAGTGTCAGGCGCTAAGCGTGATCGGCCGCAGCTCGCTGCATTGGTCAACCAGCTCCGCGACGGCGATGTTGTTGTTGTCACTCGATTAGACCGCCTTGCACGATCCACACGCGACCTTCTCGATATTGCCGAGCAGCTGGAAGCTGCCAAGGCAGGGTTGCGCTCATTGGCTGAACCATGGGCCGACACCACGTCGCCGGCCGGCCGCATGGTGTTGACGATCTTCGCAGGCATTGCCGAGTTTGAGCGATCCTTGATCCATGATCGTACCAGCACTGGGCGAGCTGCTGCGAAGGCGAAGGGCGTTAGGTTCGGCCGCCCCCCTGCCCTATCCGTGGAGCAGGTCAACGTCGCCCGTAATCTTGTCAATGAAGGGCAGTCACCGCGTAACGTCGCTAAAATGCTAAGAGTGCATCCGGCCACGCTCTATCGTCATCTGGCTGAAATTGCGTCGTAGCTCTCCGATCGATATTTACTGCTTATAAAAAGATAGCAGATTACAAACTGTTTGTAATTTGAAGCAAGTATCTTTCGCCTCGCATTCCGCGTGGTGGGGTTATGCAAGGTACAGCTACAAATTTGCACCTTGCAGAATCAGTGCGAATCGCAGTTTCCTGTAACGATGAGCACAGCGAAACCAGTCAGAGAAAAAGTGGCCGCCCACCGCCAGCGTTTGCGCGAGGCAGGGCGAGTGTACGTAAGTACCGATCTTCCGACCGATCTGGTGGACTGTCTTGATCGGATCAAGTCAGAACGCGGGCTGGCGTCGCGGGCTCAAGTGTTTGAATTAGCTTTAAAGGCGTTCGTTGAAAATGAAATGAGGGCATAACGAAAAAACCCCTCGCCGCTGGTAACGGCTAGGGGTTTTCGGTCAGTTACGACATCGGCTTTTGAGGCCACACAATCTAGGTCTCAAGATAGTCGAGTGTTCAAGAACCTGCAAGAGGCGTCTCTTGTCGGGACGATGAATCTTTGTCCGCTGTCCACAGTCGTGCCCGCCTGAAAAAGGAGGCGGAAAGGACCATGTTTGAACAGATTGGGGCGGTGCTCGAAAGAGCACCAGCCGAGCGGGAACGCACGCCCGTTCGGCGGCAAAGCCGTGCGCGCGGACGATGCGAGGGCGTATTCTGGCGACGGACGAACCGACAGGACGTGCGCACGATTGTGCTGGCGGCACGACGTTATGAACTGGCAGGCCGTCAACCAGGTGCTCGCAATGGACCCTTAGGAGGCGTGGCGATCGAGCTGCTGGAGCTGTTCGCCAATCTCGTTGATTTCCGTACCGGTCGGCTGGAACCGTCGATCGACACGCTCATGCTGAAGCTCAGGCGCTCGCGTGACGCGATCGTGCGGGCGTTGAAGAACCTGCGTGCCCATGGCTTCCTCGACTGGCTGCGGCGCTATCAGCCGACAGGCAACGAGGGGCGCGGCCCCCAGGTCCAGCAAACCAGCAATGCCTATCGCATGTCCCTGCCCGATCGTGCGCGGCAGCTCCTCGGACGTTGGGGCCCCCCCCCCTCCGCTTCCAGACGATCATGTTCAGGCCGAAGCAGAACGCGTCGCTGACATCGAGGCGCATCGGATATCGCTCGATATTGAAGCCCGAACTCTGTTCGATGTTGGCGATAACCCCTTGGGCCAGGCGCTTGCTCGCCTTGGAAAGGCAATCAATCTACGTGAGTCCGCCAGACAGACTGAATCCCTACCTGGTTCTATAAATAATAGAAAAGAATAAGCGGACGTCGCCATTCGGACCTCTTACGAGGTCCTGCGACGGTTAGGCCCGCGCTTATTGCGGGCCGGCTTGGCACCTATAGCATGAGACAACGCAGCTTCGCACCTGCGGCCAACGTCTTATGGCTTTTGAAAAAGTGTGGAGGGAAAATTGGCCGTGAAATAATTTAGCAGCTTACAAAATGATAGCTTTTTATTGGCTGATAGTAAGCTGCATGTAAATTGTTTATAAATACAAATCTGCTAGCTTTCAGCTAATTAGCAGATTTGGAGATATGTCATGCCAGTCATTTCATTCGTGTCGAGCAAAGGCGGAGTCGGCAAAACGACATCTGCTGTTGTGCTTGCTGGCGAGTTCGCAGCGGCTGGCCGCAGAGTGGTCTTGATCGACGCCGACCCGAACCGTCCGCTCGAAGCCTGGGCCCGCCTGAAAGGCACGCCGGACACCGTGCGGCTTATGATTGATGATTCCGCTGAGACCATAATCGATACGATCGAGGAGGCCCGGGCAAATGCTGATTTTGTTATCGTTGACCTGGAAGGCACGGCAACTGACCGAATTGGTTTTGCGATTGCCCGCTCGGATCTCGTTTTAATCCCGCTCCAAAGCTCTGTGCTCGATGCATCGGAGGCCGCTAAATCCGTAAAACTGGTTCACCAGATGAGGAAGGTCGCCAACCGCGATATTCCTTACAGGGTGTTCTTTACACGTGTCCCGCCAGCTATTCGCGAGCGAACCGCTCGCGACATCGATCGACAATTTTCCGACGCGGCAATACCGGTCCTACCTGCAACTCTGATCGACCGCGCCGCTTACCGGGCACTTTTCTCCCTCGGCGGAATACTTCGTGATCTGGAAGCGTCCGACGTGTCGGGATTGCAGAGTGCCAAGGAAAATAGCCGCGAATTTGCCCAGGCTGTTATCAACGCTTTGAGAGGAGAGGGAGCATGAGCACTGAAGATAAGAAGCGTGCGACCCTCGATTTTGGAGGTCTGGACAACACGCCAGCGCCGCCAGTCGATAATAATGCAGTTAAGGCCGCGACTAGAGCCGCAGGATTTAGAGAAACACCGAAGGCTGCCAGTTCCGAAGCTGCTCCCACCATTCGGGCGATGCGTAGAACGCGCCGGAAAACGGGACGTACAGAGCAATTCGCAACGCGCCTTCGCGCAGAGACTATCGAAGCGATCTACAACTATGCGGATCATCATGAGATCACGCTGGCAGAAACGATTGAGCGAGCAATTGAAGCTCTCGAGGGGCGGAATGAAGCTCTTGAAGGGTAACGCTCAGCGTTATATATTTGGGGATAAGGAACCGGCGTGAGAGTTTTCAAAAACGGTTGGTTTCAGAAATTTGCCCGAAAGGAGAAAATCTCTGACGCCATGCTTTGTGAGGCTATTGCGCGCGCCGAACGCGGTCAGATTGATGCCGATTTGGGTTCTGGTCTCATCAAGCAGAGGCTTGCTCGGCCTGGTGCGGGAAAGTCCGGTGGATTCCGGACGTTGGTTTTCTTCCGGACGCAGCAGAGGGCTGTTTTTGCATTTGGCTTTGCCAAGAGCAACATGGCCAATCTTGATGATGCCGATGAGGCTTATCTGAAAAAGGCCGCGAAGCTGGTTCTAGGATTTTCAGATGAGCAGATAGACGCGGAAATCGCTGCGGGGCGTATGTCAGAGGTGAAATGCGATGAGTAAGACCTACAAAAGTGAGGCATTGGCAGCCGTCCACGAGATGATGGAAGGTTTCTACGAGTCCGGAGCGATCGACAAAAAGACGATGCGCGAATTTGATGAAGGCTGCCTGACAACCGTGGCCTCCCTGACTCCGGAAGAAATCCGTTCGATCCGTGAGCGCGAAAGCATTTCCCAGCCCGTGTTTGCCCGTTACCTCAATGTCAGTAAAGGCCTGGTTTCTGATTGGGAACGCGGTGTGAAGCGGCCGAGTGGTCCGGCGCTACGATTGTTGACCGTCGTGCGCAATAAAGGACTGCAGGCCATCGCTTGACGCGCCGTCGAGCATATTGACCCGCTCCCGGCCGGCCCTACGGCCCTTTTGGAGAGAGCGTGCCGGCCGAGAGCTACCGACACAGGATATTGATAGATTGGGGCAGGGTAGCCGCCATAAGCCTAGCTGGTCGGGCAAGTCGTTGAGGGAGATCCAGAATGCCGACGATGAAGTCTAGCCGTCTTGCCCGCGAGATTGCCGAATTGGCAGACGCACAGCGCCGCCTCGGTATCATGGATGAGGCAATTTATAGGAAAATTACGGCGCCGCATCTTGGGGATGGGCGGCGGTAGCCGCCCCGCTCCGGCGGCGAACGCGCTCCCCCATTGCGCCGAAGAGAGCCGGAGGAGCGGCCAGAGACATGCCCCGGTGCGTCAGCGCCGGGACCGTTTTTCCCATTGAGCGGGTTCGTGGAAGACCTTATTGCGCCGCCGCTCTTTCATCTCTTCTCCTGAAATACCAGGTCGAGGATCATCGATCGCCGCCTGTATCCCGCGCCTCATCAATTCGTCACGCAGATCGATGTGAGGTTCAAGCTCGTGGGCTTCGCCCAGGAGGACGAACGCCGCTTCGGATGGATCGATAAAGTGACCCTGTTCGATCCTGTCGAGCAGCCATAGCGCGAGCGACGGCGGCAGATAGGCGTCACGACACGAAAGTGTTGAATCTGTCCGACTTTTGAGAACGTATGGTGATCACGCTGCGAGGATGGATGTTTCGCGCCGTAGCGGCCTGAGATCGAGGCTTTCCGTCGAGGTCCAGATGTAATCGACAGTGAGACTGATGTGTTGCCACCCGAGCGGGGTGATGTGTTTGACTAGGTCGGGCGGCGTGGCGATACCCTCCCGGTTGAGTTCGGCGAAGGCCGGTTCGAGATAGAGAGTGTTC
>Ga0137300_1087_pt1 | contig 23687 bp, 33 predicted proteins | sample RamsorwD2O_NANAE_FD_97190 | JGI IMG/M metagenome (GOLD analysis project Ga0137300, IMG submission 97190) | Mouse cecal microbial communities from Vienna, Austria - N-Acetylneuraminic acid amended with D2O_NANAE | ecosystem: Host-associated > Mammals > Digestive system > Large intestine > Cecum... | reverse complement strand
CTACACAGCAAACCAGATGGAAAAGTCCTGCTGGGCGCCCCGCAGGCCCGTCTCCGGCTCCAGCAGCGCGTTCACGCCGGTCATGACGACCGCCTGCAGCGGCGCCACACACAGCGAGGCCCGGATGTCGCGCAGCAGCTGGTTGGCCTGTTCGCGGTCGTCAGACCAGACCACCACCTGAAACCGTCCGTTTTCCTTGTCGGGAACGCCCGCGAGGAAGTTCAGCGGCTGGCCGCCGATCTGCTGGTAAATCACGAATGGCAGGCCAACGTCGGCCGGAGCAGTGTCGGGGTACACCCGGTCACCCACCATCGGTCCGATCACGTTGCGCAGCTCAGCCTCGATCGACATTCGCACCTCCCTTCGGTACTTCGTTGCCAAAATCATCCACCACTGACTTGCGCAGCACTTGCTGCATTTTCTCGGTGGCACGCTCCTGCATAGCCGTCACAGCTGCCGCCGCGCGATCGTTCGCGCGCCGGATGAAGGAATGGGCCGGCACCCATCGAATCCGCACCTTCTGGCCGTTGATCTTCTTGACCAGCCAGTGTCCGTTCTCCACCAGGTGCGCGTGCGGCGCCTTGAAGTGGTTCCAGCTGATCTCATAGACGGCACGGTCGGGCGCGGACAATCCCTTGGCATAGACACGGTAGATGGCGTCTCGCAGCTGGCCGGGTGTGACGCCATCCTTCGGCGGCCCGCTATAGACGGGCGCGAGCAGCTTGGCCTCGTCGTACAGCACCACGGCGCCGGCATGGGCGACCGAACGCACGACGTGCGCCTGCACGTCCTCGCCGATCTGCTCCAGCCCCTCAAGCATGTTGCTCTCCAGCCCGATCATGGTGGCCCCCGCTTAGTGTCCAGCCTCACCACCAGGTCGACGTACTCCCGCCCAGCTTCGTCCGGCAGGACCGACTTGATCTCGTAAGGCTCACCCCGGTACACAACACGCCACGTTTGCTGCACGTCGGTCCGGTACCGGATGCGCATACTGAACTGGGAGCTTGCGAGTTCAACCCCGGACGTGATCACCTCCCGGCCTGACTTGCCGCGAATCCACGCCCAAGGGCGGGCTACTTCGATCCAACCATGCATCGGCTGCCCTGAAGGCTTGCGGTCCTCTCCGGGCCGCTCCAGCAGGATGCGGCGGTTGTATTTACCGAGCTGCATCTGCACCTCCCTAGCAGTCGTAAAACCAGCGATACGGCGCAACCAGCGAGGCCGCACCGTTCGGGATGGATTCGAGCTTCGCCTCTGACGTGTCCGATGGATTGCTGGCCCAATGCCCGATCAGCAGCAATGCCGCCAACTCGATACCATCGTCCATCAGCAACGCGTTGGCAGGCGCATCGGCCGGTAGCTCCACGTCGCCTGGATAGAGCTTCCGGTTGGTCCGGTTCTCGATCCAACGCAGCGCAGCGCCGAGCAGGCGCTGCAGTATCGGATCGCTCACGTCCTCGTCGTCGATCTTGAGTTGTTCGCGGATCTGGTCGAGTTCGATCATGGACTGTCACGGGTCGATTACGCGGCCCGCGCCTATTAGGCCGGCTTGCCGACCAGCGCACCAATGGCCGCCGTGTCCTGCAGCACGCAGCCGAAGCGGTGGAAGGCGATAAAGCCGGTCTGGTCGAAGTCGGCGAAGCGCTCCACCAGACGCTTGAGCGCCATGTAGCGGACGCGGCGAACCACGAACTGGCTGAAATCGCCGCCGTACATGAACTTCTTGCCGGGGCCGATATCTGCCACCGCCTGGTCGATCACGTACTTTTGCTTGAGGATCGTGGGCGGCGCGCCGCCATCGATGCCCGGCAGCCACAGCGGACGACCCTGGCCGTCTTCCATTTCCTCGATCACCTTCAGCGTGTTGTCGTTGAAGGCCAAACGGTAGTTCGGCGCACTGCGGTAGGCCGGGTCCACCGAGTGGATCAGCGCGTTGATTTCCTTCCAGGTGAAGGTCGCCGCGCTCGCGGTGTTCTTCGTGATAGTCACCGAAGCATCGAGGCCCTTGGGCTGCTTCGGCGTGCCCGCGCCGGTGCCCTGCACGATCAGACGCGATTCGGCACGACCGATGCGCGAGCCAATGCGGCCGGCCAGAAAGCCTTCCATGTCGACGCCGGTGTCGGCCAGCAGTTCGTTGCTGACGCGGATCAGGTTCGACGACAGCTTCGCGGCACCCAGCGTGCCCATACCGAACTCGACATCGTCTTCTGCCGCTTCTTCGTTCTCGCCCAGCAGCACGCCCTCCTCGCCGCCGTTGAGTGCGATCGGCCATTCGATGTCGTTGCCGCCATCAGTCGTCAGGATCTGGGACACGCTGGCGATGCCACCGAAGGTGATGATGGACTCGATCACCCGGGCGAGGAACGTGGTCGGTACGGTGAAGCCACCGGCCGAGCCAGTGCCCGCACCCTGGGCACGGGATTCCGCGCTCATGTCGCGCAGGATCTGACGCTCTTCCGGCGTGATGTCTTGCAGACCAACACGCATGAAGCGGTCGAATGCTGCCGAGCGTTGCTCGGCGACGGTACCGCGCTGACCCTCGGGCGGCGGCAGGCCGGACTCGCGAGCGCGGCGCGCCAGGTCATCGGCGTTGCCTTCCACGTAACGCTGCTCGGCCTCGCGGACTTCTTCTTCGCGGGCGATCTTTTCGTCGAGCTGCTTCAGGTCCGCCTTCATGGCGTCCCAGCGCGAGCGCTGCTCGTCGGTCCACGCGCCGTCGCCGGCGCCGTCGTGCATGGAACGCATTTCCGATGCGACCTTGGCACGCTTTTGCTTCAGTTCAGCCAAATTGATGGGCATAACTTCTCCGTTCAGGTATTGATGAGGTCAAGAAAGCGTTCGCGTGCGCGACGCTCGGTGATTGCCGCGACATGTGCGCCTTCGTCACGGGCCTGCCGCCAGGCATCCAGCGAACGCTGGGCCGACGAGCTTTCGTCGTACGCCGGATAGGTCACCGGCGATACATCGAGTAGTTCGGCGAATCGGTGGATGGTGCGCACCACCAGTTCGCCCTCTTGTCGCCACTCGTCGCCGTCCTTGGCGACGATGAAGCGGAAGCTGGAGCCGGTCACGTCGCCGCGCGCCATCGGCGCGAGCACCAGGTCACGCACCATCTGCGTGTCCGGCGGCGTGATGGTGTAGGCCAGACCACGCGAGTCCAGCGACAGTTGCAGCGTCTTGCTGCGTGTGCGGCCCAGCACAAAGTTGGGGTCATGGTTGAACAAAGCGCGCACGTCGTCGTTCATCACGCCGTCGAACGCGCCAGGCGCGATTTCCTCGACGAACGTACCGGCGATCACGCTGCTTCGCGTATTGAAAACGGCGCCGTATCCGAAGATGGTCGTCGGCGCGTTTCCGGCGTCATTGGACGAGCGCAGCTCGCACGGCTGCCCCTGCAGCGTGCGCTTCTCGATGTTGCTCATTGGATTGCCTCAGGTAGATGCCGGCGGATCTGCAGGCTTGCCGATCTCGGCCGCCGGCTTGGCGTTGACGCTGACAAGCAGCTCGGAGAGGCCGTCTCGCGGATTCATATCCTCCAGCGCACGGACTTCGTTGCGATCCATCCAGCCGTCGGTGATCGCGTAGTGGTAGAACTCGGCACGCTCTTTCGGGGTGCCGCGCAGCAGTGCCGCAAGGTTCAGCTTCACGTAGTAGCCGGCCGCGCGCTCCGCAGGCGTGAACAGCTTGCGGTTCAGCTCCTGCTCCCAGTTCACCACCCACGGCATCATGGTGTTGCGGACGAATCCGACGCCCTGCTCGGCGATGTTTGAGAACGTTGCCTTGTCCAGATCGTTGATCATGTGCGCCGGCACGCGGTAGATACCCGCGATCTCGGAACGCGTCATCTTTCGCGTCTGGAGCGCCTGGGCATCCTCCGGCGAAATCGTCATCGCCTTGTATTCGAGGTCTGCCGGCAGCAGCAACGTCTTGTTGTCCGACTGCTTTAGTCGGACAACCGCCTTGTTCCAGAACTCTTTCAGGCGCGTCCAAGAGTCCTTTGTCAGATCGCCCTTGACCGTCAGCAGGCCGGTCGGTCGGCCGCCACCGTCAAAAAACTCCTTTCCATAGCGCTGGACCGCCAGGCCGAGGCCGATGGTGTCCATGTGCTGCCGGATCGGGCTGATGCCCATGCGACCATCCTTGCCGAGCGCCCGGATATGGATCATGTCCTGAGGCGCCACGGATAGCGGTCGGTCGTCATCATCGAGCGTGGCGTAGGTCCAGCGCCCAGCGATCTTGACGAGCGACGTCGTCCACGGCAGGTGACGCTCCAGAGCCCGCAGCTCACCCTTTGGTCCTCGCACAATCGACGAGTACCCGTTACCCCACCCGCACGCGTGCGCCTGCTTCGTTTCACGCCATTTGTAGCTGGTTTGCCACTCGTTCGGCGCGTCATGCAGCAGGTAGTACGCAGGATGGTCCGTCGCAATAGCGATCTTTTCACCTTGCCGGCGCAGCACCAATGCCGGCAGCTGCGCCAGCGCGGTAGACAGCACGTCGATGCAGGAGTAGACCGCCGACAGGCGCATGGCCGAATCTTCCGTTACTGCCATGCCGCCAGCCGCGTGTAGGTACTCCTGAAGGTTCTGGCCGGTCAGAGGCACTCTGGGGCTCTCCAGGCTGCGCGATTCGAACAGCTTGTCGAGGATCATCGCAGCCCCCGCATGATCGCCGGCACGATAGCAATCGTGAGCAGCACCGCGCCGCCCGCGAGCAGCGCTTCGGCAGGCCCGTACTTCAGATAGATACCGGCGGTCAGGCAAACGAGCCCCACCCCTCCGACCGCGTCGGTGAGCATATTTTTCATGTCACATCGTGAGAATGTCGTCGTCATCGAGGGTGCTCAGGTCGAACTTGCGCGTGCCTTCCAGCACCGCAGCGCGACTCAGCGCCATCACCATGGCCACGCCGGGGTCGATGCGACCGCGCAGCTTGGACTTCTTCTTGTCCGGCCGGAAGTTGCCGTTGGTGTCAAACAGCAGCGCGATGTTCAGCACCGCCCACCGCAGCAGGGCATTGCCGCCGTGCCGCAGTCGCTTGCCCATCACCAGCTCCTCGAACCGCTTCGCACCCGGGTACATGCCGCCGAAGTTCTGCGGCACCTCCACCATCGTCACGCCTTCGTCGATCAACTCGCCCACCAGCTGACTCGAGTTCCAGACGTCGAAGCCAACCTCCGCCAGGTCATACATGGCGTGGGCCGCAAGCACCGCTTCCTTGACCGGCTTGTGATCGGTAATGTCGCCAGGCGTCGCCGTCAGCCAGCCAGATTCCACCCAGCCCTTGTAATCGGCGCGATCGTCCGCGCCCTGCGTGTCGACCTTGGCTTGAGGGCACCACGTCCACACCAGGACATGCCATTGCCCGTCGGGGTCATCGTCGGTCGGCGGGAACACCAGTGCGAACGCGGTCAAATCCTGCGTTGCGGATAGATCGATGCCGCCATAGCAGCGCCGGCCCTTTAGCATGGCCGGATCGAACTTCTTCTTACCCCGGTCCCATACAGCGGGATCGATCCACCCCTCAGCCGAGTTGACCCACAGATTCAGGTCTTTCGTCTTGAAGTTGACCAGGGCGCTCGGCAAGGCCGTGGCCTTCCGAGCCATCGAGCGCATGTAGTGCCACAGCTTCGACAGGCCGAGGCCCGGGTTGGCCTTAACCCACACCGCCTCGTCGAACGGGTCGTCGCCCTCGTCGAGCGTGTACACGTAGCCGAAAAACGAGTCGTCTTCGCGCTCGCCCCTCAACACCTCGACCAGGTACATGCGGATCTGCACGCAGACCCCGTCGAGGATGAAGCCGGCGGTCGTGATCGCTGACAGCATTGGCTGCTGGCGCGCACCGAGCGCGGATTCCATCACCTCCCATACGTCCGGCGACTTCTGCGCGTGCAGCTCGTCGAACATGATCGCGTGCGGATTCAGCCCGTCGAGCGATTCGGCATTGGCCGGCAGCGGCTTGAATACGGCGCTGTCCATGGTGATCTGTTCGAGGTTCTTACCCTCGTGGATCTTGAACGACCGCCGGATGCCTGGCGAACGACGCGCCCATTTACGGAAGTTGTCGAACGCTGGCTTGTAGACTGACATGGCCTGCTCGCGCGTCGTCGCCACGGCGTAGACTTCCGCACCGGGCTCGGCATCCATCATGAACAGGTACGCACCCTGCGGACCCGTCCAGGTGCTTTTACCGTTCTTGCGCGCCACCTCCTCGTAGCCGCGCGTGAATCGGCGGTAACCGTCTTCCCTCAACCAACCGTATTTGACGGCCGTCCAGAACTTCTGCCACGGGTCCAGCAGGATCGGCTTGCCAGCCAGCGAGCCCTTGATGTGGACGAAGTACTTCTCGATGTACCGGATGATGTGCCAGGCGCGGCCCACGTCGAAACGCAGGCCACGCTTGGCACCATCCCTCAGATCGCGGTAGTGCCGTTCGACGGCCAGGTACACCAACTCGCCGACTACGATTTCGCCGCGCAATACGGGCAGACCGTAGGATTCGTCCCACTCATGCCGGACTGGCGGTGTCAGTGCGTCGACGTGCTTTTTGGTGCGACGCGCTCCAGTCCGTGTTCGAACAGATCCGCGAACAGATCGTCCTGCACGCCCTCGTCGCCGAGTTTCGCCCGCGTCGTGACCGTCGCCGGCAGCGTCAGGCAACTCTCGGGAAGCCATTGGAGTAGTTCCTTCTTATGCCCAGCTGCCACGTAGAACATCTGGTGCGGCTGCTGGTGGCCGTTTGGCGTTGTGACGAAGTACGTGCCGGTCGTCTTTTCGAGATCACGCAAGCGGATCTCCGCGTCGACCCACCTGATGAAGGTGCGGCAGACCACCGTGATAGCCAGGCCCGCCGTGAGGTGCGGCATACCGGCATCACGGAGCACGCGGCAGATGTAGTCCCACACCTTGCGCTCGCGCGCGTCGAGCTGCGCACCGGGCGGCACAGGCGGCGACTTGATTTCTTTTCCACCACCCCTCGATGATGGTTCCGGCATGTCGTCTCGATCGACCGCCGTATCGTTGTCCTGCGGGCCCATAGGCGCCTCCATCAATGCGAGCGAGCGAAAACGATCACCGACCCGTCTCTTCGCTCTCTATGGGGTGATTGGTTTAACCCCCCCCTATCAAAAAATACCCGTCTAAAAAATCCACCTGAAGCGCGGTCTAGGCCGGATCGATCACCAGGGATTGACCCACCCCCCCTACCGGGCGGCGTGCGCCGCGCCCAACTCACCGGCGCGAGTTGCCGAAGCCACCATCCTCGCGCGCGGTCTTCGCGTCGTGACACGCTTTGCACAGCGGCTGCCAGTTCGACCGCGACCAGAACAGGCGCTGATCGCCTTTGTGCGGCACGATGTGGTCGACCACCGTGGCGAGCACTACGCGGCCAACGCTCCGATGCTCGACGCAAACGGGATTCGCCTTGAGATAGGCCGCGCGCTCGCGCTGCCACTTCCCGCCGTAGCCACGGGCAGCCGAGCTGCCGCGCCGCGACTCGAACTCGATGCGCTTCAACTCCGAATGCTCAGCGCAGTACGCGGAAGCACCCGTCGCGTGCTTGGGACAACCAGGGCGGCGGCACGGGCGCGGCGCTTTCTTCGGCATCTTTGGGATCCAAAAAGAAAGGGCCTGACCAGCGGGTGTGGTCAGGCCCTTAGCAAAGCCCGTGAACGGGCCAAGGAGACAACTGCAATTCGGGTTGCCGGTTACGTAGTCCGGCGGCGTTGCGGCGCCCGTCTCTCCGACTCTTGTCGTCACCGCGCATCGGTACGACTGCGGGCAGGCCTCGGTCTGCCATCGACAGCGGGTCAAGCACGCGTCCCACTCCTGGCAGTAGCCCGTCGACCACCCGCCAGGAAAGAAAAAAGCCCGACCAAGTAAGAACCGGATCGGGCTTTTTGCTGCACGCACTAAAACCACAGCGTAGCTGAAATGTAATGATTCACTGCACGGATTTCAATAGCAGGTGCCAAGGGGGGTGTTTAACGTTCTGATTCTCAAGGCAATATTTGACCATCACGTGCAGCGTCTTTCGCATGTGATACGCCTGCCGCTCACTTACCTTCAGCCGCACCGCAACCTGACGCGCCGGCAATTGGTCGACATAGAACCCCATGGCCACCTTGCGCATATCCACTGGCAACCTCAGCACGGCCTTGTTCGTGCGCTCGCACTCATCCTCGAACGTCGCCACGAACGGTCGAACCGGAACCGTGCGCGCCTCATCGATCGTCAGACTGCTTTCGCCATAGCCCCGCCCGCCATTGCCCTTGTGCAGCCATGCTGCCCATGAATTGAGCCTCGCCCTCACCCACTCATGCGAATCGCCACCAGCCATGATCACCTCCGTTTCCCGACGATGGCCCGGACCGACGCAATACCGCGCTCGGCCACCGAGGCCGTTGCCGGCAAGTTTTCCGATTCAGGGATGCCAGGGATCGGCGGCAGGTGTTCATGCCGAGCGACGTCCCACAGCCGCGTCCATCGATCGGCCGCCGTAACCCAAGTGCCCGGCCGGATCTCACCCACACCGTATCGCACCGCAGTCCAAAACGCAGCGCGCGATGACCAGGTATCACGTCCCGCTGCGCGAAGCTGCAGCTGCTCTACCGCTTCGCCGTACGCGCGCTCGGCGCCTTGATCGGCCGCGTTCACTTGCGCCGCCTTTCACGCTTGGCCTGCGAGGCAGCCACACTCTGCAGTTGGAACTTGACCAAGTCGCCTCGCCTCGATGTCGGCCCTGACAAACCACCACCGCCGGTCGCGACTTCCGCCTTGATTCGGGCTGCGTGCGCAAGTTCGCGCTCCTGCTGTTCCGCCATTCGTCGACGCTCGACCGCACGGGCCTCGGCAACTTGGTCGGCATAGACCGTCTGCCACGCCTCACCCTGCTTTTGCACATTCCGCACCAATCCGCTGAGGTACGGCCACGGCTTCTTAGCGGTACCGGCCTGCGTAGCGCCATGCCATTCGTCCAAAACACGCTGCGCGAGCGTTTCGCTCAGACCAGCCATCCTTCGTGCGATGTAGGCCCGCTGCTGCTGCGTGATGCCCGTCGGCCAGTCGAGATGAGGCTCCCACGTGACCCCCGGCTTTGCCCCCTCATCTGATCGCCCGGCCGCAGGCCGCTTCCCACCGACGTTCACGTTCTCGTGGCGTTGCTCTGAGAACTGCTGCCCGTTGGGGTCGATCGGTGTTTCGTCGATTTTGGTGTTAGCAGCCTCCAGTGCCGCAGGCGCTGGAGGGTCGATATACCCACCTTCCTCGGGCCGCACGCCTGAGGGGGTAGGGGGAGTAGGTTTTAAGGTTTTACCGGACTCCTGATGTGTGGCGGCTTCCGCGTTTTTCGCAGTACGCCGAATGGGCCGCGAGCCCTTGCCCTGCTTGGATTCGTCGGCTGTGGATATCCGTATCGACTCTGTATCGGCCTGTTTTTGGTCGCAGTTATCCCTATCGGCGAGCGGGCAAACAAACACCAGGTCAAACGGGCCACCCATCTTCCGCAGCAGGCCGAGCTGCTGCAGGCGTGCCAGCATGCGCTGCAGCTTGGACTTATCGTGGGCCAGGAAGCGCACCCCAGACCGCCCAGCGCGCTCCGTCCATTCCTTCAGCGCCTGGTAGGAGATCCGCACGCGACGCCCTACGATGCCGGTCTTGAAGTCCATGCGAGGTCGCAACGCGCCGACGTACAGGTGGAACAAGTCCGAGCCCTCTCCCAGCAGCGCGTCGAGCTCGGCATCGTTGATTCGATATGCCGCCATCAGACTCCCTCCTGCTCAGCCTTGACGGGTTCCATCGCCGCCCACACGTGACCATGCTCCCACTGGCGGAAATGGCTGCCGAAGGCCGGGAACGGATTGGCCTCACGCTTCTCGCCGCCCTCGGCAGCTGTTCGCCCCGCCTTGCGAAGCGATTCGATCGATTGAATTGGTAGGTCCATAGAGCTATGGCCGCACACTGGCGGCCTCACAGAGAACATCAAAGGTGGAAAGGAAGGCAGCCGGATTCAGCGGCCCAGCCTCGCAGCGGTAGACCTGCGTCGCGGCCGAGATCTCAGCGCGATATGCCGCCCGCGCAGCGTCATCAGGCATTTGCTTCCAGCGCTCCTGGCAGACAAGAGCGAGCGCCGACATCTGGCCCGCCGCCTGGAACACCCAGAACACGTCGCTCAACGGCCAAAAGCCAAGTAGGTGGCTGGCAAAAGCTGTCAGGCCGCGAAGGCCCTTCTCTCTGGCTACGCCGCTAGCAACATGCCAGGCGCAACAGAGCCGATACGGCTGCGCACATGACATGCCAATCGCCTCGCGCGCCGACTTGCAACAGGACATGCCAGAGCGGAAGCGGTTCTCCATCGTCAGGCAGCCGGCGAGCGGTCAAATGCACAGAGGTCCTCCCAGACATCGCCTAGGTTGGCACCGCCGTCATAGGTTCCGACCATGTGCTGTAGGGCCTTGTCGACGCGCAACTGCGCCGTGAAGTTGGCGTCCTTCACACTGATCAAGCGGAAGACACGGCCATGCCCATGCTTGATCGCGAACACGCCGAACGGCTCGCCGCCCTTGAGGACGCGTTTCTTGACGCGATCAAAGACCGACTTCAGTTCTCGCTGGGTGAGCGGCTTGCGCGGGCGCAGGACGAGTTTTTGGCGTACGCGGCCCACCGGTACCGCGAGAGCGGCACCGGGCAGCAGATTGACTCGGGTCATACGGGAACCGAGCTGCGGAGGGACGGATCGTCTGGAACCGCAACGGCTTCGACTGACTCCCGAAGCATCGTCACCATGGTTAAGACGTGTTGGATCTCCGGTAGCACACGATCAGCCTCGCTGCGCGTGATCTTGCCGTCTGCAGCGGCCTGCGCAAACTCCGCCATCATTTCCCCGAACTCACGCGCGGCTTCGCCGGCCTGACGCATGGCAGCAGCCACGCTGGCGGACGCTCCCTCAACTTGCGGGGTAGAGATGGCAACCATCCCGTGGCGCCAGCAGAGCGCCCTCAATGGGATATGCCACCCATCGAGCTTAGCCTCCTCGCACAACTCCAGGATCAAGGAGTACTCCTCGAAATTGAGGTGGTGCGTTTCGATTCCTGGCCGCAGCTTGTTTCGCAGGACGTTGGGATACATTTGCCGTCCAAGGCGTCGACTCATGGCGTGAGCCAGCCCTTCAATCGAACCCGGATATCGGCTCGCGAGGCTGTAAAGGGCCTCGTGCTGATTGATATCGTTATCGGTTTTCACAGAAACCACGGTAAACCCCCGGAATTTGGCCGTGTTGTCTGCACGTCACAGCCATATATGCTTCGTCTCAAACGCGGCGACTTGACCGCGAGCTCAGGGAGAAAACATGTTCCAACCCAAGCCGAAATTTCTTCGCCGTATGACGCCGATCGAGAGGCGGCGAAATGCCCCTCGTCTGAGGAAGTGCTACGAGAAACTCAAGGACCGGAAGCCCGGTCTCCGCGCCCTGCCATTCGAAGGCCCGTTCGGCGCAAGTACCCCCAATCAACCTTGTCGTTCAACTCTTCGCAAGTGACAGCACCGTGCGTAATCCGCTCGATGGCCGGGCACTGTTCCGCTGCGACTGGTCGCTTGCCAGAGAGCCACTGATGAACGAGTCCTTGCGAGACCCCCAGCTGCTTTGCAAAGGCAGCCTGACTGGTCTTTGTCGTGTCGAGGTATTCGGTGAGCTTCATAAAGCAAAATACTAGCATCGCTTATGACAAAGTCAACAGCTTTGCTGGTTGATCGAATAAATAGCATTGCTACACTCGCGCCCATGAATCGACCTTCGACCACTCTCGAACCGTGGCAAATCGATGACGCAGAGCGTCTGAAGACCCTTTATGCACTGCACAAAGGCAAGATGAGCCAGGAGGAATTCGGGGTCCGCTTCGACATCGGTCGTCAGTCGATGGTGTGGCAGTACCTCAATGGCCGGCGCCCCTTGAACATCAAAGCAGCCACGAACTTCGCGCGCGGGCTGGGCGTGAGCGTCGAGGCCATAAGCCCACGCCTTGCAGAAGAGATTCGCCGAGCCTCAGCGGCCATGCGTGAGCGCATTCCCGATCCACCCGCCGCGGCAACGGCCACAACCACATCGGACCAGCGTCTGAGCTTGGTTATGGCAGAGCAGCGCCTCGACGTTCCCGGATTGGCGTCGCTGCTGGCGGTAGAGCCTGCGGTCGTTCGATCCTGGCTGGAAGCTGGAGCCCCAAAACTGCCTCTCCACCATGCAGTGAAACTGCAGGAAGCGTTCAGCTATAGCCCGAAGTGGCTTATTAATGGCACGGGAGATTCGAAGCTTAGCGGCGCGATCGAGCCTGAGCTGGATGAACCTAGCCTGCCCTTCGACGTCTTCCCCATCCCCCAGAACTCGTTCCGCAAGATTCCAGTGAGAGGCATGGCGCAGTTAGGAGACAACGGACACTTTGTGGACGTGGAATACCCAGTTGGGCATGGCGACGGCTACGTAGCTTTCCCCACAAGGGATCCGGATGCGTATGCGCTTCGCTGCAACGGCGAATCCATGCGGCCTCGCGTCAAACACAATGAGTTCGTGGTCGTGGAACCCGGAACGCAGATCCAGAATGGAGACGAGGTGCTGGTGAAGTCGCAGGACGGACGCGTGATGGTCAAAGAACTCGCCTACGTACGCGATGGCATCGTTCACCTCTCGTCGGTGAACGAGAAGCACGGGATGCTGCGCATCCCACAAGAACAGATCGAGCGCCTGCACTTCGTTGCCGGCATCGTAAAGAGATCGTCCTGGTACCCCGACTGATAGCGCCGCGCCACATAGTCATAGCCCGCTTTGCGCGGTTTTTTTTCGCCCAAAGCTATCACAACAAGCATCGCTATTTAAACAATCAATCAAGTACAAACAGCGTTGCTGTTGAGTTTGATAAACAGCATTGCTAGTATCGCCTCATCGACGCAACCTTGCGTCAGCATGGGGATCATCGTGAACAAATTCATACGGGTCAAAGGCTGGATTACCTACTTCGCCCTAGTGGCGGCGGTCTTCGTTGTCCACGCCTGCGCCGCTGAGCTCGACTCGCAAGCCGATGCCCCTGCGTCGGCTCGACATGCGTGAGGCCAGCCATGCACCTCGAATTCAACCTGCGAGGAAAGGCCCGCCCCAACTGCTTCGTCGTGATCGACGATTTTGGAACGAAGCGCGACAGCCTTAATGCCTACCTCGAATGTGGACCCGCCCCATCCCTCCGCCAAGGGATCGCCTTCCGCTTCAGCGAAGATCATGATTCCGACGTCGTCCGCGCACGCGAGGCACGCCCCAGGCATTTCTGCGCCCGCGAGGCTGCCGCCTTTGCTAGCCCGATCGGGCTGAGCATCGAAGCAGAAATCCGCATCGATTTCGAGCTGATCCCCGCATGGGACGAACACAATTTCGCTCCGATGTGGACACAGGCCAAAGGCGCCCAGATCCGGATAACGGACGCCGGCATCAACGAATGGGAATGGAACCCCACATCGACATCGATCGCGCAAAAAGCGCTCGAAGCGTTCTGCTGGGCCTACGTTGAAATGGAACGTGCGCGCGAGGATGCGAGCGTCCGCCGAGCCATGGAGACCGAACAATGATGCGCCCGCTCTATGTCGACCTCCCGACGGTCGCATCCATCGTCGCGCTCTCGGAAACCAGTGTACAGAAACTCGTACGCGAAGAGCCGTTTCCGAAGCCGCGCGCGGCTTCAAGCCGCCGCGTGGCGTGGCTCGTACGCGAGATAGAGGAATGGGCAGAGGCCCGCCCAGTCTCCAACCTCCTGCCACCGAAGAACACATCGCGGAGGACGCCACAATGATCGCCTTCCGCATCACCATCGACGGCCACCGCACCTACTTCGGCCTCTACCGCAGCTCGTGGGATGCGATCGAAGACGGCTTCGATCGCGGCGCCCGGTCTGTGGCTGTCACCCGCGCATGAGTCACCGCCCCTTCTCCCATGCCGCACTGGTCGCAGAGTTTCTGCGCATCCAGGGAAGCGGCATCGCGGAGGAGGAGGTCAAGAAGCCGGCGATCCGCAAAGCCCTGATCCGCCTGATTGCAATGCGACTCAAGGCCCAGCGCGCCGCAAACCACCAGCGAGACCGCCAACGACGTCCGGCGATCGACCTGAAGCGCCTCCAAGCAAACGACCTCGACTGAGGAGATAGCCATGCTGATCGGACTCGCCGGCCGCGCCGGCGTTGGCCAGGATGTCGTCGCCGACTACCTGACCCAAACACACGCCTTCACCTCCACCACCCTCATTACCGACGACCTGGTTGACGAACTCGCTGACCACCAAGTCGTGGTGACCACAATCCGCGATCGCGCAGATGCCGACCGGCTCGCCGATCGTGGCGGCGTCCTTGTGTACCTGTGCGACCCACAGTTGCCGCATCTGGGCCCGGAGAACGGTATCGCCTTACGCGACGTCGACCACGCGGTAGAGGTGACTTGCGATTTCTTCCGCGTGTTCGACCTGCTCGATCGTGTGATTGGCGAGGCCGAGTTTCTGGGGGAATCGGTATGAGAAAGCGCAGCCACTATCAGCAGCGGCCCATCGCCATCCCCATGACGACCCAGAACCGACAGCACGTCGAGCTCACGTATTACGCCGACCTGGCCAGCTTCATCAGCGCACCGACCGATACCGCCTACAACCGCCTGATGCGCACGCTGGAGCTTGCCTCCTTCGCCATGGCCGCACAGGACATCGCCGACTACACGGTGCAGCTGCGCTCCGCCAAGCGCGCCATGTCTGCGGTTTTCGACCGCAGCCAGATCACCGGCAGGGTCACGGTGCTCGAGCTGGAGGCAATGACGCTCCGCGCCGCTGCACCAGCTATCGAGGAGGCCGTCTGTCGCGTGCGCCTCGATACGTTCAACGCCGCCCACGCGATCAACAAGGAACTCATGCGCGCGCAAGGTGCGCCGGTCGAAGCATGACCACCGCTAAGCGATACCACCAGGAGACTCCCATGACAAAACTTCGCACGCCGCGCGCCGCATCCATCGACAGCGTTGCAGCTCGACTCCCCGAAGAGCAGGCCAAACGCCTCGCCGCCACGTCTCAACCCTGGAAGAAAGCACCACGGCGCACAAGCGAAAACGATCTGGCCGTCGACCGTTTCGCCAACGCAATGAAGTCGCGCTTCGCTCGCATCCCCGTACATGGCTGGGACGACCCGCGCGAGTACTCCACGGAGCTGCTCGCGAAGCTGCTCGGCGAAGCGATGTGCGACGGAGATCCCGTGCATGTCGGCGCCATTGCCGCCATGCTGTACGGTCGCCGCGCCGACAAGAAGCTAGCCGCCGAGTACGCCATGCGCGCGTTCCTGCACGGCGCACGCGACGACCAGTCCGCCAAGATCGCCACGCTCACCGCCGCCCTGACGGGCATCGCCAACATGCAGGATCGCGACGGCAATCAGATCGAGATGCACCGCGATGAACTGCGCGGCATCGCGCGCACCGCACTTGGCACGGAGGGCACGCGATGACGTGCTACTCCGCCCTGCCTATCACGACCGGAGCGTGGCTACTTTTTGCGGCGGTCTGCCTCTACGCCATGCACCGCCAGGCCAAATGGATGGCCGCGCAACTCCGCAAGGACCAGACCGACTGGGAACAGGGCTTCGTGCGCTCGCTGGCCAACCGCATGCACGCCGGCGAGGTGACGAAGCTCACCGGCGACCAGGTCGACAAACTCGACGAACTTCACGGGAAGCACTTCGCATGAACACCCAACCGCAACGCCGGATCATCCGGCTTCCTGAGGTCTGCGAGCGCGTAGGCCTGGGCAAGACGGCCATCTACGGCCGCATCAAGGACCACACATTTCCCTCTCCGATCAAGCTCGGCCGCGCCAGCGGCTGGGTCGAGGAAGAAGTGCTGCAGTGGGTGGACGAGCAAATCGAAGCCACGCGCGGGAAGCACTGATGGACTGCACCACTGCACTGATCATCACCGCCGTCGCAGGTGTCGTCTTTACCGCGGCAAGCGTCTACGCGGCGCCGGCCGCAGATCACTCTGTGGCGCCGCGCCAGAAAACAAAAACCGACTTGGCCCCTGGGTCTCCCGGTAAGCGGTTGGAAGCTCACACCGGGGATACGCAGACTACCTTTTTGCAGCAGCCTGGCCAGGACAAGTCGGTCGAATCGAGTATAGCAAGCCAGCCCATGGTTCTTGCGGCGAATAGCTCGCCAATCACCGCAGAATGTGCAGCGAATAACAATGGCGAGGTCGGCCAATGATCCGTCGCGAGTACAACAGCTTCGGCTTGGTCTCGCACGTCAATCCGATCGCACTAGAAAGGCGGCTCAAACTCGGCCATTCCGGCCTGGACCGCTTCCACCAGATCCTTGACATCGCTTATTAGCGTCTTCAGATCCTCAACTTCGATATCTACGGAATTGCCGTCCTTGTCCTTGCCATTTCTATGGACGATGTCGTGCCGCTTCAGGATAGCCGCAAAAATTCCGGCACACTCAGGAAACTCAACCGCAAAGCAGTCTTTGTACATCAGGCGAACCTTTGCAAGGTTATGCCAGAGGACGTCAGCCAGATGACGTAAGACTCTTTGCTCGAGGCCATCCATTGCCTCAAAGATCGTCGCCAAGGGGAGCGATTCTTTCTTGTATTCCGGTGTCGACTCAACGTATCGGCGGAGCGCCTTCGCATTTCCCTTAAGGGCGGACACAAAAGCGCCGCCGAGGTAGGTCTCCATCAGAGTCACAACTGCGGCGTAGAGCATTCGCAGGTACATATCCTCTACCGCCTTGTCGTACCCGGATTTCATCAGCGCTTCGATCTGGCTGATACCTTCGATAAAGCTGCTATGGTGGTCAACCGTCCGAAATTCTTCCAGATAGAAGTCTTCGTAATCACCAGGTTGCTCCCGTGGCGCCCACTCGTAGCACTCACCTTCAAGCTCGTCGACAAGCTCCTCGATCACGTCACTCGGAACAACATCTGCGAATTCTTCCTGCAATACCTCTCTTGCATCATGCGGTCCGCCATAAATCCAGATGTAGCCCCCCTCCCGACTCTCGTACGGTGTGCGCTCAGCGGGATCTTCGTAGTGCTCAAAGAACCAATGACGCATAGCGTCCAATTGCAGTTCCCGAGGAAGATCCTTTAAATCTTCAGCACCCACCATCAATTCAAGCATCCTACTCACGTCAGCTCCCCCCTTTGTCTGGGGCAAGAATCCTAGCATGACGAAAGAACGCCACATCCTCTTCAACGGCGCCACGGCAAAACGAGCGCGTTTTACCGTTGATAGGCAACAAAAAGCCCCGCCGATGCGGGGCTTAATATGGTGATCTGCGCCTGGGGCGCGCACAAGGCGGCGCCAGCGCAGGCGGAAGAGGTGCTGCGGATCGTGCGCATGTCTAGGCTAGGCAACCTGCTCTACCACCTTAGCCTGAACCAGGACGGCAGCCCGAAGCATCCGCTCGACGTCGCGAAGACGAAGCGGCCGGAGCCATTCACACCGCGATACCTGCCACACAGGTAAAGCGAGAATATGCGCTTCACAGGTAGAGCAGGGAGGACATGATGGAAAGCCGAACTACTTCCTTTTTACGGATTGCCGGGGGAATGAAGACTTCGCATGGTTGGTCAGCCGCAACCTGTATCGACGTCGTGTCGGCCATCAGATCGCTCTGACGCACAAGAGCGAAGAAAGCGCGGCGGTGGCTTGGGAATACCGCCGCCCCACTCACGAGCTACTTTTTCTCGGTCTTATAGAAAAGATGATTCGCATCCAAAAACGTGACGTAAAACGTATTGCAGTCAAATAACCGCTTCGTCTTCGGATGTTCCTTCCCATGAAATGCTCCGGGCACAACAAATCCCGCCAAACGAACTGCAGACGCCAACCGAAACCGGCCCCACCAGACTTCGTGAGGGATATAAGGCGGGTGGGTAAACTCGGAGTTCTTCGGGAAATCCCTATAGATCTTCAAAACCCCCTCTCTTGACCAATGATCGAGGGTAAATTTTGAATATTCTTTAAGACAATGAAATAGCTTACACAAATCATCGCCTTCCCAATCATCAAAATTCTGACCAGCAGATTGCACAGTAAAATAAGCAAAATTAAACTTGCACTTCTCTGTCAGTAAGTCCCCATCTCCTTCTAAGCTCGCACTCGGCAGTGCACCCAAAAATCTCTCTTTACGTTTGCTGCCGAATCCACTCATAGTCGCGGAACCCCCCCGATCTTCCCTTCGTCATACACCGGAAAGAGGGGGCGATCATTTCTAATGATATCTCCACCCACTTCATCAAGCCGATAGGCGAAACTCTCGTTATCTTCTTTCGCTACCAAATAAGTTCTATACTTTCCAAGCAAGTCGAGAATTTTCCCATCATGCGTTGTAAAAAGTAATTGCGCATCATTTTTGTTGATCTTCGGATCGAGAAACAAGTTTACGAGCTTTGGAAGAATATGCGGGTGCAAGTTTATATCAAACTCATCCAGCGCAAGCACGCCGCCCGTATCAAGCATAAGCTTATAGATCCCAAGGAATCGAAAGAGAGCTTTTGTTCCACTTGACTCGAACTCGTCGATGACTGCTTCGTCTTTGCCTCCAACCTTGTGCACAAAGATCGGAAATGGAGTTTTATCTCCTTCCTTGTCTTCGATTTCGTGAATTAGAATATTAGAAATTCCAATATCACACTTTCTAATAAAATCCGCAGCAAATTTCAGAAAGGTTGGTTGCTCTTTCATCAACGCAGCAGCATTTTCGATAGTTACCCATTGATCTCGGAGGCCAGCCCAATTCACGTTCGTCGCAATGAGCGAGAAGAATTTATAAACCGACTCGAGTCCAGGTGACTGATATTGGTTTGCTAGGGAAATAATAGAAACATTTTTTCTCAACCGAAGTTTCTTTAATTCCTCCAACGGCTTTGTTGCGTAGACGATTTCGTTCCCGACTCGCTCGATCAACCTTGTCTTCTTCTTTAGCGTTCGGTAGATCACTTCCCGAACCACGTGCGTCCGGTTAACGGTAAGTTCGTAGCGATATTCAGCTTTGTCATGATAAAACTCGACGTAGAATTCGCTATCCATTCCGTTGCGGTAATAATTCTCAACGAGGATATTAGCCTCCGGATCCCAACTGAACGATTTAGTACAAAAATCGGTCAAGAAGGAGACGCCTCTTATCAAATGAGTTTTTCCCGCACCATTGGCCCCTTTGAAACATAGAACCGGAGCAAAATCTTTTCCTTGTGATATCGACTTAGGCACGTTAGCACCCAATCGAAATGAAATGTCAACGCCTTCCTTGAAGGAGAAAAAATTCTTGAGGCCGAATGCGAGTAGCACGCCTTTCCCCTAACACCAACTATTCGAAAACCGTAGTTTCCGTCAAATTTGACGGAAAAACAATGTTTTCATACTAGATGGGGGCATAACCCAACCGAATGTAACTAATCAGGCCTTCAGAGCCGTGGTTTCGAGCCAGTTTGCCCACGCCTGCATCATCTGCCGGCGCTCGGGCAGATACTGTGCGTGGTTGTACGCCGCGCGCACTTTGTTCCTCTCCACGTGCGCCAGCTGGCGCTCAATGACGTCAGGCCGGAAGCCCAGCTCGTTCAACGCCGTCGACGCCAGGCCACGGAACCCGTGCCCGGTCATGCGCGAGTGGTACCCCATGCGGTACAGCGCATAGAGCATCGTGTTATTGCTGATGTGACCTGTCTTTCCGCGCGGGCTGTAGAAAATGTAGTCGCGGTGCCCATTGATCTCGCGCAGCTCCTTCAGCACGGCCACGGCCTGCTTCGATAGCGGCACCACATGCGGGTCGCGCATCTTCATCCGTTCGGCCGGCACTAGCCATTCGCCCTTCTTCTCGTCGATCTCGCACCACTGTGCCTGGATCATTTCCGTCGTGCGCACGAACGTCAGCGTCATCAGCTGCAGCGCCAAGCGCGTCACCTTGTCGCCCTCGTAGGCGTCGATGTCGCGCAGCAGCTGGGGCATTTCGCCCAGCGTCACCCGCGCCATATGCTGTACCGGTGCCGCCTTGAGCACGACATCGCTATCGATGTCAGTGGCCGGGTTTCGATCGCACAGGCCGTAGACGATGCCGTACTGGAACACCGCGCGCATGCGCTGTAGCACCCGCTTGGTAGTTTCACGCACGCCGCGGGCCTCAATCTTCTTGAGCATGTCCAGGATGGCCGGCGCGCGGATGTCCGCGATCGGCGTGCTACCCATCACTGGAAAGACGTCGTTCTCGAGCGAGGCGATCACCTTGCCGGCATAGACCTCGCTCCAACTTTCCTTCTGGGTGGCATGCCAGTCTCGGGCGACCGCCTCGAAAGAATTGCCAGCGGCGATCTTGGCCGCCCGGCGCTGGTCCTGTTTGACCGCACCCGGATCCTTGCCGTCGGCGACGTGCGACCTGGCCGCATCGCGCTGCGCGCGCGCCTGGGCCAGTGTCACGCCGGGGTATGTGCCGAAGCCAAGTCGATTCTCAGCGCCGGACGGCCGGACGTATTTGAAGCGCCAGAGCTTGCGGCCGTCGGCCATCACCTCAAGATAGAGGCCGCCCCCATCGAACAGCTTATAGGAGCGCTCGCGTGGCTTAGCGTTGCGGATTTTGGTGTCGGTGAGAGGTTCGACCGTACGGGGCATCGCGTAGGGGCACCGATAATCGGGGCATCAGAGAATGCCCCAAAGGATGCCCCAAAAAGTGACGGATGCCAACGGCAGACAGCGAACTTTCGCGAACGTCGAAACGCTGGAAATGGCTGTATTTACTTAGGTTGGAGAACTTCAGAGGACAGCGGTGAACTTCATTATGGTCCCGCCGACAGGAATCGAACCTGTATCTAGCGCTTAGGAGGCGCTCGTTCTATCCATTGAACTACGGCGAGCGGACCGTCTGCCTGGGGCTCGCGCCGCATCGGGGCAGGCGAGCCAAAAGACGGGGCGCAGTATAGCAAACTCGGGCGCAGGATCGGCGCCAGCCGCTATGCTGGACATATGGAGAACACAACAGAGTTCCAGTGGGAATCCGCCGCCCACACGGATGTTGGACTCGCGCGGGCGCGCAATGAGGACGCGTGGCTCGCCACGCCCGGCCTCTGGGTAGTGGCCGATGGCATGGGCGGCCACGCACTTGGCGATTTCGCCAGCCGCTCGATCGTGGAGGCGCTAACGACGCTATCGCTGCCCGGCGATCTCGATCAGGCCATCGACGATACCCGCGCTGTCATCCTCGGCGTCAATCAGTTGCTGATGGATGAAGCGCGGCAGGCGCAGGTACGCGTGACCGGCAGCACGGTGGTAGCGCTGCTCGCGCGCGGGCATCAATGCGCCTGTCTCTGGGCGGGCGACAGCCGGCTCTACCTGCTCCGCGACAACCATCTGCAACAGCTCACGCGCGACCACAGTCACGTGGAGCAATTGCGCGCGCGTGGCCTTATCACCGCCGAGGAAGCGAAACACCATCCCGCGCACAACGCGATCACACGCGCCGTGGGGGCCGCCGCCACGCTTGACCTTGAAACGCTCACGCTGGACGTCCGGGACGGCGACATGTTCCTGCTCTGCAGCGATGGCCTCTACAACGACGTCGACGATACAGACATCGCCTCGGTGCTGGCCTCCGGGGATTGCCGGCACGCGGCGGATGAACTGCTGAGACTGGCGCTGGCGCACGGCGGTCAGGACAACGTCACAGTGGTGGTAATCCGGGCCATCGAAGCTGACGGCAGCTCGGAATCGTCCTCGTCGCCGGACACCACGGGCTGACCCACCAAGCCTGGCCCAGCGCGAGGACGCCCACCACACACGCGCCACAAATAGAAAGCCCGCCAACTGAGTGGCGGGCTTGGGTTGCGGACGGGCCCGGACCTCCTGGGTCTGCGTCGCCGGCAATTCCGGTCATTCCTGTGCCAAGCATGTTTCCCGTGATTCCGCCCATGACGCGGACGTCCATCCGGACCACCCGGACAGTCGAAGAAAACCTGGCAATGGCAACAATGACCGCAATGCCGGGGGCGAGTGGCAAGCCAACCTTGCCAAAGGCAGGATCAGCGGGACATGTCGTCGTCCGCCCCGTACGAGCATTGATGCTCGCGCTCTGGAGTATAGGCAGCAAGGCCGGACATGCAAGCCATGTGCGCGATACATCCCGTTACCTTTTCGGACTTTTCGCACCGCAACAAAATATTCGGTGTTCTGCTATACTTCGCGCCGTGAGTTTCGCACTGTGAGTTCCGCAACTCGCCCGGCTTTCAACGCTGTGGCGTATCCGCTACCTCCCAAGCTCTGCTCCCTGCCTCTGTCATATTCTCGGAAGTATCGCTGACAGGTGCCTGGCCAGAACGCACCACTCACCTGACGCTGCCTCGTCTCCGATCCTGAAGAACAGCCCGATTGTTAGCTGTTTGCCTGCCAGGGTTCCGGTTGGTTTCTCGATAACCAGTCGCCCCTGCCTGCCGCCGTTTTGCCAGCTGAGTCTGTCGAACGGCCCACCGATTGGCGCCGAAGCCTTTTTAAGACTTTGCACTGCGCCCACCCCTTCGCGCACATCTGCCAGGGGTGCCATGCATTTTTAAGACGTACGACATGACCCAGCACGATTTCCGTGCGGAGCAGCCTATTGCCTCCGCCACCGACGCATTCGCCACGCCCGCCGATACCGCCAGCCCGCTCGACAAGCTCGACGCCATGCTGAACGCTGACGCCGCACCGGCCGTGGAAGCCTCGGAAAACGGCTTCGCAAAACTCGGCCTCGACGCCGCTATCCTGCGCGCACTGGCCGAAGCCAACTACAACACACCTACACCAGTGCAGGCGCAGGCCATCCCCGCCTTCCTGGCTGGCCGCGACCTCCTGGTTTCCAGCCAGACCGGCTCGGGCAAGACCGCCGCGTTCATGCTGCCCGCAATCCAGCGCATCAGCGAAAAGCCTGCCACGCATCGTCCGACCGAACCGGCCAAGCGCATGAAGGGCAAGCGCCCCCGTCCGTCTCCGGCCCAGCCGTCGCTGCTGGTGCTGACGCCGACGCGTGAACTGGCCCTGCAGGTAACCGAAGCCGCCGCCAAGTATGGCCGCCATCTGCGCCGTATCGTCTGCGCCAGCATCCTGGGCGGTATGCCCTACCCGAAGCAACTGGCCATGCTGGCCCGTATGCCGGACATCCTCGTGGCCACGCCGGGCCGCCTGCTCGACCATATCGAAGCTGGCCGCATTGACCTGTCCGCGCTGGAAATGCTGGTGTTCGATGAAGCCGACCGTATGCTCGACATGGGCTTCGCCGACGACATCGACGCCATCGTCGCCGCCACGCCGGCATCGCGCCAGACGCTGATGTTCTCGGCCACGCTCGACGCCCGCATCGCCCAACTGGCCTCGCGCCAGCTCCGCGACCCGCAGCGCATCGAGATCGCCGCCGCGCGCGCCGACCACAGCAACATCGAACAGCGCCTGCACTTCACCGACGACATGTCGCACAAGGAGCGCCTGCTCGACCACCTGCTGCGCGATGCATCGCTCAAGCAAGCCATCGTCTTCACCGCGACCAAGCGCGATGCCGATTCGCTGGCCGAGCGCCTGTCGGACACCGGCTTCTCCGCCGGCGCGCTGCATGGCGACATGACCCAGGGTGCGCGTAACCGCACGCTGACGGCCCTGCGCCGTGGCAACCTGCG
>Ga0137300_1084_pt1 | contig 24672 bp, 18 predicted proteins | sample RamsorwD2O_NANAE_FD_97190 | JGI IMG/M metagenome (GOLD analysis project Ga0137300, IMG submission 97190) | Mouse cecal microbial communities from Vienna, Austria - N-Acetylneuraminic acid amended with D2O_NANAE | ecosystem: Host-associated > Mammals > Digestive system > Large intestine > Cecum... | reverse complement strand
GCGCGCCGTGGTCAATAATGTGTTTGGACGCCGGTACTGGACGACCACGTACGACGGCTTTGTCCTGCCAGCGTCAACACGCACGTTCCTGGCGAATGCGTCGCTTCAGTTCTGACGGACACGCGCACCGTAAGCATCCATTGGCTGCCCCGGCCCTGCCCCCTACCGCCTGAACTCAAATTTCGGCTGGCACTCGTGGTGGCGCTTCGAGGAAGCGCAAGGGTCGCCCCAGAGGAGTCATCCCGACGAGCGCTTCGTCCCGCACGACGATGTGGCCACGCACCACGGTATGGATCGGCCAGCCCGTAACACCGACGCCGTCATAGGGTGTCCACCCACTGACACTCGCGATCCAGTCGTTGCGAATGGTCCTGCGAGCCTCCAGATCGACCAGCGTCAAGTCGGCGTCGTAGCCAAGCGCGATACGGCCCTTCCCTTCGACACCGAAGATCCGGGCCGGGCCGGCGCTTGTCAGGTCGACGAATCGCTGAAGACTCAATTGGCCACGATGCACATGGTCGAGCATCACCGGCACCAGTGTCTGCACACCGGTCATGCCGCTGGGCGAAGCTGGATATGGACGACGCTTCTCCTCAAGCCTGTGAGGCGCATGGTCACTACCGATGACATCGACGACGCCCTCGCGAATTGCTTGCCATAGGGCGTCCCGGTGGCGACTTTCGCGCACTGGTGGATTCATTTGCGCCAGCGTCCCCAGCCGCTCGTAGCATTCTGGCGCCTCCAGGGTCAGGTGGTGCGGCGTCACTTCAACTGTCACGCGATCCTTCCGATCCGATAGGAAGGCAATCTCTTCGGCAGTCGAAACATGCAGGATATGAAGGCGCCGCCCAGTATCCCCGGCAAGCTTCACGATGCGCTGCGTGGCCAGCAATGCGCTGCTGGCGTCGCGCCAGACCGGGTGCTGGCGCACGTCGCCGCTCGACTCAGCGATGACCTTGCGGTCGCGCAGGCGGGCCTCATCCTCAGCATGCACGGCCATCCTGCGGCGACCGTGCGCCAGGATCCGACATAGCACCTCGTCTTCATCCGCCAGCAGGTCGCCGAACGAGCTGCCCATGAAGACCTTCACGCCAGCACAACCAGGCAGACTCTCCAGGTACTCCAGGTGCTCGGCATTCACCGACGACCCGCCGATGTAGAACGCGTGGTCGCACCACGCACGGCCCCGTGCCGCATCAAGCTTGGCCCGGAGATCCTCTGCACGCAATGTGAGCGGTTGCGTGTTCGGCATCTCGAATACCGCCGTGACGCCGCCCAGCACCGCACCGCGCGTGCCGGCCTCCAACGTCTCCTTGTGCGTCAAACCGGGCTCGCGGAAATGCACCTGACTATCGATAACCCCCGGCAGTACGTGCAGACCCTTCGCGTGGAGCGTGGCATCGGCCGTCCACGAGCGCTGGAGGTCTCCAAGCGCCACGATGCGACCGGCTGCACATGCGACATCGGCGCACTCGACACCGTTGGGGGTGACGATGGCCCCGCCGATCACCAGCAAGTCCGCATGGCGGCGTACCGATGGCAGCCCAACGCCGGGGACTGTTCCATCCGTCACGCTGTGTCCTCCACGATTGCGCGTGGCAGCGTGGAGCGTGGGAGCGACTGACATGTTTCAGAACTCGTTCTGGATGGCTTTGTATCCGCGCACCAACGCGTTGTTGGTCAGCGCGACATCTTCGGAAAACTCGCTGGCGTCGACGGACACCTTGGGGAGTGTGGCAAGGTCGGTGGATCGTCCAATGCGCATCGTCGACGGAACATGGAAGCCGGCCGGCAAATGGCAGCCATCGACCACGGCGTTGAAGCGCACCACGCAGCCGTCTTCCACAACGCAGTCGAACAGCACGCTGTTGAACCCGATAAACACCCCATTGCCGACCCGGCACGGACCGTGGACGATGGCACGATGCGCGATCGAGGTACGTTCCCCGATCGATACCCGCGCGCCAGACTTGGAATGGATGACGACGCCGTCCTGGATGTTGGAATGCGCGCCAATCAGGATCGGCTCAAGCTGCCCGTTGGCATCTACCTCGTCGGCACGAATCACCGCGTAGGGACCGATAAATACGTTCTCCGCAACAACGACCTTGCCGCACAGGACGGCCGTCGGGTCAACGAAGGCGCTCGGGTGAATCTGCGGCAGATCGCCGCTCGGGTTCTTTCTGATCATGTAGCGGATTCCTGGCGTGCTAATCCGCACGCGCGCGTTTTAACCGTTCGAACAACGCCGGGTCGCTCCATTGCGCCGTGATGGCTGGCGCGAAGACGATGGATTCAAGATCGATGCGTCCCATGCGGGGATTCTCGGCGTCCTCACGGAAACACTGCGCATAGCCGGTCTCCGTTTCATGGACGATGACGGAGTGCAATCGCACGTCACCCTCGCCATTGCGCAAGGCGGTTGTGGCTAGCACCGCATCCACCAACAGGAAGAACAACCTTGAAAATTGTTCGGCGCTTGGCGACACCGGTATCAACACCCAACGCTCTGAATGCTGGCGCATGGCCGCCAGATACGCTGGGTCGTCGCCGGCCCATAGCGTGACCGCATGGTCGAAGGCGTCGATCAGCGTAAACGCGCCGCCTTTGAGCAGGCCGAAGTCATAGACCATCTGTCCATGGTCGAGTGAGTGTGCCTCCAGCAGTAACTCGATCTTGTACGAATGCCCGTGGATGGAATGCGAGCAGCGCCTCGTGCTGCATCCGCGCACGATATGGGCGTTCTCGAAGCGGAAGAGCTTGCGAATCAGCATGGCTTCGTCACGTGCGCCCGCCGCCCTTATGCCGGAGTTCCATCGACAAGGGTCCAGGTACTCCCATTGGCCGTGTCGTGAACCAGGACACCGGCCGCGCCAAGTTCCTCACGCAGCGCGTCTGCCCGTGCGAAGTCGCGGCGCTTGCGGGCCTGCTCGCGCTCCGCGACCAGATGGTCAATCCGTGCCGCGTCCGCGGTAGTGGCGAGACCGTGGGTGACTGCTGGCCCGGCCAATCCCCGGAGCGCGAAGTCAGGGTCCTGCTGGAACAATCCGAGTAACCGTCCCGACGCCATCACCCGTGCCTTGGCCACGGATCGGCTGGCATCGGCACCTGCCTTTTCCAGCTCGGCGAGCAACACGTGGAGTCGCGCCAGCGCACCCGGAATGTTCAGATCATTGTTGAGGGCCGCGATTACCTCCTCGTCAGGCTCTTCGCCGGGCGAGATCTCGATGTGTTCGACTGCCTTCAGGCCCCGGTAGAAGCGCAACAGCGTCTGGCGCGCCGTCAACAGGCGCTGCGCGTTCCAGTCTAGAGGATGCCGGTAATGCGCCGAAAGCAGCGCCAGTCGTATCGCTTCCCCCGGCGCCTGACCCAGCAGATCGCGCAGCAGCAAAACGTTGCCGAGCGACTTGGACATCTTCTGACCGTCCACGGTAACGAAGCTGTTGTGAACCCAGGTGCGGCAGTACAACTCGCCATTCGCGCAAGTGCCCTGGGCAATCTCATTCTCGTGATGCGGGAAGATCAGATCCTGGCCGCCCCCGTGGATGTCGATCGTGCTTCCCAGGTGTTGCCCGATCATGGCTGAGCATTCGATATGCCAACCTGGCCGCCCGCGTCCCCATGGACTCGGCCAACCCGGAAGCTCGGCAGTGGACGGCTTCCAGAGGACAAAGTCCAGCGGATCGCGCTTGTACGGTGCGACCTCGACGCGCGCGCCGGCGAGCATGTCCTGTGGTCGGCGACCCGAAAGCTGGCCATACGCGGGAAAGGACGGCACGTGAAACAGGACATGATCCTGTTCGACATAGGCATTCCCGTTTGCGATCAGCCGCCGTATCAACGCAATGATCGCGGGGATGTGCTCGGTGACGCGCGGCTCCAGGTCAGGAACCAGCACGCCCAGCGCCCGCATGTCTTCGTGGTAGGCATCGATGTAGCGCGCAGTAATGGTGCCGATAGGCACGCCCTCCGCCGCCGCGCTCGCGTTGATCTTGTCGTCCACATCGGTGAAGTTGCGGGCGTAGACCACTTCTGCGTACTGCTCGCGCAGTAGCCGCGCCAGCACGTCGAAGACAACGGCCGGCCTGGCATTGCCGATATGCGCGAAGTTGTAGACCGTTGGCCCGCAGACATACATCGCGACGCGGCCCGGCTGCCCAGTCCGCAAGGGCTCCTTCTTGCGGGTCAGCGAGTTGTAGAGGCTGAGCGCGGAAGTCATGCGGCCACCTCCCGTGCATGCTTCGTCTGCAACGGCGCTGCCCAAGCCACCGCATCATGAGGATGGAGACTCTCAAGGTGCCGAACGTGAACCCTGGGATTTGCGAAACGTCCGTCCAGCGCAACCTGAATGCGGCGCGCCGCGTCTTCAACGAACATAAGATTCTGGCCATTCAGCGCGGCGAATGCCTGCTCATCGGCGCGCTTGACGGCAGTCTGTACTGGCGTGCCCAGCGCGCGCTCGATGTGGTCGACCAGGTCGAGAAGCCCCAGGTTCGGCAAATCAACGGCAACGTCCACGGTGATCGCCGCCTCACTGCGCTGGCTGTGCGGCGTCGCCAGCGTGCCGTGTTGCCGCAACCAGGCCAAGACTCTGGCGACGTCGACTCGACGCTCATGCGCGAACGCCTTCTCAAACCCTTGCTCTACCAGTTGCCGGGCCAACGCCGCGGAGCACGGGCAAGTCGACGAGTAGCCTGCCGTGATCCGGCCCGTCAGCGCAAAGACATTGCCGACCAGCGATGCGTCCAACCGCACCGGATACGACTTCCATCCTGCAATGCCTTCCGTGACCAATGCGGAGCGACGGACTAGCAGATCAAAACGCAGGCGTAGCCGCGCGCTGCCTGTCTCGCAATCGCGATGACTGTCCACCATCGCTTCAAGCAACTGCCGTATGCGGATGGGCGAAAGCCCCTCGCCGTCGTCCAGCGCATCCAGCAGCGCGTACAGGCGAGACATATGGATCCCCTTGACCCTGGGCGCGGGCAGGTCGACATGAAGGTCCGCGCGGGCGTGTAACTGGCGCCGATAGCCAGGCTCGACAAGCCTGATTGGCAGGTCAATGCCCTGCATGCCGACCCACTCCAGCGGGGTGAAGGTCGGGGAGACGTCGGTCAGGGAAACGTCGGGAAGGGCTGCGCTCATGCTTTCGTTCGGATTGGGAAGGCATCCCCAATGTCCTAGGCGCATGGGGAGCCCAAAGTGTCAGGGCCAGTCAGGAAAGGGGTTGTGCCAGGTGGCCCACGCATCGGGACCCTGCGCCATCTCGTCGTCCGTCAACAGGCAGGCGTCCAGACATCTACGAAGTTCGAGCTCGCCCATGTCGACACCAATCAGCACGATTTCCTGACGCGCATCGCCGACGCTGTCGTCCCATTTGGCGCGAATCAAGGCAACGGACTCCGGGTCGTCCGGCCAGCGCTCGGGCGGCACCGCGGCCCACCAGTAGCCTGCCGGACCGTGCCTGGCAACGGCGCCAGCCTGAGACCAGGTTCCTGCGAGCGTCGGATGGCTTGCCAGCCAGAAGAACCCCTTTGATCGCACCACACCCGGCCATTCGGCCGCGACAAACGCGTGGAAGCGTTGAGGATGAAATGGTCGACGGGCGCCGTAGACGAAGCTGCGAATGCCGTATTCCTCCGTCTCAGGCATGTGCTGGCCGCGCATTTCCTGTAACCAGCCGGGCGCTTTCGATGCTTCCTCGAAATCGAACAAACCCGTGCCGAGCACCCGCTCGAGTGGCACCCGGCCAAACTCGGCGATTTCGATTTGTGCCCTGGGGTTGAGGGCACGCAGCATGGCCAGGAGGCGCTCGCGGTCCGCGTCGGCGATCAGATCGACCTTGTTCAAGACCAGCACATCACAGAATTCGACCTGATCGATCAGGAGGTCTACGACGGTGCGCGTATCCTCTTCGCCCAGTGACTCGCCGCGCGATTGCAGACTGTCGCGCGAACCGTAGTCCCGGAGGAAATTGAAGGCGTCGACCACCGTGACCATGGTGTCCAGATGAGCAACCTCATTGAGACTGCGGCCATCTTCGCCTTCGAACGTAAAGGTCTCCGCCACCGGCAGGGGCTCCGAGATCCCGGTAGATTCGATAACCAGTTGGTCGAATCGCCCTTCCCTGGCCAGCCGGTCGACTTCCAGCAGAAGATCTTCGCGCAGCGTGCAGCAGATGCACCCGTTGCTCATCTCCACCAATGTCTCTTCCGTCCGCGAAAGATTGGCGCCGCCATCCCGGACAAGCGCCGCATCGATGTTGACGTCGGACATGTCGTTGACGATCACCGCGACGCGACGACCCTCACGGTTATGGAGGATGTGATTAAGCAAGGTGGTCTTGCCCGCGCCGAGGAAGCCCGAGAGCACGGTGACAGGAAGCTTGGCTGGAAGCATGGGGATTTGGTTTGCCCGCAAGGCATCCTGCCAAATGCGGGCGATCTGTTAATGCAACATTGTTGCAAACAGATCTTAAATGCAACCATGTTGCATTTCAAGCCAAATCTTCAAAGTCCCCAAAGCGACGAGCGTGGCAACACCAACAGCGCCGTCGGAGTCGGGGCCAGCTTGTAGCGATCGAAATCGACATGCGGGCCCCGCCGCCTCCTTCTATCTGCGTTGCCTGAATGCAACTTGGGCTGATGTCCCGTACTGCCAGGCGATCTGCCACAGCATCGTGGCACGAAATGCGAAGACCGAGGCATCAGATGTCAACTGCATGGGGAAAAAGGCCTGCAGCATGGATCCTCCCGTCATCGATCACGTATCCGAAGTGGGTAACTCCATTCTTCAGCGCAGAATCATTGGTCTGATGGCAGCGGGCCATCGCCTCGTTACGGTGCGATCACCGATTACCCGGCATGTTGTGCACGTTGCCGTGATGACCCCAGAGAACGCCTCCATCATCGATCGCATCCCACTCTGGCGAGCCAAGCGGCTCATCCACGCAGGCGCGATCGTTCCAGATACCGGCAACCTCGATTCAGCAAATGAGTTGCTGCTGTCGAGAACTGCAAATCGAGATCGATTTGGCTAGTTCGCGTGCTGCCTGGCCCCATGGTCACTCTCAATGCCAGGCAGTCCCCACCTGGACATATATGGCGTTCTGATCCTTGCTGTGCGCGACATCGAGTCCCATAGCAAGTCCAAGCCTTCTGGCTATCAGGTATCGGAAGCCCATCCCTACGCTGACCACGTTTTCCGCGTCCGAGAAAGATTGGCGGCCGTAAGCCTTGCCGAGTCCCGAGAATCCAAGGACAGACCAACGCGGCTTGATATCCCAACGCAATTCGACCTCCGTCGCAATGGCGTTGCGGTCCTGGTAACGCGCCTTCTTTACGCCACGAAGGTCAATATAGGGCTGAACAAAGAACGGTACGTCTCCTGTCGAGAAACGCGTGTCCGCTCTCAGTCCCAGGACAATTGACTTGCCAAGAGGTAGCCAGGTGTAGCCGCGCGCCGCATACATGTTGTAGTTCTGCGTGCTACCTATACCGTCGCGAGCGAATTGGGTTTCGATTTCGGCAAAGCTGCCACGGTTAGGGAAGAAAATGTTGTCCCGAGAATCGTAGTCGATCACAAGGCTCGCCGCGCTGATACGCTGATCCCGACCTTGACCGGTGACGTCAGACGGGTTCTGTCCGAACTTGAACGTCGCGTTGGCATCGAAAAAGATATAGCGTGGCCCAGCGAACCATCGGCTGTTTCCAATGCGGACCAGTAGCTGCTGGAAGAGTCCGACCCCATCCAGTTCATACGCACGCGCCTGATTTGCCACGCCAAAGTAATCCAGATTCGCATCGACTTTGGCGACGCCACCAAGATAGCGGTATCTGTCGTTGTCCCAGCTATGGAAGTGCGCGACCGCACCTGCCCACGTACCGTTATCGGTGTAAGCACCCCCGAGCACCGTGATGTTCGGCGGCGCCCGCTCCTGCCCAAGCTCTTTCGCTCGTGTCTCGCTTTCCGCGAGGGACTCGGAGAAGAACAGGAGCCCGATACCGACACCGAATCCGACCGCCGGCTCGGTAATCACAAACGGGACGGGCAACGCACCCTTGTGTTCGAGCAGATAGTTGCTGAGATCAAACGCCCCGTCTTCCGGGTCGCGAAAGCTCGGCGAGCTCGATTGCGCACTCGCACAAATCGGGATGAACGGGAGCAGCAAGGATATGGCTGCCAGCAGTAAGGAACTTCGCCTGAAAGCGACATCTCTCATACGCCCACCCAGATCCGTAGTTCGCTTCAATTTCCGCGTGTCTTCAACATAGAAATCCGATCAATTCCTTTCGTCTATTGGACCAAGGACCATTGCCGGCCGCGTGCGTGCAACCTGTATGTGCGTCAATGGCTCGCGTCTGGCCGGAGGGCCCGTCTCAAGTGCTGAAGCGGCCATCGGCAAGGCGCAGCCTGGCGGGACAATGCCACGCGCGAGAAGTACGGCTGAAGCATGGTCGGCGCTAGCGCGACAACATCAAAACGCTTCGTTGATCTGAAAATAGACGCCCTTCGTGTTGCGGCCGACACCTGCGTCAAAGCGAACGTTCACGCGCGGCTTGAATTCGAAACGGTATCCGACACCAGCATTCGGCAGCCAGTGCGCGGAAGTGAGCGCGCCCGGATTGGGAGCCACGGCCCCTGTACCGACCCAGAACACCATGCCCTGCCGCCCAACGATGTGCCATCTGTACTCCGCCTGAACGCCTGCCATGACCTTGTCCCGAAATTGGCCAAGAAAGTAGCCGCGCATGCGCTTGTTGTTACCGAGCGTCGCCATCATGTCCCACGGCACATCCCCAAAATTGAAGTTCCCGTAGAGATCGAACGCCAGCACATCGCGCTCTCGCATCCGGAAATACTTGTTGGCGGTGATCTCGAGATTCTCCATGTCGGTATCGCTGCCCAGTGCACGCCGATACACCGTGGCATTGGCCAGCAGCGACTCGCCACGGTAGGGATTCGGGATGAAGTCGCGGGTGTCATAGGAGAAGTGCGCGCTGATCCCGGAACTCAACACGCGCGGACCGTGTGGATCTGTCGCCAGCGCGCTTTCCGCGCCACGTTCGAGTTTGGTGGCGTTGTCGTACTGCAGGCTATATCCAGCCCCTATATAGACGTTCGGCGCGACCCGGAACAGGATCTTTGGCTGTAGCGCCACGGTTTGGCGCGTATAAGCTTCCTTGTTGGCGCTGTCGATGGCGTTGCTGTAGCCGATACCCCAATATGCTGTCGGCATATTGATAAGGTCCGCTTCAATCGTGACGCGGTAGCTGTCGTCCGCAAAGAAGGTATTGTTTTCGACCGATATGCCGTAAGCCCCCTTGACCGTGCCGAAGCCGCGGATCGACAGCGTGGAGAGTTGCGTCTCCGCCTCCGCACTCTTGGGCTTGTAGAGTCCGATCGCTGCCGCCCCTATCCCGAACCCCATCTCCGGGTTATAGAACGGCCCGGGCAGGACGCCCCAGTCGATGCCCTTGCTTACGTCCACCTCCTTGGACGCGCCGAGCTTGTTGAGAAGCCTGTCAATCCACCCTTGCTTCTCACTGTCGTCTGGTTGATTGACCTCGGCCGAGATGGCTGTAGCGCACCACAGGCCGATCACGAGTATGCAGATGGTCTGTGGATGCGAGCGCATGAAGTCTTTCTAGAAGCGGAAGAAGCCGGTCGCAATAATATTGTTCCGGTTGTATCCGTAACCGAACTCCATGATGAACCCCAGACTGCGGTTGACTGCCCAGCTCACGCCTGCCGATCCACTCCAGGCCCCGACCACACTCTGATTGATTTCGTAGTTCAAGCGCGCTGTCTGGCCGCCAGCATCCTGGATCGGGACGTCAAAATGGCCGGTGATCTTGGCATGAGTCCTGAAATAGGTCACACCGACAAATGGCGTCAACAGACCGAGGCCCGGACCAAGGCGAAAATTCCAGCCGATGCGTGGGCCGATGTTGATGGACTGCACAGGCGTCTCTGACATCGTAATGTCCGAAACGGTATAGGTTACGGGCAAGGAGAAAAAGAGCTGCTTGTACGTGCCAACCAGCGTAAAGCCACCACCGAAGGTGTGGCCGCTATAGTTCGCGAATTGCGTGGGCAGCTTGATGGGGTTGGAACACTCCGGACGGGGCCGACTGCCGCCGCAGCCGATATTGATGCCGAAGAACTGCTGCAAGTCCGTTTTAGACGAAAACGAAATATCGATCGCCCCATTCCCCTCGATCGTGCCGAGCATCCCATAGACGTTCAAGAACGGAAATATCCACGCCCCGAGCTGGAACTGGTTTGAGACGTTGTGAAGTTTGGATTGCTGAAACTGGACGAAATCCGCTGCGCGTAGAGGATTGCTCCCTGCGGAAACCGCGAGGTCGCTAAGCTGATACCGCTGGTATCCGTTGTAATAGGAATAGCCGATGTTGTATGGATTCGGAAGGTTGTAGCCTTTATCGATCACGCGCTGCGCAAAGAACGGTAGTGCTCTGTCCCACTCCTTCGGTGCTTCTGGCGCGGGCTCCGCCGTACCTACCGGTCCCACGATGCCCCGATAGGGTCCAGACTCCGTGTCGGGGCTGGCCGTAGCCGCTCCGGCACCGCCGTCACTGCCTGCAGTCCAGGCGTGCGCCGCGAATGCACTGGCGGCAAACGCCAAGAAGACAAGGTAGCGTGGGACCACTCCGCGCAATACTGATCTGCCCATGTGACATTTCCGTCCGGTCGCCAACTCCGCGTTACGTCTGCGCCCCCGTGTGGGGGTCGATCGTGTAGCCCTTTGGAGCAGTCGAGCCGTTTGAGGCGGTGCTGGCGCACATCCTGGTCTGCAGATGAACGTTGCACGCAGCACAAGACGTCGGGTGAATATCGTCTGACAGAACGACAGAACGCGAAACCCGACGTCCCCGGCACCAGTAGCGCGAGTGGCTTTTGTCAGCGGTTGAAGTCCAGCACGATGCGGCCTTCGATCTGGCCGGCCTTCATGCGGTCGAAGATACTATTGATCGAGTCCAGTTTTTCCGTGGATACCGTGGCTTTCACCACACCGCTGGCGGCAAATTCGAGCGCTTCCTGCAGATCGCTACGCGTGCCGACAATGGAGCCACGAATAGTGATGGCCTTGAGCACCACGTCGAAGATCGGGGTGGGGAAGTCTCCCGGAGGCAGGCCGTTCAGCGAGATCGTGCCACCGCGTCGCACCATGCCGATAGCCTGCGAGAACGCCTGCGGCGAGACTGCGGTGACCAATACACCGTGTGCGCCGCCAATTTCCTTCTGCAAGAAAGCAGCAGGGTCGGTAGTGCGAGCATTGATTGCAACTTCGGCACCGAGCTTGCGCGCGAAAGCGAGCTTCGCGTCGTCAATGTCGACGGCGGCCACGCGCAGGCCCATTGCCTTCGCATACTGCACGGCCACGTGACCCAGACCGCCGATTCCCGAGATCACCACCCACTGTCCTGGCCGTGTGTCTGTGACTTTGAGACCCTTGTACACCGTCACCCCAGCGCACAAGATCGGCGCGATCTCGATGAAGTCGACATTCTTCGGCAGCAGACCGACATAGTTCGGATCGGCCACCACGAACTCGCCGTAGCCACCGTTGACGGAGTAGCCGGTGTTCTGCTGCTTCTCACACAGCGTTTCCCAGCCCTGGAGGCAGTGCTCGCAGTAACCGCAGGCGCTGTAGAGCCACGGCACGCCGACGCGATCCCCTTCCTTCACGCGTTTGACATTGGCACCAACTGCCGACACGAATCCCACGCCTTCATGGCCGGGAATGAATGGCAGCGACGGCTTGACCGGCCAGTCGCCCTGCGCCGCATGCAGATCGGTGTGGCAGACGCCGGACGCTTCGATCTTGACCTGGATCTGGCCAGGGCCAGGCTGCGGCACGGGCACTTCGTCGATAGTCAGAGGTGCGCCGAACGCGCGCACGACTGCGGCTTTCATCATGGCTGGCATATGTGGCTCCTTCTACAGGTGGCGCGTCGTCGACAGCGGGAAACATGCCATAGGCACGCGGCGTCCGACGCCAGAGTCATGATATGAATCAGGATCCGGATGGTCCAGAACTGAACACGGACTGTGGATCGAGACCGTGGCCCCGGACTACCAGAACCCCAGAATCTTCCACCAGATACCGCCTACCACGGCGAAGATGACAAGTTCAAAGACACACATCACCGCGCCGACCCGCCACCATTGCCCCATCGTCACATACCCGCTGCCGAATATGATCGGCGATGTGCCCGTGGCATAGTGGGTCAGCGTCATCATGATCGCCGAGCCGGCGGCCATCATCAGCATGAAAGGTGCGATATAAGCCGACGGAATCAACTGCGCGCCCACTGTCAGAAAGGCCAGCATCATCGCGCTGATATGGGCAGTGGTACTTGCGAACAGGTAATGAGAAAACACGAACGCCAGGACCAATATGGCGGCAATCGAGAGCCAACCCATTCCACTGGCGGCAATGGCATCGCGCATATCGGCCGAGAACCACGCGATCACGCCAAGCTTGTTGAGTTGCTCCGCGAGCATTACCAGAGCGCCAAACCAGATCAGGGTGTCCCAGGCGCTCTTTTCCGATAACACATCGTCCCAGTCGATCGTGCCGGTAATAATCAACGCGAACAGGCCGAGAAAGGCGACCACCGTCGGGTCGAGCGTGAACGTCGGCCCCCAGATCATTGCCGGCACGTTGGCCCACAGAACCAGCATCATGGCGAAGACACCAATCATGACGCGCTCTTTGCCACCCAGGGGGCCCATGCGAGCAAGCTCACCCCTGGCGTATTCGATCGCATTGGGGGTCGCCTTCAGTTCGGGCGGACAGAGCACGCGAATGACAAGCGGCATCAGAAGCAGGCAGACGAGGCCGGGCAGCAGCATGCACAGCGCCCAGGTGGTCCAGCTCAGGTGAAGCGACTGGCCACTGGCCTTGGCCACGTAGTCGACGACCAGGGGGTTCGGCGCGGTGGCGGTCACAAACATGGCCGACGTGATCGGGTTGGCGTGGTAGTTGACCAGTGCCAGATAGGTACCAACCTTTCCCTGAGTCCCGTTAGCCGGATCAGAATCGAAGGCGCCGGCAATCGACCGCATGATCGGGTGCACAATGCCGCCGCCGCGCGCGGTGTTGCTCGGCGTGAATGGCGCCAGTACCAGCTCGCAGATCGCCAGCCCGTAACCAATGCCGACCGTCCGCTTGCCCAATAGCGCGATGAACATCAGGCCGATGCGACTGCCCAACCCCGTCTTCTTCAGGCCGCGCGAAATCAGGATGGCCACAACGATCAGCCAGATCAGCGGACTATCAAAACTGCTCAGCGCATCGGCAATGGCGCCCTTGGACGAGTTCGAGGTCACTTGCGCCAGTGACACGATCACGATTGCCATCATTGCCATCACACCGATCGGCATCACCTTGAGAATGATGGCGACGATCGTGGTCAGAAAGATGGCGACCAGATCCCAAGCGTTGTCCTTCAAACCAGCCGGCGTCGGTGTGAGCAGCAGTGTGACAAGCACAACCGTGGTGATGATGGCCGGCGTCAGCCGGAAAGGCACCACGGACATGAAGTAGCGATATGTCGCGACGATCTTGGCGAACATCTCCGAACCTCCTCGAAAAGGACACGGCGAAATGAAGACAGCCAAAGTCTCCGCGTCTGCCGACACGAACTTCTGACACGAACAGCTCTACCCGGCTGTGCCGCGCACTTCCTACACTCAGAAAATCCTGATTGAAGGACTCCGCCAGCGGAAGTGAATCTTTTCGAAAATTGGATGAAAAAACTAAAAACCTGGAATCCTTCGGCCGTGATGCCGGGAAGACGGCGGCCTGCCGTCAGGGATCAGGCTCGCCCGACGAAAGGCGCGACGGTTCATCTTGCAGCGCCGGCTGCACACTATTTTGGAAGCGCCCCGCGTGGACATATGATTGATCGGGGCGCCGGCTGGTGAGAGTCAATATGCACGTGGGACCGAGCATCCACGCGTGCCGCAAGCAGCACCTTGCCTGCGTATGCTGACTTCGCGCGACAAATCGCCTTTGGCATGGGGGAAGATCGGCCACGTCCAGGTGAGTGAACAAGTCATTTCTGACCAATCAGTAGACGTTTCATCAGCGGGAATCATGGGCCATTCACAGAGTTCAGCTACTTACTGGTCGATGGATCGGCGCATGAAGAAGTCGTGGCTTCGGCGGGCGTTACCTATTCTGGCCCTGCTGGTGGCCATAGATATCCTGGTGAATGTATGGCAGTCCTACTATGACTTTCGTGCAATCAACGCCCTGGCCGCCCGGCTACTGGATGTGCAATCTTCCCTGATGGCCGGACGTATTGCAGATCAGTTTCGCGACGTAACTGCGTTAACGAGCGGAACGGAGCGTCTGCTCGATACGGGCACACTCACGGACGCCACACTTGTCAATCTCACCGAGGCTCTGGATAACCCATTGAGACGCGCGCTGATCGGGGTGTTCGATCCGCAGGGTGAGCATCTGCTTGCCAGTTCCCGTCCAGGCTTCATGAACGAAGTGCCGCCGCTTGACCAGATTTTGGCAAGCGTGCGAGCCAATCCGTCAAACGCCGTCATACTCCCCGTCGCGTGGGGCGAGCGTGGCGCGGTCGTGGTCGCCAAAGGGCATCAGAACCGGGCGATCAACCTTGATGCGGTGGTCGTCATCATCCTGACCTACGAACGCCTTGTGCTTGACGGCGTGAACCTGGCACCCGGCACCTCCGTTCTGCTATTGGATAGCGAACACCGCCTGGTGATGCGTGATCCGGAGCATCCGACACTAGCCGTTGGACAGGTCCTGCGCGAAGCTCGCGGGTGGGCCGGACCAACAACCGCAACGCAATATGCTTCCTCGCAAATCGACGGTATCGAGCGTTTGGTGTCCACACGAAGCATTGCGACACGGCTGACCCCCGACCACTGGACGGTGGCGGTCGGATATTCGGTCAGCGATTTCCGGGAGGGCTTCTGGCGGAGCACCTACATCAATGCGGCCGGCGCCGCTGTCATGCTTCTCATGTTGGTGAGTGGCATTCTGCTGATCCTCCACGAGCGTCGTCTGCAGGATCGGGTCGAGAGGTTCGCGAGCATGGTGTCAACCATCGTCAAGAACATGCCGACGCCCGTTGCCGTAGTCGACCATGACACGGAACAGATCCTCCTGACTAACGAAGCCCTACTCGCTGACTTCGGCGCTGTGGCCGGAGCGGGGCAATCATTCTCCCGGCTCTTTGCGAACGCCGCAGACTGGTCGCAGGTATGTACGACCCGTATGGATGAAGCCATTCCCATGCTCACGCGCGACGGAACGCGATACATGCTGGTGCATTGTGCTCAGCTTGAGTTTGGAGGTGAATCAGTCGCGTCAAAAGCGGTACTTGTCACACTGGTCGACGTCAACAGCCAGCAACAGATGCTCAAGGAGTTGCGAACCCAAGCCGACCTCGATGCACTGACCGGGCTCGCCAACCGCCGCTATTTCGAAAACGCAGCCCAGAAGGCAGTCATGCACGCGCGCAAGCAAGGCAGTGCCTTGTCGATACTCGCGCTTGATCTTGATCTATTCAAGCGGGTGAATGATACCTACGGCCATGCCGCTGGCGATCGCGTTTTACAGGTGGTGGCGCGGCAATTCGAGGGCGCATTGCGCAGCACTGACCTTGGCGCGCGAATTGGCGGAGAAGAGTTCACCGCAATCCTGTTCGATACGGCACTGGGACAGGCGCAGGTGATCGCCGAGCGCATCCGCGCCGCCATCCAGAATACGCCGATCATTCTTGAGTCCGGAGAAGCAATCACGCAGACCGTGAGTATTGGCATCGCGGCGTACCGCGAGGGCGAATCCGACCTCGCGGCAGCGCAGGAACGGGCGGACGCCGCCCTCTACAGTGCCAAGGCAGCGGGGCGAAACCGAGTCCATGTGTATGTGCCCGAGACGTCTGCGCCCCAGGACGCCGGCTAGGTACCGAATGTCGGTTTGACCATCGCAAACGGCCGCCTGGCCTGGGTGGCTCTGGATACGCATGGGGTGCGGACGACAAATGTAGGCAGAGAGCCTCACACAGGCATCACATTGCAGACGAAGCGCCTGAGACTATTCTTACTCTGATCCTCTGCTTTCCTGGCACTTGAAGGTGCGGCGCTCACCCGCTTTTCAGCCGACCCTTGGCTCCCTGCCGTCCATCCTGGGGTACGAAATGATCAAGCGCATCACAGTTGTTTCGGCTTCGATTGCCCTTGGGTGTCTCGCGACGGTCGTCCCGGTCCTCACCAGCCTCTATGTCGCGAAAAAAGATGTCGAGCGACGAGAGCGTGCCGAGATTAAGGACTTCGCCAATAAGGCGATCATGCGCGCGGAAGTTGTCACGTCCCAGGCCTTTGCCGCCCTCAATGATCTTGACCAACAGCCGGGTGCGCCTTGCTCGCCCCCCAACCTCGAACATGCGGCACGCGTGATCTACAACTACCGGTACGTCCAGGATGCCGGTGCATACGCCGATGGGCTATACCTCTGCTCGCCACTGCTCGGCGACGTGCGCGCGAAGGATCTAACGTTGCCTCCCCCGGATTATCAGAACAATGAGGGGTACTCCATGTGGTTCAGGCGGAAGAGTCCGCTTAGCAACGAGCGCAATGACCTCCAGATCGGGCGCAACGGCCGTTACGTCTCCATCGATCGCGGCTCCTACGTCGACCTGATCGACCCGGCCAAGCGTCCCATCGCGGCAATCCAAACCACCACAGGAACGCTGATCGCCGTCTCAACCGGCGCCGACCCAGGCGACATGCTCAACGCCTGGAAGCAAAGTGGCAACGTGAAGAGTGACGAATGGAATTACGCCGTAGCCCAGTCTTCAACACGACAGATCGCCGTCGTTGTGAAATCCCCGCGCAGCAGTATCGCCGGCAACTGGCCGAAGTTGCTGGCTGCCTGGCTTTCCATTGGCGTCACTGCGGGCGCATTGCTTGGATGGCTTGCGTACAAACGCATCTCCTGGCAGTTCTCATTCCCGGCAACCCTTGAATGGGCCATTTCACGGCGCAAGATCGACGTTGTCTATCAGCCGATCATCCGCATCGCCGACAACGAATGCGTAGGCGTCGAGGCGCTCACGAGGTGGACCCTTCACGGTCAATCGATCTCACCCGAGGTATTTGTGCGAGTCGCCGAGGAAAATAACCTCATCCAGTCTTTGACAGACGCCGTCCTCGAGAAAACCATCGCGCAGCTTGGCAAGATGCTCGTCGCGAATCCGACGTTCTATGTCTCGATCAATGTGAGCAGCGAGGATCTGCGCAGCGTACGCTTCCTTAACCAACTCACGTCGTCGCTCGCTGGGACGGGCATCGCCCCCCGGCAGATCCGAATCGAAGCGACGGAGCGCAGTTTCATGAATACGGAAGAGACACGAGGTGTCATTGCCGCGTTCAGGGCAGCGGGCCATCCCATCTACATTGACGACTTTGGAACGGGATACTCGAGTCTGTCTTATCTGCAGTCCTTCGAGATTGACGTTCTGAAAATCGACAAGTCGTTCGTCGACACGATCGAGCAGGACACCGCCTCAAGTGTTGTCGCTCCCCACATTATCGCGATGGCTCATGACATGGGCTTGGAAATCGTCGCTGAAGGTGTGGAGTCGGCGGTTCAGGTCGCATGGCTCCTCGAAAGAGGCGTGCATTATGCGCAGGGCTGGTATTACGCCAAGGCGATGACGGCGAGCACACTCGCACCATGGCTTAGCAGAGCTCATGCGCCACGCCAGGCAGTCAGCGTCGCGACAATCTAGAAGACCAACGCGCATCGACGCCCTTGGCATGATTCGGCGAGACGGCAAGGCGCCTAGAGAGCATTGCACTGAAAACGTGACGGGCCGAAAGAGCCTGGAGCGCAATCACTCCGATCTGGTCGTCGTAGGGTGTCCGTGAGCCTTTGATCTGGACCCTCTCCTCAGCCGCGCCCCCGAAGCGCCTGGCGCCCTTCTCTCTCGCGCCCAGGATACCGCCGCAAGGGACGCGCTCAGAGATGGCGATAGAGTACGGGCCCGGTCCAATGGGCGGGCCGGGCAACGAGCGAAACGCGTGGGACTTTTGAGGGACCAGAGAGGGACGCGAAGGGGTGCAGCGAAGGACCACAACCTACGGCCAGAGAATCGCACCCCAGAAAAAACAAAACCCCGGAAGACCGCGATCTTCCGGGGTTCGCCGCCAATACGATGTAGTGGCGGAGACGGAGGGATTCGAACCCTCGATCCAGGTTTTGGCCCGGATGCTCCCTTAGCAGGGGAGTGCCTTCGACCTCTCGGCCACGTCTCCCAAACTTGCGTTGTGCGAGGGAGCCACACAACGAAGCGCGTATTCTAGCGAGGGTGCCGCTACTGGTCAATGAAAATTCGATGACCCGCAGCAAAAAATGCCACGCCCCGCCAGAACGTTTTCAGTTCCGGATCACGCCTGATCCAGTTCGAACACCTTGTGCAGCGCGCGCACGGCGAGCTCCATGTACTTCTCGTCGATCAGCACCGAGATCTTGATTTCCGACGTGGAGATCATCTGGATGTTGATGCCCTCTTCCGACAGCGTGCGGAACATCTTGCTGGCGATGCCCACGTGCGAGCGCATACCCACGCCCACCACCGACACCTTCGACACCTTCGGATCGCCCGACACGCTCTCGGCGCCAATATGGCCCTTCACGTTGTCGTTCAGGATCGTCAGCGCACGCTGGTAGTCACCACGCGGCACGGTGAACGTGAAGTCGGTCTTGCCGTCCACGGACTGGTTCTGGATGATCATGTCGACGTCGATGTTGGCGTCGGCGATCGGGCCCAGGATCTGGTAGGCAATGCCCGGCTTGTCCGGCACGCCAAGGACAGTGATCTTGGCTTCGTCACGGGCAAAGGCGATGCCGGAGATGACGGCTGCTTCCATTTCAGACTCTTCCTCAAAAGTAATCAGCGTGCCCGAATGCATTTCCTGTTCGAGCGGCATCAGGGGGTCGGTCAGCGACGACAGCACGCGCGTCTTCACGCGATATTTGCCGGCAAACTCCACCGAACGGATCTGCAGCACCTTCGAACCCAGGCTGGCCATTTCCAGCATTTCCTCGAAGGTGATCTGGTCCAGGCGGCGGGCGTCTTCGACCACGCGCGGATCGGTCGTGTACACGCCATCCACGTCGGTATAGATCAGGCACTCGTCGGCTTCAATCGCCGCGGCAATGGCCACGGCCGAGGTATCGGAACCGCCGCGACCCAGCGTCGTGATGTTGCCGTCGCCGTCGATGCCCTGGAAACCCGTGACCACGACCACCTTGCCGGCGTCGAGGTCACCCAGGATGCGCTCGTCATCGATCGATTCGATGCGGGCCTTGGTATAGGACGAGTCCGTCTTCACCGGCACCTGCCAGCCCGTGTAGCTGACCGCGTCGATGCCTTCGCCGTGCAGCGCGATGGCCAGCAGGGCCACGCTGGCCTGCTCGCCGGTCGACGCCAGCATATCGAGTTCACGCGGGTCCGGCTGCGCGGAGATTTCCTTGGCAAGGCCCAGCAGGCGATTGGTTTCGCCCGACATGGCCGAAGGCACCACGACAACGCGGTGACCGGCGCGGTGCCACTTGGCCACGCGCTTGGCGACATTCTTGATGCGTTCCGTGGAACCCATCGAAGTGCCGCCGTATTTGTGAACGATGAGAGCCATCTTCTTATCGACGCCAGCGATTGTGCAAAGCCAATGAAATTACACGAAGAGTGGCTGCCCGTAAAGGCCAAAGGGGATAAATCCGGCAAAAACACCGCAGATTTTGCATCATTTTCTTGTGAAAATAATTCACAAGTCGAAATGATACTGTCCCCATTTTCCGCCGGAAACCGGGAGATTAGCCGCGCAGATCGGGCCGCGCGAGCCACTCCACACGCCACCGCGGGGCATGTGGCGCATCGTTGGGCCAGCGACGATGCATGCCCAAACCAGCCGCCAGGACCAGCACATCGGCACTCCATAGCAGCGGCAGATGCGCTCGCCGCCATGCGGGAATATCCGCCTCCTGATAGGCCTGTTTCAGCGCTCGCGCCGGGCCACCCGGACGCAGGACGATGCGCTCGCCCCCTGCCCTGCCAGCCAGCCTCAACGGCACGCGCAGCACAGACTCGGGCACACCAAAGGTGTCATCACGCTCGAAGTGCAGTTCGCCACGCCATGCCGGCACGACGATGCGCGATTCGCCGCGCCACTCGAATACAAACGGCGCCGGCATTCCAGCGGGCACGGCTGGGCAGGCCAGCAGCCGGTCACGGAAACGTCGCAGCACCAGGCCATCGTGCGCGATGGCCGGCTCGCCACCTTGATGCTGGATGAGTTGGGCCCGCATCGCGGTCAGGCGCGCCGTCGACGGCGGCTGGGTGCCGAGATCGCGCAGCCAGTGGCGCAGCACGGCATCCGCGTGCTCGGACGGCAAGGCGCGCAGGCCCGCGAGATCAAGTTCCGAAATGGTGTCGGCATCGCGCCCGGCGCAGACCAGCGAAGCCAGCGATTGCGCGGCCAGCGCATCGAGCATGCCGGCCGCCTGTGCGAAATGCGTGGCGGCCTGGGCCACGTTCTCATAGAGGGCCGGAAACGCCTGTAGTAGTGCAGGCAATTGCACGCGCAGCGCATTGCGCGCGAAACGCGTGTCCGCGTTCGAGGGATCGTCGATCCAGCGCAACCCCTGCCGCGCGCAGTAATCGTCGATCTCGGTGCGTGTTACACCGAGCCATGGTCGCACCAGTTGAATGTCGCCCCGATCATCGAGCGGGCGTCGCGCGGGCATTCCAGCCATACCGGCCACACCCGTTCCACGGAACAGGCGCAGCAGCACGGTTTCCACCTGATCGTCACGATGATGCGCGAACAGCAGCAGCCGTGCGCCCTGCTCGCGACACATCCGGCCCAGCGCCTCATGGCGAGCCCGCCGCGCCGCGGCCTCTATGCCCTCGCCCGTCGCCGCCTGCACCGTCACGCGCGCGCTGACCAAGGGCACCTGCAGATCGCCGCACAGCGCGGCGCAGAATCGGTCCCAGTCATCAGCCTGCGCCTGCAGGCCATGGTGCACGTGCAGCGCCACCAGACGCGCAAGCGGCCACGTGGCGGCCAGGGCTTCCCGCGTGGCATGGAGCAGCGCCACGGAGTCACGGCCACCTGACAGCGCCACCGCGACGGTCACGGGCTGCCCGACGGCGGCCAGTTGGCTACCAGTCTCCAACCGCCTATCGCCAGAAACAACAAAGGCCGCACTGGCCTGTAGAGCCTGTGCGACCTTGTCGGTCAGACGCGCGATCAGTTGCGTCGAATTCCCTGCGCTCACATCATTCCTGGGCGCCGGTTTCCTTGAACTTGCCATAGGCCATCAGTCGCTCGTGACGACGCGCCTGCAGTTCCTTGACGCTCATGCCCTGGAACTGGCGCAGCGATTCGGCCAGTGAGCGCTTGAGCATCGTCGCCATGCCCTTCGCATCGCGATGCGCGCCACCCAGCGGCTCGCTCACGATCTTGTCGATCAGGCCCAGCGCCTTCAGTCGATGAGCAGTCAGACCCAGTGCCTCGGCGGCTTCAGGCGCCTTCTCGGCAGTCTTCCAGAGAATCGACGCGCAGCCTTCCGGCGAAATCACTGCGTAGGTTGCGAACTGGAGCATCTGAACCACGTCGCCGACGGCGATCGCCAGCGCGCCACCCGAACCGCCTTCGCCGATGATCGTCGCGATCAGGGGCACCTTCAGGCCGGCCATGACATAAAGGTTGTGGCCGATGGCCTCGGACTGGCCGCGCTCTTCGGCGTCGATGCCCGGGAATGCGCCCGGCGTGTCGACGAACGTGAAAATCGGCAGGCCGAACTTGTCGGCCAGTTCCATCAGGCGCTTGGCCTTGCGGTAACCCTCGGGCTTGGACATGCCGAAATTACGCAGCGCGCGTTCCTTCGTGTCTCGGCCCTTCTGGTGACCGATCACCATGCAAGCCTGGCCGTTGAAGCGCGCCAGACCGCCCACGATCGACAGATCGTCGGCAAACGCACGGTCGCCGTGCAGTTCATGGAAGTCGGTGAAGATCTCGCGCACATAGTCCAGCGTGTACGGACGCTGCGGATGGCGCGCGATCTGTGCCACCTGCCACGGGGTCAGGTTGGCGTAGATGTCCTTGGTCAGCTGCTGGCTCTTGCCGGCCAGCCGGGAAATCTCTTCGGAAATATCGACAGCCGAGTCGTCCTGCACAAAACGCAGTTCTTCGATCTTTGCCTCGAGCTCGGCAATCGGCTGCTCGAAATCCAGGAAGGTGGTTTTCATAAAAACGCGGACCTGTCTGTGAAGGGGCGCATTCTACCGGAAAAAATACCGTTTCCGACCGCCCAGGAAGTTGATTTCTGCGCACAAATCGCAGAAATTAACGCCGTTTTTGCTCCAAATTTACCCTACCGCACTCCTGCCGTATTCCTAATACGTCACTGGCAGGGGGTCCAGACTGCGCCACATGTACCACGTCGCCACCGTTCGCCACGGCTCCCAGTTGGCGGCCACCTCGCGTGCCTCACTACGTGTCACCGGCTCTCCGCTGAAGTAGTTGGTGGAGATCGCGTTGATCAGCCCGACATCGTCGAGCGGCAGCACGTTGGGTCGCATCAAATTGAACATCAGGAACATCTCCGCCGTCCAGCGTCCGATGCCGCGAATCTGGGTCAACTCGGCGATCACTGCCTCGTCGTCCATCGCCACCCATTCCTTGACGTGCACGCGCCCCGCCTTGAAGTGGTCGGCCAGATCAATGATGTACTCCGCCTTGCGCTTCGACAACCCGCAACCAGCCAACTCCTCGGACCCGGATTTCAGGAACTGCGCCGGCGTCAGGCGCGGGCACCTGGCGGCGAGCCGTTCCCAGACCGATTGCGCGGCCTTCACCGATATCTGCTGGCCGACGATCGAGCGCGCCAGTGTGACGAACGGATCGCCACGCGACACCAGATGCGCCGGACCATAGGTAGGAATCATCTTGCGCAGGATGCGGTCGCGCTTCATCAGGTCAGCACACGCCTCGTCCCAATAAGCAGGCCGCACCGCGTCGACGACGGTTTCGACCGGCAGGGGTACTGCATCCACCTCGGGCAGGTCCGATTTGCGGGGCTTGCCGCCGGCCTTTGGCGCGACCTTGGCGGCAGCCTTCCCCGCCACCGGCTTCGGCTGGGCAGGTGCAACCGCCTTCGGCTTGCGCGCGGCAGCGTTCAAGCACGCCTCCACTCGGTGGCACCACCTGGCTTGTCTTCCAGCACCACGCCGGCTTCGAGCAATTCGGCGCGAATGCGGTCGGCCTCGGCGAAATTGCGCGCGGCCTTGGCGGCACGACGGGCCGCGATCTGCGCTTCGATCTGCTCGCCGCTCAGGCTGCCGGCGACATGACCACCTTGCAGGAACGTGTGCGGATCGCGCTCAAGCAGACCCAGCGTGCCGCCGAGCGCCTTGAGTTGATGCGCCGCCGCCACGGAACCGGTGCGATTGACCTCGCTGGCCAGGTCGAACAGCACCGACATGGCGATTGGCGTGTTGAAATCGTCGTTCATCGCTTCGGCAAAGCGCTTCGCGTGAGACTCTTCCCAATCCACCGCGCAACCGCCGGGCTGCGTTTCCTTGAGCGCCGTATACAGGCGCGTCAGTGCGTGGCGTGCGTCATCAAGGTGGGCATCACTATAGTTCAACGGGCTCCGATAGTGCGCGCGCAGGATGAAGAAGCGCACCACTTCGGCGTCGTACTCTTTGAGCACGTCGCGGATCGTGAAGAAGTTGCCGAGCGATTTCGACATCTTCTCGTCATTCACACGCACGAAACCGTTGTGCATCCACATATTGACGAACGGCCTGCCGGAAGCCCCTTCCGATTGCGCGATCTCGTTCTCGTGGTGCGGGAACTGCAGGTCGGCACCGCCGCCGTGAATATCGAAATGCTCACCGAGCAGCGTGCAGCTCATGGCCGAGCATTCGATATGCCAGCCCGGACGGCCGCTGCCCCACTTCGAGTCCCACTTGCTTTCGGGCGGCTCGGTTGCCTTGGCCGACTTCCACAGTACGAAGTCGAGCGGATCCTGCTTGGCATCGTTGGCATTGACGCGCTCGCCGGCGCGCAGGTCTTCCAGCGACTTGCCCGACAGCTTGCCGTAGCCCGGGAACTTGCGCACCGAGTAGTTCACGTCGCCGTCCGTCGCCTGGTAGGCCAGGCCCTTGGCTTCGAGTTTCTCGATGATATTGAGCATCTGCGGCACGTATTCGGTCGCGCGCGGCTCATAGTCGGGACGGATCACGCCCAGCGCCGTGGCATCCTCGTGCATGTACTGGATGAAACGCGTGGTGAGCTGACCGATCGTCTCGCCGTTCTCCGCGGCGCGACGAATGATCTTGTCATCGATATCAGTGATGTTCTGGACGTACGTCACGTCGTACCCGGCGGCGCGCAGCCAGCGGTGCACCATATCGAACACCACCATCACCCGCGCATGGCCAACGTGACAGTAGTCGTACACGGTCATGCCGCACACATACATGCGGACCTTGCCGGGTTCGATGGGCACGAAAGGCTGCTTTTCACGCGCGAGCGTGTTGTAGATGTTCAATTGCTGCATGAAGCGGATGTGAGTGGATACGG